>Ga0194123_10000595_pt1 | contig 65803 bp, 57 predicted proteins | sample TA2MahsurfametaG_5_FD_155479 | JGI IMG/M metagenome (GOLD analysis project Ga0194123, IMG submission 155479) | Freshwater microbial communities from Lake Tanganyika, Tanzania - TA2015023 Mahale A surface | ecosystem: Environmental > Aquatic > Freshwater > Lake | place: Tanzania: Lake Tanganyika... | reverse complement strand
TACAAAAAAAAAACTAAACCTACTATTAACGACTCAGACTTTAATGAATATTCTTACGATTAAGGTTCATTATATTACAGGTGTCGCAACATAAGAGAGTATAGAAAATGAAATGGACTAATATGTATGCTCTAAAAAAGGTAAGTATTCTTATGTTCGTGCTTCTGTCATATATTAGCGAGTAGTTGATCTATCAGAATAGACAATATTTATTAAATATGTGCGTTTAAGTGACACCGACGATAATAAATTATTTCAAAGCACATAAAAAAAAATTGATATTACATAACACTGACTCACAATAAAAAATTGAATAATGACAATTATAGACGATTTACAAAAATATTTCACTATAGACTTTATTTATAATAAAGAAATCTAAAATTGGAAAAGTATTAACACGTTTAATTTAACAGAGAGAGGCTCAAATGACGCAAACAATAAAATAAGAGAATGTATTATAGGTGCCATAATTAATAATAAAGTACCAGAGCATTATTATAAATTCAAAATATGGCGTGATTTAAAGAAAAAAATATTTAATTATTTTGAAGAATTAAATAGTATACCCTTCATAAATGTAGATTGTATTCACAAATCTGGTCGTAGAAATAATTATGATTTTTTAATTAAAATACATGAACAACATAATTTAATTCAAGAATATCACTTGGAATTTAAATTTAATGCTTCTTCTATAGATGAAGCACCTCAATTTGTATCACCCATGAAACCAAGCCAATATATGAGTGCATCTTATGAAAAGTTTTACTATGACAATTATCTTGAACAATTAGCTACATTTATGGAACTCCCTATGCCAAAACAAGATGAATACATTACGCAAATACATAATAATAAACCAAAATGTATGAAACTATTTCAAGATTTATACTATAGAGGATGTAAAAAAAGTAGTAAATTTACCAATAATTTAAAAGATATAGAATGTTATAAATATGCCAAAAATTTATCAAATAAAAGTATATCGTCATTTATAAATAGCACTGAATTAAATATTGAAATGGTATCAAAGTATCTATATAATACACAAAAAGACAAAATATATATGCTTTATTCTCTTACAGAAAAAAAATTTATAATACAGAAAATTGATTTAGACGATTATAATATTGTGTCTGTTAAAAAAAATCCTGAAAAATATAGATATGAATGTATTACGAAAACTGGAAAAAAAATTAATATATTATTAAGATGGAAAAATGGGAATGGAATCGCTTTTCCAGCATTTCAAATATCTTAATAAATAGGTAGTATATTGTTTAATTCTGTTGTATTTATAGCGTTATTTCCAAAATAAAGTGTAATAAATTCGGTAGTTCTTTTATCATGCAATGACATAAGTATTTTTTTATATAAATTAATTAATTCATCTCTTGGTAAATCATCTTTTAAGATATATTGTATACAGATCAAATGATTTTCAATTAAATATTCTTTTTTTTGGTCTAATAGGCAATAATTAAACTTATATTCACCCATACCATATCCTCTATTAATGACAATCATAGGTGTTATAATACCTGGCTTATTTATAAAATTTTTCTTTTCATTATTTTTATATTTTTTTTGTATCAACTGATTATTAATAATATCTGAACTATATATTAATCGTGTTTTTGTAGAGTCATCTGTAAGTAAATTTTTACATTGATTCCATACTATTGTTCCAACACTTACTTTGAATCCTAATGAAGCTAATGACACTGAAGACTCACATAAATTTTTAATTTGTTCATTATTATGTTTCGTAATAAATATAGTGTAATTATTTATTTTTAAAATAAATTGTCTATTATCTAGGTTTTTTGTTTTCTGTATTATTAATATTATAGTATCTTGTTCAGTTTCTAAATATCTGTCTTGAGAGCATTCAACTATATTTAAAATTTGGAAATTTTTATCTATATATTCTCTTGTTTTATTATAGTATAAACAATTCAAAAAATTTTTTGGTAGTATAAAACTTAAAATACCATTATTGTTCAATAATTTCAATGATTTGATTATAAATAATATGAATATATTTGGTCTTCCTTCAAAATATTTATAATAGTCTTTTTCAACATTTTTTTTTTTCATCACATAATAAGGAGGATTTCCAATAATAAGATCATATTCTTCTTTCATTTCATATTTTAAATAATCATCATTAATAATATTAATTTTAGAATTGTTTAGATGATTTATTGACTCATAAATTATTTTATTATATTCAATACCTGTAATAAATAGATTAGGATATAAATTATGTAGTGCTGTTATATATTCACAAGATCCACATGATGGTTCTAAAACTTTAGCATTCTTTTTTAAATATGGTTCTAATAATTTTATATTGTTCATAACACAACTGGGTGGTGTAAAATAAATACCATTATTTTTTTTTACATCTTTAGATAATGTGTTTGTTATTTTTTTTGATATCGTTGAATATTCCATTAGAATGATTATATTGATTTATAAATATTTCAATTTTTTTTATATAAAATTCATTATTTATTTGTTATTTAAAAATCTAATGTATAACTATATTTTTCATCACTTTCTATATTGTTTTCAGCTTTTCCATGATTGATAAGTTTAAAAAGAATTTCATATATTTCTGTAATTTTTTTATTATAACTGAAGTAAAATGTAGCACAATAACTTGAATAAATAAATGTATTTTGACATGATACATAATAAGGTGGATTTTCAGAATATCTTTGAAAAAAAGTTACTATTTTATTTTTGGAATCAATAAGATCTTTATATAATATGGATATGAAAAAGCGAGACATATGATCATATCCATATATTATATTTGTTTTATAATTATTATTAATAAAATCATTTGGTTGAAAAAAGTCAATATAACCTATACCAAATTTTGTGCCTATATCTACATGTTGTGAATTTAACATAAAATTGCTATTAAAATCAATATATTCATGTATAAATTCTGGAATAACACTTTTTATGTATAGTATTTTAATAGCATCAAAATCTATGACATTTCTTATCTCCTTTGAAGTTAATCTTAATTTACACAATGAATTAACATCACAATTTATAGCAATATGATTTATTAATTCTGGTATTAGTAAATCTTGGAATGACATTTTTTATATTAAAAAATATATGAATTCAATTTTTTTTTCATATTGAATTTATTAATTATATAATAGTGCTTCTTTATTTTCTCCGATAGACCTACTTATAAAATCGTTAGTATCAATGAGCTCATCAATATGTTCTTCAAAATTATTACGATATCTAAATAAAAAGTTGACTATAGCAGACATAGTTATCTTTTTACCTTTGATATGATTATAAAATTTGTCAAATAAATTATCAACATTTTGTCCTACACATTTATTTTTTAATAAATCAATAAATAATCGTTTAATATCACTTACTTTGGGATAATTTACTTGAATTATCATATCCATACGACCCATTCTTAGCATAGCATTGTCTAATAATTCAGGATGATTTGTAGTAATAAATATAATAATACCGTGTTTATAAAATACACCATCAAGTAAGTTGATAAGATTACTAAATGAAATTAAAGGATTTTCTCTAGATGAGTTCCGCTTATCAAAAAGACTGTCAATATCTTCAATTAATAAGATTGACTTTTTCTCAATATATTTAAATGCATTCATTAAACATTGATTATCAAACTCTTTAGACATAGAAAGCATACATAAATTATAACCAAATTCATGACATATTGCTTTTATAAAACTTGTTTTACCTGAACCAGGAACTCCTGTAAGAAGATAGGTTTTTTTATAAGGGATACCAAATCTATCATATTCTTCCTCACTATTTATGAAATTTTGTATATCTGTTTTTACTTTATCTTTAATTTCATTATCAATATAAATAGAATCAAGATTACGACTAGGTATTTTGCTATATATAATCCATTCTCCATTTTTATCAGAATAATATATATTTATTTTTTTTTCTTCCTTTTTTGATTTTTTATCTAAAGCAGCATTATACAATTTTGTAAATACTTCTTCAGATTCGCATTTTAAAATTAATTTTTTATATATATCTAAATTATAGCTAGTAGCTTTAACATCACCAATTAATGAATATGACATAAATATTTTATTATTATTATAATTTAATTCATATTCTCCTACATTTAATTCATAATTATTATCTTCGTCTTTAAACATATGAGATGCCCATAAATGAAGATCATCGTTTTCTTTTCTTACAATCATATTTTTATTGGTATAAATATATTTAAGAACAGACGATTGATAGCTTGATTCTACTTCGAATATAAACATAATAATATTTTATTATTATAATTATCTTTATATCTTAATTATCAAATTCTCTCTTATACACTGCAAATTCCTTAGAAGGAAGACATAATTTTTCAGTTTTTGTGGGAATACACGATTGTATATTGCCTGATGATGGATTTGGTGTTCCTCCGGATTGTCTGCAATTTTTTATTAAAGTATTATTTGGTAATTTTGAATCATTAGGTTTAACACAATAACCTTCTCTATCTGTTTTTTTGTCAAAACCTTCAGGACAATCCCCAGCAGATATCATAGAATTCATATAATCTAATTCGTTACCTTTATGAAAAACGCAACTAGATGATGAATCTTCTCCATTTTTAATATTTTTAGAAAACCCTATACAATCTGGATTTGATAAACTCATACATTTTGACTTACATTGATCAAGTGTGCCATTCATATTATAATACATAAAATTTTCATTTTGTTTTACATTACAATTTAATTTAGTATATTTAACACTACCTGTGTCTAATTTTACAATAGGTTTTTCAATATATTCAGGATTTTTTTTAATAAAAGATATAGCTCCCTTATTATTTTTTAAATATTTAGCTTCTTTATTTTGTGAAAGATTACCTAAATTGCGATATTCATAATCTAATGAATATATATCACTTCTATCTTGTTCAATGCTAGAATAAAAAAAAGTAGCAACACTATCTGGTCTATCATCGGTAGGTGTAAATACAGTAAAACCAGCACAGCTACTTCCTAATTCATCACATATACTTTTAACCTTAGATAATGTCAACCTTTTAGGTGTTTCTTTTGTGCTAATTCCATTACTAGATATACTTACCATTTCAGAAGGTTGCCCTTGACTAGATAATGTTAATACCATATTACCAGCCGTAATTTGTCCTGTTAAAGGTTTTCCTTTTATCTCTCTTTCATAATATGTTTCATAATTACTAAAATCTATAGCATACATTCCAATTGAAGGTGCTCTTTCTCCTTCTAGTATTCTATTATTCCGAAATAACTGTTTTGTTTTTTTTCTAGCTGATCCATTATTTAAACATAATCCTCTATTATTTTTTGTAATTTGATTTGCGGGAACATTTAGTGTTCCATAACATTGCTCTTCATTGCGACGCAATCTATCACTTCGCGTAGAACTCAATGGATATTTATTATCTTCCATTCCAGCTTTGTCAATAGTGCCTATTAACTGTTTATCTTTAATATATGTAATAAATGATTCTTTATGATTAATAGATAAATATATTAATACCGATAAAAATAAAATAGTAATAACAATTAATAAATAGTTCATATATATTATAATTTTAAATTATTATTTATAGTTATTTAAAATTATATATTTTAGTATTTCAATAACGTTTATGTATAAAAATATAACAAATCAGTTATACAAACTATCGGTTGAATTTGGTAAGTATACGTCACAACGTTATATTTTATTTACATTTAAAATAAACCTAACCAAGAAACTTTTGATTCGGATCATTTACCACCTGTTTGAATTTTTCTCTTGCGTGATCCGCCATGTTGTTGTTTTTGATTTATTAATTCAATTGGACTAGATCATCCACCACCTTTTTTAATTTTATAACTGGAATTTCTTCTTGAAATTTTTCGTTTTTTTAAAGTCATATTATTTTATATACTTAACATATTTTTTAATATTAAACGATATTTAAAATTTGATAATTTAATTAATAATTAATTTAGATATTCAAATGGACACTATAGAAACTGAATTTTTTACAATGTATAATTTATTAGATAATGATAAACAGTTAGAAATAATTAATTTATTGAATAATTTATTAGATTGTAAAGTTGAAAATTACAACTATAAAACAATTTTTGATATTAAATTTAATCCAATATCAAAAACATTTTTATGGAAAAATTGTGAAATTTCTAAATTAAAAAAAATAATTGTTAACATTGAATTTGATAAGACGAATGCATCAAGATATCAAACAGGATGTTAAATCACATCATAGAACAACTCTCTCTAGATATAGGTTCAATTTCATCGTGCGTAATTGTAACATAATCTTCATTAGATATAGTTTCATCTTTTATTGTATTTTCCTCTTCTTTAACTTGAGTAATTTCGTTGCTGTCATCTAATTTGCAGTTATTTAATTGTAATGTAAGCTGTTCAATTTCCTTATCATTATTGTTGGGTTGAATTACTACATCATTTATTATGTTGTTAATAACATTATTAATTTCATGATATTCTATTTCAATCAATGGTGGCATTTCTTCACTATTATTTACTCTTTCTTTATTTTGTTCAATTGTATTAATATAATTATATAATTCGTCTACTACAGATTCAAGTGTATTTTCATTTTCTTTCTCTATATTATTTATAATTTGTTGTTCCTTATTTTGTTCTTCTATTTCATATATATTTTCAATGTATTTTTGATCTTGATAATATTGTTGCTCCTCACAATAATAAACTTGTTGATCATCTTCATAATATTGATGTTCTTCAGCGCAACTATCATCTTGTTTATAGCTTTCATCTTCATAATATTGTTGTTCTTCAGCGCAAATATCATCTTGTTTATAGCTTTCATCTTCATAATATTGATGTTCTTCAGCGCAACTATCATCTTGTTTATAGCTTTCATCTTCATAATATTGTTGTTCTTCAGCGCAACTATCATCTTGTTTATAGCTTTCATCTTCATAATATTGTTGTTCTTCAGCGCAACTATTGTTTTCATAATATTGTTGTTCTTCAGTGCAACTATCATCTTGTTTATAGCTCTCATCTTCATAATACTGATTAGTATTTTCTTGATATTGTTGTTCGTCAGCGTAACTGTCATCTTCATCAATTTGTTGTTCAATATTATAGTTTTTTTCATCCGTATACATATCATCATATTTTTCTTCTTCATTATAGCTATCATATGATTCATCTTCAATATAATGATTATATTTTTTGTCAAAAGAGCATTCTGGATAATCTATAGTGTCTCCTTCACTTGAAGATTTATCATCATCACTATCAGTAAATTCGTCAATAATTTGATTTAATGTAGAGTATTTATAATCAGGTAAATATGAATTAATACAATTATCATCACATTGACATTCTTCTTCATTATAATTAATAATTAGTTCTAAAACTTCACTATTTTTTTCTTCTATTAAATCCAATTGTTCATTTATTTTACCAGTTAAACTTGTTAATGGTTCATTTAAAAATCCTAATTCAATTAATCCTAAGCACGCATTATTCATTCCACTATCAAATAAATAATTCATTTTTGTTTGGAAATAAATTTTATCATTAATATCATTTATTGATTTATAATTGCTATTGATATGTTTAAATTTAATATTTGTAGATTTAGTATATATCTCGTGTCGTAATTCCTTATTCGTTATAGTTTCATATTTACATAATTCTATATATATATTTTCGGTTTTGCCAGATGATATATTATAAATCAAATATGTATAATTATGTGGTTCATAATTTAAAACAAAAAGTGCACCATATGAAAAAAAATTTTTTTCAATTAATAATATATCACCATATTTAGGCTGTTTAATAAGTAGCCTATTTTGATGGTATTTTTTAAAAAAAGTTACAGGAATATCAACTTCAATTTTTAAAGGATTTATTTTGTTTTTAGGATTATAAATTATCATATAGTCTACATCCTTTGCTTTTAACCTTAAAATTTTACGAGGATTTTGTTCAGGTTTATAGTAATTATCTAATTTTATAATTGTTAGCATATTCATTTTATCTTTTTCGTATACATACCAATATGAGGAAGGATAATAATCACCATATATACAAATGATACACCCATTACTAATTTGTCTATGATAAATATTGTCTATTGAAACAAACTTATTATCTAGCATTTTTTTTATATATATACTATCAATATTATTCTTTTTAAATATAAAAAAAAATAATATTAATAAAAATTTGTTGTTTAGACTAGTTTGGCACCATTATCCAAAAGCCATTTTTGGTGTTTAAGACTGATAATCCAACCATTGAAATTATCATTGTAATAAAATGTCTTCTCTTCTCCCATGACATCATATGTTAGTTGTTTCTTATATTTTTTAGATCCACAGTATACATATTCGCCTTTAATAGATGTAATATCTAGCATAGGGGTGAGAATATAACTGTTAAGAGTTTTACTATTAAGAGTGAATTTCATATCAGAAAGTAATTTCTCTGATTCAACTTCATTTACTAGCTTATTATCCTGCTTTGCGAAACGCTCACAGAGAGGCATCGTCGTGTTTGTTTCAACTTTGTTTGTTTCATAAAAACAGCACATATTAGCACCACATTCAAGAAGGCGTTCTTCTAATTTAGAACTAACAATCCAAGCTTGATGAGATTTGCTGAAGTAAAATGGTTTTGATAAAATCATGCCATTAGGAATCCATTCTAGGGGATATTTCTCATCGCCAAAATAAGCATATTCATCATCTACTTTGCGAAATACTAAATTAACTGGAGATAGTAGGAAACTATTAAGAGTTTTGGGATTTACCTTATATTCCCAACCTCGCAATGGTTCCTCTTTCTCAAAAGCACAATCAACTTCATCATCAACATACACTGCTCCATTATTCAAAAGTTGTTCACGAAAGCGAGTTCCAATCAAAAACCCCTTAGACTTTGCGTTGTAGTAAAGAGGATGATCTAAACCTAACAAGGTAAGATTCCAAACAGCATCAATAGTGCTTCCATCCGAATATTGTATAAATCCGTCAAAAACACCCATTACCTTTTCTTGTTTATAGAGAACATAACTTTTTCCAGTTCGTTTGTTTAGTCTGAAATACCATCCAGAGAGATATTGAGAATAGGTGTAATCCATAGAACTTTGATTAAAGCAACACTTAAAGGGAACATACAAGTAGATGTTATTATACTCTGGATATAGAGTCTCATACTCAATTAGTGACATTCCAATATACTTTTCTAGAATGAACGAGCGAACTTCAAATGTCAGATGATGAAGACTAAATTCAAACACTCGCCAAATAGAAGGATCCAAAGAACGATACTCTGCTGTCATCATACCTTTATAGTCAAAATGAATAGGAAAAACATCTGAATTACGACAGTGCATTTCATAATCAATCATAGAATTATAACCTGTTTCTTTTAAAACAGTATGGATAACTGCTTCACTAAAATGTTTAAGATAAAGATTAAGTGTAACTTGGGAACCAGACGGCATCTAATATATTTGTATAAAACTGATATTTAATTGCTGAGATATACTTATCAATTTTTTTTTTAAAAACACATACCATTATAACTTATTTCAAAATTACTGTCTATGTCTGTCACTAAAAATTCAAAGAATATTCTATCTCCGAAAAAGCGTTTCTTTATTGTAGGTATATTTTTTAATAGTACAGACTGTATTTTATTACTTGATTCGTAAATGATCTCATCATCACTATTTTTAACTATATATCCATAACTTATATTATTTGTTAATACACTAAATTTTTTCATATATATAAATTTATTTTCTGGATCTATTTCATATACTAATCTATCATGAAATTTTCTATATATTCTATTTTCTATAGTCCTATTTTCGGTGCTTGTCATTTATATAATAAAAAAATATTTTATTCTTTAAATTTATATTTTTTTATAATATTTTAAGGCTTCTAAACTTGCTAACTGTTCTGCTTTTTTTTTGGAATTTCCTGTGCCACGACCAATAATAATGCCTACCTTATCTAATACTCCCATTGTAAATATACGATTATTAGGCGGTCCATCTACACTTATTTCAATATATTTGGGTGTAATTTGAAAAGTAGCCTGGTAATATCTTAATAATATATCTTTATAATTTGTATCATTGGTAGTCAAATCCTCAAAATCAATTAATTTTTCAAGAAGATGAACGACTATTTTTTCGCATATTTCAAATCCTGGACCACTTAAAAGACCTAATTTTGTAGTATAGATACTAGGAATATTGGAAAAATCTAAAAATACGGCTGCCATAAAACTCTCAAATAAATTTTCAAGGATTTTATCACTATTACGACCATTACCTTGTTCTTCTACATGGCGACTAATAATTAAATATCTATTAAGTCCTAAATATCTAGCAAACTTTGCATAAAATTGTGTGCTGATAAGATTTGTTTTTAATTTAGTCATGAATCCTTCTTGTTCTTTGGGATATCTCCTAAAAAGATAATACACAATACAAGTGTTTGCTACAATATCACCTAAAAATTCGTATCTTTCATTACTCTCATCTTGCAATTCTAATACATCATTACCCTTTTCTATATTGATATCTAAAGTGCGATTTTGTAAAATCTTTTTTAAATAACTTTTGTGAGTGAAAGCTTGATGATATAGACTAACATCACGAATAGGTAAATTAATTCCAGTTTTTCGCAATATTTCTTGAATCTCTTCTTTTGAAGCTAGAAAATTATTAGGATTATAAGGATTAATCTTAATAATATCATAAGAAGAGTATCTTTCAGGAGAACTACATCTAGGTGATTTTTTTTTTAAACTTAACTCTTGAGACGTCATTATATAATATATATATAATTATATTTTTAAATCAATATTCAATTTTTTTTATTTTATTAATAAAAAAATTTTTGATGCTTAAAATCTAAGATAATATTATATATATATTAATGTCTGATTTTATTAATTTGGATAAAGAATGTTGGAAAATAATTGATAGTTACTTCAGCACTATACCCAATTATATCAGTAAAAACCAAATAGATAGCTATAACATGTTTTTAGATGAACAAATAGGTAAAACTATACGTCAATTTAATCCTATTCAACTTGTATATTATACAAATGAAAAGAGTGATTTAGATAGATATGAAGTAGACATTATTGTAGGAGGAACTAGAAAAGGAAACGATGTAGTAAATGATGGTCAAAATATTTTTATCGGCAAACCTATAATACACGAAACCACTATAGTAAAAAAAGATGACGGAGGTGAGGAGATTATTGTTCAAAATAAACAATTATATCCCAACGAAGCAAGATTAAAAAATCAAAATTATATGATTTCTGTAAGTAGTAATATTTATTTTGTATATAAAGTTTTTCAAGCGGATCAACTTATAAAAACTGAAGTTCGCGAACTATTACAGGTATTATTAGGAAAAATTCCATGTATGTTACAAAGTAAGGGTTGTGTTTTAAGTGGAATTCCAAGATCCAATCTTAAAGAATTAGGTGAATGTCCCTATGATCATGGTGGATATTTTATTATAGATGGTAAGGAAAAAGTAATTACTGCACAGACACGACAAATTGAAAATAAGATTTATACCAAATATCATGGTCCAGAAGATGTATATGAGTATGAAGCAGAAATTAGAAGTGTTCCAGAAGATAGTTTACAACCAGCAAGGATTACTAGAGTTTTAATTAAAAAACCATACAACCCACCCCCTAGTAAAAAGGATCAAATTAAATTATCATCAATGGGTTTGTTATTTGTATTTGTTCCAAATATAAGAGAGCCTATACCTATATTTATTTTATTTAGAGCATTGGGTATGACAACTGACAAAGAAATTATACAATGTATTTGTGGTGACATTGAATCAAGCAAAATGTCTCAAGAGTTTTTAAAATATATATATGACAATATTGTATTGTCAAATCAGATACGAACTCAAACAGAAGCATTAAGATATATAGATAATTTAATACAATCATTTGATAATACTAAAAAAAAACACATTAATACTATATCAAAGGAAAATGAATTATCACAATATATTGAGAATATACGAGTAAAAGAATCTATAGAATTTAAATATATTTATGATATTTTATATAATTGGCTATTTCCACATATAGGAAATTATAATCTACTTGAAAAAGCTCAGTTTTTAGGTTACATGACCAACCAGCTTCTTCTTACTAAATGGGGGATTTTAGAATTAACCGATAGAGATAATTATATGTATAAAAGAATAGATATTAGTGGTTTTTTGATTGCACAAATATTTCGCGATCTTTATTTTCGTGTCAAAAATGATATAACTTATAGTATAAATACATTTTATAATGAAAATAAAACACAATTTAATATTTCAAATATTGATTCATTAATTAATGCCGATAATTATTTACAATTTTTTAAACAAGAAATAATAAGCGACGGTTTTAAATATGCTTTTAAAAATTGCTGGGGTTTAAAAAATGCTAAGGGTTGTAAAGAAGGGGTTGTTCAGGACTTGGCACGTTTAACCTATTTAGGTATGATTAGTCATCTCCGTCGTGTTATTACACCATTAGGTTCCAGTAGTAAATTGCGTGGTCCTCATATGTTGCATCTTAGCACATATGGTATTTTATGTCCTATTGAGACACCTGATGGTGGTAATGTAGGTGTTAAAACAAATATAGCATTACTAACTGATATTACATTTGGTTCACATAGTAATGGTATTTATCAAGCTTTAATGGACAATCATTTAATCATACTTAATCAAATTAATACAGCAAATGCCGTTAAAGATTTAGACTTAGTTAAAATATTTCTTAATGGTAGATGGGTAGGTTATCATAAACATCCTAATTTGCTTGTACGACGTTTAAAATTATTAAGAAGAAACGCATATATTAACATCTATACGAGTATAGCTTGGTATTATGAACAACGTGAAATTAAAATAAGCACCGACAGTGGTCGTAGTTGTCATCCAATGTTGATTAATAATTCTGAAACAAATACTTTATTAATAACTCAACAGCATCTAAGTAAAATTGTTAATAATCAAATTAATTGGTATGATTTATTAGCTGGAAGAAATAACTGGAGTCAATATGACAATCAATATCATGCTACAAATAAAACTGATTTTGAATTATTACAACAAGGAGGTGTAATAGAATTTATAGACACAGAAGAGGCTAATACTTGTATGATTGCTATAAATTTACATGAAATAATTAATAATCAAAATACACGCTATACACACTGTGAAATACATCCTAGTATAATATTTGGTATTATGGGATCAATTATACCCCATGTTCAAACTAACCAGCTTCCAAGAAATCTTTATAGTTGTGGTCAAGGTAAACAGGCTATAGGTGTTTATGCTTCCAATTTTAGAAATCGTATGGATACAAAAACACAAGTATTATATTATCCACAAAAACCCTTGGTTCAAACTCATATGAGTAAATATTTATATAATAATATTTTACCTTATGGTATTAATGCTATTATTGGTATTGCTTGTTATACAGGTTATAATCAAGATGATAGTATTATTTTTAATAGAGCTAGTCTTCAGCGCGGTCTATTCCGAACTATAAAATTTAGAACCTATAGTATTCGTGAAGAAGAAAATGAGTTTACTGGATTTAAATCAATCATTTGTAATCCTTTATTATTTCAACGTGAAAATCCTGGTATTGTTCTTCAAAATTTGAAGCCAGGAAACTATACAAAATTAGATGATAATGGAATTGTTCGTGTAGGATTAAAAGTTGTTGAAGATGATATTGTAGTGGGAAGAGTTATTCCAACAAATAAAACGGATGAAAACAATAGGCAAATATATTTAGACAATAGTGAATATATAAGACGAGCGGAAACTGGTATAATTGATAGGATATTTTTTAGTCATGATAATAATAACTTTTTATTTGTTAAAGTAAGATTGAGAAAAGAAAAAATTCCTGAAATGGGTGATAAATTTGCAAGTAGATCTGGTCAAAAAGGTATTATGGGTATGATTTTAAATGAAGAAGATATGCCTGTTTCAAAAAATGGTATAAGACCAGATATGATAATAAATCCACAAGCATTTCCTAAGCGTATGACAATTTCACAATTTATAGAATGTGTTCAAAATAAAGAGTGTTCACTAAGGGGTTTTTTTGGTGACAGTAGTCCATTTCAAAATATATTACTTGATAAAATTGGAGATGTTTTAGAAGAAAAATTAGGATTAGCTAGAAATGGTTGTGAGATTTTATATAATGGTATGACAGGTATGCCTTTAGAACATGAAATATTTATAGGCCCTACTTATTATGAACGTTTACAACATCAAGTTGAAGACAAAATGCATTCTCGTGCGGAAGGTTCTATGACGATGTTAAGTAAACAGCCTACAGGTGGTCGTTCTATAGGTGGAGGTTTGCGTATAGGTGAAATGGAACGCGATTCAATATTGGCACATGGTGTTTCAGGATTTTTGAAAGAGACTATGGGTGATCGTTCAGATTTAAGTGATGCAGTTGTCTGTACTGGTTGTGGAGGTTTTGCAATTGTTAACAGAGATAAACACATATATAATTGTTATAACTGCAATTCAACTAAAGTTTTTTTAAGAGAGGGAAGATTAAATAAAAATCAATTATATAATAGCAAAAATGATTTTAAAAATTTACAATTGCCGTACGCTATGAAATTATTAACACAAGAAATAGATACTATGTCTATCAGTGCGCGTATGATTACTAATGATACTATATCTACATGGAACCCAATAAGTAAAGATAGTTCTAAACATTTGTTAAAAGTTAAAGATTCTATTAATGAACAATATTATGAAAGTCAAAAACCTGGACCAAAAGTTAGAAATCCATTTAATGCATACCAAAATGAAATAAAATCTATATTATTATTAGGATCTCACGCCTTTACAAGTATTGATAGTAAATATAAACGACCACATCTTATTGATTTTAGTGCTGGAAGGGGTGGTGATATTTCAAAATGGATTATTGCTGATTATGAATATGTATTGGCATTAGACATAAATGAATCAAATCTTTTCAAGATACGTGATTCTCTATATAATCGAATACAAGAAACATATACTAAATCTTACCCAGATTGGTTTGCTAATTCTAAAATAGACATAGGTATAAGTAATAGTTGTAAAAATCTTTACACAACTGAAAGTTATGATTTTACTAACCAAGATAACAAAATAAAATTAAATAAAATTATAGCACAACGTGGTAAAAATAGTTTTGATGTAGCGAGTATTCAATTCTCAATTCATTATTGTTTTGATAGTATTACGAGTGTTGATGGAGTTTTACAAAATATTAGTGATAGTTTAAGAGAACAGGGAGTAGCAGTAATAACAACTATGGATGGTAGTCGTGTTTATGAATTATTAAGAACAGAGCATAATCAGACAAAAATGTTTTCTAGCATAAGTGATACATATACATTACGACTAGAAACTCAACACCGATTTTCTAAACTTCCGGAAGATCAAAACGGACTAGGAATACGAATGTTTGTTAAATTAAGTAATGCTGATAAAGAATTTCCTGAATTTTTAGTTAATAAGGAGTTTTTAATAAACAGAGCAAAACTGTTTGGATTGCGTCTAGCAGATGATAATGAAATTATAAGGTCATACCGTCATTTAATTAGTCCTTCAAGTTCTTTAGTTGAACCAAGAATGAGAATGTCAAATGAATGGTATTCTAAACAACTTTTTGAAGAACCACAATTTGATTCATTGAAAGAATTAGCAGGACTATATAATTATTTTATTTTTATAAAAGAAACACCTGTTCAATATTCTTTCAGCACAAAGTCAGATTGTCTTAAAGCCAAACATGTTAATATTCAAACAAAAAATATTGATAGTCTTTTGTCTGTGCGTTCATTATATGGACAACATACTCGTTTATCAAATGATTTAATACAGACAAGATATTCACCTGTTGAACAAATTGACCGTCAATTATCATCAATTCAAGAATTAACTGATACTAATTTTGTAGAAACAATGATACATCTAGTAAATAGAACAGATGATATGATATATATACGAATCAAAAATGGTGATATGATTCAATTTTATCCTGTTGTAAATGTAATGGGCAATGTAGATCAATCTGAAAAAATAATAGGGAAAGGATTTAGTGATTTTCTAGAATATAAATTAAATAAATATAAATATTTTCCAAATTTACAAGATGAAACGGTTATAAATGATAGACGCTTTTGGAAAAAAGATGGATGTATATTAAAAACAACTAAGACGAGTCTGAAATGGGATGATCTATATTATCATGAAATGTATCAATTATTTAAAACTTTATGTAGTGAACGGCGTGTGAATGATGTTGAATTAATTGTTTATAAAGGTGAACAACTTTTAGAATCTACTACTATTACATATCCTGTTTTAAGTTTTTATAATTCAGATAATCTAATTGCTATTCCTAATCCATTTGATTGGTGGTATATAAGTAAACTGTTTTATAATACAACTAGAGGTTGCTCAAATGGATTTTTAGAAATGAAGGGTCTAGATCAAGATACTATTAATTGGTCAAGTAAAACAAATAAGGCTATATTTCGTGGTTCAAGTTATGGTTGTAATGATAATAAACGTATATCAGTTATAAGATATATTAATCAAAATCCTCAATTAAAAGAGCTTGTTGATGCTAAGATTACTATGTTTCAAAATGATGATATATTTGTAAGTAATAATGAAGTAGATTTTGTTATACCAGATGACAACTTGCTAGATAAAGAATTGTCCTTAGTAGAATTATCTAAATATAAATTTATATTACATGTTGATAGATTTATTATATCAATGAAATTGGGTTATCTATTAACACTAGGAAGTTTAATTATACGATACATAGATGTTCCGTCATTTAAGCCATTGTGGTATGATAAATATCTTAATGGAGTTAATCCTTTAACTGAACAAGATAAAATATCAAACGCTGATTACATCGTTTTTAATAATATTGAACAACTAGTTGATATAATGAATTGGTGTCTAAAAAATGATAGTATTTGTAAAACAATATCAGAAAACGGTAGAATTAAAATAAATGATATTTTGAATAAAGATGTAATATTAGACAATTTAAATATAACTATTCAAAAAATATCAAATAAATATCAAAATTTTATTATTCCTGAAATAGAAATGGCTAGTTTTGATACAACTCCAAAATATATGTCTATAGAAGTAGGTAAAGTATTAGCGGATATAGTTAAAAAAAACACTAGTATAATTAAAGGATATTTTGATCTAGATGACTTATCTGTTTCTAAATTAATAATTAGTGAAGGAAATTATAAATATCAAACAATACATATGCGTGGTGATAAAAAATTAGAAGACGCTTATAAATTTATTGAGGATATGACTGAATGGGAACTTTTTAGTGTAGCACAATTAAATGATAGTATTATTAAACAGATAATTGAAAAACAAGATGAAATTTTAGCAGTATTTAAAGTATATATATTATTTGATGGAACACAGATTAAATTATTTGGTCAAGTGAGTGATATATCTAATTGTTATGAATATATATCAACTGCACTTGATAATGGTAAATTACCTGTGCTAGTTTGGCGTCCTTTAAAAACATTAAAACTTAAAATACAAATTGTAGATATATTTGATATTAAACAACCTACAAATCTAGCTATTATTTTACCTATACCTCAAAATGGATTAGAGTATGCCTTACAAAATATAGAACACTTGTCATTTATATTAAATAGTGATAATACTATAACGCCTCAATATTTTATTATAAATACTCGTGATAAGGATAAATATAATCCTATAGGATTAATTAATGTAGCAAGTCGTATTATTCCAGAAGAATATAGTAAAATGTTAATAGTTGATTGTAAATATCAACTGAAAATCTCTGATAAATTACATTCAAGATTTTTATCATTATTACACGATAATTCACCGATAGTTGATTTAAATCATATGTTTTTAGTTAATAATCGTAATATTATTCAATCATTACAACCTTCATATTATAATGTTATGCTAAGCAATTTATCTAATATTATACAAGATATACCTACAAATACCTTACTTTCAACCATGCCTTCAATTAGTAATTTTGATATGGAAGATAAATATCAAGAATTATATTCTAAATTAAAAACAATTCCTATATTTACTTTTTTTACAATTCAAGAACAAAATAAATTAAGCGTAATTAGACATCTTGATAATGTTTCGCAAACTATTATTGAATTTAATAATAATACTATAAATACATTATTAAATACTAGCGAATATCCTACGGAAGATAAGAGAAGTATTGATTGGACAATTGGGTATATGTCTAAGTTTATAGATAGATCGCGATTATCTAAATCTAGATCAACAATACAATTAAATTGCACATCAATTGAGAAACAGTTAATAGAACGAATTATCCGAACTATTGAAATAATATTAATCAATGATTCGCCATCTATAAAGGCAAATTTTTCAATTAGTGAAATTATTGATGAACAAGGGTCTTTAAATTTGACAATTAATCTATTAAAAAAAGATAAAACTTTAGAATCTAAGCCTATAGAAAATATAAGACCATATTATACATTTAATGGTGAATTATATGTAAAAGATATTACACAGTCTATGATTAACGAATTTAATGAGCTTTTAAGTGAATTAAAACAAAAATATCCTGAAAGTCGCGATCTAAAAACACCCGCTTCTACAAAATCATTAGTATTTGTGGATAGAATAGGTAATTTAGGAATATACTATGATATAAATTTAGATAATTTAACATTATTGGATTTAGAAAGAGACAACAGTCCAACTTTTCAACCTGAATACTTGCTAGATTTAGATTTAACTATGTTGTTAATGGATTTTAAATTTAGAAATAATTCAATGTTAAAAACAGTATTATCAAGCGAACCTAAATGGAAATCAAATCCTATGATAACTAAACATTTTAGCACTGAGGGACGGAAGGGTTTATTTATTAAAACGAAGGATATGTCTTCAACTGGTTTAACATTAGAACCTGAGCTAAATGTTGCAGTTGATTATAAATACAACCACATAGACTAATTTTTTTAAAGTAATAATTCATTAAAAAAATGTCTATTCTAATATTTCAAAATCATTTTCCTCAAATAATTGTTTTTCATCATTCCAAGAATATTTATTCTTTAATAATAATTGAGTATCATTTATTATCTTTGATTTACTTTCCGATTCAATAGATAATTTTTCCCTTAATTCTTGTATTTTTTTTTGTAAATTATCCTCAGTATTTATGTAGTTATCGGTTTGAATTTTTAATTTTTCATTAGCTCTTTCTAAATTAAATTTTGATAATTCTAATTGATTTATCTTTACTTTTGATGACTGATTATGGGTTTCCTGATCTTTATAAAATTTTACTATATTTTCTAAATTATTAATAGTATTTTTATTTGATTCAATGGCACTTTCTAAATCAGTAATCTTATTTTTATAAATTTTATTATCATTTTGTAAACAATTAATTCTATGATCTAAATTTAGTGTATAATTATTTGATGAAATAGTTATATCATTTTTAAGATTTTTAATTATATCATTTTTATCTTTTAATTCTATCTCTAAAGCACTCATTTTCATTGATTGTTCCGTAATATAATTTTGATTACTTTTAATATCTTCATTTAAATTTTTATTACATTTAAGTAAATTAACATATTTTGTTTCCGTTATACTAAGAGCATTTTTGATTAATTCTAACTCATCTTTCATAGATGTATATACACTTAAAACCATATCTGAATTTTTAATACAGTTATTTTTAAGATAGATAACTCTATTATAGTAATCTTCTTTTAAATATTGAAATTGTGCGTTATAATATATTAAGTTTTTTTTTAAAGATTCTATATTTTTTTTATTAGCACGCAATTGATAATCTAATTCTAACTCGTTAATTTGACTTTTTATATTCAAAATATTATTATTGACTTCATTTATATTATTAATTATTTCAGTTATAATATTATCATTATATTCATTTACAAAATTATTTACATTAATATTAATACTATTACATATTGTATTTGTAAAATCATCATTATTTTTATTCATAATCAATATATTATTCCTAATTTCTTTTATTTTTAAATAATTAACTATATATAAATTTTCTATATTTAATTCAATATTTATATCAACTACATTATACCATTTAACTAGATCAAAAGTTATTTGCCATTGAGATGTCCTATTATTTAGACGATACCATGCAGGATTTGAAAAAAATCCGGACTCAAAATAATAATAACCATCTTGTTTGGGAGCTCTATTTCTTTCTAATAAATATATAAAATTTTTTGCTTTTTCTGTCATTATATATACTTTTTAGAAAAAAGTATAACAAAAAAGTAAATTTAAGTAAATTACTTTTTAGAAAAAAGTATAACAAAAAAGTAAATTTAAGTAAATTACTTTTTAGAAAAAAGTATAACAAAAAAGTAAATTACTTTTTAGAATGATAGGCATATTCTAAATATCTAGTTTAAAAATACTCATAGAACACTAATTTAATATTTTTTTACACAGTTATGTATTACTGTAAACTTGTTCTAGATTTTTTTTTGTCGTTTTCTATGTCTTTGTTTGCTTTGGCTTTTGATTGAAATCCCACCATTTTGTAAAAAATGTTTTGTATCTTTGAAAAGTTCTTTATCTTTTGGACGGTAAAGTTTAATATAAGGATTTTCTAAAATTTTGTATCTTTGTAAAGCTTCTTTCGCGCTATTACCTTCAGAGGTAAATCCAAAATAAAATAAAGTATTTTTAGTAATAACTTTATTTAAACAAGTAAGAAAAAAAGATTCTAATGCTATTATTATTTGATACTCAAATATATATATATCTAATTTATTTGTTAATTTCACATCTATATCATTAAATCTGCTTGTAATAATTGATTCAGATATAACAGCATTTTGTTTATTATGACTTACATTTATCCAAAATGGAGGCCAAAAAATATCCAACATTGATATGTATATTATTGCTGTTTTAAAATTATTAATTATTTTTTCTGTAAAAAATTCAGGAATATAATGATTATTACGAGGAGCTATACATATATAAACATAATCGTAATTTTTATAAATATTATTTATTTTATCAATTATAATATTATCTTAAAATTCATAAGCATTATTTAAGCCAGCCATTTGATTTATTATAATATTTTTTTCTTTATCTTGTGTTATCGTAAACAAATATTTTTGAAATTGTTCTGAAGTATTTATATCGGCAAAATTTTGTAAATACCATTTGAGACTTCCTTTATCTTTATAAAAATTATATATATTAAGATATGTAATACTATCTTTTTTCATTATTCCTAATTCAATATATATATCAAACATTTCTGGTTTAAAAGTATCTTCTTCTTCCATATTATCAAAAAAAATATAACCTCTGAATATATTGTCATAGATACTTTTAAATTCATCATAATTATTAATGTTATGAATTTTTGAAAAATCATAATAATGAAAATTCATGAGTCTATTTTCAAAATAATAATAAGTATATTCTTTTTAAGTGTCTAAATAATTAATAGTATATTTTTCCGTAGTCTTTAAATTTATTATTTTATTAGGTTGATTTTGTGATCGTAAATCCCCCATATATATTATATAGCTGATAAAATATATAATTTATATTTCTATATTTACATAATCATCATTTATTAAACAAGGAGATTGTGTATTATTTATTTCATATGCTAGAACTTCGTTTTTATTATATACTAAATATCCTTGAACTTGTTTTTGAATCTCAAATCGTATAGATTCGACCTTATTAAGAGGGACTAAATATCCTTTATATTTTGTAGAAAAATCTCCATTATTACGTTTAAAAACTCCTCTATAAATATAGGTATCACCTTGATAAAGAGCTATATTAGTATATAGTGTGCATTTAATAAGATGATTATTTTTAGGAATATTTGCTTTAGAACCATTACTTACTTTAGGTTCTCTTTTAGTTTTTTTTTCATCTGTATCACTCATTTTATATATAATATAATTTTAAGTATTTTTTTCAATTTTTAATATAATATATTATATATGGGTATTATTGAAATTATTAATGATCTCACAACTAAAAATGTATATAGATGTAAAGATAAAAAATCAAATTTTGTAATGTTTGCTACACTTTTATATACTAATAATGTTAAATTTAGCAATAAAGTTACAAATAATATATGGTTAGGTAATTTTATTGATAGTAGTAATGAGACTTTTATATTGGGAAATAATATAAAAGTTATTGTTAATTGTTCAAAAGATTTACCATTTTATTTTACAACTGAAGAAGTGCCTTATCAATATAGAATACCGGTTGATGATGATAGAAGAGAAAATAGTTTTTATATCATGTATATCTATCTGCCAAAAATTGTAGAAATAATACGATTTCATGTGAATAGAGGAGAAAATGTATATATACATTGCCATGCTGGAATGCAACGTTCAGCGTGTGTTATGGCAGCATATTTAATGCGTGAGACAGGCATGTCTCCCTCAGAAATTATTCCATATATTTTGAGAGTTAGACCTATATGTTTTAAGCCCTATATTAATTTTCAAAAAAGTCTTGATAATTATTATATGCTGTTAAAAAATAAATTTATATAAAGAATTTTATTATACTTATATTTATACTATGCCAAATGATTGTTACAATACTATGATTATTAAAAGTCAACATAGCGAAATACTTGATGATTTAATACAAAGCGAATTTGGCCATTTTTTGAACGAAAATTATACAAGCAATGATAATGATAAATTTTATATATATAGAAGAGGTGATTATGGTATAAATTTTAAGTTATATTCAAAATGGGTAGCTGATTTTGAATGGTTAGAGGGATTGATAGTTAAATATCCAGATATATGGGTTAAAAATATATGGTTATCTGAAGATGGTAGTGCAGGTATCTGGATTGGCACGATGAATAATGGAGAAAAAGATATCAAAAGATTAGATTGGTTAGATATGTCTATAGAAGAAGAGATGTATGTATTCTCAAATTGGTGATTTAGGTTTTTCCTGAATATCTACACATAAATGACCATTACATAAACTATTAAATTCATCATGAAGATTTTGTAGATTTAGAACATTATTTTGTAATTTTGTGATTTGTTTTTCTATTTTTTTTTCAATATTATTTGATTTAATCTGTTTAATCAAAATATTATATTTTAGATTTATTAATTTATTTTCCCATAGTCTATGAAACTTATGGCAAATTGGTTCAAAATTTTTTAAATAAATAAATGCTTCAAATATATATAATTGTATTAATTTTGAAAAATTCGGAATAATACACATTAACGCATTATTTATATTATTATATATTTCAATTGGATGTTCATTATTTGAAGGCCAAGTCTGTTTGAATCTTTTTGTTTTTGTATTACTTAATAGAAATGTTTTATAACCATATGATGAAGGTTCAATTGTTATTGAATGAATAAGATTTATATCTTTTAAAGTTAACTCAATTGTAATCTTCATTTCAGTTATCATAACTTTTGTTTGATAATTATTACCATATAAAATATATTGTTTATCAGTCATATATACATTATATATTTAATATTTGGATAACTAGTTTAAAATAAATAAATTTTAAACTAGCTAATATATATACATGGAAAACTTTTTAGTTGACTATCAGATTTATTTAAATGGTCCATTGTTATTCTATATACTAACATCCACAATTTTGGGTGAAAAATTAAATACTAAAAATATAAAATATTATCAAAATTTAGGTATATGTTTTTTTTTTATAAAATTATATCAACCTTTTATTTTTCAATTAATTCACCAACATATAAATCTTCTAGAATATTCGTAACATATGCTGGATGTGCTATATATTTATACATATGAGTAGAATCAACACCTATAGCCTTTTTAATAATAGGACCGCCTGGATGTTTATTTAACCAATCCATTATAGTAAGGTCATATACACGATTATTTATTATAGTGAGATTTGTGCTTTGTAAAACCTGTTCCATAGTAAATAATTTTTGTTTATAGTCAAATAAAATAATTTTGTCACTAACTTCTTTTGCTGTTTCAAGTGCACCTTCTATCCATCCTTGCCATCTTGAATATGCCTCACCACAAATAAAAACATTGTGAAATGGATTTTGTATTTGGTTATAGACTAAATCAGTATTAATTAATGGTTTCCAACCATGAACAGCATGAGCCCAGTGTAATTTGTGAATCCATAATGGTTGTGGTATGTTTTTTTCAGGAAATAATTTTCTGATACTTGCCATTATATTATCATCAAGATCTCCTACCATAAAGTCATTTTGCCACTGTGAAGCGTGGTATCCATCACTATAACTTATCATACAAAATCCATTTGATTCATCAATAGGAATAAACATACGGATAGGTAAATTTGTAGTAGTTTTAGGTATTCCGTGAAACCAGGCTAAACCAGTATTTGTATCAATAGGAAATTTAGCATATATTCGTGTAAGAGGTATTATAGATACACTATCTAATAAATTATAAATAGGTTCTAATTGTTTTAATTGAAGTAAACCCCATTTATCAAGTGCTAAAATAATTTTTTCGCATCTAATTCCTCTTTCTAATCCTTTAAAATCAGTAGTAGTAACAATCATATGATTTTCATCTTGATTACTCCATTTAATAACTTTAGTGCTTAATTGTAATTTTACACCTTTAGACTTAAGTTCATTTACTATATTATCAATTAATTGCTCTAATCCACCATTCATAACATAATAAATATCATTATTCATTGAATTTGCTAATTTAAGATTATCATAAGCAGCAACTATTTTAAAGTCATCGTCATATCCATGAGCGCTTTTTAATAGATTGGCGATTTCTATTCCAAACATTTCAGTTGCTACATCAAATAGTGATTTACCCATAAGTATTTCTCTATTTTGTTGAATAGAAAAGAGCTTATTAAAATATGGCTCTAAATTAGTTGGTATCATCATTTTTTCATTAAGTATTTGTCTATTTTGAGTTTTATTTGATAATTGTATCAATTTATCTGTCAGGTTATATCTTTTTATAAGTTGGAGTAATAATTTATGATCTTTAGAAAAACGACCTGCAGCACTTTCATATTTAATTCCATCTTTTTCTAATGTATAAACACGTCTTCCCCAACGATGACTTTTTTCATATACTACAATTTCATCTGGTTTTATTTTATGTGTATCTATTAGTGTTAATGCAGCGTATAAACCGCCTATTCCACCACCCACAATTACATATTTCATTATATTCATAGTAAATATAAAAAATTGATTTTTTTTAATAATATATTATAATATAATCATGTTTAATTTACGAAATTTAGTTTCAAGAAATTTTAGCTCATTAAAAAATACAAAATTATTTCAGATATATAGATTCAACCCTGAAAAAGATAATTCAAAACCCCATACACAAATATACTCTATTGATTTAAAAACATGCGGTCCAATGGTGCTAGATGCTTTAGTAAAGATAAAAAATGAGCAAGATTCTACTCTTACATTTCGTCGTTCTTGTAGAGAGGGAATTTGCGGTTCATGTGCTATGAATATTGATGGTGTAAATACATTGGCGTGTCTTTCAAAAATTGATAATACTAAGACTAAAACAGTTATATATCCTTTACCTCATATGCAAATTATCAAAGATTTAGTTCCTGATTTAAATAATTTTTATAATCAATATAAAAGTATAAAACCATGGTTGATTACTCAAAAAAATTCAGATAAAGAATTTTTTCAATCAAAAACAGATAGAGCTAAATTAGATGGTTTATATGAATGTATTCTTTGTGCTTGTTGTTCTACATCTTGTCCATCTTATTGGTGGAATGGTGATAAATATTTAGGTCCAGCTGTTTTAATGCAAGCATATCGTTGGATTATTGATTCAAGAGATAATTCAACTAAAAAAAGATTAGACTCATTAAATGATGATTTTAAATTATATAGATGCCACACGATTATGAATTGCACAAGAACTTGTCCAAAAGGACTTAACCCAGGTAAAGCTATTGCTGAAATTAAAAAAAAAATTATTAATGTATGATAAAATAAAAGTATTTATTAATAAAAAATGATTTGTATATCAATCATAAAAATAAGTCAAAACCAAAAATAGCAAATATAAAAAAAATTGATATATATTTAAAATTTTTTTACTTATATTATTATATAACAAAACTATGCGCGGCACAATTAGTAATGGCATAAAAATTTTTAATCAAGGCAGACCTGGTTCTACAACAGAAAAAATTGTAAATACAATTAGTGGTCCAAATGGTCTTAATATGTCTAGTCCTAGTAATCATAATAATGATTTAGGATTCCGAGCTGGAAATGCTATTAGAAATACAATTTCTAATTTAAGAAGATAAATAATAACTATTCTAAAAATGATTATTATTTATTTTTATATCTGGCAATTTATTTATACATTATTATAAAATTAATTATTTAATAATTTGGGTTTTGAGAACGCATCTAAAAGTATTTTTCTTTCTCTCTGATTATATTCATTAATTCTACAATTATGAGATAAATTATTATTTTCTCTTTTTATTTTAGGTTCAGAATATTTTTGAAATTTTCTATATTTATATGTATCTTGCTTATTGCACATTCCTATATCTATATATTGTATTCTATGATTATTATCACCAAATTTATTATTCAGCCTATTACTTGAATATTGAGAATTATTATAATTTCTTTTTTCAAGATTAATACGATGTTCATTTTCAATTATTTTATTTATTTTTTGTTTATTATCTTCTATATTTATTTTACAGTAAGATTGATCTATATATAAATTATTTTTCCAATAATTGTCTAGATATGATGAGCTATTACCATAAATTTTATCAACATCTAACATTTTATATATATATATATAAGCATATATTTATATCACCTTTTTGCATTTGAAACATTTAATATATAAAATTGATATTAAGATTAAATATTATTTACAATAAAAAACAGACAAATGTGTATTGTTCTGGTTCTAAAACACGATCATTCTATATTGTAGAAAACGGTATAGCTGAATAGATAAAAGATATTAATTTTATTCTAAATGATCGTTATGATAATAACGATTCTGTATTAGATGTTGATAAAGATTGACGTAATCAAAGCGAAGAAATTGACGATTTATTAGGGAATAAGATGTAAATTCATTTGATGGTTATAAAATTAAAGGTGTAAATCGTGAAGATTTTAGTATAATACCTCTATTATAAATTAACAAATGTCTTATAGGGTGATCCTGTATTATGACGATTTAAATTAGATTCACCTTGAATTAAAGTATAATTTTTCATTATCTCAATTCATGAATTTATTTTAACAATATAATATAATCATAAAATATATTTTATCAGTGTGTATATGTTATTATCAACCAAATAATATAAATTTTTATTATATAATGAGTATTTAATAAAAATTGATATATGTTTTTATTATTTATTTTTTAATTAATATTATGTCAATTGACACTCTTGAAAAAATAGATAAAACTGGTTCACGTTGGAGTGATGATGAAATTAAACAATTATTAGGTGAAATTGATAAAGGATTAAGTGTTAATGATATAACAAAAATACATAATCGCACTTATGGTGGTGTTAGTCTTAAATTATTAGGGATAGCCGATTTTTTAATAGAAGTAATGAATAAGGATATTTTAGAAGCTTGTAAAATTGTAGGACAACCTATACATAATTATGTAGATTATAAATCTAGTAAAAAACAGACACTGATAAAAAATGACAAGAGAACTGTTCTTCATAAGATATTTGATCCTAGACCAGAAGATATTTTAGATGTTAAAAAACAACGAAAGGCTTCTCCAAAATTAAAGTCAATAGATTCTAATGAAGAAAAACCAGTAAGTGATTGTTCAATAGTTCTAAACACAGAACAGGAATCGGCTGTTGATGCTTTTATGAGTGGTGAAAATGTATTTATTACTGGTCCTGCTGGAACGGGTAAATCTGTAACTCTTCGTAAAATTATTAGTAGTCTAACTCAAAACGATAGAAAGTTTGGTGTAACTTCAACAACTGGTAATTCAGCAATCCTAATTGGAGGAAAAACTCTTCATTCGTATTTAGGTATAGGTTTAGCTAAAGATAGTGCTGAAGATATATTTAAGTTTGTTAGATATAAACTTAGTCATGTTGCTAAAAAATTGAGGGAGATTGATACTCTTATTATAGATGAAATTTCTATGTTGGATGCTGAATTATTTGATAAAATATCTCGTTATTTATGTCTATTACGCAAAACAGATAAACCTTTTGGCGGTATTCAATTAATACTCACAGGTGATTTTTGTCAATTAGAACCAGTAGTTGGTGATTATTGTTTTAAAGCAACAGAATGGTCAAGACTTAATTTAAAAGTCATAAAATTACACGAACAAATAAGGCAAGATGGAGATACTGAATTTCAAGAGATTCTTTCTAAATTGCGTTATGGTAGATGTGATGATACTATATTAACGCGACTAAAATCACTAATAGATACTGATTTTAATGGTGTTATACCTACGATTTTATATTCAAAAAATGTTGATGTTGATACAATTAATCGTGTTGAATATCTTAAACTTTTGAGCACTGGTGTAGAAACAAAACGATATAGTTATATTAATCATGGCACTTCAAGTGATAAACCCAAAATTGTAAATTGGGCAAATTCACTAAATATTCCAGAATTTATTGAATTATGTGTAAACGCACAGGTTTTGGTGACTGCCAATATAGACCAAAAATCAGGTATTGTTAATGGAACACGAGGTGTAGTAGTTGAGGTAAAACCTAAAAGCGTTGTTATTAAATTAGTTAATGGCAGTCATTATGAAGTTGGCTATTATAAAAATACGCTTGTTGAAGATCCAGATATAGCATTGTCATTTATGCCTTTAAAGTTAGCTTATGCGCTTACTATTCATAAATCGCAGGGTATGACATTAGATGCGATTGAAATTGATATTGGTCATAATATATTTGCGTCAGGTCAAGCATACACTGCTATATCTCGTGCTAAAAACCTTAAATCTGTCAGGGTTAATAGTGTTTTAAAGTCTAGTTTTATTACAGATCCAGAAGTTTTGGATTTTTATCAAGAAATATAATCACGTTTCGTTAATATTTGTTATATACTATTTAAAAAGAGATAAAAACGAAGTGTTGTATTGGCAAAATATATTGATCAAATAATACAACAATATATATTAAAACGAAGACAAATTGATAATATGAATTTCCTTGGCAAAATACGCATATAAATTTAGTAATTTATGGTTACAAAATAGTAAAGAGAGGGTTAACCTGCTAATAAAAAAAGGTATATCAAATCAATTAAATATTATTAATTAAAATTCAACATTAATAATATATAATGAGTAATTTAATATTATCCGATAAAATAGGAAACCATAGAGAAATAAAATTAGAAGATTGTATTCCACTCGAATTAAAACTAAATTTAACAAGATATAGTCAAAAGTATAGAGAATTGGGTGATATCCTTTACAAATATAAAACTAATTATGGATATAGTAGTCAACTTCCATCAAATCAACTTATTTCTACAGAAGCTTTATTATTTATTGATGAATTATATAAATTAGATTATGAACAACTAAAGAAATACCATAGTGAAAATTGGACTCCAGATTACTATTATTAAATATTATTATATAGGTATTATATAGGTATTAATAAAATATAAATTTGATATTTAATTTTAGTGTAAATATTTAATTAAATAGTTAATAAAAATGAATGAAGTGTATATAGATACTACAAATAAATCCGATGATAGTGTAATCTATTATGGTTGGTATTCGGAGGCACTACAACAATTAAGAGTATCTAATCAGACAGAACATGTATATGGTGGAAAAGTATATCCTAGTCCACCATATACATATTGGTATAAATGTAATAAAAAATATTAGTGACTAAAATTACAACTAGCCCATTACCTACATCAAGACAAATTAAAAATGGGGATATATATCTAGGTTCTTTGGATAAATATTGTTGTCGGTCATATGTAAGGTTAAAAGAATCACTAAATAAAAATTAAATGAACAAAACAAACTGATGTTGAAGTTGACATATAATTTTATTTATCAATAGTTTTTTTAAAATATTCTAATGTTTTTTTTAAACCTTCTGATAAATTTATTTTAGGTTCCCAATTTAACTTTTCTCTGGCTAATGTAATATCTGGTTTTCTTTGACGAGGGTCATTTATTGGAAGTGGTTCATATACAACATCTAATTTGGTGTTAGTAATATTTTCTAATTCTTCTTTTAATTGTATCATTGTAAATTCAGTATTGGGATTACCAAGATTAATGGGGCCTACTTCAATGGAGTTCATCATTTTTATAAACCCATCTATCATATCACTTACATAGCAAAAACTACGTGTTTGACTAACATCCCCATAAACAGTTATTGGTCTAGATTCTAAATAACATTTAATATAATTTGTAACAACACGACCATCATCAATATCCATATTAGGGCCATAAGTATTAAATATACGAACAATTTTAAGTTTATCAGCTAAATGAGGATGTTTTTTTCTATATTCATAGATTAGTGTTTCGGCACAACGTTTTCCTTCATCATAGCAGCTACGTGGTCCAACTGGATTAACATTACCCCAATAGGATTCTCTTTGTGGATGTTCTAATGGGTCCCCATAAACCTCACTTGTGCTACTGAAAAGTAAAGGACAATTATGAACTCGAGCTAATTCTAAAACATTCATTGTTCCCAAAATACTTGTTTGAAGTGTTTTATAGCCATCTTCTTGATATTTAGGTGGACTGGCTGGACAAGCTAAGTGCCAGATATAATCAATATGTGGAAAATATTGTTTATTAGTAATATCGGCGTATTTAAATAAGAAATCAGGGTTTGTTAGAAATTCTGTTATATTTTTATTATTGCCAGTTTGTAAATTGTCTAGACATATTACAATATGACCTTCTTGTAATAAACGAGCACAAAGATTGCTACCTAAGAACCCGGCACCACCTGTTACAAGTGATATTGGTTTATCTGCTGGAATAGTTGTGCGCCATTTATCAACTGCCCATTCACGTTGAGGGCGGTCTATATTATCATTTCTATCTAAAATACTTTGAAAAATGATAGAAGGAACACTAGCTTCTTGAAATTGTGTATATAGACTATGCGTATCTTTTGGAAAACATGTTCCTCCAAAACCCCGTAATCCACTATATCCGGGAACATTCATATGAGTTGAACCAATTCTTGGGTCAAGAAGTAAAAATTTTTTTACATTGTTGTAGTTTACATCTTTTGCCCTACATAAATCATATATCTCATTCATAATACCTACTTTAGCGGAAAGGTAGCAATTTTTAACTAATTTAAGCATTTCTGCTTCATTATTTGATATAAAACATGTTTTATTACTTACGATTAATCCTTCATTTGCACTTGTATTAAATAATTTTTCTATTTTGTTAGTGAATTCATTATTCAAGGTTTTATTTTGTTCGCCTTGTAACAAACCAAATACCCAATGCGTTGAATTAATAAAATCATCGTGCCAATTAGCTTCTGTTAAAAATTCGGGCATAAAAAAACAGTTTTGACTTTGAGAAAAACCGACGGGAACAGTACTACGAATAACTTTAAAAGGATTATGTAATTTGGGTATGGTGTCTTCCAATAATTTCGTGTAGCATTTTCCGTGATGATTCAAGGGTGTTGGTAAGCAGTAAAAGACAAGATCGCATTTTTCAAGATCTTCTAATTTAGTGCCTAAGGGTTCACATGCCTCTGGACGTATATCATAGGTAAGTATATTGATAGAAGGTGATTTGAGTAGTTTTGTAGCTTTTCCTACAAATCCATTTCCTATGATTCCGATAAGCATTATATAATTATTAATATATGTTTATTTTTATATTTATAATTATAAAATGATTATTAATAATTAAATATTGAGACAATTTATTAAAGAATATATAAATCGATATGAAACTTTACACCAATATTTATTATATAGTATTTAAAATAGATATTAATCTATATAGATGTTTAAACAAAAATAACTTAAATAACTTTAGTTTTTTGTATAAAAACTAATAATAAATTAAAGTATAATATAAATATGACTTTTCAAAAGAATAATTCTAAATAATTATCTATATCATTCAAAATAAATCATTATCAATATTTAGAATATAATCATTTAATAAATCATTTTTATTTATCAACTTATTTATATCATTAAATATTTTAACTATTTCTCTAAATCGTGTGTCTTTATCTGTATTTGAAGACTGTATTAAAAAATGTGCATGTGAGATATTATTGATATTTGCTAATAAATGTTTATTAGGATACTGTTTATATAAACATCCTCTATAATTATATTTCCATAATCCAAATTGTTCACTTATAAAATTTATACCATTTTCTTTATTATCAAATTGAGAATAAAATAATATGTTTACAATATATTCCCAATAAGTGCCGCTATAATCCAGTGCTCTGTTTCCAAAATTAAAATTATAATTTGGAAAAATTATTTTCAATTTATCAATATCACCTTCCACAGGCCATTGATTATATAACTCTATAATACTATCAAATTTAGTATATTTTGGAAAATACACTAATCCAGAATTTAAATATTCATATAATTGAAATTCATTATATTGTTTAAAAGACATATTCCAAAATCCTAATCCAAAACACAATACTTTATCATAATTAAAAATTTCATCACAATTTTTAAATAATATTGTATCAGCTTCCATATAAAGTACATTTTTTCCATTTTTCGTCATATCGAATATATATTCAATAATATCAACCCACATATCTCTTAAATTATTACATTTTTTATTAATTACTTCAATATGAGCATTTATATTTAAAACTTTTATATTTTTTAAATTAATTTCTACTAATTCTTTATATTTATTATATTGTTCAATTCGTACCCCATCAATATAATAAAGAGGTATTAATATTATATTATTCATAAAAATTTATACTTATAATAATTGTTTTTTTCTTATATAATAAATTCTGGCAGTTGGCAAAAGAGGGGACATTCTGCGAATCGCATACAATCATAACACTCTGTTTTCAAGCACTGTTGACCACGCTGAAGAGCGCTTGAATAAATTCGTTAAAAATAAATTATTTAAATATAAAGATTATTTCATTTATTCAAATGTATGACTTGTAATAGTGATAACGTTTGGCGAAAAACTAATAAATATTTATTAGAAAATTATCATATTAGACAATATAATGAACAGTATGAAAGTGTAAAATTTATTGTTAATCATATAAAAAATTTAGTTGATACTAATGTAAACAGCATTTGTGATTTGGGTTGTGGTGCTGATTCATTATGTTATTGGTTAAACAAAAATATTAATAATTTAAATTATACAGGTATAGATATTTGTGAAGAAACACTGAATATTGCTATTCTATATAATAAAGACTCAAAATTTATAAAAATGCGTTTTCAGGATTGTAATGACTTATTAAATAATATAGTTATTTCTAATCAAACACTTTTGATAATATCGCCTGAATTAGCAGATGAGTTTATAATTAAACATTTTACCTTATCAAATAGATATGTTATAATATTTTCGTTATTTACAGACAGTGATTTAGAAATACATACTAAAATAAATGATCCTTATAACAATGAAATAGTTTATTATAATATATTTCCTATATCTAAGATTAATCAAATTGCTGAAAATTTTGGATTTAAATTATTAATAAATGAACCATTTTATATCAATAAAAAATTAGATAAACCTGAACGTTCTGGACGAGGAACATATACTATAGAAACAATTAATAATGAACTATTACAATTTTCTGATGTATTGTATTTGCCTTGGAAAATAATAATATACGAAAAGAAATAAGTATTTAAAAATTTACTCTTTAGATATATATATATTTCCTTCATGAATAATGCTATATTTTTAACAGTAAGAACTAATTCTAAAAGACTACCCAATAAAGCGCTTTTACAACTTACAAATCAAGTATCTACTATAGAATTCCTAATACAACGGTTTAAAAATTATTCTAATCAGACAATAATTTTATGTACTTCCGTTAATACAAATGATGATATTTTAGAAGAAATAGCTAAAAGAAATAATATATTATGCTTTCGTGGAAGTGAGGAAGATAAATTATCCCGTTGGTATGAAGCAGCTAAAAAATATTCAGTTAAAAATATTGCTACATTAGATGGAGACGATATATTTGCGGAACCATCATTAGTAGAAAAAGCATTTGAAGTTTTAAATAATGATAAAACAGTAGATTTTATTAAAGGTGACCATACAGGTTTAATTTGCGGTTTATTTACATATGCTTTTACATTTGATTCTTTAGAACGTGTTATTAAATTAAAAGATAGTGATGATACTGAAATGATGTGGGTATATTTTACTGAAACTGGAATATTTAATATCAAAGAACTTAACAATATAGATAAAAAATATTATCGAGATGATATTAGAATGACCCTTGATTATAATGAAGATTTAGATTTTTTTAATGCTATTATTCATAAGTCATCAAAAAAATATTTTTACATTGATGATATCATTGAAATAATTAATAATTATCCAGAAATAAAGAATATAAATCTATTTCGTCAAAATGATTGGAAACTAAATCAGGAGAAAAACACTATGTTAAAATTAAAAAATGCCAGAAAATTTATAGGTAATGAGCAAAAATATGTTTCTGAAATTCTAAACTCAGCCAAACTTTCTTGCACTTCAGGAAATTGGACTAAAACCCTTGAGCAAGATTTTGCCAAAAAATTTAACTGTAAGTATGGAATAGCATTTAATTCAGGAACATCAACAATGCATGCTGCTTTATTATCACTAGATATACAACCTGGTGATGAAGTAATTTCTCCAGCACTAACTGTGATTATGAATACGTCCGTTACGATACATGCTAATGCTATTCCTGTATATGTTGATATAGACCCTAAAACATTTTGTATAGATGCTTCAAAAATTGAAGCCAAAATAACACCTAAAACAAAAGCAATATTTATTGTAAGTATATATGGATTACCATGTGATTTGGATACAATTATGAAAATATCAAGAAAATATAATATTCCTGTAATAGAAGATAACGCAGAATGTTTTTTAAGTACATATAAAGGCCAGATCGTAGGTTCTATAACAGATATTGCAAGTTTTAGTTTTGAAAATTCTAAACATATTTCTTGTGGTGAGGGCGGAATGATTACTACAAATAATGAAAAATATGCTACTTATTGTCGTAAAATGGGATGTCATGGATTTAAAAATTTAAGGGCTGATAATGGTGCTATAAAAGCAAATAAAGATGTATGGCAAAATCCGGATTATAAAAGACACGATGAAATAGGTTGGAATTATAGGTTACCTGAAATTAATTCTGCTATAGCTTACGCTCAATTAGAACGATTAGAAACTATAGTAGAAATGAGAATTATGAGTGCTAATATTTTTATAGATGTAATTAAAAATTGTGATTTTCTTATTCCTCAATTTACTCCAGACGATAGAACTAATTCATATTGGGCTCTAGGTATTTTATATTATGGTGAAGAAAAATTCGGTGTATCATGGTATGATTTTAGACAAAAATATATAGAATTTGGAGGTGATGGTTTTTATGGGGCATGGTCAGTTCCTTATCTTGAACCTGTAATGACAGAGAGAAATTTTGTTAAAAGAAACCCTGAAATATATAAAAATGTGTTTTATACAAAAGGTGAATGTCCCATAGCCGAAGATGTACAGAAAAGATTAATGGTATTTAAGACTAACTATCGAAATAGAGATTTAGCTAAATATAAAGCATATTGTTTGAAGAGAACAATAGAATATTATAATAATATAGAAAAATAATAGTTAATAAAATATATATGTCTATTTTATTAACTGGTTCAAGTGGACTAATCGGCAATTATTTAAAAAGCGTTTTACAAAACGAATTTAATATTATTGAATTAGATTTTAATGGGGTTCCTTCTATAGATGCTACTAATGAAGAAAATGTTAATCATTTTTTTTTAAATTTAGATAAAACTATAAAAATTGAATATATAATTAATTGTGTTGGAATACCTGATGCTGTACCTTTAAAAACTGAAAGTATTTTAGATATTGATATAAATTTTTTTAAAAAAATGGTTGATATTAATTTAAATGCTATTTTTATTATAATAAAAGAGTGTTATCGATTTCATAAATCAAGTCTAAAACATATTATAAATATTTCAAGTCTTTATTCTATAGTTGCTCCTAGAATTGATTTGTATAATGGAAAAATTAAAAACCCAGCATATACATCATCTAAACACGGATTAATTGGATTAACAAAACATTTAGCAGTCATATTAGCTCAAGATAATATCAAAATTAATTGTATAGCTCCAGGCGGTGTTATGGAAACTATAAAAGATCAAGATTTTTTATCAAAATATAATAATCAGGTTCCATTAAAAACTACTATACCATTAATTGAAATATTAAATACTATAAAATATTTATTCAATACTGAAACAGTCACAGGTCAAAATTTAGTTATCGATGGTGGTTATAGTATAATATAAGAATGTGGTCAAAAAAATTGTTATTTATAATATAAGAATTACAAATAAATTAATAGTTATAGATGATAATTTTCGTAGATATTGATGAAACTATTTGTTATTATGAAAGTGAACGTAATTATTCTTTAGCAAAACCATACTTAGAACGTATATCAAAAATAAATAGTTTATATAATAATGGTAATACTATTGTATATTGGACTGCACGTGGAACTATTACGCAGGAAAATTGGTTTAATATTACTTATCAACAATTAACTGATTGGAATTGCAAGTTTCATGAATTAAGAATGGGTAAACCAGCATATGATTTATTTATTGATGATAAAAACATTAATGCTGATTTATTTTTTGAAAACACGTGATATGCGTTAAATATTACATCATTATATATTCTTTTTGTTCAATCAAATTCAAATATTTTGTTATTTTTAAGCAATAAAATAACAAAATAGTTATAATATATTTATTTCTAATATATCTTATACTAAATGAAACTGTCCTCAAAATACTATAAAGGGTAATATAGTATATTTCAATATATTTAATTTTTTATTATATATGCTGTAGGCGTTCTTCCCCATAATAAAGTTTTAATATTCAAATCTGGATGCTATTTTAAAAATTTATCTACAGCATTTGATTTTGGACATTTTTCACATGCGTATTCATCGAATACTATAATTCCTCCTCTAACAATTCTTTCATATAGAAGATTTAAAGCTATATATGTTGGTTCATCTATGTCTAAATCTAAATATAAATATGATATTCTAAACCTAGGATTTTCTTTTAAATAATTTGGAATAGTAATTTTAACATCACCTTCTATTAATTCATAAATATCTGTATTAAATCCCATTCGTGTGTTAGTCAATTTCATTTTATTAATAAAATATGAAATATCATTTTTAGAAATACCTTTATCCATAGAAATATTTGAATTATTATAATATTCATCTCATTTTTTATTTTCATTATTAAGGGTTTCTTTATAAACTGTTGATTCTGAAAATAAATCAAAGCCAATTACTTTTTTATTAGAAGCAGGAATAAATATTTCTCGCAACTTTAAAAGTTGAGCAATACCAGTTCCTTTAAAAACCCCCACCTCTACAATATCTCCTGGTATTTCTAGAGACATTCTAAAAAATTCTCTCTAACTGAGAATTTCCTTAATCTCTCTATATCATTATGTAAAAAAAACCATTATACAGGTCGCATTCGTTTGTATTATCAATATAATTTTTTAAACTATCCATTAAATTTTAAATATAAAGAAATAAGTAATATATTTTTATATATTATTAATTTTTAATGGTTAAATTTATTGCCGAAATTGGTATAAATCATAATGGCTCAATTGAAGAATGTAAAAAAATGATTATGTTATCAAAAGTTGCTGGTGCTGATTATGTTAAAATTCAGAAACGCAATCCAGATGTATGTGTTCCAGAAGAACAAAAAAATAAGATGCGGTCTACTCCTTGGGGTGAAATGACATATTTAGAATATAAGTGGAAAATTGAGTTTAATGAAGAACAGATTAAAGAATTAGTAGAATATTCTAATACACTTGGTATAACGTTTTTTGCAAGTGTTTGGGATTTAGATAGTGTTGCTTTAATGGCCAAATATACTCGTATTGCTAAAATTGGTAGTGCTTCTATTAATGATATTGAATTATGCTGTGCCGCTAGGAAAGCCTTTGATTTTTTAATAATTAGCACAGGAATGAGCACTGAAGAGGAAATTGAGACATGTGTAAATGCTTGTAATCCAGATGTAATTATGCATACGAACTCAACATATCCTTGTCCAGTTGAAGAATTAAACTTAAGGTATATAACTTGGTTAAAACAGAAATATACAACTAAACAAATAGGTTATAGTGGTCATGAATATAGATTATGCACTACTGTTTCTGCTGTAGCATTAGGTGCCACTTGGATAGAAAGGCATATAACATTAGATAGAAATCAATGGGGGAGTGACCATAAATCTTCTGTAGAACCTGTAGGTTTATTTTCATTGATTTTAGATATTAAATCTATAGAAAAAGCGATTCAGTATGAACCTCAACCAAGATTACAATTTGATGGAGAAAATAGTAAAAAGGAAAGTTTACGACGAAAATTATAATTACTGATATAAAAATAAATTTAATATTATTAATTATAATGAAAAAAACACTGGCAATTTGTTTATCTGGTTCTTTGAGGAGTTTGGAATATTGTATTAAAAATTTTATTGATTGTATTATAAATCCAAATAGAGATATTTATAAAATTGTAATATTTTTATATACCCCTTTAGATTCTAACGTGTATAAAACAGTTTTATATCATAATAATTCTGTGCCAATTTTAATTAAAATTGAACCTGATATACAGTTAAATATTCCAGATATTATTTGGCAAGGCCGTAATGAAAATGTGAAGATTGATGATGTAAGCACTGCTGGTATAAAGGGTTATTTATATCAATTACATAATATAGAGGAGACCTTTTATATGATTGAAGAATATGAAAAGAAAAATAATTTATATTTTGATTATATTCTTCGTTGTAGAACAGATGTTATTTTTACAAAAAAAATATTTATATCGGATTATATTCTAGATAATTATATTATAATCCCTGATTTTCACCATTGGGGGGGTATAAATGATAGATTTGCATTAGGAAATCGTAATATAATGGAGATATATATGAAGATGTACACAAATATATATAATCTTCCTAAAAATTTTAATGTTATAAATGCTGAACATTTTTGTAGAATTAATTTAGAAAATAATAATGTAAAATTTATTAAAGTTCCTATATATTTTAATCGTGTCCGTATAGACGGAAAAAATGAAAAAGATATATAATATAGTAATTGTGTAAAAAGGTTTAGCGAAGTTGAAATGATCCAATATTTTTTTGATAAATACAATATTAAAAAATCTATATATTTAGATGTAGGTGCTTACGTTGGAGAGTTATCCTTCCCATTTGCCAATTTTTTTGAAAAAATTTTCTCATTTGAACCAAATAGAGAAAGTATAAAAAAATTTTAAGAAAAATAATAAATATAATATTTTTTTAATAGAGAAGGCTTTAAATAATGAAAATAGCAAAATAAAATTTGGTGGTTTTGGTGGAGAGTTAAGATTTAATCAACCAGGTATTCGTTGCCATGATAATATTAATGAAACGAACACTATTTTAGTAAATGATGATAGTTTTTTAAAAAATAAAATACCTAATCCGCTGAATTTACCAATGCCTGATCATAATTCAGGAGATCTAATATATATAGATTCGGTTAATTTAGAGACATTTGTATATGAAAATAATATTGAAATTGAAAATATTAGTTTTATTAAAATGGATATTGAAGGGGGTGAAAAAATTGTTATACCTAATATTATAAATATACTTGATAAATATAAAATTCCGTTATATTTAGAACTACATACACACGTGTTGTATTCCAATGAATGTATTGATATATTAGAAAAATAATTTAAAGTTTATTCCAAAAGATTAGATGAAAATCTTAACGATGTTTCATTAGAATTTAATAAATCTAATATACAAACATTAGGCACAATACAATTATTTTTTATAAACACTTAAATATTTAACCCTAAAAGTGTTTTGACAACTCCAGGGTGTTCCTAAAGTAGTCAGTTAAACCTAACAGCGTTTTGACACCTCCCGGAGGTTTCCTATATTTTCCTAAAATACACAATTAAATAAATATTTTATTAATAACTGCTTGTAAAAATAATAAAATATTTGTTTTTATATAAGAATTACATATTAGAGGTAACGCTAAAAGGGTAAAATATATATTTTATTTATAACTGCTTGTTAAACTGATAAATTATTTTATTTTATATAAAAACTACATATTATGCATGATTTTGTAAGGGTTAAACAAAAATAATAAATATATGTATTGGCATAATCCTTAGGCATATAGCATACGAACTCTACATAATAAGTCCTCTAATTACATTTAATAACTCAATTTAAAAATATTTAATTATTTAGTTATCATAAAAATATTTGATTTTATACCAAAATAACATATTATAAGTATCGATATAATGCTAAAATCTATAATATTTCCAGCTTTAAATTTAATTTTGTAAGAAAAGTAAATGATGTTTTATAATAAATATATATATAAAAATATAAACTATAATAAAAGTTATAATATATTAAATAATATGAAAAATTATATTCTTATTAATTGATTAATACGAGATAAACAAATTTTTTATAAACAATTTGATATATATAAACAATTATTATCCGACAAAGTTATAGATGAAATAATTTTAGTAATTGACAGAGAGAAAATACTTGATGGAAATAATATTCCATTAGGTAAAACTCTAGATCTTCAAGACAGACTGTTTTTAAATGATAATTATGTCAGAATATTAGAAATAGATCCATTAATTGAAACACGACCAAGAAATCCTCTAAGACAAAATACACTTACAGGATTATCATTTTGGAGACCAATGTATTCATTAAAAAAAGGACTAGAAGTTCTTGAAAAAAATTCATATGTTTTAAAAAACTAGAGCCGATATGTTTTTAACTTATGAATTGTTAAAAAAAATTTTTAGTGAATATAAAGTTAAATTAGATGACAATGAATTTTTAGAATATAAAATATGGAGTAGTGGTTATGATGAGAAAGAATTATTTTATATAATGGATTTCACATTTGCTGGAAAAAGAGAAGATTTACTTAAAACATGCCATATGAATGGTGAATTTTTAATTTGGGGAAGTAAAAGTCCCACTGGTGTAAATAATTTTAATACATTATGGTGGATAGATATTTTTTATAAAAAATATCCAATCATTAAGAAATATTATGAAAATTATGTAAATGAAAAGACTGAAATTAAAACATATGATGAAAATTTGTATAAAGAAAGCATTAGACTCTATTATTATTTAATTGATAAATTTTTTATTATAGATTCCGGTATAAATTCATACTATATTTTACAATCATGGGGTAATTTAGATTGTTTTAATTCACATGACGGTATAAATATACCAAATTCTGGGAGAGTTGAATTTAAAAATAGTAAATATCTTCATAATTTATTACTTAAAAATAACGAACTTATATAATATATAAATGAAAATTATTGTTTCCACAACAATTTATCCTGTTTCAGACGCAATAAATAAATTTGTCTCATTTAAAGATTGGTTAATTATTATAGTTAGTGATAAAAAAACTCCACATGAACAATATATAAAATTACAAAATGAAAATACTAATGTAAAATATCTGACACCTGAATATCAAGAAAATAATTATAGAGAACTAAGTGAATTAATTGGTTGGAATACTATACAAAGAAGAGCTATAGGTTATTTAGAAGCGTTAAAACTAGGTGGCACAATTATAGCAAGTGTTGATGATGATAATATTCCTTTGGATAATTGGGGGCAAAATATTTTGATAGGTAAACCAACAAATGTGTACTATTATGAAACAGATGAATTGGTATTTGATCCAATAAGTGCCACAAATTATAAAAATTTGTGGCATCGTGGCTTTCCTATCCAAAATTTATATGAACGATGTAATAAGTATAAAATAACTAGAAAAACGATTATACCTGATATTCAAGCTGATTTTTGGAACGGAGACCCTGATATTGATGCTGTATGTCGCTTAGAACACAAACCTATGTGTTTTTTTGATGACAAATATTTTCCTTTAGCATCAAATACTTTTTCTCCTTTTAATTCCCAAAATACATTTTTTTCTCGTGAGGCACTAAAAAAATATATAGTTATTCCTTTTATTGGTCGTATGGATGATATTTGGGCTGCATATTATGTAGAATCATTAGGATTTAATGTAGTTTATAATAAGGCTACTGTGTTTCAGGACAGAAATATTCAAAATTTAACAAAAAATATGATAAATGAATATATAGGTTATGAAAAAACAATAGATTTATTAAAAGATTTAAAGAATGATTCAACTAGTTTAAATAAATATATAACAGACAAATCAGTTATTGTATTAAACAAATATATAGAATTAGCAGACACACTATAAAAAAATATATTAAAACATAATTATATATTAAGTTATAATTATGTTTTCAAGACCCAAAGTAATTGAAAGTATAAATGAGTTTAAAACATTAATGAATAATGAGCCATATTATAATAATCCAATATTACCTTACTCTCAAGAATATGATTTTAAAAAATTATATAATTATTTTAATAATAAAAGTGTTGCTATTGTAGGTCCTTCACCTCAACTATTAAATCAAGGTAAGGGTAATGAAATTGATAATTATGATATAGTTTGCAAAGTAGGCAGTATGTATAATATTAATAATTTCAAAGATTATGGTAATAAAATAGATATTTTATTTTGCGGATGCTTTCCAGAAATAGATTTTATAGATAATTTTAAAAATAAAAATATCAAAATATTAATTAACCCATTAAAAGTTTGTATTCCAGGTATTTTAGATATACATAAAAGAGATATTTACGGAAACTATTCAAATTTAAAAAATAATTTACATGAAATAGAATTTTATAATGTTGGTATATTATCATGTGAATTTGATTATATAGCACAAACAAGAGCAACTTTAGGGACATTTTCTATAAACTTTTTATTACAACAAAATTTAAAGAAATTGGGTATTTATGGATTTACTTGGTTTTCAGAATCAACATTTAGTCATTGTCCTGGATACGGAATAATGACTATATCAAAACAACCTCATGGATATTCATTAGAATTAGAAAAAAATATGCTTAAAAATATAATAAAAAATACAAGTTTTGAAATTTATTTAAATGATGAAGTAAAAAAAAATTTATAAAAACTTATTCAATAGCGACTTTAATTCTAATTTAGTAGTTTTAACAGAAAAACGACTTAAAAAAGCTTTTAGTTTTTTTTCTGGAACTTTTGGATTAGTTTCCAATATTTCTATAACTTTTCTACACAACGATTCAGGATTATTATCTATATAATGTAATAATTCATCACTTATTTCTTTATTGATATCATTATCAATTGCTATAACTGGAATATTATAATTTAAAGCCTCTAATTGGGGATAACCTACACCTTCATAAACACTAGGCATAACCGTTGCTAACGATTGTTGATATAATAACGCCATTAAATCATCTGGAATATTATTTAAATTTATAATATTGTTGCATTTTATAGGAACCTTAGTCACAACTACATATTTTAAAAAAGGTAAATCATCTAAATATTTATTAGCAAATTGAATTATTAAATCTATATTTTTATATTTCTCAAAATTAGTAATAACTGAAAATAAATATTTTTTTGGTTCTAAACCAAATTCTCTTAATTTATCAAAATTTTGTAATGGTGTATCTATAAATTCTGCAGTTAAATTGCATATGCCCACCTGTTCTTCTTTTATAAAACTATAGTATTTTAATAAATCACGTTTAGTATTTAATGAAATAGAAATATATGACTTAGCATTACGAATAGCTAAGTCTTTTTGTATCCACATTTGGTTCTTAGGAAAATTAAAAACTTCGGGTATCATGTCATAAACCATCTGAATATTAGGCACAACATTACAATATGTATAATACGTTGATATAAAATGTGTAGCACCTAATGATATAATTATTTTATCAATATAAAAAATATCTTTAGCCATATTATCATAATTAAAAGTGTCGATGAATATATGATTATATTTTTCCAAAATATCTTTATCTATAACAGAATTTTGACGAACTAATAATATAACGTCATAACCCTCAAAAAAATTATGCTTTAAATACGTGTCCCATACGCGAGAAATACCACTATACGGACGTTCATAAAATACAGTGTCAATAGCAATAATCATTCAATATAATAATTATTACTATTAAATACTTATATTAAAATTTTTTCAATAACAGAAACAATTTTATTTATATCATCATCTGTAAGTCCTGGATATGAAGGCAACATTACAAATTCATTAGCTATCTTCTGTTGGTCTAAATTCTTATAAGGATGATGAATTAATTTAAGATGACTATGACAGTGTATATCATAAAACATCGGTCTTATTTCTATTCCATTTTCGTACATTAATTTTTCAAATATTTTATATTCAATACCATATAATCTAATATTAAACATCCAATTTGCCTTTTCGGTGTTATCCTCTACAGATACCATAACTGCTTTAGCATTTTTAATTAAGTCTGATAATTTATTAATATAAACATCAAAAATACGACGTTTATTATCTAATATTGTTTTTATATCACATAATTGGTCATACAAAAATGCAGCCTGAATATTTGTCATTCTAAAATTATAAGCAATAACATCATATATGTATTTTTCACGAGTCATACCGTGTTCATGAACATGCTTAATATAATTATATACATCTTCATATTGTGTAAAAAAGGCACCGCCCTCACCAGTAGTAAGAGTTTTATTACCATAAAATGATACACACGATGCTAAAACAGAATCAGAACTACTTGTATAAATACCTTCATATTTACCAAAAATACCTTCACAATTATCTTCTATAAATATTATATCTGGACGAATACGCTTAAGTCTAGGAACATTAATGACATTTCCAAGATTATGAACTATAACCACAGCAGAATTAGTATCTAGAGACTTAATATAATTCTCATTTGTATCTATATTCATTGTATTTGTATCTAGACGCATTACTTCAAAAACGCTACTATGGTATAATACTTGACCACAGTTCCATGGAGCTATAAATACATTATTAGGAATATATATCTTATTTATATTAGGATATTTAAATTTTAAAGCAAGATATAAACAATATGTTGCGGAAGTTCCATTATTCATTAAAATACTATATTTTGAGCCAATAATTTCATTAAGTTTTTCACTAGCTAATCCAATATATTTACCGTGGTTACTTATCCATTGACTTTCAACGGCATCAATTGCTGAATTTTTATATTTTGTTAAATCTGGACGATAAATAGGTATCATATTTATATATAAGAATAAAATGACTTATTTTTATGTATATATTTACAAATAAAAATGGATTTAATGTTAAAAACTATTTTTAAAGATATAAACTTACCAAAAGATAGACTTATTAATATTCTTGAGATAGGAACTGGATATGGAGATGGTTCTACTCGCGTTTTAAATGAAATAATGACTGAAACAGGTCTTCCTTATTTTATTAACAGTTATGAAGGTGTTAAAGAATGTTTCGATATATCAAGTAAACTTTATTTAAACAGCGTAAATACTAAAATTCATAATGAATTTTTCATTAAAAAAATTGATATTATTGAAATGGTAATTCCCAATATTATAAATGATAAACCACCTTTAACAAAAGAACATTATATAAACACTTATCATGATTACTTATTTCAAGAAAATTATGTTAAAAATATAGATTATAAACCAGATATAATTTTAATAGATTCTGTGCGATTTTCACATGTAGGAATAATTAATAAATGTAAACAATATTGTCATAAAAATACACTATTTATAATGGAAGAAGACTTTGCTTTTCAAGGCACAGGACTTGGTTATGGTGGACCTCCCGAAACACCTATAGGATATGAGCAAACTATTGTTAGTAAATATTTTAATCTTAAAAATATTAAATACTATACTTCTAAAACGAAAGATAGTTGGAATTTTATAACATTTACTTTATAAAAATTTTTATATATTTATATAAAAATAATAAGAATACTGTTATTTATACTAAATGAGCAAACCTAAATTATTTTTTCCAGTAAATCAAATAGGTCGTTTTAATCATCCTAATAGTTCATCACGTGAAATATTTCTTGAGTGGGGAAGACGTGGTTATGTAGAATTAATAGAAAGTAATAATGGATTTGTTTGGTTAAATGAAATTGGAGATATTCTACTACATGACCAACCTACACTAGAATGGTTGGCAGAACGTCCACAAAAATTTAATATGGCATTGTTTGGTAATTTAGTTCCAAAAGAAAAAAATATTTTCTCTTGGTTTTTTTGGGGAAGACACCCATTAAAATTAGAGAAAAAAGCAGAAAAGTATTTAGGATACGATAAAAGACAATTTGAAAGTATGTTTATAGGTAAAATAGAAAATCATATACAAGCTAAATTTCGTCCAGCGCATTTATGGGAAAAATATATTGAATTTTTTGATCTTATAACGGATGACCCTCGTAATCCATATAAATTTACACAGGATGAATACTTAGATATTATGGCTAATTCAAAATATGGATTATCATTAAGAGGTTATGGACCAAAATGTAATAGAGAAATTGAACTATTAGCCCTCGGAACAGTTCCTCTTGTCGCTATTGAGTGTGATATGGAAAATTACGATGAACCGTTAATTGAAGGTAAACATTATATTCGCATAGAAAAACCGGAACATATACCTATTGTAATTAATAATACAAGTAAAGAAGATTGGGAAAGAATGAGCAAAGCTGGGCGTGAATGGTATTTTAGAAATTGTTCAGTTGATGGTTCATTTCAATTAACTATGAAAATTATTAATAAAAAAAAACATATAAATTAAATAATAATTTATATAATTAACATTTAAAAATAAATAAATTATATTACATATAATAATGAATTTACTAATACAAACTTATCATGAAAAAAATGTTGATAGACTTAATGAATTAGTTTTATGTATTTTAAGTAATTTGCAAAATGTAAATGTTAATAAAGTTATTAATTTGTGTGAAGGTAATGACGATAATTATTTACCAAGTATAATCCGTAATCACTCTAAATATGTTTGTAAAAATGGATTTGAACGAATTACATATAAAAAAGCAATTGAATTTGCAAATGAAAATTTACATAATCAAACAGTGGGATTAATTAATACTGATATTATGTTAGACGAACAATTCAATATCAAAGAACTTAATAAAGTATTAGTAGATAATGTAATAATTGCTAATTCTAGACATGAAATTGATATAACCAATGGACAAATATATTTAGATAATACATTTGCTCAAGGTTTTCATGCCCACACCCAAGATGCCTGGTTTTTTAAAACACCAATTCATATAAAACCACATGTCGATATTGATTTTGAACTAGGCATTTTAGGATGTGATAATGCTATAGCTCATCGTCTTAAATTATGCAATTATAAATTATATAATATGCCCGAAAGATTTAAAATTATACACGTTGATAGTGTGCGAGGTAAAAGTTCACAAAATTTTAAACAATTTCATAATTCCAAAAATATAGAAAAAAAAATACATAAAAAACCTGAAAAAGATGGAAGTGCTATGGTTCCAAATTACGATGCTGTTAAAAATATTTCAATTGATAGTTTAATTCAATCATTACATTTTGATGAACAAAAACGTGTTTTATTAATAAGTCATATTTTAAGTGAAAATATAAAAATCAATAATGAATAATTAATTAAATGTAATAATTTATTACTCATTATTCTAAAACTTTAAAACTCAGCATATAGCGCTGTTTATCAATAACTGAAACGGAGTGAGTATGAGATTTAGGTGAAAAATTGGGAGGTTTTATGTTTAAACTCTCTAAATCGTCTACTACTCTAAATTGAACCATAAATCTTTCACGTTCTAGTCTTCTATCCTGTTCAAATAAAAGAGATGGATCTAAAGACGGATTATTAACTACATTTATAATAACACTATCTTCATCTATATTAACAGGATTCATAATTTCTTCATCTGGTATTTCAATAATATCATTTGTCATTGTAGTCCAAAAATATTGAACTTTTAATCTACTCCGTAATGTTTTACAATAAACAGTATCATAAAAACCTACTTTAATTTCATTATTTGTAAAAAACATCTCGCCATTATAATAATTATAGCTTATTCTACTATTAACAAATTTTATTTTATTATTTAATATCTCATCTCGTTTTGTCACATTTCTTACAAGCTCATCTAAAAATTTAAGAACAAAACTTAATTTAGATATATTTTCAGGATTTTCATCTCCAATTTCATATATAAATTTACAATTTCCAACATAAGCATATTTATATTGTAAATAAGAACGAATATTATCTGTAAATGCTAATTCGGTTTTATCCTCATTTACAACACCACCATTATTTAAAATAAATTCTTTTATATTTCTATATTTATTTAGATTTTTACCTTTTTTAATATCGTATTTTTGTATAGCTTTTGGAAATTCACTTTGAACATATTCGTCCATTGATGTAATATCTGTGTCTAATTTATTATCCCATAGACAATATTTATTTTTTTCACAAGTAGTATTTTTATCTAGATTAAAACATGAACCTTGTTCATTTTCAGTTTCATTTTTGTTTTCTTTTTTTAAAACAAAGTATTTCTTAATCAAATTGGTTATTATAGGTTCTATTTGTTTTTTTTTTATAACATAGTCTCCATATTTATGTAAATATTCAATTATATTTTGTTTATAATATCTTTCACGCAGATATAATATTTGAGAAATTTCATAACGAAAACGATTATATGATTCTTTACTTTTATCCAACTGTTCTATATATACAACACGATTTTCACCATTAGGTAGAGTTAATTTATCTTTATAATATTCAGTATCCGTGAGAGACTCTATATATAAATCGTTATCAAAATCACGAATTCGCATTATTTCATAATTTCCTGATGAATCAATATCAGTTATTCTCGTTGAATTATATCTTAAACTAACAGTTATTTCTATACCACTTTCAAGAATAATACTGTTTATTAATCTTGGATCACCACTTCCAGTATAATAGTCTAATATTCTAAAACTTATAGGTTGACATCTAAGTGCATTATGAAAAATACGAGTTAATTTGTTATATGTTTCAACAGTATTGATAAAATTTAATTTATTACTTGTCTTTATTTTATTAATTGGATGAGATTTAGTGACAGGTTGATACTCTTCGCGTTTAATAGGAATAAATACTCTATCAATATCTAATTTTTGATTACTAATATATATTCCATCTATATAAGATATATCTTGCACACGATAAACATTACCACCTGAAATTATAAACTCCTTTTTATTAAGTATTTGAATAATGTCATCATAATATGGCAATTTACTATATTTAATTAGCTTTGTTCTCTTATTTAATCTATTTTCAATATCTATATAGTCAATTCTTATTGTTTCTAAAGAAATATCTGAATGATTATTTGTTTTTTTAAAAGGCACAATTACACCTCCACGTATCATAATGCCTGTATAAAATAATTCCTGCCCAATCATACTTTGTATTAGTTTTACAGGTTCAAGCCAAATAAAATCAGGCAATTTCGATAAACTAGTCAAAGCATTTTTTGTAGATGTAATATCATTAAGATACTGTTCAGTATTTAATATATGTAAATATTTAATAAATGGATTAGACTGTTTTAACAGTGGATCACTGATATTTATAGAAGATGGTGCTAAAGGTATATAAATATCATCATCAATAAGTGCACCTATAATATATAGTGATTTATCAACGATTATTTTTTTTACACGTTCACCTAATTTTTTAGATAACCAATCAATTGTATTATATGACATATTAATTATTGGTTTAGATATTTGTGGAACATTATCTAAAATATAGACTATTTTTTTTATAACATTTGAATTTTCTATTGAAAAATACTTTTCATATATATCACTTGTTTCATATTTTTCTCCCTTGGGTTTTAATTTAAATATAGGTTCATAATATGTAAACGGTGTTTTTTCTTGACAAAATTCATTTCTAGAGTTTTTAATAAGTATCTCTTGTTTAAATAAAATGATAAATTTAGTAGAGGGGTCATTTTTATCAGGTTGAATATATCCCTTAGGCAACTCTATAAATATTTTACCATTTATTAATGATAATATGACAATAAATAGCCCTTTTTTATATACAAATTCTTCCATTTCTATATAGTCAGAGCGTATCTTTAGCCAAGACATATCACGATTTATAAACTGTAGAACTGTTAAATCATGTTTATATTCATCGCTGATTAAATATTCAATATAATTTTGAATAGCACTAAATTCAATTTTATAATTTGGATTTGTCATGCTGTATTCTAAAAGTGGTGTCATTCTCATAACATCAGGATTAATATTATTAATGATATGTCTTTTAATTAAGTTTTTATCTGCTTTAAAATATTTTTCAAATAAAACATAAATGGATATTACATCTAATAGATTATTGTGATCAATACTCATACCATAACGATAAAATCTATTATCAATATCACTTGAAGAGATAGTAGTCTGTTTTGTGTAAATTGATATTGGTATTTCAAAAAAATCAAAAAATTCTTTTGGTAATTGACCTAAACGACCTCGCTCTAGTTGTTTTCCATATGAATGTATATATGTCTCATTTTGAGTACTTGGTTGATATGGTTTAAACGTATTTCCTATTTTTTCATAAAATTTAAATAAATTATCTAAATTACTATGCGGATTATTTCTTTGGGTAAAACAACAAACACTAGGTATATTTTTTGGATGATTATTGCGACTAATAAAACCTGGATATATATAATTCTTACCTAATATAGGAGCAATATATAATGAAGTATTTTCATCTGGTATAAGATGTTTATTATCTTTTGATAATTGAGTTTTTTTACAATTTGGACATTTTATATTGTGTTCTTCTATATCTAATCCACATAGTTTATCCCCAATCTTATTACGGCAAACTCTCCATAAGTTAACTTCATCTTTTAAAAATTTACTGAAATCACCACTATAATTACGCGTAATGATTTTTTTTAATTCAACATCGCTTACATCACTTGATGAAATAAATTGAGTGCAGCCATTAACTAATTGATTATTTAAAAGATGTCGAGGATGTAATGGTAAATAACAATTAGGAGATATACATATTATTCTTGGACATATATATATATTATTCCATAATGATCTATTAACTTGTGAACCATAAAATAGACTAATACACGCTGGATTCTTATCATTAATATTTTCATCAGGACTACAAAATAATTCATGAGTATAAGAATCCGGTATCTTAAAAGGTGTTGGATTTATTATATGTTCTAATAAAAAATTCTTATTACCTAAATAAGTAATTCCTAATCCAGCAGAAAATGGCAATTTTTTAAATTGAAGACTATCGGTTATATTACGCTTCGTTTCATCTACTGTAAATAACGCAGGTTCATTATGTTTAATAAATTCTAGATGTTCTTTTCTTATAGACTTAGGGTATCTAAAACTGCGTTCCTTACCTTGACAATATTTTGAATAGACAATTCTTCCACTTATATCATTCCATAAAAACATATCACGGTCAGACTCATATAATTTATTTAAAATGCTATTTCTATTATCAATGTGTGATATATCTAGACTAACATCGCCTGTTTCATTTTCATCTTCGTCTATTACATCAACAGAAACATCTGGTAATTTGAAAGGTAAAATCTTTTCATCTTCAACAACTTTTGGAGTATCCTCTTCATCATCCGAAACACCCATACCATAAGGATCATCATCTTCTTCTTCTTCCTCGGCTATATCCAAATTTTCTTGTATATCCAATTGATTCGTATATGTTTCATTGGCTATTTCTGTTGAAAGATCAAATCTTTTTAATATATCATTTCTAGCATCGCGAGTATGAATTGATAAAATAAATAATGTTTTTAATAAATTTTGTATTGTATAAAAATCATTAATGTTAGTATAATTACTTATTTCAATTTTATATGTTCTATTATTTTTATAATTAGTATAATAATCTAAAAATATTTTAACGTCAATCCCATATAAATTTTGATTTACTTTATCAATTTGTTTTTTATCAAATTGTGCTCTAGCATCGCGAATTTCTGTAGGATTTAAATTTAAATCTTTCTGTAATTCACGATATATATCTTCTTCACTCATACCAAGATTCAAATAATTATTAAAAAATTGTTCAACCATATTTTCCTTTTTATAACCACTTATCCGTATAAATCTAAAATTTACATAATTTTTAATCTTTTCCTCTTTTAATTTTAATTTGCGTATAGATATATTTTGTTCTACTGATACTTGAGGTGCTAAAGTAGGTTGTAATTTGCTTTGTAAATCTTTTTTTTGTTGTTTATATTGATCTCTAATTATTTCTATGTTATAGGTTTTATCTTTATTAATAGCTACAATTTTACCATTTATCCAATTACCACTAGTCCAATAAAGTATATTAGTTCCCACTTTAAAACTGGTTTCTATAAGGGTTAAATAGGGTGATAGTAATTTTACTGTTTCAGTTATAATATCATAATTTAAAAATATATCAGACTTAGAATGATATTCTAATTCAATTATTGAACTTAATGAATATAATGATAAATAATTATTATTATTATGATTGTTAAGAATTTTATTAATAGATAAATATTCTATACTATTATTTAATTTTAACATATTTAATAATGTATTTACTCTTTCTTCAAATATAGGCAGATAATAATGATGATAATAATATTCTGGATCAAACAATGCTTTAATTTTGATATTACCTTTGATATTATATACAAGCACATCTATATAAATAGGCTTGTGAGCTAATACAATATTTTCCCCTATTAAATACTCTTCCACGTCAAATTCTGTAGTTCCATCTTTATAATAAACACTATATCGTTTAATTTGTGTTTTATTATATGATTTAGTATTACAACTATCTACATCAATTTGAGATATATCAGCATCACAATCCATTTCCTGTATCTCTATGAATTCTTTTGGTTCATGATTATAATCTATTTGATTACACATTTTAACTTTAAAAGATAAGCATTTCAAATCTTCACCTCCACGATTTTTTGTTATTTTACTTAAATATACATTATATGATTCCATATTAATCCATTTTTCTAAAAGTTCTTTAGGTATTTTATCAATTGAATTGTTATTATAACTATATCTGAATAACCTATATATATTTTCACGCCTCTGATCATCATATAGTCTGATAAACGGCACAATATTATTTAATTTTATATTATTAAATAAATCTCTTAGATTTTCTTTTTCAAAACTTATATTATCAAATTGTCGTGTTATATTTATTTTAGTTTCACAAATTGTTCGTTCTACAAGTTGAACATTAAGTGATTCAAGGTTTGTTAATTGATTACATAATCTTATAATTTTATTATTACGATATAATTGTTTTAAGTCTTCATTGGGAGTAAATATTGTTGGTTTTTCAATAACTATAGGTTTTAAAAATTCATCAAATTCTTTAAATTTATAAAAAAATCTACTGATTATGTTATCTAAAACAAATTTCAAATTTTCTTTATCAGTAAAATTAGTGGTTATAAAATTATTTATATTATGAAAAGATATCCAATGTATTTCATTTTTATCAATTGAACCAAAATTACTTAATGTTCTATTTTGATTTTCATTATTCTGAACAACTCTATTTGCCTCTTCTAACAATGTTTTATACAATTTACTATAATCATCTATATTATCATTAATGGCATTGTATGGATTAGTGTACGAATAATTACTTATACTAAATTTTCTATCGTATACAGTATTAAAACTTAGATTTTGATATTCTAAATATTCTCTTATAATATTATTTAATGGGTATAAATGTATGAAATCATCTAATGTATAAATTTCTTTATCTAGTTGAAGATTTATGTTTTGATATTCTAAAAATTTAGATAATTTAAGATTAGTGACGCTTTTATTATCAATGTCGTATAAATTTTTGTAAAGTTTATTAATATGATATAATAATTCATCATTTTCAAATGTAATATTACACCATAGATATTGATATTTAATTAATATACCTTCTTGTATTTCTAATAAACGTTGTATAGAAAATACTGTATTACTAGGGAGTATATAAAGCTGTGTAAAAATAATGTCTGAATAATAATTTTTACTTATATTTCCCCAATCATGTGCAAAATTTACACCAAATTCCTCAATCAACATATTGTAATCTTCTGTTTTTTCAGGTGGTATTTGCCGAGATATTGATATGGTATCTAAAATCATTTTAATTTTTATTGATTGATCTTGTTTTAAAACTCCTATAAATATATTTTTTTTGCATATTTCTTTATAGACTGAGTCTACATTCTTTGTAATATCATCTAATTCAATTTTATTATTAACAAGTGTGACATATCTCAATTGCAATATTTCAAGTAAAGGTTTATGACTTTTATCAATGATTATAGTTGAATCTATAATTTCTCTATATTTATCATTCCAATTTTGAGGATACAGTTCAGTATATTTTTTTTTTAATAATGTCACTTTTCTACAAAAATTTTTAGTTATATTTATAGTATTAACATCTGGTTTTATAAAAAAATCATTTATTATAGTCTCATCAATATCAACAAAAGCAGTTATATCGATATAACGAATACTATCATTACCCATTTCTAAATTAAATTTATCAATACTACAATTTGTCAATCTTACAAATTGATCTAGTTTATTATTTATTTTAATTGATAATTTAGAAATTTCTCTATTTATCATTTTTTTTTTATATTCTCGTTCCTTAGCTCTTTGTGCTATGATGATTGTTGGATAATGATGTTCTATTAATTTAATTGGTTTATACTGTTCTGTTGATTTAAAATGGTTTTTGTAAAATAATATTGTATTATCCATTATATATTTTATTAATATATTTTAGGTTTATGTTTTATTTAAGAATAAAATTGTTTAAGAATAATTATCCCTTTGAATTATTATGAAAAAATTCCAAGTTTATCTTGATAAAATATATCAATATGCTATTTACTTTAACTGAAAGAGAATTAAAACTTGATAAAAAGATAAATGATTTATATTATATAGACTCTCCATTTAAAATTCTGTTTTCTAGATCACTTAGTTAATTAATTTATATATATAAATTTTTCAATATCTAAATTAATAAAATAAATAAATAATAACTATTATTTACATAGAACTGATAATTATTTTACTGACGAAGAATTATCTAAATATATTATAAAAAAATATAAGATATAAATATATGTTTAATAAAAGTAAAAAAAAACAATATAATCACAAAATTTTAAAAAAAAAAAAATGTTCAATGAAAGGTAATGGATTTCATAAAAGATTGGAATACGAATTAAAGAAAAATAATACTAATGAATTTGTTTTAATTAATCATGCGTCAAAATATGAACAAAATGGTAAAATGATTATTTCTGCTGTTTTAATTTTTCCACCTGATAGTATATATCATGGTGGTAAATTTAATGTGAATATCACTGTGTCTGAACTATATCCATTTATAGCACCTGAAATCATTATAAAAACCCCTATATTTCATCCTTCGGTATCTGTTGATGGTCGTATATCCTATAGTAAACTTGGTCTTAAATGGAGTCCCCAATATACATTATATAGTATATTAAGCGAAATTCAAAACGCTTTGTATAAATTTGATACTGAAAATTTATATGTATATCAACAAGATATTTATGAATTGTTTACTAAAAATAGATCTGAATTTGATAAGATTGCTAAAGAATTCGTTCAAAAGCATGCTTTATCATAAATACATAAACTAAATTATATATGTTTTTTTTTAATTTTTAAAAATTAGATACAATCAAATATATTACTGTTTAAGCAAGCAGTTATTTATATTATATTTATTTAATTGGATTTATTAGGTAAAAATAGGAAACCTATTGGATGTGTCAGAACATTATAATAATACATTTTTATTCAACAAAACATAATAATCGTATAAATAAAAAAAAACAAAATAAATCGTTTTAATATATTAAAAAATAAACATCTATTAAAATATAGTAAATGAAAATAGGTATTATAGGTAACGGTTTTGTAGGAAAGGCTACAAAATTACTGGCGTGTTTTGAAGTTATCGTTATAGTATATGATATTCGTCCTGAAGCGTGTGAACCATTAGAAACAACAATAGAAGATATCAATAACTGTGATTTAGTATTTTTTTGTCTACCTACACCATTGAATCATAATGGATCTTGTTATACTAAAATATTGGAAGATAGTATTAATACTATTAGTAATCCGCATAAAGTTGTGAGAAGCACTGTGCCTATAGAATTTTGTAAAAAGCATAATTGTAATTTTATGCCTGAATTTCTCACAGAATTAAATTGGCAAAATGACTTTATAAATTCAGAACATTGGATTGTCGGAAATGACAATAATGATGTAGAATTTAAAAATAAAATAAATAAACTTTTTTATTTGGCTGAACAATATGGAGCCATAAAAAGTAATAAAGTATATTTTACAACTACTAGTGAAGCAGAATGTATTAAAATTTTTAAAAACACATACTTAGCAAGTAAAGTTAGTATAATGAATGAATATTATGATATTTGTCAAAAAAAACAGATTAACTATAGTAATGTTGTAAAAATAATGAGAGAAGATAAAAGAATAGGTAATACTCACATGAATGTTCCTGGATATAATAATATTCGTGGTTTTGGCGGAACTTGTTTTCCAAAAGATACACATAGCCTATATCATCAATTTCAAGAGGAAGGTATACCTTCTAAAATTTTTGAAAATGTATTATATCGTAATGATATCATAGATCGTCCTGAGCGTGATTGGGTAAATGATGCATACAGAACAACATTGCCTCGTGATAAAAATATATCTGTTATTATAAACGGTTTCAATGAGAATGGCTTAAATCTTTGTAAAAAATTATTATTAAATGAACATATAGTAATTTGTGTATATTATCCTGATAAATGTAAAAGTAATTTATTATCTGAATTTGAAACTTTACTTAAAGATCCAAACTTTTTAATAAAAAAAATGAATTTAGACAATAAATTGTTTTTACCCCATGTAGATAATATTCATTTTTTACAAAAAATAGATAAAGAACTCAATTATCATAGTATGCTAACATCTATACAAGAAGAAATAAATACAATAGAATTATGCAGATTACAAAAATGCAATTTTATATATTATAATCTATATAATGGTATAAATGAATTAATTGAACAATTTTCTAAAGAATATTCTAAATTTACTAAGATAAATAAATCATATATTGAATAACTATAACTTTGATAAACATAATTTTCTGAAATAAGAATATCATTTCAGAAAATTCTTTTTGGTGACTTTTAATTATATGATAAATTATGTAGTAAATTTCAGACATACTTTGTTCTTATCTTATTTGATGATATATATAGAGTGTTTTATGTAAAAGCCAGATCAAGGAATATTATAACTTCGTTTTTTTTTCTTTTTTTTTGATCCTAATGTATATAGTGTAGAATCAACTTCTTCTTCTACAATTTCTATTCCATTACAAATTGTAGGGAGATTAAATTTACTAAATTTCATTTTTGTATCTTTAATAATTTTTTTAGGAAATTCATATATTATATTTTCATCTATATTATCATATTCACGCTTTATTTCCAGAAGTGCCTCTTGATCAAATTTAAGATTACTAATTTGACCTACTATTTCATTATTAAGTAAATTATGTATTTTAGAAAATTTTTTTTTTAAATTAAAAAAATAATCAGCCCTTTCAGCACTTTTATTAACATTTTGTATAGCTATAAATAATGTAAGTAATCCGTTAGATACAACATTTATTATTTTAATTATATCATCCGTTGATGGATTATTAATTACATTACTATTCATAAATGCTAAACCAGTGCTTAATAATACGCTTGGATATAGAAATATTCTATTCCACCAACTAAAATGCTCACTTGTTTTATAACACATGTATTCATAAATTATTACTCGTTCTCTTAATTTTTTATAAGCAACCGATAGATGTTGTTCTAAAGAATTAATATCAGAATCAATTGCTGTAACTTCTATTTTAGTCTCTTTATCTATTCTTGAATTAATGTCATCATTGAATTGAACATTACCATTGATTTTAAGATCTGGAACTTCTATAATTTCTAAGGAATTTATAATTGACATATATAAATAAAAAATGAATTAAAAAATAAAAAAGAACTTATATTAGAAAAATTGATAAAATACAAAATGATATAAAGAATTATCAAAAAAAATATTTAAATGGCAACTAGCTCATCTATTAGAAGAGATGATATTTCTAAATTATTTCAAGATTTTAAAAAGAATTGTGTTGAAATAGATATTATTGAAGACGATATATATGATGAAACATTTTGTCCATGTTGTGGTAATGAAGATGCTCTAATTATACAAGAGGGATGTTATGAATGTAGAATTTGTGGAATTAAACAAGATATAAAACTTAATATGGAACAAGAATGGCGTTATTATGGTGATAGTGATACTAAAGGGAATGATCCTAATCGTGTAGGAATGCCTACAAATAGTCTACTTCCAGAAAGTAGTTTAGGTAGTATTATAGGGATTAAAGGCGGTGATTTTAGCAAATTGCGACAATATCATCAATATAATATTATGCCTTATAGAGAAAGGAGTCTTTGGAATACATTTACATATATTACTACAAAATGTCAACAAGGTAATCTTCCCCCTATAATTATTGATGCTGCTAAGATTAATTACAAAGAGGTAAGTCAGACTAAAATATCTCGTGGTTCTAATCGTAAAGGCATTATAGCTAATAGTGTATATTTCTCTTGTAAGAAAAATAAGGTTCCTAGATCAATGAAGGAGATTGCTGAAATTTTCTGTATTAATGTAAGCGAAATGACAAAGGGTAAAAAAAAATATGAAGATATTATGTATCAACATTCAAAAGATACAATGACTCATATTAATAGCACAAATCCGTTTGACTATATTGATAGGTTTTGTAGTAATATTAATTTAGATATTGATATTAAATATATCTGTCAATTTGTTGTATTTAACGCCATGCGATTAGATATATTTGATGATAACACTCCTCCATCTATAGCGGCTGGTGCAATATTTTTAGTTACCACTGTTTTAAAAATTCGCATCACAAAGGTTCAAGTTCATTTAGCTACAAAAATCAGTGAGGTAACTATATCTAAATGTTTTAAAAAACTTAATCAATATAAAGATATACTTTTCCCTAAACAGGCAATAATAACATATAATATAAATTTTAATGAATTAGATAAACCAAAACAATATAAAAATAAAAAGTCATTAAATAAAATAAGTAATAGTATTATTATATGAATGATGTAAAAAAATTTTTAGATTTTTTTAAAATGACTGAAAGTCAAATATATTTACAATATAAAGATAAATTAGATCAATATGGATGGCAAATAACTAGCCAAGATTTAAATAGTAGTGGATTAGTAGGGAAAACATTTAAAGATGAATATGAATTTTATAAATATATCAAGATAATTTCAATTCCTAATAAAGATATATATAGACTTTTTTTAAGAATAATAGATTTATTAGAAATGACTTATAGTACATTAGATATTAAATTTGAAGATATATTTATTGGCAATCCAAATTTAGATGGGTGTGAAGAATTTAATTCATCTTAATATAAAATTATATATATAATATTATATTAATATGACAACGTATAATATTCCTTTAGAATTAACCAGTGATTTTAATATTAAATATGGGTTTGATGTTGATGATGGATATTTAGATTTATACCAAATTTTTAGTTTATTAAATCATCAAAATGTATCTTTTTTATTTCCAGATAATGCTAGTAAAATCATAACACAAATTTACAATAACGACACATATTCAGTTTTTGAAAAATTTATGAATGATCTCTCAATAAATTCTAACTCTGTAATTATTCATATTAAAACAATTGATGGTATAAAAAGAAAAAACACTGTTAATTTATTTTATAATGGTTATCAATACCATTATAGTGGAAAAAATAAAATATCTGTTTCAAAAATTAAAGATAAATGGAATTGTAATACAATATCTATTATTATTGAATATAATGATAGTATAGATGCGGCATTTGGCCATTATGGTGGAGTAATTTATCATTACAATAATGATATTAATAAAATTTATATGTTTGATTCTATGATGGGAACAGATGATGATATTGCCCTTCCGTCAGAATATTGTAGAATTTTCGCAGAAATTATTAAAAATGATATATTTATATTTGATTATAATGGTCAAACTGATCCTCAAATAGTATATGATATCTATCGCACTCCTGACTCTGTTAATGTGTATCCATTTGAAATAACTGGAGGAGCTCTAGATTTACCTAATGATTTTATAGAAAACACTAAATTAACAAATAGGAGTAAAATCAATAGATATATACATTGTACAGATAATCAAAATCAATTTTGTTATATGTGGGTTTTTTTATATCTATCGTTAAAATTATCTATTTATAACACAAAATTGAAAGGGCGAGACCTTTCAAATTTTGTTAGATTTCATAAAAGAATTTGCTCTATGAAACTAATTCCTTTAGTTATCATCAAAACATTTATTTTCAACACTTTTTATTTAAACTATATAAAACCTATACCTATTATTCAAAAATGTTTAGAATTAGCAAATCCAAAAACCTATAGTTTAGCACAAGAGTGTTTTTTTATGCGATATTTTAAAACATTTACTGCATTAGATACAAATTATCCAGATGCTTCATCAAAAAAACGCAAAATGTGTCTATTTTCTATAGAAAATTTAAATAGTATATCTAATATCACAACAGAATATGAATCTATTTTTGATGTAGCTATCAGTCTGTATTATAATATAGATAAAATTATACTTAATGATGTAACAGTTCAAGAGAGTATAAATAATGATAAGCTTATAGAATTTGTAAAATTTCAATTATCAAATTTTATAGACCCTACTACAGATGAATATAAATTTATGTGTGGTGAAAAAAAAATAAATTCAATGGATATGATATATTTTAATAGTTTAGCGAATGAATACGAGGAATATATCAGTGATAATCCAGAATATTCAATTAATAGAACCAATTATTTAAACTTTATACCCTAAAATATATTTATTTAGCCTCTTCTTGATTGACAAATCCCCAAGCAATTATTGATATTCTACCTTCTTCTTTTTGTTTATTTTCAGGTAATTGTGGCACGCCATGTCGCCAATTGCTATTTATATCGCGTGTAAATGCATATGTTGTTCCATTCATTAATGGAAAAGTTATAATACGACGATGTCCTTTATTCTCAATAGCATCTTCAAAAGCAATATCACGCGTAGCACCAAAACTTACACCTACTGTAAAATTTTGGATTTTTGCCTTTTCAGGATCAATATATGATGCGTCATGGTGAAACGGTTTCCATTCTTTATCGTTTCTATACCAATTAAACCTAGTAGCCTTTATATCCATTTTAAAGTATTCTTTAATTTTATTAATAATCATCATAAATGTAGGGATTCGTTCTTTATAGTTACGATGATCATCCGCAATTAAATGACTATCTCCATGCCATAATTTCCATAGATTTTCAATACCACACTCTTCCATCTCTTTAAGTAAATTATTGTATATTTTGAAATCATTAGTATTACCAAATAGTCCAGGCACAATTAATACATCTTGTGTTTGTAGTTGTGTGTTGCTTATATTACTATTTGGAACTTCAACAAGAACACGCATATCAGCTGGATTATGATTAGGCTCAAATGATTCTGTGTTTTTGATTCGCTTTTGATCTTTATTAGATTGATGTAAGGGTTTATTATTTTTCATCTTTTCTCTACCTTCTTTACTATATTTATCAGTGTTCTTATTGGGCACACGCTTATTATGTATACCATCTATAAATTGTTCAATCGCATTATGACTATCCTCAGATATTAAAAGATTATCTTTTATATGTTCGTATGAACATTTATCGCCTTTATTACACGCACCTTTAAGAAAATACCTACAGATATTTTTTCTATACATATATTTTTCATTATTAGTGTAATTTTTAAATATATTATATTATTATATTATATCATATGTATAGGTCTAAAGAGAAACCTAAAATAAAAAAATATTCTAGATGGGATATCAGTAAAGATTATAATTTTAAAATAAAAAATATTATTAAAATCAATTTAAATGATATTAAAAAAATACCATTAAATAATTCAAATCCAATCATTTGTAATAAGACTTTTTGTGTATTTGTGAAAGATGATGATTATATTCTTACTGATTCTAGAACTGGATTAAATCATTCTCAATATAATATGTTAGATTATACTAACAAATTTGTCTATCTAAAAAAGATTGTCAATTTTATTAAAATTAATAGTCTTATAAATAATGTATGTATTTTAGGCTTTGGATTAGGTGGATTATCATTAGAATTATCTCAAATAAACCATGTTTATAAAATTGATGCTGTAGATATTGATATTGGTATGTTCAAAATTTACAATTCATTAATTGAAAATCCATCAAATAAAATTAATTACTATTTAAATGATGGATTAGAATTTATAAAAAATATAAATCAAAAATATGATGTAATTATTGACGATGCATTTGATGAAAAAAAAATAGATTATGACTATAGTAGTTTTTATTACAAACTTAATATCAATGGTTTTCTTATTATCAATATTCATGACATTACTAATTTTAATATAGATATACTTAAAATCTATTTTAAAAATGTTCAAGTTATAAAGGCTAAATATAATTACTTGGTATTTTGTCAAAGAACTTCATAGTATCAAGAAGGTAATATTTCATTATTATTAAAAATTTCAGTATAAAAATTACTTAATTTTTCTAATTCATACCATTCTTTAGCATTTATAATATATATATGTGTTCTATAAAAATATTGTTTTTTTACATCTAAATTATATTCTAGGTCAGAAACTACCATGGTTAATGTTTTTGTTTTTACAGCAAAATTAGGATATTTATCTACATAATTTATTGCTTTTATTCTTTTATATTTTTTCCAAATAGGTAGTGATAATATGTATGTTGATTTATTTATACTATTAATAATTTTAAATATTGTATTGTTTAAAAAATGTTTTTCAGTAGGAGGATGCGCTAATACTATATCTCCAGAAGAAGGTTCATTATCAAAAAAAGATCCCATAGAGCCAAATGCTTTATCTACATCAAAAAAAGGTGAATAATATTTTTTCAAATAGCAATTAAAAGGGTCTGCAAAACATTCAATAAGATCATTACCTTTTATATTTATCCAATAATCAAATATCTCTTTAGGCATTGAATTACCATAATAAACGCGATATTGCCAAAAAACGGTTCTATATCTGCGTAAACAAGCATATAAATAATTTTCAAAATTAGATTTATAAATAAATATTGATTTAAGTCTACTATATCTTTGAATATGTATTTTTAAATCTATTATATCATCATAAAAAGATAATGTATAATAATCATCTATTAATAAACAAGTAGCTTGATAATTTAATAGACTTATATATTCATAATCATTTCTGATACAACAATAGATTTGATAAATTCCATTATCAGCACGAATAATATTATTAATTGTTTTATATGTTTCATATAAAACTTTTTTTTGTAAAGATTCAACATTTTCTATAGTAGTGTATTTTAAACATAAATTCAAAAATTCATTTATTGTATTACTATCATTACCAAATTTTTGTATAAAATTTTGAAGAATTAATAGAGGTCGTTGTGTGTTATTTCGCGATTCATATAGTGATGTTAAACCAAGTGATTTTTGAGCACTCTCTATTAATGACTCAATAATAGCTTCTTGAATATTATCACTAAACTTATAAATATTGTCTATAATATCATAAGAATGAATAACGGTATCCCAACTATAACTTTTATTATTGTTTCTTTTATTACATAAAAAAACCATGTAACTATTTGTATATGGATCACAGGAACATAAATCATCAAAATAAAAAACTGCATTAAACTTATTATTAAATTTTTCTTGACAATGATTAAAACCTTTGTAAAAATTATATTCTTTTTCACATAATTTTTGTGAATTTATATCTTCTTCTGTCATTATTATAACTAATAATAGTCTAATTTTAATATATTATTTTTTTATAACTATGACTGATAAAATAGATAATTTATTAAAATTTTTCTATTTTTACATAAAAAAAATGGATGAACTTTACAATCTTTTTATCAACCAACCTAGTCAGGAACTACTGAATAAAATTATAGACAATGTTAGGGAATCAATTCATCCATAAACACTAAGGAAAAAGGAATTAGCGTTTCACTCGCATATCATATTCTTAATAGATAACGATCCTAGATTGATAACTAATAAAAATACCATTGACAAAAATTTTAATGAGATATTGCGAGAAATAGATCTAATAGATTTACAAAATTTATAAGTTGAAACTAAAAGTATATATTATTAATTAAATTAAAAATGTAAAAAGATTATAAAATATTTAAAATTATATATATATATAACACACACCATGGAATTTTCAACCGAAAGCCCTGAACAAAAAATTAAATTAAAAAAGGTTGTTAATAAAGTATTACCTATTGCTCAAAAAGTTCTCCCACTCGCTGCTACAATTGTTCCTAGTCTTGCACCAGTAGCTACTGTTGTAGGTGCTATAAACCGTCAATAAAGCGTAATGGACATTTTTTATTATTTTTCAAGCATTAAATAATAAAATATGTTAATAAACAAAATTGAATTAATTCTCAAATTATTATAAGTTATAACCTATTTTAATATAGGTATATAAATTAATGTTTATTATAAATATATGAAAAGTAAAATAAAAAAAAATAAAAAAAAGAAGTCTAAAAAAGGTGG
>Ga0194123_10000590_pt1 | contig 66294 bp, 60 predicted proteins | sample TA2MahsurfametaG_5_FD_155479 | JGI IMG/M metagenome (GOLD analysis project Ga0194123, IMG submission 155479) | Freshwater microbial communities from Lake Tanganyika, Tanzania - TA2015023 Mahale A surface | ecosystem: Environmental > Aquatic > Freshwater > Lake | place: Tanzania: Lake Tanganyika... | reverse complement strand
CGCCCTTGCGGTTCGGGACGTCGGGCGCATCCTCGGGCGTGGCCGTGCGCCCGTCGCCCCCCTTTTCCCGTGGCTTGGAAGCCCTGGGCGCCGCCTGACCTGCCGGCGCCTTCGCGCCGCCTGCGCCCATCTTCTCCGCACCTTTGCGGATCTCCGCCACCCGCGCCTTGAACCGCTGCTGTTCCTCGGGCGTCAGGAGCGCGAGGAACGCGTCCTTGAGCTCCTGGACGCGCGGCGCGGAGTCGAGCGCCTCCTTGAGTTCCCTCATCGACTCCGGATCACGCTCGCCGCGCATCGCGGCCTCGAGCGCACGAAGCCGTTCGGCGTTCTCCTGCCGCCACGACTGGACGCGCGCCTCGAAGTCCGTGCGCAACGACCGCGCCTTCTCAAGCACCTCGGGGGAGAGCTCGGTCGCGGTCTCCTCGAGTGCCTGGCGCCAGAACTCCAGCTCCTTCCGCTCCGCCGCAAACGCCCCGCGCGCCGCGAACGGACGCTGCCGGGGCCCGGGTGAACCCGCGTCCCCGGCCTTCGGGGGAACAGCGGGCGCCGCCGGCTGCGCGGGGGCGGCCGGCGGCGAGGTTCCGGCCGCAGGCGCGGCCGGCCCGGCCGAGGTTCCGTCGGCGGCCACGGCAGGGCCCAGAACGGCGGCGAGCACGATGGCAACAGGGACGATGGCGGCGGCGGTTGGTTGCATGGCTGGTCCTCCGGGCGCAGGCGGCCCGGTGGCCCAACGCGCGGGGGCGACTAGGATTGCCCGACTATGGCCCTCTCCAGCAAGCACCTGCACGACGCCCTCCGCACCGTCCAGGACCCGGACCTCGGAAAGGACCTGGTCACCCTGGGAATGGTGAAGGACGTGGTCGTGTCGGGCACGGACGTGCGCCTGGTGATCGAGCTGACCACCCCGGCCTGCCCCATGAAGGACAAGATCAGGGGCGACATCGACGCGGCCGTCCGCGAGAAGGCCGTCGAGACCGGCGAGCCGCTCGGCAAGCTCGAGATCGAGTTCACGGCCGACGTCCGCAAGGCCAACGAGCGCACCCGCGAGGGCGGCAACCCCCTGCCGCTCGTCAAGAACATCATCGCGGTCGGCGCCGGCAAGGGCGGCGTCGGCAAGAGCACCGTCAGCGCGAACCTGGCCGTGGGCCTCGCCCGTTTCGGCGCCACGGTCGGCCTCCTCGACGGCGACATCTACGGCCCGAGCGTCCCGACGCTGCTCGGCCTCGAGGACGTGCCCACCGAGGCGCGCGGCAACATGCTGCTCCCCTTCGAGGTGCACGGCATCAAGGCGATGACCCTCGGCAAGCTCGTCGACCCGGACAAGGCGCTGATCTGGCGCGGGCCGATGGCCCACGGCGCGTTCAAGCAGCTCGCGCTGCAGACCGACTGGGGCGCGCTCGACTACCTGATCATCGACCTGCCGCCCGGCACGGGCGACGTTCCGCTCACCATGAGCCAGCTCTTGCCGCTGACCGGCGCGGTGGTCGTGTGCACGCCGCAGCGCGTGGCACAGGACGACGCGCGCCGCGCGGTGCGCATGTTCCAGCAGCTCGGCATCCCGATCCTCGGCGTCGTCGAGAACATGAGCCACTTCGTGGGCGACGACGGGAAGGAGTACGACCTCTTCGGCCGAGGCGGCGCGGAGATGATGGCCCAGACCATGGGACTGCCCTTCATCGGCGGCATGCCCATCCACATGCAGCTGCGCGCCAACTGCGACGCGGGAACCCCGCTTCGCAACTGGGACACCCCGGCCCTCGGCCGCGACATCGACGGGCTCTGCCAGCGGCTTGCATCGCAGGTCAGCATCCAGTCGCTCGGCGGCTTCGTGCAACCGACCCTCAGCGTGCGCTAGATCCGCTCCCGGTTCGTTTGGCACCAATTGATTTCTCAATAGAAATCTGGGAGCGGGTGGTGGTTGGTTGACGGGTTGCGGTGGTTCCGGCGGCGGCCGCGCCGAATGACGGGTTGCGTTCCCCGGATTCGGTCGCACGCAAATGAACGACAGCCAGCGCCCGACCCCCTCCCGACGTTCGTCGCCCCGAGCCGACAGCGAACGGTGGTGGCCTCATCAAGCGAGTTGTTGCACGCCCCGGCCGCGCGCGCCCCGCCGCAGATGCACCCGCCGCGTGCAACTTGTCCGAGCGACTGAGGCCACCGCCGGTCGCCGAGGCGTCCAGGCGCACCGCGCACCGCGAGCGCAACCGTCCCCACCACCGGTCGCCGAGGCGTCCACGCCCGTCCACCCGCGCGACCGAAGCGACAACCTGATTTCTCTGGAGAAATCAATTGGTGCCAAACGAACCAGGAGCGGATTTCGGTCAGAATCCGCGGCCCGCGTAGGGCCAGTAGCCGCCGCGCAGGTTGGCGACCTCGAAGCCATGGCGCCGCAGGAACGCGCACGCGCGCGCGCTGCGGTTGCCGCTTCGGCAGTAGGCAACCACGGGCCGCGCGCGGTCGAGCTCGCCGATGCGCGCCGAGAGCTGGATGAACGGCACCTGCAACGCACCCGCGATGTGGCCCTTGGCGAACTCCTGCCTGCTGCGCACGTCGAGCGCCAGCGCACCGGAGAGGATGCGCCGGTTGGCCTCGCGCGGCGAGATCTCCTCGCACCCGGATGCCTCGAACGCGTCCTCGTCGATGCGGACGAAGTCGCGCGGCGCGATCCAGCCGGCGAAGCCGTCGATCCCGACGCGGTACAGCACGCGCACCGCCTCCTCGACGCGGTCCTCGTCCACCACCAGCAGCACCTCGTCGCCGGGCTCGAGGTAGTTGGCGGTGGTCGGGCCGAAGTACGGGTCGAGCATGGCGAAGATCGACCCCGGCAGGTGCCCGTCCACCCAGGCACCCCACTCGCGCGTGTCGACCACCACGCGCGCCAGCTCGCGGGACGCGGCCACGAAGGCCTCGGGCCCGAGCCTCGGCGGCGACGGCACGCAGCCGTGCACCGCCGGTCCCGCCTCGTTCGCCTTCTTCACGCGCCCGAAGTACGGCGGCGGGTCGGGCTGGTCTCGGAGGAGCCCCTCCACGAAGCGCGCGCCGTCGTCCTTGGATCGAAGCGGCCGGTTGATCACGCGCTCGATGCCGACCGTCGTCTCCGGGAGCCGGCAGATCATCTTGCCGCACGCGCTGCCCGCGCCGTGCCCCGGCAGGACGACCGTCGCGTCCGGCATGTCGTCGAGCAGCGCCAGGCTGCGCCGCAGCGCGTCGGCGCTCTCCTCCACGGTCATGCCGCCGCTTGCGAGGAACCCGAGGTCCGGCCTCCCGACATCGCCCGCGAAGAGGAAGTCCCCCGAGAACAGCGCGATCGGGAAGCCCTGCTCGCCCACGAACTCGAAGCTCAGCGCCTCGCGCGTGTGCCCGGGCGTGTGCCGCGCGCGGAACAGCAGCGATCCCACGCGGAACTCTTCGCCGTCGCCGAGGAACCGCAGCGAAGCACCTGCGTGGAACGGCCCCTCCGCGGTCCACGGCGCACGGGTGCCGACTCCGCTCATGTACGCCGTCACCGGACGCGATGCCACGAACGCCCGCACCCCGCTCACGAAGTCCGCGTGCAGGTGCGTCTCGGCCACGGCCACGATCCGCACGCCCGCATCCTCGGCCTCGCGCTCGTAGCGGTCGATGTCGCGCTCGGGATCGACGAGCACCGCCTCGCGCGTCTCGTCGCAGCCGACGAGGTAGCTCGCCTGCGCGAGCGCGTGGTCGTAGATCCGCCGGTAGATCACGCGAATTCGCGGCGCAGCTGGCGGAGCGCCGTCCCGAAGGCGTCGAGGTGCTCCTTGCCGTGCGCCGCGCTCACCTGGCAGCGCAGGCGCGCGTGGCCCTCGGGCACCACCGGATAGCCGAAGCCGATCACGAACACGCCGAGCTCGAGGAGCCGCCTGCTCATCGCGATGGCCTTCGCCGTGTCGTGCACGATGATCGGGCAGATCGCCGTGGGGCTCTCGAGCACCTCGAACCCGGCCTCGCGGATGGTGCGCCGCGCGTAGGCAACGTTGTCGCGCAGGCGCTGCACGCGCTCGGGCTCGCGCATCAGCACCTCGATCGCCCTCTGCGCGCTGCACGCGACGGTCGCCGGCAGCGCGTTCGAGAAGAGGGTCGGCCGGCCGCGCTGCACGAGGAGGTCGATCGCGCGCCGCGACCCGACCACGTACCCGCCCGCGGCGCCGCCGAGCGACTTGCCGAGGGTCCCGGTGAAGTAATCGACCCTGGCCGGGTCCATGCCCCAGTGCTCGTGCGTGCCGCGGCCCGTGCGGCCCATCACGCCCGTGCCGTGGCTGTCATCCACCACGAGCAGCGCGCCGAACTCGTCGCACACCGCGCGCAGCCCCGGCAGGTCGCCGATGTCGCCCTCCATGCTGAAGACGCCGTCGGTCACCACCCAGATCGCGCCGGTCACCTCGGGGTTGGCGCGCGCCGCCTCCAGCTTGCGCCTGAGGTCCGCGAGGTCCGAGTGCCGGAACACGCCCTTGTGGAGGCCCTTCTTGATCACGGCCGCCAGGCGGATGCCGTCGATGATGGAGGCATGGTTCAGCTCGTCGCTGATCACGAGGTCGCCCGGCTCGCAGAGCGTCGGGAAGATGGCCTCGTTCGCGTTCCAGCAGCTCGTGAACGTGTACGCCGCCTCGCATCCGTAGAAGCGCGCGATGGTCTCCTCGAGGCGCTCGTGGCACTCGAACGTCCCGCAGATGAACCGCACGCTCGCGGTGCCCGCGCCGTAGCGCCGCAGGCCCTCGATGCCGGCCTCAACCACCTCGGGATGGTCGGCAAGCCCGAGGTAGTTGTTCGAGCAGAAGCAGGCCACGGTGCCGTAGCCGCGGAGCGTCACCGTGGCGCCCATGGTGCCCTCGATGGTCTGCAGGTGCTTCAGCTGGCCGGACTGCCTCAGCGACTCCAGGATCTGCTGCGTGCGGCGCTCGAACGGGCTGGCGACGGCGGTTGTCATCAGCGCAGTTTACCTCCGCCCGCGCCCGGCCTTGCCGGCGCCGAGGCTCCCGGCACGCGCTCCGCTGCCGCAGGTGCAGCCCCGCTCAGCGCCCGTACCGGGCGCGCACCTTGGGCATCAGGTACCTGCCGAACGCCGTCTCGAACGTGTAGGTGGGCGACCAGCCCCAGTCGTGGCGCGCGGCGGAGTCGTCGCACTCCTCGGGCCAGCTGTCGACGATCGCCTGCCGGCCCAGGTCCGGCACGAACGTCACCTGCGCGTCGGGGAACTCCCTGCGCACCATGCGCTCGAAGTCGGCCGCCGTCGGGCTGAACGAGGACACGTTGTAGACGGTGCGCGAGAGGCGGTCCTTCGGCGCCGCGGCAAGCCCCACCAGCGCCTGGATGGCCTCGGGCATGGTCATGAACGGGATGCGCGTGTCCGGCCGCACGAAGCACTCGTACGGCCTGCCCTGCGCCACCACGTGAATCATCTCCGGGCCGTAGTCGCTGGTGCCCCCGGCCGGCACCGTGTCGCTGGAGATGATGCCCGGGAACCGGATCGAGCGGAAGTCGACCGGCCGCGACATGCGGTCCTTGGCGAGCTTGCGGTAGTGGTCCTGGTAGTAGCGGCCGAGCTCCTCGCCCGCCACCTTGTTCACGCCGTACATCGTGTGCGCGTGCGTGAACTGGTCCTCGGTGACCGTGCGGTTGCCGCGCTTGGCGTCGAGCGTGGGCATGCCGTAGGCCGCGATCGAGCTCGGGAACATGAAGAGCACCGTGCGCCCGTGGCTGCCGGCCTGCTCCGCCGCAAGCCGCAGCAGGTTGAGGGTGCCGCCCACGTTCACGTGGTGCGCCGTCTCGGGCGCGAACTCGCCGCGCGTGGAGAGCAGCGCGGCGAGGTGGTACACGGCATCGATCTCGTACTGCGCGTTGATGCGCTCGAGCAGGCCCGCGTCGCAGATGTCGCCGACGAACGCGTCCCGGCAGCTTCTCCGCAGCCCCGCATCCACCTCGCGCACGTCGATCGCCACCACCTGCGTGCCCTGCGAGGCCAGGTGGCCGATCAGCCCGTGGCCCATCTCGCCGCCGGCCCCCGTCACCAGGACGACCTTCTCGCGACGCATGCCCGACGGGGTGGTTGGATCTGGGTTCATTGGGGCGGAAAGTGTACGGGCGCCCAGGCGCGCACGCCCATCCGCTCAGGCGCGCACGCCCATCCGCTCACGCGCGCACGCCCATCCGCTCAGGCGCGCACGCCCATCCGCTCGAGCAGGCGCTTGGTGGCGAGGATGCCCTCGCGTTCGGGCATCCCCTTGCCCTCGAACTCGATCCCGACCCAGCCGGAGTACCCCGCGTCGTCCATGATGCGGAACATCCGCGCGTAGTCGATGGTCGTCTCGTTCCCGTCCGCATCGAACGCGTAGCTCTTGGCGCTCACGTCGCGCGCCCACGGCAGCATCTCGGCGATGCCGCGGTACCGGTCGTACTGCCCACCGCCCTCCATGCGGAAGTTCCCGAAGTCGGGGAGCGTGCCGCAGTTCGGGCGCGCCGTCGCACGCATCAGCGCCGCCATCCACGACCCGTCGGAGCTGATGCCGCCGTGGTTCTCCACGATGACGTCCATGCCGAGGCCCGCCGCGCGGTCGGCAAGCGTGCCGATCCCGTCGGCGCAGCGCGCGAGCTGCTCGTCGCGCGTCCCCTCGCTGCGCGCGTTCACGCGGATCGAGGAGCAGCCGAGCACGCGGGCGGACTCGGCCCAGCGGAGGTGCCGCTCGACCGCCTCGCGCCGGGCGCCCGCCTCCGGCGCGCCGAGGTCGCCTTCGCCGTCGATCATGATCAGCACGCTGCGCACGCCCTCGCCCTCGCAGCGGGTCCGCAGCTCGCCGAGGTAGGAAGCCTCGAGGCCACGTCCCGCGAACAGCGTGCTCACGTACTCCACGGACCCGATCCCGCACTCGCGGCGGGCAAGTGCGGGGAAGTCGAGCGTGGTCAGCGTGCCGGCCTTGATCATGCGATTCACGGACCACTCCGCGAGCGTCATGGTCCGCCGGAGCCCGCGCGCCCCGTCCGCTGCCGCGCCCGCCGCGCGCGCGCCGCTCCCCGTGCGGGCGCACCCGGCGGCCACCGCGGCGGCCGCGAGGCCGATGGTGCCGAGCGCGGCGCGGCGCGAGACAGGGACGATCGTCGTGGGCTCGGAGCGCCGGTCGAGCATGGCAGCCGAGGATACCCCCGCCCGCTACCCTTCCGGCTCCGCATGCGAACACGCCACGCCGCCATCACCATCGCCGCCGGCGCACTGACCGTGCTCCCCGCCGGAGCCTGCCCGCAGTCGACCACCTCGTTCGGCGCACCCGCGGCGCCGGGCTCGGCGGAGCCCGCTCCGCAGGCACCCTCGCCGTCGCCGCGGCCGCCGGAACAGGCGGTGCCCGCAGGCACGCCGAGGCTTGCGCCGGCCGTTCCCACGGGCACCGTCGTCTGGCCGCACGACCCCGCCCTCGTCGCGCTCGAGGCCGAGCGCGAGGCACTCGAGATGGTCGACCACGCCTCGCGGCTTGGGGTCGAGGAGTCGTCGCGGCGCATCGGCGCGATGCATGCCTTCATCGATCGCCGCGACCTCGAGTCGCGATGGTCGCAGTTCTCGCGCGGCTACGTTCCCACGCTCGACCAGCTCACCTTCGACGATGCCGTGGCGCGCGCCAAGTCGCACGGGGCGGGCACCGCGCCCGCGCCCGGCACCAACGACGTCGACCACCTCGAGCAGGCCGTGGCGGTGGAGGCGGGCGTCGCCCGCAGCTCGTGGAACCTCCTCAACCGCAACCGGCGCACGGTGGACGCGCTCACGGCGTTCCTCCTGAAGGAGGACCTCCTCGACGACTACATGGGGTGGGCCCCTGGCTTCATGCGCTCCATGGGATGGAAGCCGACCCCGCCCGCGCCGGGCACCGATCCCGATCCCGAGGCCGTCCGCAAGCGCGGCGTGCAGCTCGAGTGGGACCGCGCGCAGCGGGAGCGACGCGCGCAAGCCGCGTCGGCACCTCCCGCGATCGTGGCGACGCAGCTGCCCGCAGGCGCACCGCCCGCGGTGCCCGACCAGAACGGCGTGGTACCGGCGCCCGTTGACCTCGGTGCGTCGCCGGCGCGGAGCGTCTACAGCAACTCCTGGTGGAACGGCTACGCCGACCCCTACTACGACACCTCGGGCTTCCCTGGCCGCGACCCGAACCTCAGCGTGCCGATGGCGGACGACCCCAAGACCTACGGCTACGCCCCGGAGGCATACACCTACCGCGCGTGGCCGGCCTTCTGGGAACTCGGCCCGAACGTGTACCCCGCGTTCGGGATGTTCCCGGGCGGCGCCGCGGGCGGCGTGGGCTTCGGCGGCGCCGCAGGCGGTGCGGGCTTCGGCGGCGCCGCGGGCGGCGGAAGATGAATGCAGCGGAGGGCGATCGCGCGCGCCGTCCGATCCTCGGAATGGGCGGCGGACGCGCCGCCGTGCTGGCGGTGGCGGTCGGGTCGCTGATTCCCGTCGGCGTGCTCGCATCCCGGGGCGACCCGCTGGTCGCACGATGGGCGGAGGTGCATCGGGCCTCCGCCGATGCCTCGCTCTGGCGCACGCTGTCGGTGATCGGCGGCCCGCTCGCCTGGCTCCTGGTGGCGATCATCGGGTACGGGACCGCGAGCGGCATGAACTGGCCGAACACGGCCCGCTGGTCGGGCATGCTCGCCTTCGCGGTGCTCTGGGCGGGCCTCGCGGACATCGCGGTGGGCGGGGAGGCGGCGGGTACCGCCACGATCGGGGCCGTGACGTGCACCCTCTGCCTCTGGCAGCCGCGGGGCTGGCCGCTCTGGGCTGCGCTGGGGCTGGCGACCGCCGCCGGGCGCACCATCACCACGGGCGTGCCGGCGTCGCAGGCGGCCATCGGCATCCTGCTCGGGGGCATGGGCGGCGTGGTGATCGAGTACGCATGGCATGCCGCAAGCGGCGGTTCCGCACCGCTGCGCGGGGCCGACCTGCGGTCCTGACCCGGTCCTCCCGCGCACGGCAGGTTTCGCCGAAAAAAAACCGAAGAACAACGCGGGCCCAACCGGCGTAATGCACCCTGTCACCGGCTGGAGTGCACGGCCATTCGGGCAGGAGGCCCACCATGTCGACGAACCCGCACCATCGGTGCCATCGTCAGGGAGAAGGCCAGGCGCATCCGTGGATCCGCCCGGCGACCAACCTCTTCGCGCGCGCCAACCCGTTCCTCGACGCCGTGTGGCGAGCGGCCGACGAAGGCCTGTGCCTCACCGCCGGCTGCACCGACTGCGGGACGCTCGCCTTCCGGCGAATGCTCGCGGACATCGACGGCGAACCGCACGACGCACCGCTCAACCTGCGCTCCGGCGACGGCACGGCCGCGTCTGCCGGCCCGCTCGCATCCGCCGTCGCCGGGCTCGACTTCGACCTGCTGCGGCTCGCCCCGCGCTGGCACGACGCACTGGACGTGGCGCTCTTCCACCTGCGCGACCGCGGGCAGCTCGGTCACGCGCTCGAGGACTGGGTACGGCGTCCCGCGGTGCCCCCTCGCATCCTCGACCTGGTGCTGTTCCGCCACGCGCGCTACGGCTACCCATGCGAGCGGCTCGCCGACCTCTGGATCGACCGCTGCCTGGAGATGTCGGCGGACACCGGCGACGAAGGGCTGGTGGAGTCGCTCATCCTCTCCTGCCCGGAACGCGTCGGTGCCGACCCGCGGGCATACCGCGCGGCCATGGAGGCAGCGTCCCGGAGCGCGTGCGTGCGCTCGATCGTGCGGCGGCTCGGCGAGTGCGGGTGATCCCCGAAGCGGCGGCCGTCAGTGCCCGTCGCTGCCGAAGCGCGCGCGGACCGACTGGAAGTAGGGCTGCAGCTCCAGCGCGATGTTCACGAGCTCCGGGTCGAAGTGCCGGCCGGACTCCTTGCGGAGGAGTTCCGCCACCTGCTCCGGCGACCATGCCTCCTTGTAGGCACGGCGGCTGGTGAGCGCGTCATAGACGTCGGCCACCGCCACGATGCGCGCGAACAGCGGGATCTCCTCCCCGCGCATCGGCGGAGCCTCGGGGTTCGCGACCATCTCCGAGGGAAGGTCCTCGAGCGAATCGGCAGGCACCCGGCCCGGGTACCCCGAGCCATCCCACTTCTCGTGGTGGTGGACGGCCACGTCGCGGGCCGCCTCGTCGTAGGGCGTGGTGGCCGACGCGAACAGCCGGCCGCCGAGGAGCGAGTGCGTCTGCATCCGGCGATACTCGGCGTCGTCGAGCTTGCCCGGCTTCTTCAGGATGCTGTCGGGGATGGCCACCTTGCCCACGTCGTGCAGCATGGCGGCGATGCGCAGCTCGTCCCGGCGCCGCTGGCGCTCCGTGGGATCCACGCCGTGGATCGCCGCCCAGCGGTCATACATGGCGACGGCGCACTCGGCGACGCGCTGGACGTGCGCGCCCGTCTCGGTGGGGTCGCGCATCTCGGCCGTCGCGATGGTCCGCATGATCACGCCGCGGACGAGCTTGGCACGTTCCACGGCCAGCGACGCCATCCCGGCGAACAGCTCGACCGCCGCCTCGTCGGAGGCGGTGAACACCGGGGGCGAGGCACCGGCCCTGCCGCGGCCGCGTGCATTGATCAGCTGCAGGACGCCCACCACGCAGTCCCGCGCGTCGCGGAGCGGGAACACCAGCATGCTGCGGGTCGTGTAGCCGATCTTCCGGTCGAAGTCGCCGCGGAAGTGGTACGGCAGCGACGGGTCGAGCGCGTGCACGTCGTCGATGCGCAGCGGCCGGCCCGTGACCGCCACGTGTCCTGCGATCGAGGCCGAGTCGCGCGGGATGAGCACGTCGGCAAGCGGCAGCCGCTCGCCGGGCGAGAGGCGCGACTCCAGGGTGTCGTTCTGCGTGTAGACGAGCCGCAGGCCCTCGGGCTGCACCATCCAGATGCTCCCGGCATCGGCGTCGGTGAAGCTGCGCGCGAGGCGCAGCGCCTGGTCCATCACCTCGCCGAGATCCTGCGCGCTGCCGAGCTTGGTGCCGAGCGCGGCGACCTCGGCGATGCGCTCGCGCTGCTCCTGGCTCTCCTGGCCGAGCAGGTCGTTCATCGCCGAGAGGCGCCGGTTGGCGGCATCCACCTCGGCGTTGCGGCGCACAAGCTCGGCCTGGCTGTGCGCCAGCGACCGCATGGCGCGGTCGCGGTCGCGCTGCGCGCGGCCCATGCGCGCGTGGTAGCGGATGCGCGCCACGAGCTCCAGCGCGTCGGGAAGCTTCACGATGTAGTCGTTGGCACCCAGCCCGAAGCACTGTTCCTTGGTCTGTGCGTCCGCATCGGCGGAAAGCACCACGAGCGGCGTGTCGGCGAGATCCTCGTGCGCCCGGATGCGACGGATCTGCTCCATGCCCTCCACCCCGGGCATGTTGAGGTCCTGCAGGATGACGTCCGGACGGCGGGCGAGCGCCGCCTCGAAACCTGCGCCCGCGTCGCGGACGGCAATCAGCTCGAGATCCTCGTAGGGCGCCAGCAAGCGCCGCAGGGCCGCCTCGACGATGGGCTGGTCATCGACCAGCAGCACCATCGTCCGAGCAGCGGACTTCTCGGGGGAAACTCCCACGTCGGAATGGTATCGGACTCACCCGCAGATGAACGGCGCATCCGCACCCGAGCGCTTCGTGGTCCCGCAGAAGGACACCGCGCGGAGATCGCGAAGCGCCGTGCGGATCACCCGCGAGTCGCGGGATCGATCGTCCATGGCGCGCGGCTTCGTTTCCGCGCGGACGGATGAGGCGGTGCGGAGAGCGTTCGAGCGATCGGTGGCAGTGCCTGTCACGGACGACCTCGCCTTCTGGAGTCCGCGGCGCACTGCTCACCGCGACCGGCATTGTCGCCGCAATCCGCAACCCACTTCAGCCGCCGCAGGGATATCCGTGGCAATCCTTGCAGAAACCAAACGCAACGCAGGCAGATAACCCCGGTAAATCCGTTCCTGGTTCGTTTGGCACCAATTGAATTCTCCGGAGGAATCAAAGGGATTCGACGCGAGCCGCGAGCGCGAAGACCACCCGACCGGCTCCGCCGGGAGGGGCTGGCCGGCCCCGCCGGACAGCGGGGGGCGAAGCGAAATGGCGGGCGCTGCCCGTCAGGGCACCGCCCGCCATGCAGCGAAGCCACCCATGGGATTCGAACCCACGACCTGTGCTTTACGAAAGCACTGCTCTACCGCTGAGCTAGGGTGGCAAACCGGGCGACCATCATACCGATTGCCGCACGCCCCATGAATCCGGGGATCAGCAATCCTGGGGATCAGCCGCCCTCTGCGCCTTCCGGGGCCGCCTCGGGCTGCGCGCCGTCGCCGGACATCGATCCGCCTGCGTCGCCATCGCCCTGCGAGGCGGGTTCGCCGGAGGACTCGGCCTTCTTGCCGGGCACGCGTGACTTGACGATCAGGTCGACCGCCTCGCTCGAGGGCAGGCTGAGCGCGCCGAAGGCAGCGGCCGCGGCATCGGCGGTCGCACCGGTCGACGTGCGCACCAGCTCGCGAACGGCGTCGGCCTGCGTCGAGGTGGCCTTCGAGCCGAACCGACGGGCGCCCTGCGCGACCGCGCCGAGCAGCATCGCCTGGTCATCGCCCTGCGCGGCAAGCGCCGCGTCGATCACCGCGCGCTGGGCGCGGTTGGTGTTCACCAGCGCGAGCACCTGCGCCACGGACGCGCGCATCGGGCCTTCCTGCGTGCGGAGCGCATCGATCAATCCACCCTGCGCATCGGCGATCTTGTAGACGCGGCTGCCCGACAGGCCGATGCGGGTGAGCGCATCGAGTCCCTCGGCCACGTAGCGCGAGCTGTCCGCCGCACCGACGCGGCCGCCGAGCGCCTTCTGCGAGAGAGCGTCCACGCCGGCCTTGAACGCGTCATCGGAGATGTCCGCGCCGAGCACCACCGTGCGCCCGTCCGCGGCGAGCTCGTCGAGCGAGCCCTTGTCGGCCGGCTGCGCCACCACGACCACCGGGATGGACGAACCGGCGCGCATCTCGCGCAGGGCCATGAACTGCTCGCGCACCTGCGCCGCGCTGCCGGCCACGACCACCAGGTCGGCGCCGGCGTTGCGGGCGGCGATCACGCCGAACTCGTCCGCATCGGCGGCGGCCGTCAGCGGCACGAAGCCCATTCCGCGGAGGACGCCCGCGATCCGCTGCGAATCCTCGCCGCCGCGGGCGATGATGCCGGCGAACGTCTGAGCGCCGCCGCGAACGGCCTGCGCAAGCGCGGGCACCACCTGCTCGCTGCCGGGGAAGTCCGCGGACGGGTTCACGGAGGCCAGCGCCAGCGCCGCCTCGAACCGCACGCGGCGGTCGGCGAAGTCGAGCGCCCTCACCACGGCCGTGGTGCCGTCGCCCACCATCGCGCGCGTCCCGGCGGTCTCGCGCAGGGCCGCAAGCGCGGAGCGGATGATCCCGGCGTCGCCGAGGTCGATCCCGATCTGCAGCACGTCCTGCATGGCCTTGGGGCCGGAGGCGGTGGCGTAGAACTGAGCCGAGCGGCCCTGGTCGGCGAACAGCGGGTCGGCCACGCCGTTGCCCATGTTCAACTCGCGGCGCAGGTCCGCGGCGACGAACGCCGCCAGCGCGCGCTCGTCCGCGGCATCGAGCTCGAGCGCGCGGCGCGCGAGCGACATCGCCATGACGTCGTAGTACACGCGGGTCGAGACCTTGTCGCCGGCGAGGCCGCCGAACTCGGTCCACCGCCAGAAGTTCTGGCTCGACTCCGACGGGAACGCCGCCAGCGACACGTCGCCGGAGAGGAAGCCCATGGCCATCGATGCGTAGGCCTCGTGCGCCGGCTGCTCGGTCCCGCCGAGGGCACGGACCGCGTCCCGCGCGGCCTCGGCCACGTCCGGCGTGGTGCCTTTGGCCTGCGCGATGTCAAGGAGGAACGGCACCGCGACGGGGTACCCGAGCTGGCCGAGGATCGCGGCGACCTTGCGCTGCGCAGCCGGATCGACCGACGCGAGCGCCTGCGACAGCGGAAGCGCGGCCTGGCGGCGCAGGTCGATCAGCATGCGCGTGCATGCCGCCTCCATGCCCAGGTCACGGCCATCGACCACGCGCTTGAGCAGCGCCGGCACGGCGTACTCGCCGGCGGCCATCAGCCGCTCGTGCGCCATCATCTGGCCGCGCATCGGTCCGACGAGCATGCCGACCGCCTCGTCGATGCGCTCGACCTTGCGCGCGAGCAGCTGTCGACCGGCCTCGAGCTTGGTCTCGAGCGCCGCAGACGCGTCCGACACCTCCGCCATGCGGCGGCTGCGGCGGAACGCATCGTCCATGCGCTTGCCGAGGTCGGCACCGTCCACGGCCATCGCCAGCGCGCTCGGCTCGACGCCCTCGGCGAGCAGCGCATTGGCCGCGGCGACCGCGGACTCGGGCTTGGCGATCATCACGTTGTGCACGAAGAGCGTGGCGCTCTCGACGAGCTTGGCGCGGTCTCCGCTCGACGCGGCGGCCGGGGCCGCGCCGGAGTCGTCCTGGGCGAAGGCCGGCATCGACCATCCGCCGACGGCGGTGGCGAGTGCGAGCGGGAGGATCAGCTTCGAGCGCGTCGTGACCTGCACGTCGGGACCTCAGTTCTTCGCCGCCGGCAGCGCCGGGGGCATGTCCATGAACGCCCGGCCCCGAGGGCCGGACAGGGGCATCCTGGCGGGGTTCGGCGCGCCGCCATCCGGGACGGCTACGCAACCAACCCCCCCCGGGATGCCCGGAAAGAGGCGCGAATCTACGCCACCCGGCGGCAGGGTGTCAACGAAAGTTCCGGGACGCTGTTCCCCGGCGCTCGCTACACTCTCCGCCGCGCAGGCGTCCGCAGCCCCGTGGCTGCGGAAGGCCGGGTCGCCACGCCCGCCGGACCGGTCCGTTCGGCGTCGTGGGGCTCGGCTCGGGAAGGCGGTGCAATACCGCCGCGGACGCGCCGCCGTGAGTGGGGCCGCGGGCACCATGCCCGCCGCCGCGACCCTTGAAGCCACTGGCACGCCGTGCAATGCGGCAGGCCGGGAAGGCGGGTCCGGAGCCCCCAAGCCGGAAGACCGGCCTGCGCAACGGTCCTGCCCACGCGACTTGGGCCCACGACCGCCATCGGACCGAACGCACGGCGGCCGCACGGCCCCGAGAGGCACGACATGCCACGCCCGACCGCACTCGCCATGGATGGCGACCTCGCGCGCTGCGCGCTGGTCGCGGCGGCCGCATGCGCGCTCCAGGCGCACTCGGCGCCGCCGCGGTGCGCGAGCGCGGTGGTGAGCTACGCACCGGGCTCCGGCGCCGGCGCCGCGTACCAGCAGCCGGCGTCCGCGCTCGGCGAACCCACCCGCTTCACGGGCACTGGCATCGAGCCCGGCGCGGTCACGCCCTTCCGGCCGGCATTCCTCCCGACGGACGTGGTGTCGATCGGTCGCGGAGGGCACCTCGTCCTGGCCTTCGCCGATGCGGTGCACGACGACCCGCGCAACCCGCACGGGATCGACCTCATCGTCTACGGCAACGCGTTCTGCGGCGACCTTGCGTACCCCGCAGGCATCGCTGGCTTCACCTTCGCCGAAGGCGGCACGATCGACCTGAGCGCCGACGGCACAACCTGGGCCACCGTTCCGAACGCCGCCGCCGACGGCGGGCTGCCGACGCTCGGCTTCACCGACTCGATGCCCTACTCCACCGCGCCGGGGCAGGATCCCACCGACGTGTCCCGCCCCGTGGACCCCGCGGTGACGGCCGAGTCCATCGTGGGACTCGCGTGGGAGGAACTCGTCGCGGCCTACGGCGGCGCCGCGGGCGGCACGGGCATCGACCTCGCATCGGTCGGCCTCTCCTCCGCCCGGTTCATCCGGATCCGCGTGGCCGCGGACGCGCCTGCGGTCCCGGAGGTCGACGCGGTCGTTGCCGTGCAGCCGGCGCCGCATCCGGCCGACCTGAACGGCGACGGCGCGGTGGCGGGCGCGGACCTCGGACTCCTCCTCGGCGCGTGGGGCGCATGCGCCAGCTGCCCCGCCGACCTCGACCGCAACGGCGAGGTCAACGGCGCCGACCTCGGCCTCCTGCTCGGAGCGTGGTCGTGATGCGGCGCGCATTCACGCTGGTGGAGATCGCCGTGACCGTCGGCGTGGTGGCACTCCTCGTGGGCGTGCTGCTGCCGGGCCTCCGCGCGGCGTCGGCGCTTGCGCGCACCACGGCCTGCACCTCCAACCTGCGGCAGATCGCGGTGGCATGCGAGTCCTACGTCGCATCCAACGGCGCAATGCCGGCGGCCGTGCTCTACTTCCGCGACGGCGGCACGGTCCGGACCGTCGCATGGGACTTCGAGCAGCGCGCGGGCGAGTGGGGGCCGGGCCCGCTCTGGTCGTACTCCGGCGGCGCCATGGCCGTGCAGCAATGCCCCGACTTCGAGGGGCCGAGCACCTTCGGCGCGGACCCGTACACGGGCTACAACTACAACACCAGCTACCTCGGCCACGAGGGCACCTACCCCACCGTCGCCGACGACGGCACCGCGCTCGACGGCTGGGCCACGGCTCGCCGAGGCACGCCGCCGACCGCCATCGCCCGCCCGTCCTCCACGGCCGTCTTCGGCGATGGCGGATGGCGCGGCGGCGCCAACAAGTTCATGCGCGCGCCCTCGGCCGCGGCCGAGGGCGACGTGCCGCTTGTCTGCGCGGGCACGCAGGCCTTCCGCCACTGGGGCGGGTGCTCGTGCTGCGCATACCTCGACGGGCACGTCGCGCAGGCAACCGAGCCGCGCCGCTCCCCGGCCATGAACGACCAGCTCGCGCGCTGGGTCACGGGCTATCCCGACAACGGCTTCCTCTCCGAGGACGATGCCGCCTACGGGGGCCCCTGACGTGCGCATCGACCGCTGCGTCTGCCACAAGGTGACCTTCGCCGAGGTGCGCGACTGGTGCACGAAGCACCCGTGCGCGGGACTCGAGGAGGTGCAGCGCGAGTTCGGCTGCAGCACCGGCTGCGGGCTGTGCGAACCCTACGTGCGGCGGATGATGCGCACCGGGCAGGTGGTGTTCACCGAGATCGTCATCGACCGCGACGAGCCCCGCGGCTGACCGCGCGCGAGACCCACGCGCCGACCGCGCCCGCGAGCACCTCGAGCCCGCGGTCGTCGTCGTCCGCCGGGGATCCGTCGGCGCCCACCGGCCGGAAGAACGCATCCGCGAAGGCCACCTCGAGCGCGTCCGCGGGACGACCCGCGGCGGAGAGCGCAGCGCGCCACGCCTCGAGGTGCGCCGCGGGCAGCACGCCGTCGACCGCGCCCTGCCCCAGGAACACCGGGCGGGCCTGCACCGTGACCGCCTCCAGCGGGGAGAGCTCGGCAAGCCGGTCGGCGAGGCGGAGCGTCGGCGACGAGGTCCACTGCGGGTCGTCCTCGTTCTCCGGGGTCCGGCGGCTCATCACCTCCGCGCTCGGCGTGCACGCCAGCGCCAGGAACTGCAGCTCGGGAAGGCGCGAGCTCGCCACGGCGCACGCCGTTCCCGCAAGCCACGAACCCGCGAGCGCCGCGGGCGCCCCGTGCGACGCAGACTGCGTCGCGTCGACGATGGCATCGATCCATGCCGACGCATCGGGATCGCCCGCAAGCTCGAGCGACTCGATGCGAGCCGCCGCAACGCCACCGCGCAGCAGCCCGACGCAGAGCGCATCATCGACCAGCGCGGACCGGTCCGAGTCCTCAAGCCCCGGCCACTGCGGGGCCACCAGCGCCACGGTGCGCGGCGCCAAAGGCGCACGGGCACCCGCAAGCCACGCCCGGCGCTCCGCGGGCATGGCGACGATCCCCGTGGCCTGGCCCCAGCCTCCCACCACGGTGAACGAGCGCGCCTCGCGCGCGCCGCGTGCCCACTCGCTGGTGATGGCCGCGCCCGCGGGCATCGGTCACGCCCTCCCGAAGCTTCGCTCGAGGTCGCGCATGCTGATGCGCAGCGCCGTCGGGCGCCCGTGCGGGCACGCCGTGCCGCGCTCGACTCGCTCGCGAAGGTCGAGGAGCGCCTCGATCTCCGCGGGCGCCAGGCGATCGCCCGCCTTCACCGCGGCCTTGCATGCCATCATGTCGAGCGTGCGGTGCAGCGCCGCCTCGAGGTCCGCGCAGCCCTCGTCGGCGATGCGCGCCAGAAGCTCGGGGACGAAGCGGCCCGGGTCCACGCCGCGCGAGGAGAGGAACGTCGGGAACGCATGCACCGCCACGGCACGCGGCCCGATGGCACCCAGCTCCATGCCCAGCCGCTCCAGGAGCGGCGCGGCCTCCGCGATCGCCTCGGCGGCGCGCGCGTCGGCCTCGACCGTGAGCGGCACCAGCATGCGCTGCGACTCGAGCGGCGCCGACGCGACGCGGTCCTTCAGCTGCTCGAACATCGCCCGCTCGTGGAGCGCGTGCTGGTCCACCACCAGGATGCCGTCGGCATCCTCGACCACCAGGTAGCTGCCGTGCACCTGCATGACGCGCCGCGCCGTGCGATTGGCATGGAGCGACGGCTCCGCGACGGGGGCGGCCTCGATCACCGGCGGCCGGAACGCGGCGGCGACGGCCGCCGCCGCGAATCCGTCGAAGCGGGCGGACGCGGGCACGGGAACGCGCGCGCCGGCCGGCTCCCGGAGCGGAGACGCCGCCGGGGCCGCGGTCATGGCGTGCGCGTGCGGCGCCAGCACGAACGCCGGCACAAGGTCCGCCGCGCTCAGCGCATCGCGCACCGCGCGCATCACCGCCCGATGCACGAAGTTCGGCTGCCGGAAGCGGACCTCGGTCTTGGCCGGGTGGACGTTGACGTCCACCATCGACGCATCCATCTCGATCGCCAGGAAGGCAAGCGGCGTGCGGCCCGGGTCGACCAGCCCGCGGAAGGCCTCCTTCACCGCATGCGCGAGCGTCCGGTCGAGCACCGCGCGGCCGTTGAGCGAGAATCGCAGCGCGCGCCCGGACCCGCGCGCGACCGACGGCCGCCCGACCAGGCCCCAGAGCGACATCGGGACGCCGCCCTCGAGCTCGATGTCGGCGGACACCTCGAGCATCTCGCCCTCGATCGACTCGCCGAGCACGGCCAGCGCACGGCGCCGCGGGTCATCCGTCGCGGGCAGCTCCACGCGCCGCCGGCCGTCGGCCACCAGCCTGAACTCGACGCCGGGCCGGCAGAGGGCGATCGACTCGATCACCTCCTCGATGCGGCCGAGCTCGGTCGCCGCCGCGCGCAGGAACTTCCGCCGCGCCGGCACGTTGAAGAAGAGCTGGCGCACCTCGACCGCGGTGCCGGGCGGGCCGCCTGCGGGCCGCACCTCGCCGGCCACCCCGCCCTCCACGTCGATCCTCGCGCCCGCATCGAGGGACGCGACGCGGCTCGTGATCGACAGGCGCGACACGCTTGCGATCGACGCGAGCGCCTCCCCGCGGAAGCCCATCGTCCCGATCGCCGCGAGGTCCTCGGCGCAGGCCACCTTGCTCGTGGCATGGCTCGCCACGGCCAGCGGAAGCTCATCGGCCGGGATGCCGCCGCCGTCGTCGGCCACGGCGATCCGGTCGACGCCGCCGCCCTCCACCGACACCTCGATCCGCCGGGCACCCGCATCGAGGGCGTTCTCCACGAGCTCCTTCACCACGCTCGCCGGCCGCTCGACCACCTCGCCGGCGGCGATCTGGTCGATGAGCTCGCGCGGGAGGGGCCGGATCGGCATCCACGCGATTGTAGGGGCATCCGCGATGGACACGGCACGCGCGCGCGGCGACACTTCCCGCCATGGACACGCCCGCCGCACCGCCCGGCCCCGCGCCGCCGCCCGCAGGCCGCCACACGGTGGCGGTGGGCGACGTCCACGGCTGCGGCGCCGAGCTCGAGCGCCTGTTCGCGGCGATCGACGCCGACTTCCCCGGTGCGCGCGTGGTGCTCGTCGGAGACCTCTTCACGAAGGGCCCCGAGCCCGGGCGCGTGGTCCGGGCCATCCTCGACCGTCGCGCGGCGGGCCACCGAGCGGAACTCGTGTGCGGCAACCACGACCTCCAGCTCCTCGGCGCGATCGTGCGCCTGCAGTCCGGTGCGAGCGTCGACCTGCTGCCGCGCACCGAGCGCGTGGCGATCGAGCTGCTGCAGCGCGCGGGACTGCTGCGAGAGGCCACGTGGCTCCTCACCGAGGCGTGCGACCGCGTCGAGGTGCGCAACGCGCGCGAGGGATGGACGGTCGTCCACGGCGGCATCGACCCGGACCTCGGCCTCGAGCGCACGCCCGATTCCCTCAAGATCCACGTCAAGGCCTTCGAGGGCGAGCCGAACTGGTGGGACCGCTACGACGGTCGCGACGGGCTCATCATCGTCGGCCATCGGCCGGTGAAGGAGCCGGTGGTGCTGCGCAACGCCGACGGCCGCGCCTACGCGGTGAACATCGACACCGGCTGCGCCTACGGCGGACGGCTCACCGGCTACTGCATCGAGGCCGACCGCCTGCTCTCGGTCGAGGCGCGCGGGCTCCCGATGCCCGGCATGGAAGTCCCGTCGGCGTTCCGGACGCGATGAGCGTCAGCGCCCGTCGCGGGCCACCACGGGCATCCTGCGCCCGGGCCCGAACGCGCGTGAGGAGAGCCGCAGGATCACCGGCGCCTGGCGGCGCTTGAACTCCGCCACGTCGATCGCGCGCGTCCACCGGGACACCACGGCAAGCTCCAGCCCGGAACTCCGCGCGATGTCCTCGGCCGTGCGTTCCTCCTCCACCCACCCGCGGACGATCGCGTCGAGGTCCGCGTACGGAGGCAGCGTGTCCTGGTCGGTCTGGTCGGGGCGGAGCTCCGCGCTCGGCACCTTCTCGATGCTTGCCTCGGGAATCGGCGGCACGCCGAACCCGCACCGGCGGTGGTTGGCGTTCACCCAGCGCGAGAGCGCCCAGACGTCGGTCTTCAGGAGGTCGCCGATGGGCGCAAGCGCGCCGCACATGTCGCCGTAGAGCGTGGCGTATCCCACGGCGTACTCGCTCTTGTTGCCGGTGGTCAGCGCCAGCGCGCCCGTGGCGTTCGACCACGCCATCACCTGCAGGCCGCGAAGCCGCGACTGCAGGTTCTCGTCGGCCAGCCCCGCGAGCGCGCTGCCCGCCGCCGCAAGGCGCGGGGCCAGGTGCGCGGCGAGCGCATCGTGCGCAGGCCCCACGGGCACCTCCGCAGCACGGATCCCGGTGCGCCGGGCAAGCTCGTTCGCGTCGTCGATCGACCCCGGGCTCGAGTGCCGGCTCGGCATCAGGAGGCCCGTGACGTTGTCGCCGCCGATCGCGGCCGCGGCCAACGCCCCCACCAGCGCGCTGTCGATGCCGCCCGAGAGGCCCAGCACGGCGCGCCCATGCCCCGTCTTGCGGAAGTACCCGCGGATGCCGCTGACGATGGCATCCCAGCGCTCCTCCATCGGGTCAACGCGCACGGGCTCGCCGCCCGCGGTCCCCGGCAGCTCGAAGACGAAGGCACCCGAGGCCCACCGACCGCCCTCGGCAACGCGGCCATCCGGCAGCGCCACGCGCGCATCGCCGTCGAACACCAGGTCGTCGTCCGCACCGGAGGCATTGATCGAGCACACGGGCACGCCCACGCGGCGCGCGGCCGCGCGCAGGATCTCGCCGTGGCGCACGTGCTTGCCGGCCGCGAACGGGCTTGCCGACGGGCACACGAGCACCGCGGCACCTGCGCGGACCGACTCGGCCGCGGGGTCGATGCCCGAGTACGCGTGACCGCCCGACGCCGCATCCTCGGCACGCCAGAGATCCTCGCAGACCAGGACCCCCACGCGAGCGCCGGCGCACGCGAACACGAACGGCGCGCTGCCCGGCGCGAAGTGGCGCGGCTCGTCGAAGACGTCGTAATCCGGGAGCAGGCGCTTCAGGTAGCGGCCCTCGACCCGCCCCCCGCGGAGGAGGGCCACCGCGTTCGAGAACGCGGCACAGGACCCAGCGGGCGCATGATGCGGCGCACCCACGAGCACCGCGGCCGCACCCGCCCCGCGCGCGGCGAGGTCCGCGGCCATCGCCTCGAGCGCACGCTCGCACGCGGCAACGAACCCGGCGCGCTGCAGCAGGTCGCGCGGCGGATACCCGCAGAGCGCAAATTCGGGAAGGACCACGCAGTCCGCGCCGGCCACGGCCTCGGCAACGGCGACATCGGCGATGCCGCGGGCATTGCCCGCGATGTCGCCGACCATCGCATCGAAGCGTGCAAGCGCGATCCGCATGGGCTACGCAGTCTAGGCAGCGCGCGCACTGCCCCGCCGGCGCAGGGCGATGCGTGCCGTCCCGGGCGATCAGCCCGCGCGCCGCGAATCGGCGCGCGCAGGCAGGCACTCGAGCAGCGTGCGGACGCTGAAGGGCTTGTTCACGTAGGCCACGAACCCCGCCCGCACGAACTGGGCCCCTGCGTCGGCGCGCACGGGCCCGGTGCAGATGAAGGTCGTCGCGGCGAAGTTCGGGTTGGTGCGCAGCGCAGTGACGAACGCCACCGGATCGCCGGCCGAGCAGTCGAAGATGACCGCATCCGGCGCACAGGCACCGCACGCGATCGCGGCCGACAGCGCGTCGGAGGCATCCTCGACCGTGAGGCCGCCGAGGCCCGCGAGCACCTCGTGGACCGACTCGGTCGCGGCGCGGTCGCGGTCCACCAGCAGCACGCGGACCGATGCCGAGGTGGTCAACGCACCGCGGCTCACGGGGATGTCGTGCGCGGCGATGAACGCCTCGAGCGCGGTGAAGTGCACGCGCCGGTCGCGCGAGCCGGGGATGCGGTAGCCCTCGAGCCTGCCGGCATCGATCCACTTGCTGACGGTGCGCGCCGCCACGTTGCAGATGCGGGCCACCTCGCCGGTGGTGAGCGCTTCCTTCTCGATGCCGAATGGGTTCTGTGCCACTGCCTTCTCCTCCATGGCCGCTGAGACCGGCCACGGAGCCCATCGGCCCCCGCAGGGACCGACTGAAGCGAACGACCCGAAAATCCGCCACGAAGGGCGCCGCGCCGGCCCGCCTTGCGCGGAAGCCGTGGCTAGACCGAGGGTTCCGCCCTGGAAACCACGCGGATGCCGCGGGAGAGGAGGGCCTCGAAGAGCTCCTCCGCATGCGCCCGGTCGCGCACCTCCACGATGCACTCGACGCGCACGATGGAGACATCCGCGCCGCCGAAGGTCCGCTCGTGGTTGATCTCCTGGACGCTCGCGCCGCAGCGGGCGATGGTGCCCGCGAGGTCGGCAAGCCCGCCCGGCCGGTCGCTGATGACCGCGTCGAACTTCACCAGGCGACCGTCCACGGCCAGGCCGTGCTCGATCACGCGGCTGAAGACGAGCGGATCGATGTTGCCGCCGCACAGCACCAGCACCACGCGCTTGCCGCGGAGCGAGGGCAGCCTGCCCGCGAGGATCGCCGCCAGCGGCGCGGCGCCCGCGCCCTCGACCACGCCCTTCTCGAGCTCCGCGAGCCGCAGGATGGAGAGCGCGATCGCGTCCTCCTCGACCGTCACCACCTCGTCGACGCGGGTGCGCGCGATCGCGAAGCTGCGCGCGCCGACCTCCGGCACCGCCAGGCCGTCCGCGAGCGTGGACTTCGCGGTCACCGGCACCGGGTGGCCCGCGGCGAGCGCGGCGCCGTAGCTCGCGCAGCGCGCCGGCTCGACGCCGACGATGCGCACCCCGGGCCGGCGCTCCTTCACCGCGAGCGCGAGCCCCGCGACCAGGCCGCCGCCGCCCACGGGCACCACGATCGCCTCGACGCCGGGGACCTGCTCGAGGATCTCCAGGCCCACCGTGCCGGCGCCGGCGACGATCGCCGCGTCGTTGAAGCCGTTGATGTAGACAAGCCGCTCGGAGGCCACCAGCTCGTCGGCGCGCTGCCTCGCCTCGGCGATGTTGTCGCCGTGGTTGACGACGCGCGCGCCCAGCTCGCGGCAGCGCCGCTGCTTGACGAGCGGCGCATGCACGGGCATCACCACCGTCACCGGGATGCCCAGGCGCTTCCCGTGGTAGGCGAGCGCCAGCGCGTGGTTTCCCGCGCTCGCGGCGATCACGCCCCGGCGGCGCTCGTCGGGGGAGAGCTGCAGCAGCGCGTTGCACGCGCCCCGCTCCTTGAAGCTGCCGGTGCGCTGCTCGTACTCGAGCTTGCAGAAGATCTCCGCGCCCGTCAGGGCCGAGAGCGTCGGGCTCTCAACGCACGGCGTCACGAACACGCCGTCGCCGATCCGTTCGCGCGCCGCGAGGATGTCCTCGAAGCGCACGTCGATCTCGGGAACGGCCTGCGTGGCTGCCATGCGTTCCGCCGCGTCAGGCGCGCGGGCCGGCCTTGCGGACGGCGTCGCTCAGCGTGTACTTGGCGTCGTTGGCGCGGAAGCGCGCGGCGAGGTCCTTGGCCTTCGCGTCGTACGCGGCCTTGTCGGCCCAGGTGTTGCGCGGGTCGAGCACCTCGGTCGGGACGCCCGGCACCGCCGTCGGCATGTGCAGGCCGAAGACCGGGTGCTCCGCGAACTTCGCGTTCGCGAGGCTGCCGTCGAGCACCGCGCTCAGGATCGCGCGCGTGTAGCTCAGCTTGAAGCGGTGGCCGACGCCGTAGGGCCCGCCGGTCCAGCCGGTGTTGACGAGCCACACGGCGCTGCCGTGCTGCTTGATCTTGTCCGCCAGCATCGCCGCGTAGGCCATCGGCTCGCGCGGCATGAACGGGCCGCCGAAGCACGCGCTGAAGTTCGGGGTGGGCTCCTTGACGCCCGCCTCGGTGCCGGCGAGCTTCGAGGTGTAGCCGTTGACGAAGTAGTACTGCGCCTGCTCGGGCGAGAGCTTGGCCACGGGCGGCAGCACGCCGAAGGCGTCGGCCGACAGGAAGATCACGTTCTTCGGGTGAGCGCCCACCGACGGCAGCACCGCATCCGGCACGAAGTCGAGCGGGTACGTGACGCGCGTGTTCTCGGTGCGCGTCGCGCTGTCGTAGTTCGGCACGCGGGCCACGGGGTCGACCACCACGTTCTCGATCACGCTGCCGAAGCGGATGGCGTTCCAGATCTGCGGCTCGCCCTCCTGGCTCAGGTTGATGCACTTGGCGTAGCAGCCGCCCTCGAAGTTGAACACGCCGCGGTCCGACCAGCCGTGCTCGTCGTCGCCGATGAGGCGGCGCTTCGGGTCGGCGCTGAGGGTGGTCTTGCCCGTGCCGGAGAGGCCGAAGAAGACCGCCACGTTCGACGGATCGTCCTTCGCCACGTTCGCCGAGCAGTGCATCGGGAACACGCCGACCTCGGGGAGGTCGTAGTTCATGGCGTAGAAGATCGACTTCTTGATCTCGCCCGCGTAGCGCGTGCCCACGATGAGCACGGTCTTGCGCTCGAGGCTCTGCACGATGCAGAGCTTGCTCCGGACGCCGTACCTGGCGGGGTCCTCGAGCTCGAGCCGCGAGGCATCGATGATGGTCCAGTCGTTGGACCAGTTGGGCAGCTCGTTGGGCTCGGCGTTGATGAAGAGCGTCTTGGCGAACAGGCTGTGCCAGGCCTCCTCGGTGAAGACCGAGACCTTCAGGCGGTACTTGGTGTCGGCGCCGGCGTATCCGTCGAAGCGGAACACGTCCTTCCGGGCGCGCATGTGGTCCATCACCTTGGCGAGGATGGCGTCGAAGTGCGCGGGGGAAATGGGCTGGTTGACCTTGCCCCAGGCGATGTTCGGATGGATCCTCGGGGTGTCCTCGAGGTACTTGTCCTCCGGGCTGCGGCCCGTGCGCGCACCGGTGTCGCAGTTCAGGGCGCCGTTGGCCGCGAGCATGCCCTCGCCGCGTGCGATCGCCAGTTCCACCAGCCGGGCGGCGGCCAGGTTGGCGTGGACGGTGGCGGAGCCGAAGTCGATCTTCGGACGGGCGACGGGGGCTGCGGTGGTCATGGCTGTGGCGTCTCCGAAAAGGCGGAGTAAAGCAAATCAGGATACCCGCACCCCGCCTCCTGCCGCCCGCCCTTTCCCCGCTTGGATTGACCGCTTTGGGGCCTCCCGATACCATTCCCCGCCTTCGCACGGCGACCGTAGCTCAGTTGGCAGAGCATCGGGTTGTGGTCCTGAGGGTCGCGGGTTCAAATCCCGTCGGTCGCCCGTCCCGTCCGCCCCCGCCACTTCGGCGGGGGCGGTTCGTTTGGCGCTATGGTGCCCCGCATGCAGGTGGCGGCACTCCAGTACGACGTGGCGTGGATGGATCGCGCAGCGAACTGGCGGACCATCGACCGGCTCCTTGGGTCCGCGAACCTGCCGCGCGGGGCGTTTGTCCTCACCCCCGAACTCGCCGACACCGGCTTCACCATGGACGACCCGCCGGCCTCCGGGCCGGAGCCCGTGACGAGCGCGGCCGCGCGCGCCCGCCGGCACGGGGTCTGGCTCCAGGTGGGCCATGCCGAGCCAGTGGCTGCAGGCAAGCGCAACGCCGCAACCATCGTGGCTCCCGATGGTTCGACCCGAGCCACCTATCGCAAGGTGCACCTCTTCTCCCTCGGACGGGAGGACCGCCACTACGTGCCCGGCGACGGGCTGACGCTCGTCGACGTGGCCGCCGACGACGGCACGTGGCGCATCGCGCCGGCCATCTGCTACGACCTCCGCTTTCCCGAACTCTTTCGCCTCGCGGCACTTGCGGGAGCGGAGGTGTTCACCGTCGGCGCATGCTGGCCGGCGCCGCGTGCCGCGCACCGTCGCGCGCTCGCCATCGCGCGCGCCATCGAGAACCAGGCATACGTGGTCGCGTGCAACCGTATCGGACGCGATCCAAACTCGGACCATGCGGGCGACTCGTTCGTGGTCGCTCCGAGCGGCGAGGTGATCGCGGAAGCGGGCGATGCCGAGAACGTGCTCGTTGCATCGCTCGACCGCGGCGAGTTCCTCCGCTGGCGCGACAAGTTCCCGGCCCTGCGCGACCTTCGGAGGTCGCTCCTCGGCAACGTCCGCATTGACTGAAATCGCCATGGAAAACCCGCGCCGCGATTGACGCCTCCACGGCGAGCCCTACACTCCGCGCCACGCATCGGATGCATGCGGCGGCTGCTCAGTGCACGCAGCCGCGAACGGAATCGCAGGAGGCGAAGCCCGAATGGCCATGGACGAAGCGCAAGGAACGTTGTGGGAGACAATCGAGAGCACCGCGTGCCTCGCGTGCGATCCGGATGGCGCGCCGGCGCTCGATGATGCAGTGGCCGCCGCGATCCGCGCCGCGTACTTCGCGGAGGCCGGTGAGCTTGCGGTGCGGTACGGCATCGGCGTCGGCGACGTCGTCGATCACCTCGAGCGCGCGGGGCTTGCGCGCTCGCCGCGCCCCGACCGCGCCATCGAGAACATCCGCTGCGCCGTGCACGCGACAGCGCTCTGCCTCGGGGTTGCCCAGGCATGGGCCGACCTCGTCACCGCGCTCGGGCCGGGCTTCGACCGCGCCTGCATCGGCCGCCTGCGAGGCGACGACGGCATCGCGTTCGCCCGGCGCTTCTGGCTCGACCTGCGCGAATCGACCCTCGGACCGCGCTCGGCGCGCCGCGGCCGGAACGCGGCCCCTCGCCGCCCCAAGGGCGCCCGGGTTCCCGACCTCCGTGCCTTCCCGGCCACGCGGCCGCTGCGCTACTGGCTGGCGGAGCGCCTGATCGGCAGCCTGGAACTGGAACTCGGACGCGCTGCCAGCGCCGCCGAGCGCCTTGACACCGTCGAGGAAGTGCGTACCCTTCGACTCCCTGCCCAGTTGGCCGCGGGCGCCGAGACGCGCCACGGCTGACCGGCCACCGCCGGTGGGCGGGTGCCCCCCGCGGGGCGACATCCGAATCACTGCCCGGCGACGCCTTCACGGCGCTGCCCGAGCGCGGCAACTTAGCTCAGTTGGTAGAGCAGCGCATTGAAAATGCGCGGGTCCGCGGTTCAAGTCCGCGAGTTGCCATTGACGCGCCGCCCCGCTCCCGGGGCGGCGCGTCTGCCTTCGGCCCCCGTGACGCTTCCCCCGTTACGCTTGGGCCCGTGGGTTCACCCGTCAACGTCCGCCGGCTCCGCGAGGAGATCCTCCGCTGGATGACCCCGCCGCAGGGCGACCTCGGCGGGCGAGTGGCCGGACGACAGGTGCGGCGGCTCGCGGGGGCCCTCGACCACCCCGTGGGGCGAGAGGACCTCTTCCTCAGCACCGTGGCAGAGGCCGTCCTGGCCCGCGAGCTCCTCGAGGGCGGCTGCTCCATCGACATCGAGCGACCGACGGCCGGCGGCCGCCACGCCGACTTCCACGTCCGCCGGGAAGGCGCCGAGTTCTGGGTGCACGTGAAGCGCGTCGGCGCCCCGCCCGCGCCCACGCCCGCGCTGCCCCTTCCCGAAGAGCTCCATGCACTCGGGTCGCTGCGCCGGCCGGTGGCCGTGGCCGTGCGGTGGCAGCCGGGGCTGGCGCCGGCAGCGCTGGTCGAGCTGCGCGGCGCGCTCGAGCCGTTCGTCCTCCAGGCAAGCGTGGGCGACGAGGTGGTGGTGCGCGACGAGACCGGGCATTGGCTCGGCTCCGCGCGCATCGCGGCACCGACCGCAAGCGGCACCGTCAGCGTGCGCACCGGCGCCGACGCCGGCTGGGAGTCGGCCATCCCGCGCGTGCAGCGCCTGCTGCGCAAGGCCTACTCGCAGTTCATGCCCGGCGCGGCCAACGTGATCTGCGTGGCCAGCGACACCGCCGCCGCCTGCGAAGCCGTGGAGACCGCGCTCCTCGGCAGCGTCATCGAGCGCTGGGACCGCTTCCCGCCGCGGGGCCACCGCGTCGCGCACGGCCGCGCCGACGACGGGTTCTGGTCGGGCGGGCAATGCGAGATGAGCTCGGTGGTGTGCTGGTTCCCCGTGGACGCCGGCGCGCCGGCGCGCGTGTGGCAGCGGTCGGCGCCCGCCGCACCGGACTCGCGCGACGCGCACGCGGCACAGGTGCTGCGCGAGGTGCTCCGCGCCGCGGATGAGCCCTGAAAGCCGCGGATGAGCCCTGAAAGCCGCGGATGAGCCCTGAACTCACTCCCCGACCGCGAACGAGTCGTGCGGGCGCTCCCGCACAGGCGCGGCGCGCGGCGGCGGCGGCCACAGCGAGCGCAGTCCCTCGTGCGCGGGCAGCCCGTCGACGGTCATGCGCGCACCGCCCGAGAGGAGCTGCTCGAGCTGCCTGCGCCCGATCTCCACGGTCAGCTCCACGCGCCCGTCATCGGTCCAGCGGCGCTCGCGCACCGGCACCCGCTTCTCGAGGAAGTCGACGGCGCGGCCCTCGGAGAGCGCAAGCGACAGCACGCAGGTGCGCGTGTCGCCCTTCATCAGCGCGAGCACGCGGGCAGCGAGCTCGTCGAGGCCCTGCCCCGTCACCGCGGAGATCGGGACGGCATCCGGCACGCGGGCCATCCACTCCTCGAGGCGCCGGTCTGCCCCGTCCTCGGGGATCCAGCTCTCCCGCATGCGGTCGCACTTGTTGAGGAGCAGGATCCGCGGCTGCGTGGAGGCGCCGATCTCGTCGAGCACCTCGGTGACGGTCTCGTGCTGCATCAGGGCACTGCGGTCGGAGGCATCGAGCACGATGAGCACCACGTGGCTTGCGATCGCGTCCTCGAGCGTGGCGCGGAAGCTCGCCACAAGGTGGTGCGGAAGCCTCTGGATGAAGCCGACCGTGTCGGAGAGCATCGCGGCGTTGCCGCCGCCGAGGTTCCACTGCTCCACGCGCGTGCCGAGCGTGGCGAACAGCTTGTCCGCGGCAAACGCGCCGCCGCGCGTCAGCCGGTTGAAGAGCGTGCTCTTGCCGGCGTTGGTGTAGCCCACCAGCGCGGCCGTGAAGTGCTCCTCGCGCCGCTGCAGGACCTCGCGCGAGCGCCGCGCCTCGATCTCGCCGAGCTCGCGCCGCAGCTTGTCGAGCTTCGCCTTCACGATCCGGCGGTCGATCTCCAGCTGCTGCTCGCCCGGCCCGCGCGTGCCCACGCCCACCGGCGCGCCGCCCGTGACCTGGCCGAGGTGGCTCCACATGGCGCGCAGGCGAGGCGCCGTGTACTCGAGCTGCGCGATCTCGACCTGCAGCTGCGCCTGGCGCGTCGTGGCGCGGTTGGCGAAGATGTCGAGGATCAGCTCGCTGCGATCGATCACCTTGACGGCGAGCGCCTTCTCGAGCTCCTGGATCTGGCTGGGCGCGAGCTCGTTGTCGAAGATGGCGACCTTCGCCGAGAGCTCCCGGCACATGGCGGCCAGCTCCTCGACCTTGCCCTTGCCGATGTACGTCTTGCCGCGGGGAGCGGCCCGGCGCTGCTCGAGCGTGCCGACGACGCGCACGCCCGCGGTCTCGGCCAGCGCCTGGAGCTCGCGGACGGACGCGTCCGCGTCGGCATCGTCGTCGCGCAGGCGCACCGACACCAGCACTGCGGGCTCCGCGCGGATGTCAACCTCGCCGTGACGGCCTGTCTCCATGGAACGCCGATTGTAGGACCCGCCCGGGCGCACCTATCATCGCGGCGTGTTCCCCGTTCCAGCGGATTCCCGAGGTCGCGGCACCCGGGCGCGCGCGTCGCTCGCAGCGGCGGTCGCCGCCGCGTGCATGGTCGCCTCCGCGGGAGCCGTGCCCCAGGAACGGCGCGACGAGCGCCCGCCGGACGGCGCCTCGCAGCGGGACCTCCCCGCGCCGCGCCAGGACCCGTACTCGTGGTTCGACCCGCTGATCACGCTGCGCGCGCTGATCGTGGACCGCTACGTCGACGGGGGCGACCCGGCCTCGATGCAGCGGGCGGCGCTCGATGCCATGGTCCGCGCGCTCGGCGACCCGTACTCGGAGTACATGCCTCCGGAGGTGGAGCGCAGCTTCCGCGACCGGCTCAAGGGCAGCTACGTCGGTATCGGCGTCGAGCTCGCGCCCACCGACGGGCGGCCGGTGGTCATCACGGCCCACGACGACTCGCCGGCCATGGAGGCAGGCATCGTTCCCGGCGACGTGGTGGTCGCGGTGGACGGCCGGGACACCGCGGGCACCACGTGGACGGGCCTCGACTCGCTGCTCGTCGGCGACGAGGGATCGCCGGTGCGCCTCGACCTGCGCGGTGCCGACGGCACGCCGCGCTCGGTGGCGGTGACGCGAAGGCTGATCGAGACGCCCGGCGTCAAGGGCGTCGCCCGGGGCGAGGAGGGATGGCAGCACGTCCTCGACCCGGACCGCCGCATCGCCTACGTGCGCATCGGCGCGTTCAACGACGGCACGCTGCCCGAGCTCGACGCGGCGCTCGCGCGCATCCGCGCGGGCGGCGTGTCGGGACTGGTCCTCGACCTGCGCGGAAACGGCGGCGGATCGGTGCCCGCCGGCATCGGCACCGCCGACCGCTTCCTGCAGCAGGGCGCCATCGTCAGCACGCGCGGCCGCGGCGGCGACGGACGCACGTGGGATGCCGCGCCGTCGCCCGATGACGTGCAGGTGCCGCTCGTGGTCCTCGTCAACGAGGGATCCGCCAGCGCCACCGAGTTCGTGGCCGGCGCGCTGCGCGACCACGGCCGCGCCAAGCTGGTGGGCACCCGCTCGTTCGGCAAGGGATCGGTGCAGGAGGTGCTTCCGATGCCCGACGGCGTGGGCGCGGTGAAGCTGAGCGTGGAGCGTTACTTCCTCCCCAGCGGCGACAGCGTCTCGCGGAAGCCCGGCGCGACGCGCTGGGGCGTGGAGCCGGACACCGGCTTCCGGGTCCCCATGGACGCATCGCAGCAGCGCGCGGCCACGGTCGCGCGGCAGGCACGCGAGGCGCCTCCCGGCTCGCCGGCCTCGGCGCGTGCGCCCGCGGTGCGCTGGGCCTCGCCGGAGTCGGTGCGGAAGGATGCCTGCGACCCGCAGCTCGCTGCCGCGCTCGAGGCGATGCAGGGCTACCTCGATGCCGGCGAGTGGCCGGTCGTCGGCGCGGTGTCCGGTGACGTGGGTGCCGGCAGCGACGAGCTCCGCTCCACCATCGAGGAGCGGCGCATGCTCATGGAGCGCATGCAGGAACTCAACCGGCGCATCAGCGGCCTGCGGGGCGCGGCCGCCGGCGTGGAGGATCCGCTCCTCGGCGTCGATGCCACGCTCGTCGACGGCGAGCTCACGCTGCGCGACCGGGAGGGGCGCGTGATCGGACGCTGGACGGCGAAGGACCCGGCCGCGCTGCTCGAGGCCATCCGGCGCAGCGCCGTGCCGGCACCCGAGTTCACGCCCGCCGGCGAGCCGGAGTCGAAGTGACCGAGGGGACCGCAATCCTGGGCATCGAGACCAGCTGCGACGAGACCGCGGCAAGCGTCGTCGAGTGGCGCGACGGCGCGCCCCGCGTGCGTTCCAGCGTGGTGAGCACGCAGCACGAGCTTCACCGCCGCTATGCGGGCGTGGTGCCCGAGCTTGCGAGCCGCGCGCACCTCGAGCGCATCGTCCCGGCGGTGCGCGAGGCGCTCAGGGCCGCCGACTGCCCACGCGAGCGGATCGCGGCGGTGGCCGTGGGCAACCGGCCCGGCCTCATCGGGTCGCTCCTGGTCGGCAATGCCGCGGCCAAGGCCTACGCGTGGAGCCTCGGCGTGCCGGTGATCGGCATCGACCACGTGGCGGCGCACCTGGCGGCCGGGCTCATCGATGCGCCTCCCGCGGCCTTCCCGGCGCTGGGGCTGGTGGTGTCCGGCGGGCACACGCACCTCTTCGCCATGGAGGGCCCGCTGCGCATGCGGCTCCTCGGCCGCACCATCGACGATGCCATCGGCGAGGCGTTCGACAAGGCCGCGACCGTGCTCGACCTTGGCTACCCCGGCGGTCCGCTCCTCGACGCCCGCAGCGACTCCGGCGACCCGGGCGCCGTGCGCTTCCCGATCCCGCGCCTCACGGCACGGAGCGTCCGCGGGGCGGGCGACGCGGCCGACCCTGACGCACGCACGCTCGACTTCAGCTTCAGCGGCATGAAGACCGCGCTCCTCTACGCGGTGCGCGGCGTGCCCGCGGTGCCCGGGCGCCCTGCCCCCACGCCTCCGGTGCCGCTCTCGGGCCAGCGGGTCAGCGACCTCTGCGCCAGCTTCCAGTCCGCGGCGGTGGGTCACGTCCTGGACGTGCTCGAGCGCGCCATCGAGGCCGATGCAGCGGGCTCGCCGCGCACCCTGCTCGTCGGCGGCGGCGTCAGCGCAAACCGGCACCTGCGCGCACGGCTGCATGCGTTCGGCACGCGCCACTCGATCGAGGTGCGCCTGCCCTCCCTCGCCTATTGCCTCGACAACGCTGCGATGATCGCCGCACTCGCGCACTGGCGGCACGCCGAGGGCAGCCACGATGCACTGACGCTCGCGCCCCAGCCGCACTCGACGCTCGGGCGCATCGCCGCCGGCTGAGGCGCCGCCCCGACGGCAGGCAAACACGCGGACACGCAAACACGCGGACACGCGGACACGCGGACACGAACGTACCGGGCGCCGGGCATCCCCGTCGCGGGATGTCCGGCGCCCGAATGTGGCATGGCAGCGGTCCGACCCAGCCGCCGGCCCGGTCAGTCCTCGTCGCCGCGTGCCGCGGCGGCCTTGGCCGGCACGGCACCCGGGTTCGCGAGGCGCTTCTTCAGCACCTCGGACCGGATCTCCTCCATGAGCGTGGGGTTCTGGCGGAGGAACGTCTTGCTCGCCTCGCGGCCCTGGCCCAGGCGCACGTCGCCGAAGCTGAACCATGCGCCGCTCTTGTCGACCACCTCGTCCGCCACGGCCAGGTCGAGGACGTCGCCGGAGATCGAGATGCCCTCCTCGAACATGATGTCGAACTCGGCCTCGCGGAACGGCGGCGCGATCTTGTTCTTGACGACCTTGGCCTTGACGCGGTTGCCCACGTTGCGGTCGCCGTCCTTGATGGCGCCGATGCGGCGGATGTCGACGCGCACCGAGGCGTAGAACTTCAGCGCGCGGCCGCCGGTGGTGGTCTCGGGGGACCCGAACATCACGCCGATCTTCTCGCGCAGCTGGTTGATGAAGATCACGATGCACTCGCTCTTGGCGATGGCGCCCGTCAGCTTGCGCAGCGCCTGGCTCATGAGGCGCGCCTGCAGGCCCACGTGGCTGTCGCCCATCTCGCCCTCGATCTCGGCGCGCGGGATCAGCGCCGCCACCGAGTCCACGACGATCACGTCGACGGCGTTCGAGCGCACCAGCATCTCGCAGATCTCGAGCGCCTGCTCGCCGGTGTCGGGCTGCGAGACGAGGATCTCGTCGAGGTTCACGCCCAGCCGCTTCGCCCACGAGGGATCGAGCGCGTGCTCGGCGTCGATGAAGGCGGCGACGCCACCGGACTTCTGGCAGTTGGCGATGACGGTCAGCGCCAGCGTGGTCTTGCCCGAGCTCTCCGGCCCGAACACCTCGATGATGCGGCCGCGCGGCAGGCCCTTCCCGCCGAGGGCAAGGTCCAGGCTGAGCGCGCCGCTCGAGATGGACGGGATGACGGGCACCGCCTCGTTGTCGAGGCGCATGATGCTGCCCTTGCCGTAGTTCTTCTCGATCTGCCCGACCGCGGCCTCGAGGGCCTTGGCCTTCGCCGCGCGGGCGGCCGGATCGAGCACGGGCTTCGCCGGGGCCGAGGGCTTGGCGGCAGCCAAGGCCGAGCTGGCGGCCGAGCTGGCGGCCGAGCTGGCGGCCGAGTTCGCGGGGGAAACGGCAGGCTTCACGTCGACGCGGGCGTCCGAGGGCTTCGAAGGGCTGGGCCTGGAAGGGCTAGGCATGGTTGCCATCTTCCCAAAGTTCTCGCGCGCGGCCGGCACGGCCGGGGCGGAGGAGGTGCGTGCGGCCGAGGCCGAGGTTCCGTTGGTGGTGGGGGTCGTTGCCATGGTGTTCGCTCCGTCGGTTGGGGCAGCCCTGTTCTTGGTTGCGGGCGGCCGTGCTGCGTTCCTTGCGCACTGTCCTGAGGGGAAAGCCTCAGAATCCAGTTGTTTCAGTGCCTTGTTCGGTGTTTGGTAGGTTCTTCGATCCCATCGGTCCTGTCAAGACCTGTTCGGTATTTTTTCGGTATCTCGCTCCGAGACCCGGTCGCCAGCCCCGAACCGGGCTTTCGACGAAGCGCACAGTACGGGTCCCCGGTGAAGCACCTGCGACATTCGGGCAAAATTCAATCGGGTTGATCGACGGAACGCGCCCCGCCGCGCGTCCGAGTCGGTCACCGCCCCACCCGGCCACCGGCGCGTGAACCAGCCCCCCCGCCCCCGGGAGACATTGGTGCCTCAGCAACCAGGAACGGATTTACCGCTTCTGCGCCTCGGGCTGCATGACGTTGGGGCTCGGCGGCGGGTAGTCCTCCAGGCGCACCGACCGGAACCACTCGATCGTGCGCGGGATGCCCTCCTCGAGTCCGACGACCGGCTCCCAGCCGAGCGCCTTCTTCGCGAGCGTGATGTCGGGCTGCCGCTGCAGCGGATCGTCCATCGGCAGCGGGCGCCGGTCCACGGTGGCCTGCACGCCGGCGTGCCGGGCCACCACCTCGGCCAGCTCGTTCATGGTGAATTCGTGCGGGTTGCCCAGGTTCACCGGCCCGGTGAACCCCTCGGGCGTGTCCATCAGGAGGCGGAACGCATCGATGAGGTCGCCGACGTAGCAGAACGACCGCGTCTGCGTGCCGTCGCCGAAGATCGTCATCGCCTCGCCGGTCACCGCCTGGCGGATGAAGTTGCTCACCACGCGCCCGTCGTAGGGGTGCATGCGCGGACCGTACGTGTTGAAGATCCTGGCCACCTTGATCGACGTGCCATGCAGCCGCCGGAAGTCGAAGCACAGCGTCTCGGCCACCCGCTTGCCCTCGTCGTAGCAGGCGCGCGGCCCGATCGGGTTCACGTTTCCGCGGTAGCTCTCGGGCTGCGGATGCACCTCGGGGTCGCCGTACACCTCGCTGGTGGACGCGTGCAGCAGGCGCGCACCGCTCTGCTTGGCAAGCTCGAGGCAATGCAGCGCCCCGAGCGCCGAGGTCATGGTGGTCTTCACCGGCTCGTACCGGTAGTGCCCCGGCGCGGCGGGGCACGCCATGTTCCAGATGTAGTCGACGTCGAAGTCGAACGGGTGGATCACGTCGTGGTGCACGAACGTGAAGCCCCGCGTGCCGTCGAGGTGCCGGATGTTCTGCCTCGTGCCCGTGAACAGGTTGTCGAGGCAGACCACCGAGTGTCCCGAGGCAAGCAGCGAGTCGCAGAGGTGCGAGCCCAGGAATCCGGCGCCGCCGGTGACGAGGGAACGAGGCATCCCGCGATTGTACGGGGCCCCGTCCCCGCATCGGCCGCGCGCGCCGGGCACGCAGCTCGGCCGCCGCGCGCACCGAGCGTCGGCGCTCGCCCCCGCGCTTGACCGCGCACGCCGGCACGGGGACGATCCGCGCATGGAACGCACGCGACTGGTCCTCGGCGCGATGACCGGCACCAGCATCGACGGCATCGACCTTGCGCTCGCCGAGGTCCGCGGCACCGGTCTGTCCATGTCCGCGCGGCTGGCCGCGTTCCGGGGCGCCCCGCTCGGCACGCTTGCCATGCGCCTGCGCGCGGCCGCCGACCAGCAGCCGATCACCGCGGGCGAACTGGCCGAGCTCTCGCGCGAACTCGGCGAGCTGCACGCGCGCGAGGCCTCGGAGCTCCTGCGCGAGGCCGCGGTGCCCCGCATCGACCTCGCCGCCATCCACGGCCAGACGGTCTTCCACCGACCGCCCACGAGCCTCCAGCTCCTGAACGCCCACCCCATCGCGGCAGCGCTCGGCTGCGACGTGGTCTTCGACCTGCGCGGCCAGGACCTGGCGCTCGGCGGCCAGGGCGCCCCGCTCACGCCGCTCAGCGACTGGGTGCTCTACCGCGCCCCGCACGCGCGCGCGGTCGTCAACCTCGGCGGCTTCGCCAACGCAACCATCCTTGCCGCCGACCAAGGCGCGCCCCCGGCACGCCAGGTCGCCGCCATCCACGGCGCGGACCTCTGCGCATGCAACCAGCTGCTCGACCGCGCCGCGCGCGCCGCCCTCGGGCGCGACTTCGACGCCGACGGGGCCGTCGCCGCCTCCGGGCAGCGCCACGAACGCGCCTTTGCCGAGCTCTCCGCACTGCTCGCGCCGCAGCCGGGCGCCCGCAGCCTGGGGACGGGCGACGAGGCGTTCGCGTGGATCGACCGCCACCTCGGTGCGCTGGCCCCTGCCGACCTCCTCGCCACGGCCGCCGACGCCATCGGCACGGCCATCGGCCGGGCGCTCGCCGCGCGTGGCGTGTCGGATGCGGTGCTCGCTGGCGGCGGCGCCCGGCACGCGCGGCTCGCGCGGGCCATCGCGCACGCAGCCGGGGTCGCCGTGCAGCCCTCCGACCGGCTGGGCATTCCGGTGGCCGCCCGCGAGGCGCTCGGATGGGCGGTCCTGGGAGCCCTCGCGCAGGACGGCACCGATGTTTCCCTGCCGCAGGTGACCCACCGCCCGGCCACGACCCCCGATTCCGCGCTCCCACGGCCGATTCCGGGCACGTGGCTGCGAATCCGCACCGCGGATGAATGCGGATTGAACAGATACTGAACGCGCATCCGGCACACTCCTGCCCGAGTACTCGTCCCTCTGGCACACGGAAGTCCAATGACGAAGCCCCAAGTCCTGATCGTCGAAGATGAGCCGGACATCGCTGACCTCATCCGCTTCCACTGCGAGCGCGAGGGCATGGGCACCGAGATCGTGGGGGCGGGCAAGCTCGCCGTGGACCTCGTCAAGAAGAACGCGCCCGATGTCATCGTCCTCGACCTCATGCTCCCGGACGTGGGTGGGCTCGAGGTGTGCCGGCGCCTGAAGCAGTGGCCCGAGACCCGGGAGATCCCGGTGGTGATGGTCACCGCCAAGGGCGAGGAGTCGGACGTGGTGACCGGACTGGAGATGGGCGCCGACGACTACGTGGTCAAGCCCTTCAGCCCGCGCGTCCTGATGGCGCGCGTGCGCGCCGTGCTGCGCCGCCGCGCCGAGCTCCAGCAGATCCCGGTCGACAACCGCATGGAGCGGATCGACGGCCGCCTGGTGATCGACCCCGACCGCCACGTCATCACCATCGACGGCCAGCAGACCGACCTCACCGTCACGGAGTTCGGCATCCTCAACCACCTCGCGCAGCGCCCCGGCTTCGTGCGCACGCGCGACCAGATCATCGCCGCCGTACACGGCCGCAACGTGGTGCTTTCAAGCCGCACCATCGACGTCCACGTGACCGCCCTGCGCAAGAAGCTCGGCGGCCTCTCCGGCTGCGTCGAGACGGTGCGCGGCATCGGCTACCGCTTCTGCGAGACGCCGGTGGCGGTCGGGTAGCGTGGCGCCGATGGAGACGGGCCCGGAAGCCTCCTCGTACCTCGTGCCGTTCCTCCTTGCCGCAGCGGTGGCCGCGGCGGCGCTTTCGGCGGTGGCGTGGCTCCTCGCCCGGCGCGCCACGGAGCTCCGCCGCATCCGCGCGGCGCTGGGAACGCTCGGCGGCGACCACGCCGACCCCGTGCGCGGCGCGCGCAAGGCCGCCGACGAAGCGGCCCGGCTCGACACCGCGCTCTCCGAGCTCCGCGCCATCCTCGAGCATGCGCCCGCGGGGATCATCGCCATCGACGGGCTCGACCGCATCATCACCATCAACCCCGCCGCGGCCGGGCTCCTCGGCACCGAGGGCCGGCCGGCGGAGGGACGCCTCCTCGGCGAGATCGCCCGAAGCCCCGAACTCGCGTCGCTGATCGCCCAGGCGCGCGCCGCCGCCCGCAGCGCGGAATCGGAGCTCGAGCTCTCCTCCGAGGCCGGCATGCACCGCGCCGGCTGCACGGTGGTGCCGCTCTCGGATGCCGTCGGCTCGGCGCAGCTGCTCCTCGTGCTCGAGGACCGGACGGAGCTCCGCCGGCTCGAGGCCCTGCGCACGGAGTTCGTCGCCAACGTCAGCCACGAGCTGCGCACGCCCATCACCAGCATCCGCGGCTACGCCGAGACGCTCGTCGAGAGCTTCGAGCTCCAGCCCGAGGCAGCCCGCTTCGCGCGCACCATCCTGCGCAGCTCCGCGCGCCTCGGCGCCATCATCGACGACCTGCTCCTCCTCTCCGGGCTGGAGGAACCCTCCGCGCGCGAGAGCATCACCACCTCGCCGGTGCGACTCGCGGGCGTGGTGGCCGAGGCCGTCGAGCAGGCCACCGCAGGCGCGCGCGACAAGGGCATCACCATCGAGCCGCACATCGACCCGTGCCTCTGGGTCAACGGCAACGCGGGGCTGCTCGCGCACGCGGTCGGAAACCTCGTGTCGAACGCGGTGAAGTACGGCCCGTCCGACTCGGTCGTGCGCGTCGACGCCGCTGCCGAGGGCGACGCCGCCGTGATCGCGGTGACCGACCGCGGCCCCGGCATCCCCGAGGTGCACCGCGCGCGCCTCTTCGAGCGCTTCTACCGGGTCGACCGCGCCCGCAGCCGGGAATCCGGCGGCACGGGCCTGGGGCTGGCCATCGTCAAGCACGTGGCGCAGGTCCACGGCGGGTCGGTGAGCGTGGAGAGCCGCACCGATTCCCAGCACGGGAGCACGTTCCGCATCCGCCTGCCGCTTGTGGTGGAATCCACGGCCCGGAACTTCCCCCTGCCGGAGGCCGGACCGAACGACCGCGGCGAGTCACGCCGCACCGCCTGAGGCACGAAGAGAACACCCCATGAAGATGCAAGCCCTCCTCGTCTCCGCCGGCGCCCTCCTCGCGCTGGCGCTCGCGCCCGCCCAGGACACCAAGGCGCTGAAGGGCACCGTCAAGCTCGACGGATCCTCCACCGTGTTCCCCATCGCCGAGGCCGTGGCCGAGGAGTTCTCCAAGGCCGCCCCCGGCGTCGAGGTCACCGTCGGCATATCCGGGACGGGCGGCGGGTTCAAGCGCTTCGGCGCCGGCGAGATCGACATGTCCAGCGCATCGCGTGCCATCAAGAAGAGCGAGGCGGATGCGTGCAAGGCGAAGCGGATCGAGTTCATCGAGCTGCCCGTGGCCTTCGACGGCCTCACCATCGTCGTCAACACCGGCAACACCTGGGTCAAGGAACTCACCATCGAGCAGGTGAAGGCGATCTTCCTCGCCGGCACCGCCGCAAAGACCTGGAAGGACGTGGACCCTTCGTGGCCGGCAGACCCCATCCGGGTCTTCTCGCCGGGCACCGACAGCGGCACGTTCGACTACTTCAAGGAAGTGGTGGCCGGCAAGGAAGGGAAGATCCGCGCCGACATGTCGGTGGGCGAGGACGACAACGTGCTCGTGCGCGGGGTGGAGGGCGACCGCAACGCGATCGGCTTCTTCGGCTACGCGTACTACGCGGAGAACAAGTCGCGCCTGCGCGCGGTGCCGGTGGTCAACCCCGCCACCAGGAAGGCGGTCGGCCCCACGCCGGAGAGCATCGAGGACGGCAGCTACGCGCCGTTCAGCCGCCCGCTCTTCATCTACGTCAACCGGGCCTCGCTCGACAAGCCCGCGGCGGCGGCGTTCGCGAGGTACGCGCTCGACCACGCGTCCGAACTGGTCGGCGAGGTCGGCTACGTGAAGCTGCCCGCCGCCATCATCGACCGCGCCAAGGCAAACCTCGCCGCCAGGCGCACCGGTTCGCAGTTCCTCGATGCCGACGGCAAGGACCGCCACGGCCCGCTCGCCGAGATCTACAAGTGACCTGACCCCGGTGGCGGCCCGGTAGGATCCGGGCCCCGACGGGCCCCTGCCATGCAGACCGCCGCCGCCGTCTCCGCCGCCGCCCAGTCCGCCGCCGCCGCGAGCCGGCGCGGGAAGGAGCGTTCGCGCCGCGGGATCGTGGCGACCGAGCGCCTGGTCAAGGGATCGCTCTTCGCGTGCGCCATGCTGTCGGTGGCGTCGACCTTCACGATCCTCGCGATCCTGCTGTGGCAGTCCGGGCAGTTCCTGGCCATGCCGGAGGCCTCGCTGTGGGACTTCCTCACCGGCTCGGAGTGGACCCCGCTCCTGGGCGCCGAGAAGAAGTTCGGCATCTGGCCGCTGGTGGCGGGCACCCTGCTCATCACGGCCATCGCCGCGGCGCTCGCGCTGCCGACGGGGCTGGCCGTCGCGGTCTACCTGAGCGAGTACGCGCCGCGGAAGGTCCGGTCGGTGCTGAAGCCGGTGCTCGAGGTGCTGGCGGGCATCCCCACCGTGGTCTACGGCTACTTCGCCGTCACCATGATCACGCCGATCCTCCACGACCGCGTCAGCGAGTCCTTCGGCACCTACAACGCGCTCAGCGCGGGCCTCGCCGTGGGCATCATGATCCTGCCCGTGGTGATCAGCCTCTCCGAGGACGCGCTCCGCGCCGTCCCGAGGAGCCTGCGCGACGCGGCCTACGCCATGGGCAGCACGCGCTTCGACGCCAGCGTCAAGGTGGTCGTGCCCGCCGCGCTGAGCGGCATCGTCGCCAGCTGGCTGCTTGCCATCACGCGCGCCATCGGCGAGACCATGATCGTGGCGCTCGCGGCCGGCATCCGGCCGCAGATGACGCTCAACCCGGCCGACGAGGTGCAGACCATGACCGGCTACATGGCCCAGATCTTCTCGGGCGATGCGCCGGCTCCGAGCGTGGAGTACAAGTCGAGCTACGCGGTGGCGGCGGTCCTCTTCGCCATCACGCTGGGGCTGACGCTGCTCGGGAACCTCGTCCTGAGGCGCTTCCGCGAGGAGTACGACTGATGTCGCCCGCGGCCGCGCAGGTCCGATCCCCCGCCGAGATCGTGGACGCGGCGCCGCGCTCCTCGGCGGCGCTGCGCGCGGCGGCGGACCGGGCGTTCCTGGTGGCGTGCCTTGCGTTCACGGGCCTCGCGGTGTGCATCCTCGCGGTGCTCCTCATCACCGTGTGGCGGCAGGGCCACGAGCGCCTCGGCTGGGACTTCCTGCAGAACTTCACCAGCCGCAAGCCCGACGCCGCCGGCGTGAAGGCGCCGCTCTGGGGAAGCGTCTGGGTCTGCGCCATCTGCGCGCTGACGGCCATCCCGGTGGGGGTGGGCACGGCGCTCTACCTCGAGGAGTTCGCGCGCAAGTCGCGGCTCACCTCGTTCATCAAGCTCAACATCGCCAACCTCGCCGGCGTGCCGTCCATCGTGTACGGCATCCTCGGCCTCACCGCCTTCGCGCGCATGTTCGGCGCGGTGGATGCGGACCAGCCGATCTCGATCGGCAACCCCGAGGGCCCGTTCTTCATCCAGTTCCCGTTCGGCAACGGCGTGCTCGCGGGCGGGCTCACGCTGATGCTCGTGGTGCTGCCCATCGTGATCGTCTCCAGCCAGGAGGCGCTGCGCTCGGTTCCGCGCAGCCTCCGCGGCGGCGCGCTCGCGCTCGGCGCCACGCAGTGGCAGTCCACCTGGAACGTCACGCTCCCGTCGGCGCTGCCCATGGTGATGACGGGGTCCATCCTGGCCATCAGCCGCGCCATCGGCGAGGCCGCGCCGATGCTCGTGCTCGGCGTGCCGCTCTTCATCAGGAGCGTCCCCACCAACCTGACGAGCGACTTCACGGTCCTCCCCTTCCAGATCTACTACTGGGCCAACCGGCCGCAGGCAGGGTTCAGCGAACTCGCCGCCGCGGCCATCCTCGTCCTCCTCGCCGTCCTCCTCACCTTCAACGCCGTCGCGGTGGTCATCCGCCAGCGGCTGCAGCGAAACGCAGGCTGAACACGCCATGACCGCCGCATCGAGCGCCACCATGACGACTCCCGCACAGGCCACCGCCTCCCCGCAGCCGCCCCTCGCAACGGCGCCGGGCGCACCCGCCGCAGGACGACCCAACGGCGACCTGCAAGTCCGAACGCCCACGCCCGCGGCGAAGGTCCCGGGACCCGTGGCCCCGGACGGCATCGCCATCAGCGCGCAGGGCTTCGACGCCTGGTACGGCGACTTCCACGCGCTCAAGGGCATCTCGCTCGAGATCCCGCGGCGCCAGGTGACCGCGTTCATCGGACCCTCGGGGTGCGGCAAGAGCACGTGCCTGCGGTGGATCAACCGCATGAACGATGCCATCGTCGGCGCGCGCGCCGGCGGGCGGCTGCAGCTCGACGGCGAGGACCTGCTCGCGCCGCAGCGCGACGTGGTCGAGCTGCGGCGGCGCGTGGGCATGGTGTTCCAGAAGCCCAACCCGTTCCCGAAGTCGATCTACGACAACGTGGCGTTCGGCCCGCGCCTCCACCGCAAGTTCGCGCGCCATGACCTCGACGAGCTCGTCGAGAGCTCGCTGCGCGCCGCGGCGCTCTGGGACGAGGTGAAGGACCGCCTGGGCGCGAGCGCGCTCGGCCTGTCGGGCGGCCAGCAGCAGCGCCTGTGCATCGCGCGCGCCGTGGCGGTGGGGCCCGAGGTGCTCCTGATGGACGAGCCCTGCTCCGCGCTCGACCCGCGGTCGACGGCCAGCATCGAGCAGCTGATCCGCGAGCTCGAGAGCCAGTACACGATCGTCATCGTCACCCACAACATGCAGCAGGCCGCGCGCGTCAGCGACCGCACGGCGTTCTTCTACGAAGGCTCGCTCGTCGAGGCGGGCGACACCGACCGCATCTTCACCAACCCGCAGAGCAAGCAGACCGAGGACTACGTCTCCGGGCGCTTCGGCTGAGCACCGGCCCGGGGGCCCGCGCCCCCGCGCCGAGGGACGCGCACGCCCGCAATCGACCTCCTGAACCCGATCCGAACCGAAACCACACCATGGCCATCGACCTCCAGACCGAGATCCTCAACCTCCGCCGCAGCCTGCTCGCGATGGGCGCCGCCACCGAGCGACGGGTGGCCCTCGCAAGCCGGGCGCTCGTGGACGGCGACATCGCCGCCGCGCAGGAGGTGAAGGCGGGCGACACCGAGGTCGACACCATGGAGGTGGAGCTCGAGACGCAGTGCATGCGGATCCTCGCGCTCGGCGCGCCCGTGGCCCACGACCTGCGCTTCGTGCTGAGCGTGGTGCGCATCTCGTCGGACTTCGAGCGCATCGCCGACCTGAGCCGCGGCATCGCCAAGAAGGTGATCCGCTGGTCCGCGGGCAACGGTCCCACCGAGGTGCCGGGCGCGCTCTGCGACATGGCCTCGGCCGCGCAGGCGATGCTCGCCGACGTGCTCGCGGCCCTGAGCGACGAGGACGCCGACCGCTGCCGCGAGGTGCGCCGCGCCGACCGCCAGGTGGACAACCTCAACAAGGAGGTTGTGGCAATGAGCCGGCAGCTGATCCAGGACGACGTCACGCGCACCGCCGAGGCGATCGACATGATGCAGATCGCGCAGCGCCTCGAGCGCATCGCCGACATCGCCACCAACATCGCCGAGGACGTCATCTTCCTCGTCGAGGGCCGCGTCGTCCGCCACGGCGAGTAAATCCGCTCCTGGTTCGTTCGGCACCATTTCCTCTCTCTGGAGAACTCCCGCCCGGGGCAGCCGCGTGCGCCGATAATCGCCGTCGCGGAGGACACCTCGTCGGCGCTTCCACCGCAACCCGCTCCCCGCTACACTGCTTGGCTCCCCGGAACCAGCCATGCACTACCCGCACAGAATCAGCCGCATCAAGAAGGTTCGCAAGATCGGGTTCCGCGCCCGCATGAAGACGCGCAAGGGCCGCGCCATCCTGAACCGCAAGCGTCGCGTCGGCCGCGCCATCCGCGTCCGCTGAGCAGGTGGGAGACCTCCATCATCGCCCCGCGACGGTCCTGATCGGGCTGCGCGGATCCGGAAAGACCACCCTCGGCAGGCTGCTCGCGGCCCGTGCGAGGGTTCCGTTCATCGATCTCGACGATCGCACCGTCGCCGGAAGCGGCCACGCATCCGTGAGCGCGATGTTCCGCGCCGCGGGCGAACCCGCGTTCCGAGCCGCCGAGGCGCGCGCGCTGGCCGAGGTGCTTGCCGACCCGGCGTGCGGCCGTGCGGTGATCGCCCTCGGAGGCGGCACGCCCACGGCGCCGGGCGCGCGAGAGATGCTCGAGGCCGCGCGCGCGCAGGGCCGCATCCGCATCGTGCTGCTCGATGCCGCGCCCGCGGTGCTCGGCGCTCGCCTTGCGGTGGCACCCGGCGATCGCCCCCTCCTCCTGGGGGCGAACTTCGCGGAGGAAGCCGCGCTCCTTGCGGAGCGACGCATGCCCGCCTACCGGGCGCTGGCCGACGCGACCGTCACCACCGACGGCGACACCGCCGCGACGCTCGAGCGCCTGCTGAAGTTCGCTCCTGGTTAGTTTGGCACCAATCTCGACCGCGGGAAGGCAGGTGCGCGCCCCCAAGAATTGGTGCCGAGATTGACCAGGAGCGGATGCACCGGAGCGGATTTGCCGGAGCGGACTTACCCCGCCGTCGGCCACACGATCCGGACCTCGCCGTCGGCGGTGTCCTCCGCAAGCCCAAGTTCCCGCAGCGCCGTCAGCGCCGCAAGCTGCTCGGCCTGCTTCTTGCTGGATCCCCACGCGCCGCCGAAGCGCCGCGCCCCCGCCTGCACGCAGATCTCGAACGCCTTCGCGTGGTCGGGGCCCTGCTCGTCGAGCACCGTGTACTGCGGCAGCCCCATGTCAAGCTGGGCGAGGCACTGCTGCAGCACCTGCTTGAAGTTCTGCTGGTGCCCGAGCCGCAGCGCGGCCTCGATCCGCCGCTCCATGAGCGGCAGCACGAACGACCGCGCCGCTTCCAGCCCGCCGTCGAGGAACAGCGCGCCGACCACGGACTCGAACACGCCCGCAAGCGGGCTCTCGGGCAGGCCCTGCCGGCCGCGCACGCCCTTGTCGATGGTCATCAGCCGGTCAAGGCCGCACTCGAGCGCCAGTTCCGCGAGGACGCGGCCGCTCACCACGTTGGACTTCACCTTCGTCAGCTCGCCTTCGAGCAGGTCGGGACGGGCCGCGTAGAGGTACGTGCAGACGATGAACCCGAGCGCGGAGTCGCCGAGGAACTCGAGCCGCTCGTTGCTGTCGACGCGCCGCTCCGCCGCCGACGAGTGCACCAGCGCGGTGCGCACCAGCCCCGGGTCGCGGAACGCGTGCCCGGTCAGCGCCTCGAGAGCCGCAACCGCGTCCTGCGCACCGCTCACAGCCACGCCACCACCACTTCCAGGGCCCGAACGCCGATCGCGAGGGCCAGGCCGCCCGCGCCGCCCACCGCGAACCAGAAGGCCGTCTCCATCCGCTCGCGCCGGCGTCGCGCGCCGGTCCGCCGCACGCCGTCGGCACCCGCGCCCCTGCCGCGCACGGCGGGCACCGCACCGACCGCGGCCCCGACCGGGACCGCCACCGCCGACATCGCGGCCCGGTGCAGGCCTACCGGCGCGTCGGCGCTGACCTCGGGCGCACCGCCCGCAACCAGGTCTTCGCGCAGGCGCTGGAACTCGTCGGAGGCAACCACCCACGCGGAGTCACCGGGCTCGAGCAAGGCGACCGACGCGTCCGACCAGCATCGCTCGCCCGGCAGCAGCCCGGCGCGCCCGGCCACGGCCATCTCGGCCGCGACCTCGTTGCGCGCGGCCGATGCAGCGCGCGCCGCGGGGTGCTGGAAGTTCGGCTCTCCTTGGTGCGCAAACACGGGGCGCGTCCTCATGCATCGCGTCGCGCGGTGGCGGCAATCCGTTGCCGCGTCCGCACGGCCGTGGGCGTCAGCCCGGCCAGCAGCAGATGCGCGCGTCGATCCTGGCGGTCAGGCGGTCGCGGTCGGCCGGCGAGTCGAACCCGGTGAACTGCACGGCCATGCGGCGCGGGCCCGGATCGTCGTCGGTGCTGAACACGCGAACCACCGTGCCGCGCATCCGGATCGGATCGCGCTCGGCCGGCGGGTAAAGCTCGATGGACACCTCGGTGCCCGCGGGCAACGCATCATCAAGCTCGAACCGCATGCCGGTGAGCGAGACGTCGTAGCCATGCCCTTCCATGCCGCCCTCGGGCGTGCCGAGTCCGTCGTCGAAACCCTCGAGGTCGAGGACTTCGTCCGACTCGCCGTGCATCACCGCCGGATGAGCCCCGATCCCTGCACCCCGAACAGGCGATGCCAAAGGAACCACCACCACCCGGGTGTACGCCGGGCTGAACCGGAAACGGTCTTCCGACCGGCGGTTCGGTGCTTCGACTGTGACCATGCCTGCTGCTCCTTGGCCGAGCATTCGGTGGCCGAACTGCGAACTGGGGCCTGGGTACCGCATAGAGGAGAACGTCCTTGTCCTACGTCGTGTTCGGCGATTCTCGGCAATTGCCTTGAAATCCCTGAACATCGGACCCAGCTCCGAAGCCAGAGGCCTCGGCCCCCCGCCTTCGGCCTGCCCTGCGCAGCCCGAACAGGCGGTTCAGACGGAGTGTGGGTTTGCAACGGGCCCCGGTCATGTAATGTGCCCGCTCTTTCCTGCAGATTGTGCCGATTCTGGCCCAAAGCGCGGGGAACCCAACCATGCCCCCGAGCCAAGAAAATCACCTCCAACTCCCCGTGGAGCGCGGTGTTACGGCCGCCGCACTCGCTGGCCGGCCTGTGGCGGTGATCGGCTACGGAAACCAGGGGCGGGCCCACGCGCTCAACCTCCGAGACTCCGGCGTGGATGTCCGAATTGGCGGCCGGCCCGGTTCGACGACCCGTGCCCGGGCGGAGTCCGAGGGCTTCCGCACCCTCGACACCCCCGAGGCGGTGCGAGGCACCGACCTGGTGATCGTTGCCCTGCCCGATGAGGCGCATGCGGCGGCCTGGGCAGGGGCCATCTCACCGAGCCTGGTGCCCGGGCAGACCGCCGGGTTCATCCATGGTTCGAGCGTCCACTTCGGGCTGGTGAAGCCGGTGCCCGGCATCGGCATGGTGCTCGTGGCGCCGAAGGGCCCGGGCACCACCCTGCGCGAGCGATTCGTGATGGGCCAGGGAATCCCGGCGCTCGTGGCGATGCACGCCGAACGCGATCGCGCCCACGGCGGCCCCGGCGCCCTGGACATCGCACGCGCGTGGGCCGCGGGACTCGGCTGCGCGCGCGCGGGGCTCGTGCACACGACCTTCCGCGACGAGGCCGAGACCGACCTCTTCGGCGAGCAGGCCGTGCTGTGCGGCGGCATGCTGGGGCTTGCGCAGGCGGCGTACGAGGTGCTGGTGGAAGCCGGCTATCCGCCCCTCCTTGCCTACACCGAGTGCATCCACGAGATCAAGCAGGTGGCCGACCTGCTCTACGCGCGGGGCCCGGCCGGCATGCGCGCGGCCATCAGCAACAGCGCGGAGTTCGGCACCTACGCCGCGGCGCCGAGGATGGTCGATGAACGAACCAAGGCCGCGATGCGCGCGTTGCTCGACGAGATCCGCTCCGGCGCCTTCACGCGGCGCATGCAGGCCGACCACGATGCAGGCGGCCGGTGGTTCCGCGCGGAGCGCGCGGCGGCCGACGCGCACCCGATGGAACGCGCGGGCGCCGAGGTACGCGCGCTGATGCCGTGGCTGGCCGCCGAACCGGGCGGCGAGGCCGGAACCAAGGGAGCCAACGAGTGAACATCCTCGAGGCGTTCGCGCTCGGCATCGTCGAGGGCGTCACGGAGTACCTGCCCGTCTCCAGCACGGGGCACCTGATCCTCACGAGCTGGGCGCTCGGGCTCGACCGCACCCCCGAGCAGCGCAGCGCGGTGCACGACTTCGAGATCATCATCCAGGGCGGCGCGATCCTCGCGGTGCTCGGGCTCTACCGCGCGCGGGTCGGGCAGATGTTGCGCGGCACGGCGAGCAGGCTCGGCGTCGGCGGGCTGGGGCCCGTGGACCGGATGCAGGCCGGATGGACGATCGCGCGAAACGTGATGATCGCGTTCGTGCCCGCGGCGGCGATCGGCTTCGCGGCGAAGGACGCGATCAAGGAGCACCTCTTCAACCCGGCGGCGGTGATCGGCGCGCTCGCCTTGGGAGGGCTCGTGATGCTGGCCATCGCGCCGTGGCAATCGAGGCGACTGGCGGCCGACCGCGCCGCGGCCGAGGCAGCGCGCGCGACGGGCCGCGGCAGCGACCTCGCAGGCGCGGCCCTGGCGCGCATGACGGCCGGGCAGGCGCTCCTGGTCGGCGTGATGCAGTGCGCGGCGCTGTGGCCCGGCACGAGCCGCAGCTTCGCGACCATCCTCGGCGGGCTGCTCGTCGGGCTCGGCGGCGTGGCGGCGGCGGAGTTCAGCTTCCTGCTCGGGCTGGTGACGCTGACCGCGGCGAGCGGCTACAGCGCGCTCAAGATCGTGAAGGCCGGCGAGACCGCGCAGTTCGTTGCGGCCATCGGTGGCTGGGGGCCGATCGTGGCGGGGCTTGCCGTGGCGTGGGCAAGTGCGGCGCTCTCGGTCGAGTTCCTCGTTCGCTACCTCGGGCGGCACACGCTCGCGGTGTTCGGGTGGTGGCGCCTCGCGGTGGCCGCGGTGGTGCTCGCGGCCGGGTGGGCCTGGGGCCTTACAATCACCGCGTGAACCAGTTCCTGCTCTTCCTGCGAAGCGTCGCGGTCGCCGTGGTGGTGTTCCTGGTGCTGGCGTTCTTCGCGGCGAAGTTCTTCGGCGGGACGCTCTTCCCCAAGCCGCCGCGCGTCGACTTCCCGGCGGTGACGGTGAGCGGCCAGGCGTACTTCCTCAGCGTGACCCGCGACAAGGGCAAGGCCCCTGCGTTCAGCCTGCGGCAGGTGGACGCGACCGACCCCGAGGAGAGCGTGCTGGTTGCGCCGCAGTCGGAGAGCGATGCATCGGCGTGGAACTGGGCCGAGGTCTCGCGCCCCGCCGAGGGCGGCATGAGCGTGCGCTTCACGCAGCGCGACGGCCGCATGGGCACGTGCACCGTGGACCCGTCAGGCAAGGTGCGCTTCGCGACCGACGCCTAGGTTCGCTCCTGGTTCGTCTGGCACCATTCCTTTCTCCGGGGAGGCGGGGCTTCTCCGGAGGATTCAATTGGTTCCAAGCTGACCGGGAACGGATTTCGTGGCGGCGGCGAACCGCGCCTCGTCCCACACCTCGATGCCGAGCTCCCTCGCCTTCGCGAGCTTGCTGCCTGCGCCGGGGCCGGCGATCACCAGGTGCGTCTTCTTGCTGACGCTGCCCGATACCTTTGCTCCGAGCGACTCAAGCAGCTCCGTCGCCGCGCGGCGATCCATGAGCTCCAGCTCGCCGGTCAGCACCACCGTCTTGCCCGCGAACGGCGATTCGCCCGCCGCCGCGCCCCCCGCACCCGCCGCCACGTGGATCGGGCTGGCGACGCTCACGCCCGCGGCGCGCAGTTCGCGGAACGTGCGCTGCATCGCGGCGGAGTGCAGGTCCGCGTGGATGCTCGGCGCGGTCACCTCGCCGACGTCGGGGATCTCCTTGAAGTCCTCGGGGCCGGCCGCGAGCATTGCGTCGAGGTCCGGGTACGCGCGCGCGAACGCCTTCGCGCACGCCGTCCCCATGTGCCGGATGCCGAGCGACTCAAGCAGGCGCGCAAGCCCCCTGCCCTTCGCCTCCTCGGCGCTTGCGCAGATCGACGCGGCGGTCTTCTCGCCGATCTTGCGCTGCACGGCCTTGCCGGCCTTGGTCACGCTCTCGCTCGTCAGCTCCGCGACGGCGGCCGCATCGAGGCGGAACACGTCGGCGAAGCCCCTCACCATGCCGCTCTCCACCAGCTGGTCGACGATCCTCTCGCCGAGGCCCTCGATGTCCATCTGGTTGCGGCCGACGAACCACTTCAGCCGCTCGCGGAACTGCTCGGGGCACGCGGCATTGGTGCAGAAGAGCTTCGGGCCCTCCTTGGTCACGGCCTCGCCGCAGCTCGGGCACGCGGACGGCGGCTCCACCGCATGCGACCCCGCGGGCCGCCGCGCAAGGTCCACCTCGACCACCTGCGGGATGATCTCGCCGGCCTTCTCCACGATCACGGTGTCGCCGACCCGGATGTCCTTGCGGTGGATCTCGTCGATGTTGTGCAGCGTGGCGTGCTGCACCTTGGTGCCCGCGATCACCACCGGGTCCATGGTGGCGCGCGGCGTGAGCGTGCCGCCCTTGCCCACCTGCCACGCGATGGACCGCAGCACCGTCGGCTTGCGCTCGGCCGGGTACTTGAACGCGACCGCCCAGCGCGGGGCCTTCGCGGTGACCCCGAGCTCGCGCTGGTCGGCGAACGCATCGACCTTCACCACCATGCCGTCGACCGCGAAGGGCAGCTCCGCGCGGCGGGCACCGAACCGCTCGATCGCGGCAACGCACTCGTCCGCGGACTCGCAGCGCACCTCGGTGCCCGACACGGGGACGCCGAGCGCGCGCAGCGCCTGCAGGAACTCGTGGTACGTGGCCACGGCGCGCCCGCGCAGCGACACGTCCTCCACGTGGCCGACGCCGTGCGCCACGAAGCTGAGCCTGCGCGAACGCACGACCGCAGGATCGAGGCTCTTGAGCGTGCCCGCGGTGGAATTGCGGGCGTTCATGAACTCGGGCTCGCCCGCGCGGCGGCGCTCGTCGTTGATGCGCTCGAAGCTCGCGTTCGGCATGAAGATCTCGCCGCGCACCTCGAGCACGGCCGGGACCCTCGCGCCGTCGCCCGCCGCGAGCACGAGCGGCACCGCGTCGATCGCGCGCACGTTGCGGGTCACGTCGTCGCCCACGGAGCCGTCGCCGCGCGTGGCGGCCTGCACGAGCTGCCCCTTCTCGTAGCGGATGCTGATGGCCACGCCATCGACCTTCGGGTCGGCGACCGCCGCGAACGGCCGCCCGAGCGACTTCTCGCAGCGCTCCCACCAGGCGCGCAGGTCGTCGTACGAGTACGTGTTGTCCACGCTCATCATCGGGACGCCGTGCGTCACCTGCGTGAACCCCTTCGACGCCTCGCCGCCCACGCGCTGGGTGGGGCTGTTGGGGTCGGCAAGCTCCGGGTGCCGCGCCTCGAGCGTGCCGAGCTCGGCCAGCAGCCGGTCGAACTCCGTGTCCGGCATGAAGGGCTGCGCCTCGACGTAGTACGCGCGGTTGGCGCGGTGCAGCAGCTCGCGGAGCTCGGCGATGCGGGCGGCGTCTGACGCGACGGGCATGGCGTGAGGTTACGGAAATCCCGGCTGCGCGGGCCGCGCCGCCGACCCGTGGCCGCGGAACGGGCCGGGAGCGCAGGCAGCGCCGCTCAGTCGGCGGAGATCGCGTCCGGGCCCTTGCCGGCGGTCTTCTCGAAGTAGCCGCTGCCCTTGCGCTCGAAGCGGGTGAAGCCGAGGCGCTCGAGGTTGCCCTTGGAGAACCGCTGCGTGTCGCTCGAGGTCTGCACCTGCGGCGCGACGATGATGCGGCGGACCGGCTCCCCGGTCTCCGGGTGCTTCGTGAGCGCCGGATCGCTCAGCTTCTGGAACACCTCGAAGACCTCGCCGTCGGTGCCGTCAGGCTTGATGATGGCATAGGCGTACGTGGGCATGCCTTCAATGCTATGCGCGTGCGCGTCCCCGGCCTACGCCCCCAGCGCGCGGAGCAATGCCACCGCCGCCTGGATGTCGGCCTCGCGCGTGGGGCCGGCCTCGCGCTCGATGACGAGGTCCACCGCCCGGGGCAATGCCCGGACGGCGGCGAGGAACGCGGTCCAGTCGACCGCGCCCGTGCCGGCCACGACCTCGCGGCCCCAGGCGCCCGGCACGGCGGTCGGCACCGCGTCCTTGACGTGCACCTGCACCACGTGCGGCGCGAGCGTGCGGATGGCCGCCACCGGGTCGCCCATGCCGTAGAGGATCATGTTGGCCGGGTCGAAGTTCACGCCCACGTTCGGGTGCGCGATGTCCGCAAGCGCCTCGACGAGCGTGTCCGCGCGCTCCTGCCCGGTCTCGAACGCCACGCGCACGCCGCGCGCCGCGAAGATGTCGGCCACCGCGCGCAGGCGACCAACCAGGACGCGCCGCTCCGGATGCGCTCGGTCGTGCGGCAGGAACCCCGCGTGGAAGGTGACGAGCGGCACGCCGGCCGCGCCCGCGACCGCCGCGACCGCCCGCGCAAGCTCCTGGTTGCGGTCCCAGGTCTCCGTCGGGCGGATGCCGCCCGTGCGCTCGATCGACTGGAGCGTGGAGTAGTCCTCGCCGACCGTCGCGAGCATTCCGCTCACCACGTCGATGCCGCGCGCGCGCAGGCGCTCGATGGCGCGGCCCCACGCGGCGGGCTCGGCGACGCTCGGCACCAGCGCAAGCTGCACCGCCGAGAGGCCGCACCGTGCAAGCGCATCCGCGAGCGCGTCGGGCGATTCGGTGCGAAGGCTCCATGAACAGGCGGCGATGCGGCTCATGCCCCGGATTCTGCACGATTTCCGGCCATCGTGCGCGGGGTGTCGGGCATGCATGCAGGGCTAGAATGCGCCCTCCGTGTCCAGCGTGAACGCCGAGCACCAGCCCATCAACGACCGCGCCGCCGCCGACGGCAGCCGCGCGCGCACGGGATCGGGGCCGCTCTCCCTCGGCGAGAAGGTCGAGGCGTGGCTCAGCCGGACCAGCATGAAGAGCAACCTTCTGCAGAAGGCCTTCAGCTCCATCTGGCTGCCGTACGCGTTCCGGTCCGGGCTGACCATGAAGCGCGTGGACGACCGCCAGTTCGTGGCGGTGCTCCCCTTCCGTCGCTTCAACCGCAACTGGTACAACGCGATGGCGGGCGCGGCGCTCCTGGGCAACAGCGAGGTGGCCGGCGGGCTCTACCTCTTCGGCCGCTGCGGAAGCGACTACATCGTGGTCTGCAAGGAGATGCACTACCGGTTCCTGCGCCCCTGCTACGGCCCCGCGGCGTACGAGGTGATGAACGCAGGCGACCTCGACGCGCGGGTCGCCGCGGGCGGCGAGTTCAACATCCCGCTCGAGATGGAGATCCGGCAGCAGGTGCACAAGCCCGGCATCAAGGCACCGCTCGTCGGCAAGTGCAGCATCACCTTCCACTGCACGCCGAAGGCCATGATCAAGGCCAAGCTCGAGCGCCGCAAGTCCGTTCCTGGTTAGTCTGGCACCGCTTGTCTTCTCCGGAGAAATGCCGAACCCGCCTGCCATGACCGCGCCGATATTGGTGCCAAAGTAACGAGGAGCGAATCCAGGGCCCATGCGCAAGGCGATCGAGAGCGTCCAGTGGGGCCTGTTCTGCGCGTCGAGCTGGACGTGGTGCATCGGCATGTACCTGCCGTTCATCATGCTGCGCCTGTGGGGCTGGCCGGGGTTCTGGGCGTTCTTCGTGCCGAACGTCCTGGGCTGCGCGATGTTCGGGTTCGTCCTCGACCGCGAGCGGTCACGCGCGCTCGCGGCGCGGCTCGGGTGGGCATGCGCGCTCTTCAGCGCGGTGACCGTGGCCTACCAGTGCTGGTTCGCGGGCTGGGTTGCGCAGACCTTCGCGGTCGACCAAGGCGCGGTGCTCTCCGCGCAACCGCTCACGGCGACCGCCGCCATCCGAACCATCGCGTCCACCGGCGTCCCGGTCGCCCTGCTCGTGGCGGGCCTGGCGCTCGCGGTGCGTGGTGACGCGTTCTGGCGGACGGCGGGCACGGTGCTCACGGTCGCCTCGCCGCTGGTCCTGGTGCTCCCGGGAGGGCTGCCGCCTGCCGCAACGGAAGGCACCGGCCCGCATGCGATCACGCCGATCCTCGACCTGCTGCCGCTCGCATTCGCGCTGCCGACAGTCGCGGCGGGATTCCTGCTCTCGCCGTACCTCGACCTGACCTTCCACCGCGCCGCGCAGCAGGCCCCGAGCCCGCGCATCGCGTTCGCGACCTTCGGCGTCACCTTCGCGGCCATGCTGCTTGCGGTCGCCCACTTCTACGACCCGGGGACCGGCGCGCCGCGCGTCGGCATCGCGCTGCTTGTCCTCTGGGGCGCGCAGCTCCTCTTCACGATCGCCGTGCACCTGCGCGAGCTGCTCACCGCGCCGGCCGGCATCCGAATCCCCGCCGCGGCAGCAGGTGCGCTGATCGCCGCGGCCGTGCTCCTCGGCACGCCGGCGTTCCTCTTCGACATCGGCCGCGGGCTGCTCCCCGGCGAGCCGCTCTACCTGGCCTTCCTCGGCGCGTATGGGCTGCTCTTCCCGGTGCTCTTCCTGCTCGAGCGGCGCGCCGCCCCGCGCGCGGTCACCGTGGCGATCCTGCTCGCAGGCATCCCGTGCTACCTGCTCGGCGCATGGGACTTCATGACGATGCTCATGCCGGTGCCGATCGCGCTTGCGCTGTGGACCGCGCGCGCGCCGAACGCACGGCCCGCCTGAGCTCGGGATCCCCGGCAGCGTTCACCACTGCGCGCCGCCCGGCTGCTCGACGATCGAATAGAACCCGTCGCCCTCGCGCCGCAGCTTGCCGGCCCGGACGAGGGCCTCCCACACGGCCTGCGGGTAGTCGCGCGGCGGCACCATGCTCTGGATGCGGTACTGCCCCGTCCCGCTCGTCGGGCCGTGGCCGAGTCGACTGTCCGCGTCGAGCTGCGAGAGCTTGAGCCGCTTGCGGAAGTGTCGAAGCGCTTCCTGGAGGAGCGCGACGTCGAACTCCTGCGCAGCCGCGCCCCCTGCACCCGCGGCCCCTGCCGCAACCGCGGCCCCTGCTCCACCCGCCGCCCCAGACACGCCCGCGGCATCCTCCACGGCCTCGCCCTTCGCGCGCGCCACCGCGCGTCGCAACTCACCGAGGTCCCGCGAACCCACCACGCGCATCAACGCATGCGGGTCGACCTTGGCCTTCAGCAGCAGCTTGTGCATGGCGCCCCAGTGCGGGCCGGCGGCCGCCGGTTCCGATGACTCGAGGCGCGCGAGCGCGGCATCGATCTCCTTCACGAGCTGCGGCGGAAGCGGCGGGAGCGGCTGATTCGGTGCTGTCATGGAGTTCACCCGATGGTCACGTCGATGGCCTTGCCCGTGCGGTACGCCTCGGTGCCCGCGAGCACCAGCTCCGTCAGGCGACCGGAGTACTCGAAGTCGCAGAGCGGTGCGCGCGGCGCTCGGTCGCGGATCGCCTGCAGCCACTCGGCGTGGTGACCGCGGCTGGCGGCAAGCGGCGTCACCCGCGAGGCCGGGCTCGCGGGCGCAGGCGTCAGCACGGGGCCGACCACGCCCGCGCGGATCGCCTCCACCACGCGCCGGTAGTTGGCCGTGGCGTGGATCTGGGTGCCCATCTGCGTGGGCACCCCGGCCCGAGCCGCAAGCAGCCGCAGCTCGATCGCCTGCGCGCGCGTGTGCGTGAGCGGCTTCTCGCAGTAGACGGGAAGGCCCGCGCGCAGCGCGTCGCGCGCGATCGGGAAGTGCGTGTGGTCGGGCGTGGCAATCACCACGCCGTCGATCCCGATGCGCGCATGGTGCTCGATGAGCTCGCGATGGTCGGACGTGCGCACCGCGTCGGGGAACGCGTCGCCGGCGCGCGCGAGGTAGCCGGCATCGACATCGCAGAGCGCAACGAGGTGCTCACCGCGCACCTCCTGCACGCTGTCCCACCCGCGGTTGCCGACGCCGATGCACGCAAGGCGCAGCGGTTCCGGCCCACCGCCCGCGGGAAGACGCTTCTTCGCCACGTGCGCGAGGAACATCGGCGCCGGACGGTGGCTTGCGCAGCGGGCAACAAGCGGCGTGACCGCAAGGCCCGCGGCAACGAGGATGAAGGTACGACGCGCCGGCACGGGGTCAGGCTACCGCCGCATGCGCGCACCTAGACTCCGGAGATGCCCTTTCGAACCTTCGATGACCTGGTCGCCGAGGCCAAGCGCACCATCACCGAGATCGACGGCGACGAGCTTGCCGAGCTGCTTGACCCCGCCAACGACGCACCCGACCTGCTGGTGATCGACGTGCGCGAGCCCGACGAGCGCGGGCGCGGCTTCGTGCCGGGGAGCATCGGGCTGCCGCGCGGGCTGCTCGAGCGCGACCTGGCCAAGACCGCGTTCGGGGGCACCGTGCGCGACGAGGACCTGGCACGCCCGATGGTCCTCTACTGCGCGGGCGGTGCCCGAAGCGCGCTGGCCGCCGCGTCGCTGCGCGCGATGGGCTTCACCAACGTGCAGAGCCTCGCCGGCGGCTTCGGTGCCTGGGGCAAGAGCGGCCGGCCGATCGAGCACCCACGGTCGCACTGAGCGCGCGGGGCGAGCGACATGCGGTCGACCGGCCGCACCGTTGCCGTGTCACAGGGTCACCACGACCACCCGGTCCCCTGCAGCGGCACATCCTCTCCATTAATTGACAGCGACAGCGGACGCACGAGCCGGGGCTCGCGGATGGGCACCACGATGACGCGCACCTCGGGCATGGGCATCGGGCGTGCGGAGGGAGCGCAGTAGGAGCGGTCGATCCCGAAACCGCCGTTCAGCCCGCCGCCGAGGCCGCGTCCGAACCCGCTCCCGAATCCGTCGCCCCATCCGTCGCCCCACCCGTCGCCGAGCCCGCGGCAGGCTCCGCCGCCCACGGGGTTCCACGGCGGGCTGACGCCGGGAAATCGATCCCAGCCCTGGCCGAACCAGGTCCCGCCCGTGTCGGCCGCGAAGCCTCCGTTCCAGAACACCGTGGACCCGAGGTCAACGAGCAGGTCCGCGCGCGCACGCGGAGCTGCGGCAAGCGGCACGAGAACCGCGGCCGCGCCGCAGGCAAGCGCCGCCGCGCGAAGGTGCGAGAGGGTGGAGACGATTGAATTGTGTTTCCGGAAGTGATGCATGACGGGAGGAATCATGCACGCACGCGAGGAAGCAATCGCTTCATCCGCACCGGTCGTGCGCACCGTTTCCGTACACTTTTTCCGCAATGCCCGCCGCGGACCGGACCGCCCCTTCCCTGCCCCAGGACTACGTCCTCGGCACCCACGACGACGAGCGAGCCCGGCTTGAATGCCAGCATTCGCTCTGGGAAGCGCTCGCTCTCTCCGCATTTGACCATGCCGGCATGGGGAGTGACATGCGGGTCCTCGATCTTGGCTGCGGGCCAGGCCTGATGCTCGAATCGCTCGTCGCGCGCCACGGACCGCACATGCCGGCATGAGGCATCGATTGCGCGCCGCGCTTCATCGAGCAGGCCCGCGCCCGCCTGGCCGCGCGCGGGCACCCCAACGCCGACCTGCGCGTCCACGACCTGATGGCCGCGCCGCTCCCGGCCGACCTGCACGGCCGCTTCGACATCACCTGGTGCCGCTGGGTGGCCATGTTCGTGCGCGACCCCGCCATGCTGGTTCGCGCGGTGCGCGACGCGCTGGCACCCGGCGGCCGCGCCATCTTCCACGAGTACGTCGACTACCGCACCTATGCACTGCACCCGCACGGAGCGCGCACCGAGGAGTTCGTGCGCCTGGCCGCGGCGAGCTACCTGCAGGACGGCGGCGACGCCAACATCGGCCGCCGCCTGCCCGCGATGCTCGCGGATGCGGGGCTGTCCATCACGCGCCTTGCCCCGATCGCGCGCACCGCGCGCCCCGGCGAGCCGCTCTGGCACTGGCCCGCGGGTTTCATCCGCACCTTCGCACCGCGGCTCGTGCAGCTCGGCCACGCCGACCAGGCCTGGGCCGACGCGCTGCTCGCCGAGGTGGCCGACGCCGAGCGCGCCGGCCCCGCGTCGGGTGCGTTCTTCACGGCGCCGACGGTGCTCGAGATCATCGCGGAGCGGCGGTAAGGGTCAGGGAACGCTGTCCGCCGCCCCCCGCACGATCCAGTTCGGGTCGCGGCGCAGCCGGTCGCGTTCGTGGGCGGCGGTCGACGGGTTGGCGGCCACCATGGCACGGAGCGGCCAGTGACGCGACCACGACCAGCGGCGGAGGATCTCCTGCGGGCAGCGCGGGCAGTTCAGGAGCAAGGTGTGCACGAAGCTGTACGCGGGCGCCCGCACCGCAAGCTTGACGGCATGCCGCTCCGACACGCGCTCGGCGCGCACGTACCTCGGCGCGCGGCGTTGCGCGTGGTCCATGACATGCCCCGCCTCCCATGAGGCGGAGATCGTCTTCCATCGGGCCCGATCCGTCGCGCGCGTCGAGTAGAGCTTGTGGAACGGCGGGCCGACGACCTGCCGCTCCACCTCGTGCGGGTCAATGCCCTGACGCCACGCATCGAACTCGCGCCACGCGTCATCGTCCCGCATCCGCAATCCGTTGCCGGATGCCTCGGCCCGGGCGGCAAGCTCCATCCACGCACGGCACTGCCCCTGGGCATGCACCGCCATGCGCAGGCGGTGCTGCGAGGTGGTCAGCACCGTGGCCGCCTGCACGAACGGCGACTCGAGCGGAACGGCCCGGCTGTGCACGAGCGCACCGGAAACGTGCGGCAGGATCACGGCGTTCCGTCGCACGACGTTCGGCTTGCGCACCAACCAGTAGGACATCGCCGCAAGCACCGCGGCCCGCCAGCCATCGAGCGACCCCCGCCGGCTGCGGGCCCGCCACCGGACGAGGTCGATCGGGTGGCCTTCCGTCCGCTCCCGCCTGCGCGGGCCCCCAAGGCGCACCAGCAATTCACGCGGGATGTCGGCCCGGAGCGCAAGGCACATGATCGCCCGCTCCTGCTCGACCTCCTCGCCGATGCACGCCTCCACGATGTCCGCAAGCACGTCGTCGCCCGCCTGCGGCGATGCCGCGAGCGCCTCCAGCGCGGAGCTCGGCATGCGTCGCAGGAAGCCCGGCTCGGCGATCATGGCAAGCCGGAACGCCGGGTTGCGGAGCACCCCGCCCGGGGCCTTGTTCGCCCGCTCGGCCAGCTGCTCGATGGGGATCGACGGATCCGATGCGGGCACCATCACCCCGCCGCCTTCCGCGTGGCAAGCGCCTCGCACGCGGCGCCGCGCACCATCCAGTGGGGGTCGTGCGCGAGCTTCTCCACCCACGCCAGCCGCGAGCCCGGGTGCGATGCCGCAAGCACTCGGTCGATCAGGTGGTGCGAGGTGACGCAGCCGGCCAGCACCCGAAGGTCGATCTCCACCGTCATCCGGGACCGCTGCAGCCGTCGCTGGTTGGTCACCTTGTGCAAGGAGTCGGCAGCCAGCCGCTCGCGCTCGATCTGCAGGCCCGACCGCCAGAGGGCGACGGTGGACTCGGGGCTTGCAAGCCGGAAGGTCAGCGTGCGGAACGCCTTGCTGGTGTCGCGGAATCCCAACACCGTCCACCGCGCGTAGATGGCGTCAAGGATGTCGCGCGGCGTATCGGCCAGTTCGACCATCACGTCGACCGCGTTCCACACCGAATTGTTGCTTCGCCCCAAGCGGTCACGCAGGAGTCCGACAAACGCCTCCTCGCGGATCGCGTGCGGGCACGCGCGCGCGAGGTCGTCATCGGAGAGCGCCTCGACCAGCGACGAGTCCGCCACCGCCGCAAGCTGCCAGGCGGGGTTCGCGAGCACCTCGCACGGGAACTCCGCGAACAGGGAGAGCAGCGTCTCGACCGCGGTGGCCGGGTCTGCGGCCGCGCGTCTCGGATCGCGGCCGGGCGCAAGCGGCCGGCGCTCCCAGCGCGGGCGCGCCGCCAGTGGGCGAACCGGCTGGCGGAACCTCGAGCCGACGCCGATGAACGGGAACTGGCTCTCGACGCCGTGAAGCGGATCGTCCTCGACAGGGTGCGGCGAAACGGGCTGAACGGCTGCGGACTTTGAAACGGACATCTCGCGATCCTTCGGAAAGCGACCGAGGTCCCCCGCGGGTCCACAGGAACACAGGCAGCGCCGGCCGGAGCCGGAGTTTGCGCGTTCGCGCCGCATGCCCGTGGGCCCAGTGAAGGACCGCCGGGGTTCCTCCGCACCGTGGCGCGCCACGCGGCGTGCTCGGTTGCGTCCCGCCTGAGAGGCGGCGGGGATCTTGATGCTTGAGAGAAGTGTAACCCAGGATGCCGGAAGGTCAATGAAGCAGGTGCTTCATTCGTGTCCCCCGCCGCGCCGGTCCGTCAGCGACCGCTTCCAAAATGGGTTCCGCCGACGGTGACCATTCACCGTCGGCGGACGCCCTCGACAGGTCGGCCCTGCTGGCGCGGAGTCAGGGGTTCGGGAAGCAGAACGGGCTCTGGAACTCCTCGGAAGTGCGGCGCATACTGGACACGCCCCATGCCCCGAGCAGGATCCCGAGGTCCAATGAATCCACGGCGCCGTCACGATTGAAATCAACCCTGCAGTCCGTCGAGACGCCGAATGCGGCCAGCAGTATTCCCATGTCGGCGGCGTCGACGACGGTGTCGCCATTCAGGTCCTGCGTCGAGCCGCATCCGCCCGGCAGCGTGCTGTGCATCACGATGGCTCCGCGAGCGACACCATCGAGGCCGCCGCCCGCGGCACAGGGGTGCTTGCAGCCATCGGGACCGTAGATCTTGGCTTCGTCGGATGCGGCCACCAGTTGCGGCCCGGAGAAGGCGAGGCCCGACCAGGTGGAGCTCTCCGTGCCGCCGGACCGACGCACGGCGAACGTCTGGTTGTTCCCAGAAAGCATTTTGCCAAGGTCCACCAGGATCATGTCCTCGGACACCGCCCGAGCCTCGCCCAGCCAGATGAGGCACGACTGATCCGGACACTCGACGCTGGGGCTATTCCCCTTTCCGACAACCACGCTCGAGTACCAGCACGGTCCGTCCTGCGACGGATCACGGTGGTTGCTCTTGACGCTGAAGGCCAAGTGCGAACCATCGCCGAGCGCCACGAGCTTGCCGAACTCGCTGGTGCCAGCGGGTGCGTCGAGAACCAGCTCCGGCTGCCATGCCCCGTCTGCGAACCCGAAGGTCGCGATGCGGCCCATGCTCAGGCCCTCGGACCACGGCATGCCGACGACGATGCGATTGCCCTCGATGTCAACCGACACCTTTCGGAGGTGCGGCGCGAAGGCCACGGCCTGGCAGGGATCCACCTCCAAGGAGGGCCCGAGCGCTGGCATGCCGCGACTCTCGAACCGCTGCTGGAGCTGGAACAACTCACCGACCCTGCGGAACACCAGCACCTCGTGAATGGGCAGCGCCTCCGCACAGGTGCCGGGCGCAGCGCCGGCGGTCGGCGTGAGCACGCTGGCCACGACCAGCAGGTCGTTCTCCATGGCGAAGTCCTTCCCGGCGCGTGTCCATCCCGCCGGAACCGAGTTCCCGGCAGCAGTCTGGAGGTTCAGCACCTGGAGCGGCGTTGCGCCCGCGCCTCCTGCGAGCGATGCAGGCAGGACCTTGTACAGCGAGAGGTGCGACCAACCGCCGGTCGCGACGCCGTGCGACGCGCCGAGGAGCGGCTGTCCCCGAGAGAGTGCGCTGTTGGACAGGTGCCGGCTCATGCGAACCTGTCCGCCGAAATTCTGGTCGCCGGCCGGGCCGACGATCGCCGAGTACGGAGCCGCCAGGCTCGCGACACCCGTCGAGCAGGTGTCCGGCTCAGCTCGCGGACCGCCCTTCGTGAGGTCGAACACGAAGATCTTTCCCCGCTGTTCCGCACCGCCACCGCCACCGCTCCCGCCGCCGCTCATGCCGCCCGGGGTGCCTTGCGAGCAGTAGGGGTCACCGACGGCCAGCACGCGCTCCTGTGCGCTGCTTCCCGGCCTTGGACCACCGTCAGCAAGAACGGCTACCGACGCTCCGAAGACCGACACCGGCTCGGTCGGCTCCGGGTCCACCAGCACGGCCGCCGAAGGAGCATCGACCCCGACGCTGTAGGTGTTGACCACGACCTCGTGGCTGAACGGCGAGCAGCCGTTCGCGTAGATGCCCGGCTGGGAAGCGGCGACCGTCAGCCGCTGCAGGGTGCGGTCGAGCGACGAGGCCACTGCGCTTCCATAGCGCGAGGCCAGCCCTTCCGCGAGGCAGTAGCGCACCGTCGCCGGCGAGTACTCCTCGACGTACTGGATGAATCGACCCGAATCGTCCGCCGACGCGAGGTTTGGAACGACGGTCACGACGCCTGCGCTCGCGGGGATGGCCGCGGACGCGGACAGGACGGCGGCGACCAAGGACGAAGTGACAGCCTGGCTGCTCTGACACATGAGCGAATCTCCGAATGGTGTGGTGCACGAACGGCGGGGGACACGATGTCCCGCACGCAGTTCCCGTCCTACGGGGCGGGGCGCGCGAGGTTCGCGAAAATGGCGATGCGGCGGCAACCACTGGTCCGCCGCCGCATCGCGCACCCAGCGGACACGCCGCTCACTCACCCCGCTGGCGGCGCTCCTCCTCGAGTTCGCGCAGGCGCGCTGCCTTCTCGTCGGCGAGGTTCATGTCGGGGGCGGCGCTGCGGCTGTACAGCGCGGTGCGGCTGCCCACCGAGCGCCAGAGGTCCTGGCTGCCGCGGGCGGTCTTGGCCACGGCGTACGAGAAGTCCTCATCGACGTTCACGGACCGGCCGTTGCGGATGGCGTTTTCGTCGGCGCTCAGGAACACGAACTGCCACCCGGCCTGGCGATGCGAGGCAATCATGCCGCGCACCTGGTCGCCGGTGAACTCGCGGCTTGCGTTCTCCTGCCCGTCAGTGACGATCACGAACACGATCCGCGACGGTCGCTCCCCTTCCGGCATCGCCGCAAGCCGCGCATCGAGGTCGATGATGCCGCGGCCGATGGCATCGAAGAGCGGCGTGCCGCCGCGGGGGACATAGGTCTCGCGGGTGAGCGCCGGCACGGCGGCGACCGGCGTGAACGCCTGCAGCACCTCGAACGGCGCCTGCGAGTCGAACTGGACGAGCGAGAGCGTCGTCGCACCCGGCTGCGCCTGCTGCTCAGCGAGGAACGAGTTGAAGCCGCCGATGGTGTCTTCGCGGATCGGCTCCATGCTGCCCGTGCGGTCGAGGACGACCGAGATGTGGGCGCGGGACTCAGGCTGCGGGGATGCGACGCGGGGACCGGCGTTCAAGTTTTCTGCCACCATCGGAAGGACTCCTTTGTCTTGAAGTTGGGGATGCGGAGGCCGGCCCGGAAGGCCGGCCCCCGTCACCCGTTTGGAAAGGCAACGGGAGGAGTTTAGCACTTATTCTTTCTTCTGACAAGTATTATACTCGCGAAATCCACAAATTGTCGCTAGTCTTCTCCAACCGCCTGCCGATCAAGCACTTGAGACTTCAGCCATGGGCCTCATCTCCATCCCCGCGAGCATCGTTCCCGTCGTCTTCATCCTCCCCGAGGGTCAGGGGCAACTGCAGATGGTGAATGTCACCCCGTGGATGATCGACCCAAGCCAGTTTGAGCCGGCCACCCAGAGCGGCGATGCCGGCGGCTGGATCGCCCAGCTGATCGAGCGCCAGCTGCGCGATGCGGAACTCACCTCGCGCATCCACCCCCTGCTGCCCCGCCCCATGGAAAGCCGGCGCCTGGCAATACCCGTGTGGGCCACCGCGCGCCTGCGCCGCCACGCGCGCGGCGCACAAGGACAGGCACCGCGACCGGCAATGGAGCTGCGCGACCCACGCGAGGCGCTTTCCGGACTCGGGCGTGAGCTCGGCGACCGAGGCTTCGGGCGCCACGTGATGGCCTCCGTGCGCGCGGCCTTCGCCTTGGACCCGTTCGCGCAGCGCGTCGTGGGCGATGCCGCGCGCCTGGGGGCACTGAGCGAGGACCATCTCCCTGACGATCCCCTGTCCGTGGCAAGACTGCCTGCGGTGATCGGGCTGCTCCCCGCGCAGTTCACGCTCGGCGAACTGCAGGAGGCGATCGCGGCAACGCTCGAACTCCCGCCGCATGCCATGGAATCAGGCAGCAACTTCCGGCGCCGCCTGGAGAAGCTCGTCCTCAGCAACGTGCTGCGCGAGGCGACCGGTTCACGCGAGTCCGGCGGGTCCGATCGGCCCGGCCGCCCGCCGCGCCGCTACGAATTCGACCCCTACGCGTGGCGACGGTGGCTCGAGCAGCAAGGCGAACGGGCCAGCGGCAGCCAGGGCTCGTCGTTCGCGCCTGAGTACGAATCGGGAGAGAGCCCCGACATGCGCGAGCGTCGCATGATGCTTGAGCGCCAGGAGATGGAGGAGCGCCGGATGCGCGCCACGCGCAACTACGCCCAGATGCCGCAATCCCGCGCCGAAATCCGCGCCGATTCCCGCCCCGACCTCTCCGGCGACGACGAGGCCTCGCGCATCGCGCGGCTCGAGCGCATGGTGGAGCGGCTGGCGCGAGAGGTGCAGAAGCGCAAGTCGGACCTCTGAGCGGCGGAGGGCAGGATCCGCCCAGCGCTGCCCCGCCCAGCGCCGCCCTACCAGCGCCGCCCTACCAGCGCCGCCCTACCAGCGCCGCCCCGCCCCACCCTTCCCCTACCCTCCCCGCATGCCGCTGCCTGTCACGCGCCGCGAGTTCCTCGGCTGGGCGTCGCTCGCCGCCGGGGCGGCGGTGCTCAACACCAAGGCCTTCGCCATGCACGACTTCGCGCCGCCCGAACCCGGCTGGGACCTGCCCTACCCCTCGCAGCGCATGCCCACCTTCGCGCGCCGCGGCATGGTGTGCACCAGCCAGCAGCTGGCATCGCAGGCCGGGCTGGAAGTGCTGGCGTGCGGCGGCAGCGCGGTGGACGCGGCCATCGCCGCGGCCGCGTGCATGACGGTGCTGGAACCCACCACCAACGGGATCGGCGGCGATGCGTTCGCGCTGGTGTGGCATGGCGGCCGGCTCCATGGCCTGAACGGATCGGGGCGCACGCCCGCGGCGCTCGACCGCGCCGCGTACACGGGGCGCACCATGCCCACGCGCGGCTGGGGCGCGGTGACGGTGCCCGGCCAGGTGGCGCTGTGGGCCGACCTGCACGCGCGCTTCGGAACGCTGCCCTTTGCGGAACTGATGGACCCGGCAGTCCACTACGCCACGCACGGCTACCCCGTGGCCGTGCAGACCGCGCGGCTCTGGGACCGCGCCACCGCCGCGCTGGCTGCAGACCCCGAGTGGCGGCGCACCTTCACCATCGACGGCCGCGCCCCGCGTGCGGGCGAGGTGATGCGCCTCCCCGACCACGCGCGCACGCTGCAGACGATCGGCGCAAGCCGCGGGCGCGACTTCTACGAGGGCGAGCTCGCACGCCGCACCGCGGAGTTCGCGCGCACGGGCGGCGGCGCGCTCGCGCAGGCCGACCTGGCCGCGCACCGCACCGACCTCGTGCGGCCCATCTCGCAGGGGTTCCGCGGCGCGCGGCTCCATGAGATCCCGCCGAACGGCCAGGGCATCGCGGCCCTGGTGGCGCTCGGCATCCTGGACCGCGTCGGCATCGAGCGCCACGGCGTGGACAGCCCCGAGGCGGCGCACCTGGCGATCGAGGCGATCAAGCTTGCCTTCCGCGAGGCGCACCTGCACGTGGCCGACCCCGCGGCCATGCGCACGTCGGCGGCGGCGATGCTCGACCCCGCGGCGCTCGACCGACTGGCCGCGAGGATCGACCCCGCGCGCGCGCAGGAGTTCGATGCCGGCGTACCGAAGCCCGGCGGCACCATCTACCTGTGCACCGCCGACGAACGCGGCATGATGGTCAGCCTCATCCAGAGCAACTACATGGGCTTCGGCAGCGGGCTGGTGGTGCCCGGCACCGGCATCGCGCTGCAGAACCGCGGCGCGTGCTTCACGCTGGAACCGGGTCACCCCAACGAACTGGCCCCCGGCAAGCGCCCGTACCACACGATCATCCCGGGGTTCCTGTCGGTGGATGCGGGCATGGGTGCAGACGCAGGCG
>Ga0194123_10000583_pt1 | contig 66943 bp, 63 predicted proteins | sample TA2MahsurfametaG_5_FD_155479 | JGI IMG/M metagenome (GOLD analysis project Ga0194123, IMG submission 155479) | Freshwater microbial communities from Lake Tanganyika, Tanzania - TA2015023 Mahale A surface | ecosystem: Environmental > Aquatic > Freshwater > Lake | place: Tanzania: Lake Tanganyika... | reverse complement strand
AAACAAAAAAATGGGAAGAAAGAGCTCTTAAAAGCCAGAAAATCAAATTAATTTACAAAAACTGAGGGAATACAAGAGGCTATAGATTTAGAAACTAAGCTGAGAAGAGTTCAGTGCAATCGCCATGTCATGGCTAAAGACATCATAGCTCATACTGAGCGTATTTTCCAAGAACAGAACAAGAGAATATCCTATAAATCTGGGCCACCCAAGGTGTGTCTCTCTTAAACAAGTTCATTTGAAGGAGGGCAAGGAAGCCCCTGGCCTCCTTCATATTGTGTGATGTTTGAGAAGACCTCTTCGGGCTTTTCTTATCTTTCATTGGGTTATATTGCTTTCTCGGCAAGTTGATTCATCATGCCCAAACTACAGGATAGAAATCTCCTTCAAACATTTGCACTCCAATAATTGTCAAGGTTAAGGAGACAGTGAATGATACAAATTATACCGTTAGATGGGACGCCAGCAGAATATTTTGAAAGCTTCGATGAACTTTTTAAGCGTATCCAAACGACTGAAAATTTGAAGCTGGCAGATGATCAACCTGATCTTTCGCAAATGAATTGGAGTTTTATGATCTACACACCAAAACGAGTCGCCGTGCTCTATGCTCACACTTCAGAACCGTGTGAGGCGATGCAGGAAGCATTGGAGGATAATCTGCCGTTGCTCGAAATTTGTGCAGGTGATTATAAAAAGCCCCTATACATCGTCTTGAGCCCCAACGTTGATCTGGATTACCTGAAGCGAAAATGGTGCATCGATTGGTGCACGTTTCATCATGTGCTGGTGAGGGGGGTTTGAGACATTTGGTGTCCAACTTCAATTTTAACATTATATAATATCACGTATGTATTAAATAAGACAAAAATGTTCTAAAATTTTATTTGCGTATTTTTTTATTGTTAACTATTTTGCATTAAAAATTCTATTTTCCTTCGAGTTCTTGCAATATGTGGACAAGTTGAGGGAAAGTAATTTTGTAGAATTGTTAATGATTGTTTTAAATAGTCAATTGAATGATTTTTCATAGTTATTGCAGCATGGGTATCTCCATTAGCGTAGGCAATCTTAGCTTTATATAAATATAAATCAGATAAGTTTTCTAAACACATATAATAGTCTGGATGATTGTTTTTCTCAAATAATTTACTAGACTCTACAAAATAAGACTCAGCACTTTTTTCATCTCTTTCTAGAAAGCAAATCTCTCCCAACATGTTTAATACAACAGCGACAGTGATGTGTTCCTTACCAAAGTTTTTAAGGTAGATTTTTAAAACCTGCTCAAGGATTACTTTTGCTTTTATAAAATTGCCTTGTTTGGCATACACAAGAGCTAAATATTTCATGGGCCAGGCAGTATAAATATAATTCTCATGAAAATGGTCACTATATTTTTTACATATTTGATCGAAAATTTTCTTTGAATTATCTTCCTTATTTAATATAGAGGGTGGTTTGATATTCTCTAGTGCCCAATTTATACCAACCTCATCAAAAAAATATGAGGAATATATTTTAATACTTTGTTCTAAAGAATCTTTAGCTTTAGCATAATTGCCGCATTTAAAATATAGAACTCCTAAATGTTCTAACCCCCAAGCTACATCAAAATGTGTGTTAGAGCGTTCATCTTTAAAGGTAATCATACTTTTTTCTAATTCTGCTTGTGAATCCTCGTAATTACCTAATTCTCTATCAATAATTGCAAGTTGTCCTTTAACCCAAGCAAAATAATTTTTATTTTCAGGAAAAAATTGTCTTTGTATGTCGAGGCCTTTGTAAAAAATGGCTTTAGCATTATTATAATTTCCTAATATCCTCTCCACAATTCCTAAATAAATTAAGAAATAACTATGATTTACTATTTCTTGAGGATAATTCTTATCATAAATACCAATACTTTCTTCTAACAATTTTTTGCTGCGAGCATAATGACCGAGGTCTCTATAAACGTTACCCAAATACCCCATAAATAAAGCAATGCGAACAGGTGATGTGTTAGGAAGTTTATTTAATTCATTCAGAGAATTTTCAAGATATCTTTTTGCTTTGATATTATCGCCATAAAAATATTCTATTATACCCATTTCACCTTCTAGCGTGGCTTCCGTTCTTGATTCCAGAAGATGTTTATGGCTTAAAAATTTATGCAAATGTTGATTTAATGCCTTCATTTTTGCTAGGTCAGCTTCTATAACTACTTTGTTAATTCCATAATCCATTAGACAATTGGATATATTGTGGGTTATATCTTTGTTTTTTTCCAAATCTAAAACTTTTTTAAGATAAGAAAGACTGATGAGCTGAGTATTACGATGAATAGATATAGTTGAACTTGAGTGTGTAGAGTTTAAATGCTTACTTGTTATGAGAGAGTATTTTTTTAAGTTATATATAAAATTGCTAACAACTACGCTATTTTTACAACAATCTAACAAATCTCGTGGAATTTCTTGTGAATCTATCATGCTAATTAATAACAGTAATTCAGGAAAATCTTTATGCTTTTTGAAAATATCCTGCAACGCTAAAATCACTATATTTTCTCGCGTTTTTGTATAACTACCAACTTCTTTCAAAATATTTTCTTGAACGCTTGCAAAGTCTTTATTGGATGTTTCCAAATTTTCTAGATATGAATTAAACGGCATTTGTGTAGCTTTTAGATAATAAGCTGCCAGTGATATATCAAGTGGAAATGGGGGAAGTTTTTTTACAAATTCTATTACGTCCTTATTATGATTTACTCTAAGATTGTCCATTTCACTTGATGTGATTTTAGCAAAGAGATCTAGTTTTTCTTTAGAAGATAACTCACCAATATGAATTACATGGTTAATATATTTGCTATTTTCAATATTGCTATTTCGCGATGTGAGCAAAATTTTTCCCTCACCCCACTCAGTGGAATCATTTGGAAAATACTTTTGTATTGCATCAAATGATTCCACATTATCATAAATTAGAAACCAGTTCGGATTAAGTTTTAATCTATCTTTAACAAATTGAATAAGTTTGGTTTCCTTTTCAGCTAATGAGCTCATCATTTGAATATTTTTTAACAACTTATGGTCTATATCACTTTGAGATAGTTTTTGCCCTAATTTATCAAATGAGGCATTAAGGCTCTGAGGGGTTTCAGTGCTAAATTCCCACATTATACTAGCTTTTTGTTGACTCACATATTGTCGTGCAAGAGTTGTTTTTCCTGCACCGCCAACGCCAATAAGGGCTATAGCGTGAATACCTGATGCTTTTTCAAATTCCTTTTTAATTTGATGTATAATTTCATAGCGATTAAGATGAGGTATATTATTAGAGCCAGATAAATTTGAATGTATAAAAGGTCTTTCTATTTGCTTTTTTCCTTTTAGCGCCCAAAAAAATGTAGCACTAAGAATACATAATATTAATATAAATAATATTATGAAGGTTTTAAACGAAAAATCATAAAACTTTTTCTCATTTCGAGATTGTACTTCTGTGTGAGGAGTCTGGGTTATATTGGTATTTTGTTTGTTTTGATCTATAAATTCATTAATGTAACTATCCAATTTGATATTGGGGAAAATTTTTTGAAGAATATTGAAAACAGTGCTGTAATAATTGGTTCCGTTATCATATTTCAAATGTTCTAACTTATTTAATTGTAATGAGCATTGCTTGAATATTTCATCATTAGAAAAAAGAAAAAACCTGTGTGATGCTTGGGTGTTTTGTTGAAGTAAAAATGTGTTGGAATCTATTAATGTATTTATTGAGTGTAAATTAGAGATGAAATAAATTGTAAATTCATTCTTACTATCGTGCTTGTTAAATAGCGAGAAGGATTGGGTAGGTTCCCAAAGTACTTGTGAAAGGCTAAGACCCACTATATTAATATGCTTTATTAGGTTTTCAATAAAATAAGATTTTATTTCTTCTTCTTGTGCTACTAGAAATATCTTTTTTTCTTTGTCCAAATCCGGAATAAGGGCAATGCTTTTTAATATTTTTTCGAAATTAAGCTGCATTAATAAGCTTGTATGGTATCTTTTAACATTCGCAAACTGGTCAGATTTTTCAATAAAATCAATAATTCCTTCTTTAGAATTACATTCCAATTTTATCATAATATTTCTTGTGTAGCTTTCTACAGTCTTCTGAGAAAGGGAGAGAAGGATACCAGTCCTTTTTGCTGATCGTCCGCTGATTATAAAAGCAATGATGTCAATTTCTCGGGGAGTAAAGCTTATATCTCCTATTTTCAATAGGCACTTTGAATAAATTAATTGCGGTAAGTCATTGTCTTGAATGTTCATAAAGTTTATCTCAAGAAAGAAATTAGGATCACCTAAAGTATTTTGCAATGAATAGGTTTGCTTTCTTAGCAATTTAGTGGCTTCATTCCTTAATGTAAAGGTCTTACAGTAAAATTCCCTGTAGCTAGGCTTTGGTAAATATTCCTGTTAGAAAATGAAAATTATAATGATTTAAATTGATAATTGTTAGTACAGCATTTTGCCTTGCTAACAAAATAACCGAGATATGGCATATAACCTTATCTTAAAAATAAACCTTATAATTAATAGGATTTAAATCATGGAAAATACTCTTTTAAATGAAACAGAATTAGAATATTCAGAGTTGGAAGGGACGATCTTAGAGGAAGATGCTTCTACCTTGACACAGGGATATCGCGGGTTAGCTCCAGAAGGTCCAACGGGCGGCAAGCGTTGGCCAAGATAAAGTTTAAACTTTGCTTAAATGTCACCGATTTAAATATCGGTGACACAAAATATATAGCGAAGAGTGAATTAAGTAAAATACTTTTTATAGATTTCTTTAAATTATAAAACACAAATAAGGAATTAGATTATGGAAAAAGAATTTTTGCAAGAAGCTGAAGTAGAGTTATCTAAACTATATGAAATAATTTTAGAAAATAATGCTTCCACATTAACAACGGGTCGAACAGGTGGGGCGCTCGAATCTCTAGGTGGCGTTTGTTGGTCAAGATAAATCTTAGATTTTACTTTAATGTCACCGATACAAAAAGTCGGTGACATAAAGGGAATGGATAATTTATTAAATATAAATTTAGAAAGAAAAATTATTTATGTATTATCATCTTGCAGATCACATATATATTACGCAATTTAAAAAAGAGTATATTCTTTTAAATGCTAAATTAGATAAATATGTTGTTTGCTCTAGCAAAATCTCTAACATATTTGAAGAAATATTTTCCCGAGAAAATTTATATTTTTCACAGCACAATTCATCGACTTCACAAGACTTAAAATTTAACCATATTCAAAAATTATTAAATAAAAATATTATTGAATACAATAATCAGCCTTACCCCTATTATATTGATCGTAAAATAAATTCAAATGGTGTCACAAATGTTGATTGGAAACTTCCGCTAAAAAATAAAAATAATAAGATTAACCTGCAAGTTATATTAGCATTAAAAAATCTTATAAAAATTCATATGCATATGAAAATAAAAGGATTTTATGCAACTATTAAGCTCCTTAAAAAATTTCATAAATTACAAGTCAATTATATTATTCCCCAAAGAGAAGAATTAGATAATTTAGCAAATATAGTAAATGACGCCTGTATGATTTATCCAACTCGTACAAAATGCCTAGAGTGGGCCATGACTTTCGTATTAATGGCGTTAAAGCGCAATTGGAAATGTAATTTAGAAATTGGTCTTCAAAATTATCCTTTTATGGCACATGCCTGGGTGGAGTGTGATGGAAAAGTTGTGAGAGATTCTCCAAATTTAAGAGAAGAAATGGCTATAATTTTGAACGAACCTTTTCGGAGGGCAATTATATGATATATGCAGGAATATTCAACTTTGGAGCCTTCTCGATTGATGAAAAAAAAATTTATGACAATGTTGCATTATTTACGAAAGTTGCTCCAACCGCTATTTATCAAGAATCAGTTATCCTATGTTGCGGAAAAATTTCTGATTTTCAAGACGCGGACAAAATTTGGAATGCTAATTCATCAATCTTAATGGGGCGTGCATTTGATAAAAATTCTTCAGATAATTTAAAATTAGAAAATTTTAAAAAATATTCTGAATTAGATTTGTCTCTTTTTATAGATAACGTATGGGGTAAGTACGTTTATATAAATGCAAAAAAAGACAAGTGTGAGATTATCCTTGATTCTACTGGGCAATTGCCATGCTTCTTTCATAATTTACCAGATGGAGGTATTTTATTTTCCTCACACATTGAAATTATATTCAAAATTTTGAATAAAAAATTTGAATATAATTGGCAATATCTTAATTCTTATTTGATACATAGCAATAGTTGTTCTACTCAAACTCCATTTGTAAATATCTTTGAAATACCTCCCGGGTGTAAATTAAATATTACAAAAAGTGAAAAAAAAATAACTTCATTGTGGAATCCATTATCTTTTTATAGCAAAAAGATGGAACAAAACGAAATTGTTCCTGTTCTCCAGAATACTCTAGAGGCATGGATTAAACCTTATAAAAACATCTGCGTAAGCCTTTCTGGGGGCTTGGACTCATCTTCCATTGTTTACTGTTTAAAAAATGTTGTAAAAAATAATCAAAATTTGACTGCAATAAACTATTTTCACCCAGAGATAAATTCATCAAATGAGTTAATGCATGCTCAAAAAGTAAGTCAAGAGACGGGTATTAAGCTTATTGAAATTGATGCTACTGACTATCTACCTTTTGATCCCCCTAAAAAAACCCCCATTTTCAAACCTAATAAACCGCTACCAGATTTAATAAGTTTGAGGTGGTTAGAAAGTATTTCTAATTATCTACCTAATGACGAATTTTCTACATTTATTAGCGGACATGGAAGTGACCATATTTTTATGGGTGTTCCCTCTAAAAGTTCATCTGTGGATTATATTATTGAAAATGGACTAAGAGGATATATAAAACAGGTTAAATGTCTAGCACACTTGTCTCGGGATCCAATTTACTCAATTTTAAAAACAAACATAGTAGACTTTTATTCTTACTACTTTTCAAAAATTAAGAAAAAAATTGATATTTACAATACTATTGATGAAATCCCTCAATGGGTTAAACCTGAGGTTTTAAATAATATATCATCAGAATTTCTTCATCCAGTTTTTGATAAATTACCAAAAGATATTCTTCCAGGTAAATACGCACAGATTGAAGCTTTGTACGAGGGCATTGCCTCTATTCATGTAGAAATGATGCACAGTTTAGAGCATACGTTTTATCCGTTTCTATATGAGCCAATGCTAAAATCAGCACTTTCTTATTCAACATATAAATTATTTAAAGATGGCTTTGACAGATACCCTTTGCGTAAAGAAGTAAGCAGTGCTTTTAAGACGGATACAGTTTGGAGAAGAGATAAAAGTCAAACAACAGGAGTTTTTCAACAAGGATTAAAGCACAATATAGAGCGAATAAAAACACTGTGCCTGGAGGGTTTTTTTGCATCTCATGGACTAATCGATAAAAAGGGATTTGAAGTAACAATCAATAAAATTGCTAATGGCGAAATCAAACATATGTGGCCTTTCATGCACTTAGCTTCAATAGAAATTTTTCTGAACTATTGGGAAAACAAACAACTATGAGCAAAAAAAATAATCATGAACAATATTGGATTTGTATAAAATCCGTTTTCTTCGCCACATTTCAAGATAAAAAAATATTTGCAAGTTTTTGTATGGCAGTCGTATTTTTATTGATTGGTATCATATCTAATATACTTGTCCCCTTTATTCTTAAAAATACTGTTGAATTCTTTGCAGTTCATCATGATAGTTCAATGACTACACTCATTTTAATAAGTTATGGTTTAATTTGGATAATTAGCCAAGCATCCCTATCTCTTCGATCCATATGTACATATCGTATTGAACAAAGGATAATTTATACGCTAGGTATAAAAATACTTTCTCATCTTCATTCACTTTCACAAAACTATTTTTTAAATCAGAAAGCAGGTGCATTAACAAATCTTATTCGCAGAGCTCAACAAGACGTACCTGAGGTTACCTTAGGTATATTTTTTCACGTACTTCCAACTATTATTGAATTTCTATTTGTTATCATACTAGTTTCCATTATTTATCCGCCTATATATGGTTTTTTTCTTGCGAGTACACTAATTGTTTTTTTTGGTTATACTTTTATATCGATGAAGTCAATTTTGACAAGTCGTCATATTGCTAATGAAATTGACAAGAAGGCGGATGGTATTGTCACTGATTGGCTGTTAAATTATGAAGCAATAAAAGTATTCAATAAACAAGAATATGCAATAAAAACATATCAACAACAATTAAAAGAAAGAGAAAAAGCTGAAGTCAATTTTATGACAAATTTGAGTCTTGTGCGCTTGATACAATCTGTAATATTAGGTATTGGCCTTTCATTCCTAACTTACTATGTGGGTAAGGGTGTATTAGAAGGAAAATTAACTGTTGGAGACTTTGTACTATTTAATGGTTATATTTTACAATTTATAATTCCAATTAGTATCTTAGGTCAGTTAGCTCAAGATATGAAGAAAGCTCTTCTGGATATGAAGGGAATTTTGGATATACTTTTGACCGAACCTGAGATTAAACAAAATAAGTTTCCTATTACATTTAACGAAACAAATTTTGAACTTGAATTTAAAAGAGTTTTTTTTAAATATCAAGATAGACCTATATTAAATAACATCTCGTTTAAGATTTCTTCTGGTGAAACACTCCTTATTATAGGAGAAACAGGCACTGGAAAATCAACAATTGCTAAACTTCTTTTAAGGTTATACGAGCCAACATCAGGGCAAATTCTTATCAACCAAATAGATACAAAGTTACTTTCTTTTGAGTCTTTATATGAAACAATAGGATGGGTGCCTCAAGAAACATATCTACTTAATGATACTCTCTATAATAACTTACTATTTGTTAAACAAGATGCATGTCTTGATGAAATAGAATTTGTTTTAGAGAAAGCTAATCTTCTTTCATTTGTTAAGAATTTGCCTAACAAACTTTATACAAATTTAGGCGATAGAGGTGCCAAACTATCTGGGGGAGAAAAACAACGTTTGGCATTAGCTAGGCTTTTTCTAAAGAAACCAAAAATTTGCATATTTGATGAGCCCACATCGTTTTTAGACAGTAAAACAGAATCAATTATTCAAGCTAACATTGAAAAATATCTCCCAAATATGACTAAAATTATTATTACGCATAAGCCTTTCATGGTGAGTAGCGCAAATCAAATAATATCACTACACCCTAAAAAGCTTACCAAAGAAAGAAAAATAATTTTTCAAGAGAATAATATAAATAATATTTTTAAACAAACCACCAACACATTTATTGGAGAAAAAAATGAAAGTTATCAGTAAAATTTTTACCATTTGTATTTTAGAAATTTTTATAAATATATTTAGTCCTGTTTTAGCCAATGAAAAAATGGGCAGTTCAGAGAAAGGAAATCCTTATAGTTGGTTGGATGATGGCATATATAATCAAACAAGGCTTACTGAACGAGTATATAATAAAAATAAACCTCCAATCACATCGGAGGAGTTAGAAGATATTGAAAAAATTTACGATGATGGAATAATAACAACCATACTTCAAGAACTTATTGATCAAAAAATCTATCAACTTGAAACCAGGGTCTTCCCAACATTACAAGAAGACCTAAATAAGTTAGAGCAACGCATAAAACAATCTGGCAATTCGCCTTATACTATTACTGCAGAAGTAGTGGGCGGCGTATTTTCACAAATGACAACCTTTGTATTATTCAGTGCATTAGAATCTATTTCTGGGCCAGTGTTGTTTGGAGTTGCAGGAGCGGGTTTAGTGGGGGAAACTTTAAAAGCCGCCGATCGCATTTTTCGACCTTCTCAAATGCAATTATCTTTAGAATATATTAAAGCAACCCTTGAAAGTGAAAAAGATAAAATTATTAAAAATGTCGTTAATGAGGTGGGTATATCTGACTTAGAAATTGCTTATGTGCTAAAAAAGCGTTTTTATCCGGTAAAAATTCAGAAAAAAATAGAGCAAACATTTATGGATGCTAGAGCAAATAGCATTTTTGCAACAGATATTAGAGGCGTATTAAAAAATTATTTAAGATTACCCATCAAGAAGAAAAAACTTCCCTGGGATCCTAATCTATATGATTTTAATGGTAATGCAGCCGAAGATTCAAAAAAAATTGATGATGATTCTGACAATGAACTCAACTCTTATACTAACGTAACAAAACATCAACTACAAAGAATGGCCTTACAACTTGTTGCCTCTTCTAACTCTAGTATTCCTTCCGCTGGGAGAGCATTTTATTTTTTTGGGGATCCAGGAACAGGAAAGACAAATGCTTCTAGAGTTATTTTCGAACAACTGGGATTACCTGCTTGTGAAATATCTATAAGATCTCCTCAAGATCTTACAAGTGCAGCTTTAGAAGGCGAATCCTTTGGAAGCAAAACTTCTTCATTTGGACATTTTGTTCAAACTTTATTAAAAGGGCGCAATGAAAATGAAGATGATGTTTTTGAAGATTTTTTAATAAGAGCCGGTGGGTCAAAGAAATATAGTTTTAATATTAGGGTGCAGACTCAAAACACCAATGAGACATATAAAAATTCTGCATTAATACTCAATGATTTTGATAGAGTATTATTGGATGAATTGGGAAATCCCCAACCACAAGCCTTAGGTATGTTGTTGGATTACTTAGATCCTACTAAAGAAGAATTTCATAGCAATTATTTCGATGTTGGATTGTCTATTCAGGATCTAATCATAGTTATCACTGCAAATAAAAAAATTCCATCCTTCAAACCAGAACCTCTACTTCCAGTATCTTCCATCAGTTCAGGATGGGGGCTAAAAGCATTTGTAGGTGGGATAGGAAATATATCTAGCAATATAATGGGTATGTTTTGGTTAAATTTAGTTTCAAACGAGGAACAATTAAAAATATGTGTCAATGAGGAAGAGTCTCAACAACATTGCTCATTTAATGACGATGATGCTCAGGAATTAGTTAATGATCCTTTAGCGGCTCTTAGAGAGAGAATTGTAGAAATTCCATTTTTTAAATTAGATGTAAAAATCAAAAGAGCAATATTAAAAAGGTTTTTATCGTTTATGAAAAAAAAATATCTACTTGAAAATGCTATAACTGGAAAAGAAGAGGAAAGTATATTATGTAAAGCTGAAAAGGTAAGTTCACTTCGTAAAGCTAAGGTTATCGTTGAAGAAGCTGTACAAGCAAAAAAAATTCTGAATATTTCTTCTGATAAAATAAAATTCCAAGCTTCGGAAAAAAAGAAAGATAAAACTTTAAAAAGTGAAGCTAAGAAACTTTTAAAAAAATCACTTGTAGCTAGAGCGCCATTGCCTTTAATGACTAGAATTATTCCAAAAGTTCTAACATTGCAGGAAATATTTAAAGCCACAATAAATCTTACTAGTGACGAAGATTCCGTAAAATTAGCCGCATTAAATGACCTTTTTGGCTATGGTGGATTTCTTTGGGGATGGGGATATGTTGAATGTTTGTGGAGCCCAAAAACGTGGATTAGTGCTAAAGCTCCGCTTGGTGGCCTTGCGGCAGTTTATGCGCGTATGGCAAGATTTGAAGTTCCTGATGAACAGCATGACGTTCTTAGATTTCATTTGCAACTTGTTCAATATTTAACAGATATTTTATTGCAAGATTTTCATATGGGATATGAAGAAAATTTTATTTATAGAGAAATTATGAAATGTCCGCGTAAACAATCAAATGTTCGTATATTTTCCGGTCATTTAAATGAATTAGCTTTTTATGACAATAATAATGGACTAGAAGACAATCATGAAATAAATAAAAATTTATTAAAAAAGTTTTCCTTATGGTTGGTAGAGGGAGAAAAAGTTAAACAACTTAAAGAAAAATATAAATTTTAAATTAACAATAAAAGCTAGTGTTTAGTAATACATTAAATGAATGAGTGGGTCTGGCAGCTATAAAGCATCAAGATTCAAGCTAAAGAATGTACTATCGATAAATTTAGAATTGAAGAATTTATAAAATGATAATTAGTATTAATAAGAAAGATCTTATAAAGATTTTTTTTCAGATAAAAATAATATTGTTTTTTAAAATTATGATTTGTGTAATTTTTTGTAATATGATTGGTGCACTTGAAAATGCCCACAATCTTTATTTAAGTGATAATTTAGAACAACAAGATAAAGGGAGAGCAGCATTACGATCTATAACTTTAGATAAGAGTCATCATAAATCATTAACTGCTGCACAATTTTTATACACAAGTTCTAACGAAGGCGATAAGAAAGTTGGGAAAATAAAACTACTTTCTTGTCTTGAGGAAACAAATATGAAAGCCGTTGATGCTGCAACATTTCTTTTTAAAAATGCTGATAATGACGAAATCAAAGATTTAGCAAGAAAAATCTTAGTTTGTGTACTTGAAAAGTCCAGAAAAATATTATCAAGCTCCTTCTGCAGATGTATGGACGGATCAATTACGTATTAAAATAGAAGCGGCAATTACGTTAATGAAAAGGGGAAATGTTAATGATATTTCTTTAGGCAAGAGTGCTATAGAAAGCACTTATAATAATATTTTCTATCGCTACCAAGGTGATAAGCGCGATTGGGCACTTGGTATACTTTCAAATAATTTATATCATTATGGTGTAGAAGATGATGTTGAATTACAAATTTATAAATATCAATTAAATTGCAGAGATAACAATGCTGAAACTCATGCGGCAAATAACTTACTTCGAATTGCCAGAAATAATAAACATTCTTTGCAATTTCGCGCGGCTTTAATTTTACACTCAAAGCCTATGTATAATAGCAATGCTGTAGAAATTATAGGTGATATTTCTAGACAAAGTGATCATCCTAATCAACATGAAGCTTTGGAAAAGTTAAGTGCATGCTTACTTTTATAAATTGTAAAAGAAAATATATAATTTCTATCTAGTTTTACTAAAAATTATATTATTAAATTTCTAATTTTATAAAACACTCATTTTAAAAAATTTAGAAATGCTGAGTTATGAGTTGAATTTGCAACCGCGCATTTGTTGTATGTAATATATCTTAAAAATATGGAGGATTTTTGGATTTTAGATGGGATTAATTCAGGGGTTTTGGTAAGCTGTTGTTTGGGGGTTATTGCAGACTTTGTATTGAAATTTTTTATCTCAACCGAGAATCCTAATCAATTGTGGTTGATTAACTAACTTTCTTTACAACTTCTCCTCATTCAAATGGCTCTAATCTGTCATTGTCTTCGCAAAGCCACTTAAAAGGATCGTAGGGTGATTTTAAATTGGCCCCACTACCTTTTCCTAAAATATCGATCAAAGGGCATCAGGCGACCATTTGCGGAAGATTAAATGCTAATTTAAATTTAACTTAACTAAAAATTTATCATCTTCTTTCTCTTCTACTTTTTTGCAATCCAATTTTGCTGACGGAGGAGGTTTGGAGGAGGAAGAGTATTCTCTGAGTTCGTATTCTCTGAAATCCATAGATTATTATCTGCCCAAATTGGGCTGATCGACCTGCCCATTGTGGGCAGATCGATTTGTTGATTTTCATAGACAAGTATAAGGCGCAGTTTTCTTTGAAATTCGAATGAATGACTTTAAGCCTTTCAATTTTTTCCTCTTCCTTTCGATCGATTTTCGATGAAGGAGGAGATTTAGAGGAGGAAGAGTATTCTCTGAGCTAGTATTCTCTGTATCAATACAATATAAGATCTGGTCAATTTGACCAGATCGAACTGGTCATTATGACCGGATCGATCTGCCCGTTTGGGCAGACATATTGGAAGGGCAGTTTTATTGTAAAAAAGTCAAAGATAATAAAACGTAAACCTTTTTATTTTAAAATTGTGTAGTCAGCTATGAAAGCTATCGTATTAGTTGACAGCTTTATGGTCATCTTTTAAATTTTAATTGATTAACTACGCTAGAAATGAAATTTAGAAAATGTTTGAACACCCGGAATTCGATATATATGAAAATAATAATATCCCATTAAGTAGAGATTGCTATTTGATGGACGAGAAGTACCTGAAGGCATTTGAACAATATTGTGTAAATGGGTTCAATGGGATTGAATCAGAGCCCGTGGGCTATATTTGTCATATAGCCGTTAAGCAAATTAATGAACATTCCTTTGAACTGTCATGGTATCCCACTTATGAAAGGCTTCATGAGGTGGTAGTAAATTTGCCGAAGGATCAATTTATCATTTGCGTGGGTAGCTGGAGATGCGATGAAAAGCCTCATTTATTTGTAAAAAGCGGTTGGTTAAAACACTTATATTTAAAGCAATATTCCGTTTTTGCCTTGATCGATGCAGCTGATGTAAAGGCAGCAATTGAGGAGGGGCAACTATCCAGAGATAAGCTAATAAATATTAGAAACGCAATTGATGCCCTCGCAATAAAGTATCATAACATTTCATTTATTTCTTTTGCTGACTCATTGATCTTAAAGAGCAATTGGACAGTGGGAACGTTCGAAGATAACATTCCCTATAATTATAGCCCTGAAACCCTCCTATATATTTTTCAGGAAGTGCAAGCCATCTATAAAAAACATTTAGACTTAAACGTGTATGGTATCTTTTCTCAGGGGTCAAACGAATATTACGATGATTCTATGCTGCATATTTCCGCCACTCAAAATCATATTTGCCTTAATAGCTTAGGAACTCCATTTGCTAATTTAGAGGAAATACATAGAACAGCTAGATGCTGTATAAGAAATAATACGCATCCAAAATCAGAAGTATATATGGATGAAGATTTTTATCGATCGCTTAAACTCAAGTTTGATTTTGAAGAAGCTAATTTAGCAAAACAAAACTATGTATCCAAGATTGGCAAGGAGCAGAGTGTATATTACTATACTCAGTGCCAGCATATTCTTGATAATTTAAGAGAAGAAATGGCTTACAGTGGAAGAGTAGAAGATTCTGTAGTTTTTTGACTCCTATTTCGAATTTCTTGAGCCTTATTTCCAAAAAATTCAGCAGCCTGCCTTAAGGGCGCATCCGCTAGATGGGCGTATCTTTGCGTCGTTGAAGCTTGAGTGTGGCCTAATAATTTTCCAACGATACTCAAACTCAATCCGCTGGATACCAGATGAGAAGCATGAGTGTGCCGCAAATCATGGAGACGCACATTTGCGAGCCCAGCTCTTTTTTGAATGGTGCTCCAAGATTTCTTAATGTCTTGGAGAGGTTGTCCAGGTATTTTGCTGGGAAATAGGTATTTGTCTTTGCTCTTTTCTTTCATGCTTTTTAACAGAGTAATAACTTGAGTGGAGAGGGGCAGATGCTCCATACGATTTTGTTTCGTTGTATGTGCTGGTTTCGTCCAAATGCCTTTATCCAAATCAAACTGATCCCATGTAGCACTCAAGACTTCTCCGCGCCTGGAGCCTGTAAGCACAAGCAACCAAATGGCCTTAGCAATACTTTGGTTGGGGTGTGATTCAAGAGCGACCCATAGTTTTTCTAACTCTTCTTCATCAAGCCAGCGATTGCGTTTCTGTTCCTGATATTTTTGAACGCCGTTGACGGGATTATCCGTGCGCCATTTCCACTGAATAGCTATATTCAACATCTTACTCAATAGCGCCCGAACACGGTTGGCCATGTAGGGGGTATCTTTAAGCTCATGATGTAAATATTGGATATCTTGAGCCGTAAGTTCTTCAACCTTTTTATCTGCCCAACGTTTAAGAATAATTCTTTCTAACATCTTCTGATCTTCTCGAAAACTTTTCGGTCTTTTGTTGGTTTTGGCATAGATCTCAAGATACTCTTTGGCCAGATTAGCGAGAGATGGTTTAATTCTTCTTGATTGAATATCTTGTGAGGGATCTTCCCCCTGGGCTACATCTCCTAAGAGACCTTTGGCTATTTCCCGAGCTTGCTCAGCTGTAACAGTTCCATGAATGCCGATCTTTTTGCGACGTGTGCGAAGAAATTCATTCCGATATTGGACGAAATATGTTTTGCGACCTGTAGGATATACTCTTAGGCCCAGGCCTTTAATTTCAGAATCCCATACAAGCACTTCATCGCTTTTGTGTGGCTTAATACTTTCAACAACACGCTTGGTTAGTTTTTTACCATCCATCAATTTTATCTCTTATCGATTGTCATAATAAATTATAATTCCGGAAGCAATCCGGAAGCAATAGGAATTGATTCGAAGCGATTATATGTTAATTAGGAAAATGAAAAATTTTTAAAAAACGTAATTTTTTCAAATAATTATATAATTTATGAGAACGAATGATATGAGTAGTCCTACTGACTTTTAATCAGAGGGTCGTTGGTTCGAATCCAACAGGGCCCACCAATTATCCTTAAACTTGCAAGGTTTTTGATTTACCCCCTACAGCGTCCAGGTAGTATATAGGTAGCAAAGAAGCGATTATTTATATAAGTACGCTGCCAGAAATCATTAAAAGTTCTCTAGAACGGCAACCAGAGCTTATGATCCCAAAACTTATATCTCCCCTGTCAGAAAAATTTATGAACGTTACGGAAAATTCTTTAGATAATTCTCTTGAAAAAGCACAAAACTTGAAAATGGCATCGAATAAGCGATTACCAAAGTAGATAGGTTGATTCATTGTCAAAGGAGAGAAATGATCTTAAGGGGAATTATGCAGAGCACTATTTTACACAGGATGTTATCTACGGGATAACTTCTTCAAATACGGAAACTTTCTTATTTATTGAAGCAATTATTGAAAATATCAAAAAATTAAACCCCGAATAAAGAGACTTTTACTTAAAAAAAGCCAAAGATAAGTTCAGGTTTAAGACACACTCAGGCTAACCTTTAGAACTTAATGAAGGGAAAAAATGGGTGTGTTATTTTGCCTTTTATGAGGAACAGAATTATTAAATGAAGTTTTTCAGTGCATGCACCAAACTTTGGGAAAGATCCAGTTGATTCGAGTTATGAGGGATGGTGTTACAAGAAACGATTTGTTGCGCACCTGCCTCGATCAATGTTTGAGTTGTAATCCCTGAAAATATGGGGTGGACAGCGACACAAACAGGTTGTTTTGTTTCCAGAGACCTGAGGTGGCGTATGGTTTCAATCATCGTCTGTCCTGTTGAAACAATATCGTCTACAAGGACGGGAACATGATCAGGAAAACTTTCCATATTGGGAATGGAGACTTTAACATCATGATCACCTAATCGCAGCTTTTCAAGTACGGTGTAAGGAGCGTGGATAGCTTCTGCAATTTGTGACACCCATTGTTTGCTTTCTCCATCTGGACCAATTAATAGGGGTTGTTTGATGTGTTTATGAATCCAAGAGGAGATCACAGGTGCTGCCGTGACGACTTGAGTTGGTATCGTATAAATCTCACTAAGTGAATGGTATCGATGGAGATGAGGATCCACTGTAATCATCCAATCAAAAGCTTGGGAAACTAATTTTGAAAAGTAAGTTGATGTAATGGCTTCACCGGTGTGGAAGCGGGTATCTTGGCGCATATAAGCTAAATAAGGAGCAATCAAACCAACCTCAGTTGCTCCCAAGTCTTTTGCGGTTTCGGCAGCAAAAATGAGAGGCAGAATTTTTTCATTGGGGCGATCCAGCGTATCGATGATGACGATTTTTTTTCCCAAAACAGGTGACTCGTATCTTAAATAGCTTTCTCCATCCGGGAATTGGTGGCAGATCATTTGAATCTTTTCAAACTCCAGCATTTTTGTGAGTTCATTGACAAAATGATCAGAACCAAATAATGAAAAAATAAGGGTGCTACTCTTTTTCAATGTTAATAATATCCTTATTTAAGTTCAGGTAATCCAGAGCATATGATAATTGACCTTTGGAGTCAGCATGAATGGTAAACAGGGGTTGTCCATAGTCAATAAGCGAACCTATAGGTGTGTGCAAATCAACTCCCGCCGTTTGATCATAAGGAGCACCGGCAAGTTTGGCAACTTTTGCAAGGTGCCGATTATCGATACTTTTAACTTGTCCTGCCTCTTCTGCTTCGATGGTATGAGTATATTGAGCCGTTTTTGGTTCACGAAATCCACCTTGCGCTTCGCAGATGGCGTGAAATTTGTTCCAAGCTGCGCCACTTTCCAGAATTCTGGTCGCTATAAGCCTTCCTTCCCCCTTCGAAACCTTATTTGAAAATTCAAGTATGTGCCCTGCTAAATCAAGTGAACGGGTTTTCAAATCCAGGGGCGCATCCGGATCACCTTGAAGAACTTTTAAAATATCTCTTGCTTCCAAAGATGGCCCAATTCCCCTGCCAACGGGTTGTTGGCCATCAGACTCAATGACGTTAACACAAACACCAAGTGCATCAGCTACATAGAGAAAATATCTTTTGAGAAGTTTGGCCATCTCTGGCGTTCGAACTTTTGCTGTGGGCCCTATCGGCATATCGATAACGATGTGTGTTGAGCCAGCTGCAATTTTTTTTGAGAGCACAGAAGCAATCAATTGGCCTTCACTATCAATATCAAGAACACGTTCCACAGCAATTAAAATGTCATCTGCAGGACTAAGAGAGACCGAGCCACCCCACACAATACAGCCATTCTCTTGATTCACAACTTTATGCATCGTTGGCAGATCAAGATTTACAGGTGCGAGAACTTCCATAGTATCCGCTGTGCCGGAAGGAGAGGTAATGGCTCGCGAGGATGTCTTCGGCATGATTAAACCATAACTCGCGATAATAGGAACAACAATAAGGCTGGTCCGATTACCAGGTATTCCCCCCACGCAATGTTTATCAACGACTTGATCTACGTTCCAGGATAGGCGACTCCCTGTCTCGATCATCGCTTGGGTCATATAAACAATTTCATCAGGGTTTAATCGCCCTCCAGCGCAAGTAGACAGAAAAGATGCAACCTCAATATCTGAATAGAGGCCTGTAGTTATATCTGCAATAATATCATGAATTTGTGTCTGGTTGAGAGAATGGCCATAGATTTTAGAACGTACTGAATTAAAAGAATGAAGAGGTAATGTATGAGAAATGAAAACTTGATCACCCTGCGAGGCTCCTAAACTATCCCAGGCTGCATTAGAAAGTCCAGCTTCATTTGAAGATAAAAGTCCATTTTCCACAAAATTTAAGGTAGCAATGATCTGCTTCTGATTAACAGCAACTCTTACGCGGGCGTGAACTTCGAATCCTTCTGAGCGGCATACATCAGCATCGACAGGGAGGTAAAGAACTTTCTCTTTATACGTGTTAATCCCCAAATATTTAAGGCGCAGGGCACCACAACCTTCTTTTTTCATTATAAGCTTTCAACGGTTAAGTATTTGGGGATTGAACATGGCCACCCAAACCGGTCTTCAATGTGCTTTTTCAAGCTGAGGGAGGCGTTAGGTTCCCCATGGGTGATAAAAACTTTCCGAGGTGAATGTTGAAATCCTTTCATCCATGTTAGAATTTCTTCGTAATCTGCGTGAGCAGAAAGTTCGCTGATATTGGCAACTTCCGCACGTATAGGCACCCATTCACCATGGATTTTGACTTCTGGTTTGCCTTCAAGGATAGAAGCGCCCCGTGTTTCCGCAGCTTGATACCCGGAAAGTAGGATGGTATTTCGCTGATCTGGAGCAAACACTTTAAGATGATGGAGAACACGCCCACCTGTGGCCATACCGCTTGCGGAAATAATAACTTTTGGGAAAGCTTGCGAATCGAGCCATTTAGATTCTTCAGCTGTATTAACATACTTTGCGACTTGACATGTTAGCCTGCATTCCTCTTTAGAAAGATGATGGTCACGAGGATGACTATGCATAATTTTTGTCGCATCAATGGCCATGGGACTATCTAAATAAATGGGAAGATCTGGGATAAGGTTGGCTTCCTTGATTTTAGATATATAATAAAGGAGCGCTTGGGCACGACCTACGGCAAACGCCGGTATTAGAATTGTTCCGCCGCGTTTGACGGTACGATTTATAACCCGCGCTATTTTCTCCATAGGGTTACTCACTTCATGCAGCCTATCTCCATAGGTTGATTCTATCACTAAGTAATCAGTCGCCTCGATTGGAACAGGTGGTTTCATAATGGGGTCTTGGAGTCGTCCGATATCTCCCGAAAAAAGAATACGCGTCTCTTCGCTCCTGCAGTGTATAAAGGAAGCCCCCAAAATATGGCCTGCCCGATGCCAACTTGCTTGAAAATCCTTGAAAATTTGTACAGGCTTTTCAAAACTAACAGGGACAAAATAATCCAAAGATCGAATAGCTTCCTCTTTTGTATAAAGGGGTAAAGCAGGAGCATGTTTTGTGTAGCCATATTTATTCGCTCGCCTGGCATCTTCTTCTTGAAGATAACCACTGTCGGGCAATAAAATCTTACATAATTCTATTGTTGCTTCTGTCGCATAAATGCGGCCCTTAAATCCATTTTTAACTAAGAGAGGGATATACCCAGTATGATCGATATGAGCGTGAGTTATAAGAACTGTATCGATGGTTTTCGGATCAATCGGTAGGGCAGCCCAATTTTGAAGTCTGAGTTCTTTTTTACCTTGAAAAAGTCCACAATCGACCAAAACTCTTTTGCTGCCTGTTTCCAGTAAATATTTTGAACCCGTAACAGTTCCCACACCTCCAAAAAATGTTAATTTCATCAAATTCTTCTCATAAAAAATTCTCTTTTATTAGAGTAAATCATAAATTAGAGTTGTTAAGGAAGCGATAAAGAAAAATTGAATAAAGAGGATTAAGGTTTTATCTTGCCTAACTCAGAAATTATCCGAGATATCGCACTTAGCGGTGATGCAATGCAAAGGGTTGACCGTTGGGTAATCGATCAGCTTGGTATATCTTCTTTAACTTTAATGGAATCAGCGGGAAAAGCCGTTTCCCAAATGATAGCAGATCGCTTTGGACATTTATCCGATAAACGCGTTGGTATCTTTTGTGGGCAAGGTAATAATGGTGGAGATGGTTTGGCTATAGCACGTTTTCTGCTTTTAAGCGGTACCGAAGTTACAGTTTATATCTTAACGGAGTCAAAGAATTTAAGTGCCGATGCACAACATAATTTACACACAACGCAACAAATAATTGCCAAAGGAAACAAAGGAAAGATACAACATCTTCAATGTTCAGAAGATTTTGTATCTATTGCTGATGCAGATTTTTTTATTGATGCTCTTTTGGGGACCGGTTTTAAAGGAGCCTTAAGTCCCTTTTTTGAGGAGATAATTACATGGTTAAATCAACAACATGTACCGGTGATATCCGTAGACATTCCCAGCGGCTTAGATGCAACCACGGGTAGGGTTGAAAGTATTGCAGTTAATGCTGATCTTACCCTAACTCTTGCTGTAGCAAAAATTGGCTTGTTACTGAATGATGGCCCTGATTATACAGGACATTATAAAGTAGTTGATATTGGCATTCCGCATTCTGCTTTGAGAGGTATTGCGAACGAGAGTTATTGTGTCACTATTGCTCATCATGCTCTGATTCAAGCGTGGTTACCAAAACGGTATCGTGTCACCCATAAATATCAGATTGGCTATCTCCTGGCAGTTGTCGGATCGCGTGATTATGCCGGTGCGGCGGCTCTTTCGGTGCAGGCAGCTTCTCGAGCAGGTGTCGGTGGCGTTATATGTACAACGGTGCCGTCTGCGCAACCGATTGTCCAAAATTATTGCCCTGAAGCGATTACTTTAGGATTACAGCAAACGGATACAGGAACCCTTGGAGTTGAGTCATTATCAGAAATTTTAGAAAGAAGCCGAAAATGTAAAGCCACTTTAATTGGCTGTGGATTGGGAAGATCAAAAGAAACTGGAAGATTAATCGAGCAATTATTTATAGAATGTGCCAATAAACCAACGGTTATTGATGCGGATGGACTTTATATTTTGGCCGAAATGGGCGAAGATTTTATTCGAACACATGCACATGGAAAGTGGATTTTGACCCCTCATGAGGGAGAGTTTCAACGACTCTTAAAAACTATCCCCTTAACCTCAGAAAATCGTTTGACACTGCTGCAAGAAAAATCGAAAGCTTGGAATTGTGTGATCCTTCTAAAAGGCTTTCCCAGTATTATCGGTTGTCCTGATGGCAAGCTATTTTTAAACCCAACTGGAAATTCCGCTGCAGCCACAGCAGGAAGTGGGGATGTTTTGGCTGGTATCTGCGCTGGTCTTTTAGCTCAAGGATTATCCCCATCTGAAGCTGCCGTTGTGGCTATGTATTTAGCTGGTTGTGCAGTTGATTTGTACAGTGGAACATCGGGTGCAGGGTTTCTAATGGCGTCAGATATCATTCAGCAACTTCCGATAGTATTGCAAGGATTTTCTAAGGGTAGAGATGTTAAGCAGGGCAAATGATATAAAGGAGGTGCTAGGATTGATCACAAAAAGAGAGGGCAATTGGAGGGTGTTTATAACTCTTGGCAGCTTTCTAAAAAGTCTCTCAGTATGTTTAATAACTTAATTAGAAATCGAGGGTGACAAATGGTAGACCGAGTCAAAGGAAAGATAGCTCTCGTCACAGGTGCAGCTCAAGGAATTGGAAAAACCATTTGTGAATTGCTTGTTCAAGAAGGAGCTATCGTAATTATTACAGATATCCTTAAGCGAGAAGGTGAAAAGGTTGCTAAAGATCTTGGGCCCTCTGCTTGTTTTTACCCGTTAGATGTATCTCGTGAAGAGGAGTGGCAGGCAATAACGCAGTTTGTAAAGTCACAATTTGGTAAGCTGGATATACTCGTTAACAATGCTGGCATCATGGGATCAGCTACTCATTTAGGTCCTTTAGACCCTGAAAATTCAAGTTTAGAAAGCTGGCATCATATTCATGCAGTCAATCTTAATGGGACCTTTTTAGGTTGTAAATATGGTATTGCCCTTATGAAAGGGGGAGGGGGCTCCATCATTAATATGTCATCCCGCTCAGGGGTCGTTGGGATTCCAAGTGCCGCAGCCTATGCTTCAAGTAAGGCAGCTATCCGCAATCACACAAAAACCGTTGCTCTCTATTGTGCTCAAAAGAGGTATAATATTCGTTGTAATGCCGTTCTACCAGCAGCTATCTTAACGCCACTATGGAACGATATATTGGGAGAACATGGCGAAGGCCGTCAAAGAGCGATTTCGGACTTAGCTGAAGGCATTCCTCTTAAAAGAATGGGCGATCCTAAAGATGTTGCATACGCTGTTTTGTATTTAGCCAGTGATGAATCAGGTTATGTAACTGGAACTGACATTACGATTGATGGGGGGATTTTAGCAGGATCAGCAGCTTCGCCAAAGAGTCAATAGAGTCTAATAATCTTTATGATTAGTCACAAGTTTAAGCTCATACCGCTTGAGAGTTGGCACTTCCACATTTGAATTTTTTCCTTAAGTATTTGGATTGCAGCATCGCTTTGAGAAGCTACTCCCTATTACTTAAATTTTTCATCCCCTTTATAAATTTCAACAATACGGCTTAGTTTCTTATCTATTTTGTTTCTCTCAAGGGCAGTCCCGGATGTTCTGAAATACTTTTCATTCAAGGAGATGAACTTCCACAGCCACTTCTCCTTGGGATTCTTTTTGTTCCATGTTGATAAGCTTTGAGAATGTCTTCAAATGTTGGGTCCAGAGGCGTGCTATTGAATTCGATCTGCTGTACTGACAACTTCATTTATATTTCGCTGCTGAGGGCCCAAAAGAGCATCTGATCATGACATAAAGCTATAATCAGCGGACACTTTTTGCCATCTTGCAAGGGCTTCTATAGGATTTTTTTCTGCTGCATCTAATAGAATTTGTCTATAACTCTCCTTCATCCAAATGTGCTTTTCTGGTCGTTTTTTTTGCGCAGGTACAATAAAATTTCTGCTTCCAATTCATAGTGCTGCTTTCCAACTTTTTCTTTTGGAGAATCTTGATAAGGCATAATAAAGAACTCTAACGTAAATTAATTGAGGGACGTTTCTTCACTATTAAGAATCCTTGATATGGCATTATGCCTAAACAAGTTTAATCAAGGAAAATTATTGGGATGAGAACTTATCTTCATGGAGTTGACTCTGAGGCATTAGCGATTTTTATCTTCTTATTTATTTCTTACATTTTGGCATTTCCATTTTATGTTTTCTGCATTTCTTCATTCTGACGTAATTTATCTAAATAGCTTTTGGTAGACCAAGGAATCCAAGCTCCATTCAAACTTAGATTTTCTAACCTCCAACCTCCATCTTCAAGTCTACATAAAAACCCGGGAGTCAGAATACCATAACTCTCATTAATGTGAGGATGAAGGTGACCCAATCCCATGCAGAAAAGACTTTCATCAATAATAGGCTGAGGATGGATTCCAAAATATTTTGTAAACCATAAAGATGTTCTCGCATCTATAAATGGCGAAGAATTTGGTAACAATCTTCTTAATATAATTCCTCTTCCCGATTTGTAAAGAGTTGTATGCTGTTTGAGCTCTTGCTCCATTCCTGATATGACTTCACAGATAAAATTTAAAAAGCTTAAGGTATCCTGACTACTTTTTTCAAGAATTTGGGTTATGCTATCTGGATATAGACCATCGAGATGAGTCTCTTGAATCTCAGACATTGTTTCTAAAAATTCAGTAGGCTTGTTCGTGGTTCTAAACATATCAAAAAGCCTACGATCATAACTTAAATTTGGATTGCTCGTTTCCTGGTTTAATGCAGTACAAATTAATGTAAAAATTCCAAAAGCACTGGTGCTTTTTAGAAATTCATCAAAAGATAATCCGTGGGTCATTATGCTTATATTTTCTGCACACGTATCTTTCAAATAAATGTAAAGATTTGTAGTTCTAGATCCATCTAAAAAAGGGTGGGTCTTAAATAAATTTAACCAATCAGGTTCATCATCTTTGCGCAATAGTTTCGCTTTTAGAGAATCATGGATGTCACCTGAACTTTCGACACCCTCAGTATCATCTGAACTTTCCTTATCATCACTAAAATTTTCAATGAATATGGCTTTTGCATTCTGAATAGCTCTATTGAGAATGGGGGGATTATTCTCGAGAGATCGTGTATGCATAGTGCCATGAATATAGACGGTTCGACTTTCTCGTTTTGCCCGATAAAGTTCATAATAGGTAAATTCATTTTGCTGTGCTTCTTGCGATGAGTTATCAGCAGCCTGGCTTATCGTTCCCAATAGAAGCGACAAAACTACAAAAAGCGTTTTTATAATCATATAAAATTTTTCCCATATTCATTTAAAATGTGAATGTATATTCACATGCTTAATTTATACTTAATCTCTTTATACACAGGAATATTTAATAAATCAAATTGTGGTATATTTCAAAATTATTAGACAAAGCATTGATAAATTTGTTTTTGTAAGAATAATGACATTACATAAATATTTTAGCGAAGGGGAAGAAGAAAATATTATTATATCCGGGGGGTATTAATTTTAATATTTTTTATAGGTGAGCCCAAAAAATAAGCATAATTCATGAAAGAAATCCCTCAAATCTCACTCGAGAGTTTGGTGAAATTTTTTACGTATACGCTACCTAAGTACCTTACTTACTGATAATTTCCGTAGATATTTTTCAAGCCATGTATGTCACACCTCATATATGCTTTTCTTTCGTAAGAAAGGAATTAAAAGGAAAAATGTAGCGCTGGAAATTTTTGAAATATTTAGGGGTGTAAATGAGTATTTGGGGAAAAAATAGGGATATCGTTTGGAATGCATTTTAAAAGTACTTCTAGTGTAAAAATTTCAGATTATCACTTGAGTGCGCGTGTTGATTGCTTTCTTTTTTTTGGGTCAAGAGGTGTTATGGGGTGGAAATTTTTGGAGGATTCTAAATTGACAATACGCTTGCCATTACTTTTTTGGAAGAATTGTAAAGTAAGTTCTTGTAAGGTGAGTCCTGTTCTTGCTTTTAAGCGCTTCAGATGTGTCTCAACTGTAGAGGGAGCCATCGAGAGAATTGAGCCTATTTCTTTATATGATTTTCCATCTTGCAATAGCTGAACACACAACGCTTCATAAGTTGTTATATAGTCCAGGGGGTCCTCACCAATTTGGAAACGAGCAGAGCGTTTAGGAAGAAAAAACCCTTTGCGATAGAAGGGTTGGCCGGGATTATAAAATTTTAAGGAATTTTCCGATGATTTTTCTATTAATATACGCGCTCGACTGGGGAAAAGTTCTGAGAATTTTTGGAGTTCTTTTAAGATGTGGAAGTAATAAGCAAATGGGCAGGGATGATGCTCAGGCATACCAAAAGTTGTGCAGTCAAAAAAATTCTTTCTTCGGCTAATAATGGTAAGTCCATGGTGAATACCTGATTCATCTTTTATAAGCGAAAGTCGAGGGCTAGATAAGGATTCATCCCAGAAAAATATTGAGGATTGACGAATATAAATTGAAATTGTATGACGTGGGTCAATTAAATCTTTTTCCAAATAATCTTGAAAATATTCAGGGCGGTTCGCCAAAATTACGAAAGAACCGTCCTTATAAATTCTTTTAAATTGAAAGAAGGAAAAACCCCTTGGCTGTAAAAACGGATAGCAAAGTTTATCAACTTCTAAAGCTACCTGTTTTTCGTCATATAAATCCTTATTGTACATCAGTTGCATCCCTGGTTTTTCAACTGGATTAACCCCTGAAAGTAAGACAGAATATTTTTACCTCCGTCGTTGCCAAAAGAAAAGTACGGCAATTTTATCAGAGCCCATAATCAGTGTTTCTAACACATAGGCATTGGAATTCTTGTACCCAAACATGCATGACGACGTATGGTTGTATACCCTATAATGTCCGTTATGGTGTTTTGCGAGGTCATTTACATCTGAGATGTCGATACATAGAAGTAAGTGTTCATGCCAAAACAAAAAATTAGGGTAATAAGGTCTATATTGATTTTATCTCTAGAGGCCACGTGGAGCCTATAATCCACGCCACAATCAATATAACAACATTTAATACTAATATTTATTATAGCTTATGGACGAAGACTTTATTGTCGCACGGGACATAAAAAATTAGGGTAACCAATTAAAGGAATTCTTTTTTGCAGATTATATCCTCAAATAAACCCTAAAAACGATTGAAGACTAACCAACAAGATCATATTTTATGGAGTCAATTTCTTGAATAGGTGTATCGTTAATCTGTTCGTTTTGATCTATGTTTGACGTTGCGAGAAGGGATACCCCTGCAAGGCCAGACAATATTATTGGAACAACCCAAGGAGATTCAAAAAAATCGAGGAGAGCTGTATAGACCATAGGAAGGGTTGCCAGGGAAGCCCATGAAAAATTGTAGCATAGAGCGATACTGGTATAGCGAACTTGAGATGAAAAAATGCGAATTAATGTTGGGAAAAAACTTGCAGAAAAAAGAGCAATATAAAATTGTTGAATCATTAAAAATGCAATTAAAGCCATTTTATTGCTTGTTAGGAGAAGAGAAAAAATGGGGATAGAGAACACAATGTAACTTCCACAAATCCATCGAAGAATTTTTATTTTTTTAGAAAAGTAATCAGTAAAAATTCCTGTTAATGGCAAAACAAAGATGACAAAAATTAGGCTGAGCGTTGTTCCTTTATAAACCTCACTTATCGCATAGCTAAAATATTTGGGTATAAAATAAGGAAAATAAAGATTTGTAATAATCAGAGCTGCCAAAAAGGTGGTGAGTCCTGCCCCTTTTAACAGAGAATTTTTGTGGTTAGTGAGTAGTGAGAAAAGTGGTTTGCGAATCTCTGTTTTATTTTTCAAGAAAACAGGAGTTTCTTGGATGGTATGGCGAGCAACAAGTAACAAAAGACCTAAAACGCCTCCACCCAGAAAAGGAAGGCGCCATCCCCAGGACAAAATTTCTGTTTGATTCAGGTTTGCGGAAATAAGATAAAGAACTCCACTGGCCAGTAACGCTCCCAGGCTTGTGCTTGCAAGCACAAGACTTGTTTTGCGTCCTTGACGATGATCGGGAGAAAATTCAGCAACAATTGTCATGGCTCCTGGGAGCTCCCCTCCAAAAGAGAGTCCTTGAAGTATTCGAAAAAACACAAGAAGCAAAACAGTATAAATACCCAAAGTATCATAACTGGGTAAAAGGGCAATCATCAGGGTACTTAAGGCCATTAATGTCGTAGATAATAAGAAGGCAGGTCGACGTCCGAATCGATCACCAATAACGCCAATAACCGTCCCACCTACGGGTCGTGCAAAATATCCCACAGCAAAAATAAGAAAAGTCTGAAGTACAGCCGTTGCAGGATTTTGGGGAGGGAAAAAAACAGCGCTTAAATAACTTGCCATCATCCCATAAACAACAAAGTCATAATATTCTATTATTGATCCCAGGCTGGCTAATAACGTAATGTGGCGGTTATTCTTAGAATGAGTACTCATGGAATTTCCTTTCTAAGCTCACAAACGGCCCTTCAATGAAAAATCAAGATTTTGATGTTTTTATATTTTGCTATCAAAGTCTTGTCAAGTTGCCTTTCTTTTTCTTCAGACTTTTGTTGGGGATGAACAAATGTCTTGAATTTTATATCATAATTCTGCAAATATTTAAATGATGACTCAAAATACAATTTATCAAATGCCAAATTTTCCAGAAGTCCTGCCCCTATTGCCCTTGCGAGGTGTGATTTTGATGCCCCGTACACTTTTGCCTGTGCCAATCTTTGATGCAGCTCAAGCAGCGATGGTTGCGGCTTGTATTGAAGGGGAAGTCAAATACATTGGTTTGGTTCAACCCATCTCAACCTTGTTTGATGGGCAAGTCTTAGCGCCTTTATTTTCTACTGGATGTCTTGGAGAAATTGTTGAATTTGGAAAAACGGAAGAAAATACCTTAGCAGTCATATTGAAGGGGGTTTGTCGTTTCGACATCTTACAAGAATTGGCTCCAGAAAATGGATGCCGTCAAGCGCGGGTTTCCTATGAATCTTATCCGGGAGATGTACTTGAAAAGCTTGATTTTTCTATTGATCGCGACCGCTTATTAAAAAGTCTAAAATCATATCTTTTGACTAATGACTTAAATGCAGATTGGGAAAGCTTGGAAAAAGCTTCTAACGACCAACTCTTGAATGTGTTATCAGTGGCTTGTCCTTTTGAAGTTAGGGAAAAGCAGGCCTTGCTTGAGTCTCGTAATCCTCAAGAACAATCTAAGTTGATGACAGCATTGATGGAAATGGCTGTGTTAGATTCTCAAACACGAAATGAAACATGTCACTAATGAGAAATACAAATGACCGAAATTGATCCTTGCTTATTAGAGATACTTGTTTGCCCTGTGACTAAAGGGCCTTTAGAGTATGATAAAAAAAATCAAGAACTCCTGAGTCGCTCGGCTGGTCTTGCCTATCCTATACGAAATGGAATTCCTATTATGTTGGCTGATGAGGCTCGTAATTTGGAAGAAAAGCAATCGACTCCAAATTCAAAATCGCCTCCTAAGAAAAGAAAAAATTAAGGAGACCTCATCGGCCTCCTTAATAAATAACGAGATCAAAAACTAGTTATTTTGGTTTGAATTGCGTGATGTAATGTTTACTTTGATTGAATTTCCATTACCATTCAACTCATACGTATGTACACCATCTTGTGTTGGCGTGCCCAATACTCTTGAAGTAAAGTTTGGAGCATTAACAATGGCTTGAAGATTTGAGTCATTGTGTGTTGGGTTGTTTAGTTTGAATTCTGTTCCACCCAAGTTTGCTTGACCTTGATTTTGAATAATATTCTTAATTTCTTGTGTTTGAAGTTCTCTGTTTTGGCTAGACATTTTCATTACTCCTTGTAAATTTCGTGCAATCATTTGCACTTAAACCTCAGCTTAACTAAAAATAATTAATTTTTGGTTTATATGCTCTTGAATTTATTGAATATTTAAGGAAAATAGTGTGTTTAGGAGTTTTTTGTACTCGTTCCTGGGAGAACTTCCAAAAAAGTTAAATACTGAATTTATTCGTTATTGCGGGTAAATAATTCCATGATTGAAGGGGAAACTGGCCAATAGACAGACCATCCACTCTTCGATAGAATGACCTATCAGAATTCCATTAAGAAGGATTTTCGCGAGATGTTTGCTGCCCGTCGTCGTCACCATAGCTTTGATATTTGGCCTGGATTTGTTGATGCCTTAGCTGCCGTATTAATGGTAATTATTTTTGTTCTCATGACGTTTGTGGTAGCCCAGTTATATTTAACGGATGCTTTGAATGATAGAGATCAATCCTTACTCAGTTTGAATCAGCAGATTGATACTTTATCAAGTCAACTCAAGATGGAACGCCTATCTAAGGAAGAAGCACAAAAGACCCTCTCGCTCTTGGAAGCCCAAATTATAGCTTTGACAAGCCAGTTAAGTATTAGTGCGCAAAATCTTGCAGCTGAGAAAATTGCCAAGACTCAAGAAGCAGACAAAGCAGCAAACCTGGGCCAGCAGATAATAGAGTTACAAGAGGCACTTAATCATTTAAATTCAGCTCTTAAATCTGACGAAGCCAAATATAAAGAACAGGAGCTTGAGCTTGCAAATCTCCATCGTCGTCTCGAAGATACTCTGGCTAAGAAATTAGCAGAACTAGAAGCTTTGCGTCGGGAACTTGAAGCGGTGCAAGCAGAAAATGTTCTATTGAAAGTGCAAGTTGATGATATAAGCCAAAAAAAGGGTGTTGATCCCACTCAATTGACTACCCAAAAAGGACAATTAGGTCAATTCCGTTCAGATTTCCTCTCTAAGTTGGTGAAAGTTTTAGGTGATCGTCATGATATTCGAGTAGTTGGAGACCGATTTGTTTTCCAATCCGAAGTTTTATTTGATAGAGGTTCAGCTGAACTTGGCAAAGATGGGCTCGAGCAACTGGATAAATTAGCCATTGCTTTGAAGGAAATTTCTGCAAAAATCCCTGCATCTATTAATTGGATTTTGCGTGTTGATGGCCATACAGACACAGTTCCAATTAAACGGACCCTCTTTCCGTCGAATTGGGAGTTATCTTCAGCACGGGCCATTTCAGTGGTTCGATATCTGATTTCTCAAGGGATTGAGCCTAAAAATCTTGTGGCAGCTGGTTTTGGAGAATTCCAACCTCTTGAGGTTCGGACAGGCTTGAAAGCTGATGGAAAAGAAAATTCCATGGATATTGAAAAATCCATGGCTCGTAATCGCCGCATAGAGTTTAGGCTCGACCAACGGTAGACACTGCCAAACCTAGGTGTGGGTTAAACTCTTGAGGTAAATTCAGCAAAATAAAAATTGTTTATATCTTCATAAAAAATTTACTTACATCCGTTACGATGAGATAAGGATTTTCTTATGAATATGGGTTGAGCAAGAGTGTTTAAAAATAAAAGTTTACTTTTAGTTGCAATATTGATTGGGCTCATTCTCTCTACGTCGTTCGTGCCAATCTCATTATTCCCAGAGGGATCTTTCCATATTGTTCTCCAAACTTTGAAGGGACTTCTTCTAACGATGTCCTGGATTGTGCTTTATTTCCTCATCAAAGTGTCCTTTTTTGAGCGTTATGAAGTTGTTTATAAGAAAGATGTTCCTCGTATTGTATTAAGTACAACTAAATTTATTATATTCGTTTGTGCTTTTCTTTCCATTGTTGTGTTTGTTTTGGGGCAATCTATTTTAAGTATTTTGACATTGGGGGGACTTGTTAGTGCAGGCTTAACATTTGCTCTAGGTGAGCTAATTCTTGATGCGTTTTCTGGTGTTATTTTAGAAACAGAATCTCCATTTGAGCTCAATGATTGGATTAAGACATTAGACGGAGCGGAAGGGCGGGTTATAAAGATCAACTGGCGTACAGTTATTCTTGAGAATATGGATGGATATATTATTGTTGTTCCCCATCGAAAAATTGCTCAAGGTTTTACAAATTATAGCAAACCGCGTCGGAGTTATTGGGATAGCGTTAAGATTTGTTTGGATCATACGGTTCCTGTTGAAAGAGCGGAACGCATCCTAAGAGCAGGAGTTATGAGTGTAACGAGTGTTTATCAAAAAAAATGTGACGTAGCTGCGATTAAGACAAACCGAAGTGGTATTACTTACGAAGTTCGTTACCTGGTGTCGGATATAATAGAATGTCGTGACGTTAAGCACGACGTGATCAATGCGTTGACGAAGCATTTACATGCTTACAAATTAAAGATATCTGAGGTTTTAGGTGAATATACTTTGTCAAAGGGAAGAAAATCTTATCAAGAAGAGTCTCCCCTCATACTTGCAAATTTTATTGAGAACGTTGAGTGTTTCAATGAATTACCACGAGCTACAATAAAGAAATTAGCTGAAAACGCGAAACGTTGGGTTTTTGCTGAGGGGGAGATCATTGTCAGTGAAGGCACAGAAGGGCAGTCTATGTATTTAATTGGTGAAGGTAGTGTCGAAGTGTCTATCGCCTATAAAAACAAAGCAGGAGATAAAATAGAAAAAAAACTATTTTGCTTAGGTTTCCCTGAATATTTTGGTGAAATGGCTTTGCTTCTCAATGAAAAAAGATCTGCAACTGTAACGGCAATAACAAATGTGGTGGTTTATGAAATTTCCCAAGAGTTACTGAAAAGTGCTTTGAAAGGTACGTCAAAAGCCTTTACAAAAATGAAAAAGCAAGCAATTGAGAAAAAAGAAGCAAATAAATTGACAAAGTCTCAAATGGGAAAATTAATTGAGAGAAAAGTTGCTCCTTCTAATGGACTGTTATCAAGTTTTAAAAAATTCTTCCAGTAAACGATATGGTGTTGAGAAATTATTTACTCAATCGTTGGGCATAATAGGCATAATTTTCCCATACTCGTTGAACATAGTTGCGTGTTTCCGCATAGGGAATAGTTTCAATCCAGTCAATTAAGTCAACACCTTGGTGACGAGGGTCCCCATATTTTTCTATCCAAGATTCTACGGCTTTTGCTCCCGCATTATAGGCTGCGATTGATAAAATTAAGGATCCCTTGAAACGATCTAATAAATTATTTAAATGTGCACATCCTAACGGTAAATTAACATTGGGGTCACTTAAAGATCCTAGGTTGTTCTTAGATCTTCTTGCTGTTTGCAGGGCTGTTTTTGGCATAAGTTGCATAAGTCCTTGTGCCCCGGCGGGACTTAAGGCATCTGCTTTGAAACGACTTTCTTGACGAATAATGGCATGTACCAATGCCGAATTTGTTTTGCTTGTCTCTTTTTGAAAATGGCGTGGTAAAATGGGATAAGCGGCTTCAATTAACGGAACATTTTTCATGGGCAGCTTTTTAGATGCTAGAACGCCATAGTATGGACCGCACTCAGCAGCAGCCATTTCGATCAAAAGGATTTGCTCTCCGGGATCTGTCAATTCTTGAGAAAGTTTTATTCCAAAAGGTTCAACAAGGTGTTTTCCCCCTACAGCGCATAATAAGCGCACGGCCCTTACCAGAGGTCGATCCTCAAATTTTTGTCTTGTGTGAGCGTCGATTGGACGGCGTTTTGGATGTAATTGTGGCGCGGCCCCGGTTACGCTTCCTCGTAAGGCCAGTTGCCCATAATAGGTTCCTGGGTAGGATTTTGCTTTTGTCATCCAATTTTGTGACTCTTGAGGTTTTCGTAAAGCTGAAGCAGCACGTGAAGACCAATAGGCGGCTCTTGCAATGCTGATCGGTGTCTTGACTTTATCATATAACGTTTGAAAATGGCTTAAAGCCACTTCGGGTTTCTTAAGCATACGCAAAGCAATCCAGCCTGCTAACCATTCTCCATTAGCAAAGTCTTCTCCGACAGATAGGCCATGATTTTTAGCCAAGTTATACGCATCTTGATATCGTCGATCATCCATCATGCGTCGAATTAATAAATTTCTTTCGCGCCACCAAAGTTCTTCATCTTCTACTGGTGAGGTGGCAGTCTCTAGGAGGGCCATCATGTGGGTATTATTTTCTTTTCGGCGGTGCCATTTGATCCGATCATAAACGAGGCCTGGATCCGACGATAATTCCATGGGAATTTTGCCTAATTTTGTATCCACATCACCCCCTTTTTCAATAAGGGTAATTCGGGCATCCGTTAAGGCTTTTTGCCCTTGATTTAGCCAGGGAAACATTATACGAGCCGCTGAGGTTTTTTCCTTCATGAGGAGACGATCCACGCGCTGATAGTGATTCTCTTGGTTTAAATGATCCTTAAATTCTTGCCAAAAGGACTTGAGAGCGTTTGTTTCAAAATCAAATTTAACCCAAGCATATTGTATTATACTTTTCGCAGCATTATTCCGGCCCACTTTAATTAATGCCCGTGCGTAAAAAGTTGCTCCTTTTGCAGTAAGAGGTGGGTTTTCATCAAACCATTTTCTTAACTCATTACGGTTATCGGTTTCTTTTAAACTTTCTTCAGCATAAATTTGTAACCTTTCTTTTAAAGGCCAATCTGCGTGATTGCGTAAAAAACTAATAATTTTGGAAAAAGACATTCCTGTACGCTCTATAGGATTTTGCAATTGCAACCATTGAATTAAGGAAGAGGTAACCGGGCATGACTGGGCACGTATCTTTTCTGTTTCCAAAAAACTTCCCTGAAGTGCAAGTTGGAGGGCTCTCCCACATCGACTTAATTCGTGAGAATATGCCTTTGAGGGAACAATCAATGCCAAACATACGAGCAAAAACTTGGCAAATGAAAAATATGTCGTTATTGTCAGCTTAGATTTCGCAATATTTTGCATTAACTCTATTTCCACTATAGTGAGTTTAGCGATGTTTTCAGGTTCTATTGTTGCTCTAATTACACCATTTTTTCAAGATCAAGTTGATGAATCCGCTCTTTGTGACCTTATCGAGTGGCAAATTCAACAGGGAAGCCAAGGAATAGTTGTTTGTGGGTCTACGGGAGAGGGGGGGCTTCTTTCTTCGCGTGAACGTCTACAAGTTCTTTCGTTAACACTTAAAGTTGCCAGCGGCCGAGTGCCCGTCATTATGGGCGCGAGTTCACAATCAACCTCAGAGGCTGTGGACATGGTAAAAGAAGCAGAAATTTTGGGTGCAGCCGCTGCTCTTGTTATGACGCCTTACTATATCAAACCCATGCCGGAAGGAATTTTTCAACACTTTCAAGCCATTACAAAGGCTTCATCTTTGCCAATTGTTATCTATAACCATCCGGGGCGTACAGGTATTGATTTACCATTGTCCTTATACACACGATTATTTGACCTCCCCACCATAGTGGGAGTTAAAGATTCAGGGACAGATATGCGTCGCCCCCTTCAATTGCGACAGATAACTCCAAAACCTATTTGTCTTCTATCCGGAGATGACCCAACTGCAGGAGCTTATTTATCTAAAGGAGGAGATGGGTGCATTTCTGTAACTGCTAATGTAGCTCCAAAACTTTGTCAAGAAATGATGAAAGCCTGGCAAGATCTTGATTTGCCCTCTTTTGCAGCTCTAAGAGATGACTTGTTTCCTTTAAGTGAGGTGTTGCTGGTGGAAACCAACCCTTCACCTTTGAAATTTGCTGTTTCATTATTGAAGAAGTGTCATAATGAAGTAAGGTTACCCCTTGTTCCGGTTTCCGCAAGTTCTGAAAACCAAATTCGGGAAGCCATGAATGCCATTGGCCTGCTAAATTAAAAGGAGATTTTATTAATGTTGCAAACAAAAAAAATTATAAGAACATCAAAGGTATATTGTCCAAGATGGTATGGTGGCAATCTTTTCTTTCTCGTTCTTTTTTTAATTATATGGCTACCGATAGGTCTTCTTTTATTAGTAAAAAATGCGTCTATCAGCAAAGCCAATTCTCGATTTTACCTGAAATATTATGGCTCCTGGTTTTGGTTGTTTTTTTGGGGGATTATTTTCTTTCCTATAGCTATTCTTCTTTTTCTCGTAAAAGGGATTGATGTTATCGAGGAAGAGACAGTTGTTCAAGATGAGACAATAATTGAACGGTTGTAAACTTAAGTGGTTCTAAGGATTTAATAGATGGCTGTTGCTCCTGACCAATATCGAGTCGTTGCTCAAAATCGACGAGCAAGATTTGATTTTGAAATTACAGAAACTCTCGAAGTTGGCATCATGCTTACGGGCACGGAAGTTAAATCTTTGCGCCTCGGCACAAGCAGCATTAATGAATCTTTCGCCGGAGAAATGGAAAGCGAAATTTTCTTATTTAACGCCAATATTCCGGAATATCTTGAAGCCAATCGCTTTAACCATGAACCCAAGCGCCCCCGAAAATTATTAATGAGGAAGCGACAATTAACAAAATTTTTAAATGCCATTCGTCGTAAAGGTATGACCCTTGTGCCGCTTAAAGTTTATTTCAATGGGAAAGGTCGAGCGAAGGTTGAGTTGGGGTTGGGTCGAGGAAAAAGAAATGTTGATAAGCGTAATACGATTAAAGACAGAGATTGGCAGCGCGACAAAGCGCGTTTGATGCGCACCAAGGGGTAGCGAGGGAATGGCAAAAGAAGAGGGATTAAGACTCAAACCAGGCCTTTATCTTGTGGCTACACCCATCGGAAACTTAGGCGATATTACCTTAAGGGCCTTAGAAACTTTAAAAAATTGTGATGTGATAGCGTGCGAAGATACCCGAGTAAGTCGAAAACTTTTATCTGCCTATAGCATTGCCAAACCACTCATCAGTTATCACGACCACAATGCGGATCAAATGCGCCCTCTGATCCTTGACAAAATCGCTACAGGACAAGTTGTTGTCTTAATCAGTGATGCTGGCACACCCCTTATCTCCGATCCCGGATTCAAGCTAGTTCAACACTGTTATAAAGCTCATCTCCACGTAACCTTTATTCCAGGACCCTCTGCGGTCATTGCGGGCCTTGTTTTATCGGGAATGGCTTGTGACCGGTTTCTTTTTGCGGGGTTTGCTGACAAAGCTGCTTATTCAGAATTATCTTCAATTAATACGACACTTATTTTCTTTGAATCTGCCAAACGATTAGGAGCGTCCCTAAAACAGATGGCAAAATCTTTTGTAGGCCGAGAGGTTGCAGTAATACGTGAAATTACAAAGCTCTTTGAAGAAGTGCGTCGGGGATCTTTTGCAGAGGTTATCCAGTATTATGAAGAAAATGGTCTACCAAAAGGCGAGGTTGTGGTCGTATTAAGCCCTAAAAATTCTCAATTCCAACACCCTTCTTTACACAATATTGACGATATGCTGCGTCAAGCTCTCGCATCCCATAGTATTCGTGATGCTTGTACCTTAGTGTCAGGATCGTTAGATTTACCGAGGAAACAAATATACCAACGGGCCTTGGAGTTGCGGGAAGAAGAATAAAAAAGATGGGAAACTGGCTAAAAACCTATCATGCTCAAGGTCACTTGGCAGAGCTAATGGCCGCCTTATTATTGTGGGTGAAGGGGTACCAAATTCTTCAACGTCGCTATAAAACTCCTTTAGGTGAAGTCGATATTATTGCTTCTCGCGGGAAAACACTAATTGCCGTGGAGGTTAAGTTCAGAGCAAGCATCCTTCAAGCCGGTGAGGCTATTAGTCTAAAACAGCGAAAACGCATAGAAATGGCTCTTTCTCTTTATTTGAAGCGTTTGACTTGGGAGCCTCAGAATATTCGCTTTGACGCAATTTACCTTATCCCGTATAAATGGCCTAAGCATATTGTGAGTGCCTGGTTTGTTGAGAGATAGACAAAAAAAGAAAGGAAGATATTATGCATTTTAAAAAGTTATTGTTGTTATGTGGAGTCATAAGCTGCTCTGGTGTTTTGGTTGCTTGTGTACCTGGGGTTATCGGGGGCGGCGCTGCTGTTGGAGTCGCCGCTGCTAAAGAAAAAGGAGTTTCTGGGGCCTGGGCAGACACAAAAATTTCTTCTGCAATAAAATTAAGTCTCTATCAAAAGGATCCGGAACTTCATCGTGTAGTTGATGTTAATGTACAAAATGGAGAAGTTATGTTAACAGGCGCTGTACCCAATGAACAAATGCATTTGGATGCCGTAAAGATTGCATGGGAACCTCAAGGCGTAAAACGGGTGATTGACAATATTGGTCGTTCAGAGGGCGCATCTCTTGGGACCTATACCAAAGATACTTGGATTACCACTCAATTAAAGAGTACACTGATGTTTGATGGTGAAATTCAGTCCCGTAACTACAGTATTAAGACAGTTAGTGGCCAAGTTTACATTATGGGAATTGCGCAAGATCAGGCTGAATTAGATAGAGTTGTCAATCACGCCAGCAATACGGTTGGTGTTTCAAAGGTTGTAAGCTATGTAAAGATGAAGGAAGAAGTGAATTAAAGACTTCCCCTTATGAAAATGCTGCTATAGTGTTTTAGCTTCTAGAAATTTTATTTATTCAAGCTGACAGTATGGTGGCATTTTATATTTTTGTATACTTAAATTATAATTTTGTTTTCTTTTCATTTTATGAAGCATTTTATTCCGAAATATCTCAAAATTCCCTTGAAATCATTGAATAAATTTAACAATCAAAATATATCAGTTTCTTAACTTATTTTTAAGTTTTAACCAAGTATAATTGTTTATTAATTGTAATATTTATTTGGAGAAGAAAATGAACATTAAGTCTTTTATTGATAAATTTGAGAAGGTAAAAAAAATAAATAATATTCGAAGCCATCGAAAACAGTTCATATGCCTTAGCAAATTTGTTCAGAATAGATTCACAACATTCAAAAATTATATGCTTTCTGAATATTCTGTACCTGTGATAGGTTTTGGGGATTTAAATATTGATGTTTGTGATCATAATCAAAAATTTGAAATACGTATTGAGATTCCAGGGGTTCCAGAAGAAGACATTCGGATTAGTTCTCTCGAAAATAAATTGATAATAAATGCAGAAAAAAAAGCGGCAAAAAATAGAAATCAAAAGAATTATTATATTATGGAATGTGCTTATGGTAGCTTTATGCGTTCCATACCATTGCCATTTAATATTAATAGTGAGAAAGTTACGGCAAATCTAGAAAAAGGCGTACTCACAATCATTGTTACAAAGCCAATAAATAGTGAAGAGACAGAAAAAGTCATCGAAATTAAGAGTAAGAAGTAAGGCAAAGTTTGACCCGCAGGGTCAAGGTGTTGCGTGTTACTCTGGACGCGAGTTAATCAATAAAAGCCTGAAATTTGAGTGAGAAGGGCTTTACTGATTAACCGTGGACCAAAACATAATAGCCTACGTAAAACCAACCAAATAGACCGTGAATGATAGCCCATAGAATAGAATGGTGGGTTGTATAAGAAATAACCATGGCAAGGGCGGATCCAAATGAAACACCGTATTTCAGGAATTTATGTCTAAAAACCATTTTCAAAATTCTCCTTTTGAGTCAATTATCTATACCCATTATGAAATTTTAAACAGCACCTGTCGATATTAACCTTCATGGCGTTTTCCGCTGCGTTCCATCACAGCAATAAAGAAACCATCAACGCCGTGTGCATGGGGTGTAAGTTGTAACATTTCTGTGGTCAGGGGGCAGGGTATATTTAAGACATCAGACCATACGCTTTGAATAGGTAAAAGATGAAAATCCGGGTGGTCTTGTAGAAAATTTTGAACTTGCAATGCATTTTCTTCTTGAAAAAGGGAGCAAGTAGCATAAATTAATCGCCCCGCGGGAGTGTTGTCTTTTTTTGGTTTCACAAGAGAAGCGGCTCGAGTCAGAATTTGCTGTTGTTTAGCAACAAGTTCTTCTAGATCTTTTTCAGAAAATCGTCTTTTCAAGTCGGGATTCCGGCGCCACGTCCCACTTCCTGAGCAAGGGGCATCAACCAAAACGCGATCAAAACGTTCCGCTTGCCGCTTTAACCATTTAATCGTTGCTTCTTCTTCCAAATTTCGAAATTCTACGTTGTTGACACCTGCTCTGCGCAAGCGTTCTCTAGCTCGAGTCAATCGCCAGGCAGCAACATCCGTTGCGACAATTCGCCCCTTATTTTGCATAGTTGCAGCCATGGCAAGGGTTTTTCCTCCTGCTCCTGCACAAAAATCCATAATGGTCATACCATTTTGCGCATCAGCTAAAAGAGCCAATAATTGGGATCCTTCATCTTGAACTTCGATATTTCCATTTTTCCACAACTCATGTCCTGATAAGGGGCGACGTTCGATTAAACGAATACCGATGGGAGACCAAGGTGTTAAGGTGGCTTCGAATCCTTCTGCTTTAAGCTGGGCAAAAACGGCATCCCTGGTAGTTTTCAGCGTATTGACTCGTAAATCAAGGGGAGCAGGTAGATTTAATGCGTGGATAGCTTCTTCAAGTTGTGCCCCGAAAGTCATTTGTAAATGTGGTAATACCCAAGTCGGGATGTTTAAGCGAACAGTTAAGGGCATTTCGGCGAGTTTTCGACGTTCCATCTCTTTCAGAATAAAAAGTTCAAGTGTGGAGAGTGGTTCAAGGTCAAATTTATCCGTGTGACCTTCCTTTTGGCATAAGGCTTGAAGTTGAGGAATCGTGAGATTTTGTATTATATGGGCATAAGTAAGTACCAATATCCTTCCCCACCCAGGTTTGTTAGGGGAAATGCCCGTAATATACCAGGCGAGTTCTTCATATCGGCGCAAGATTTGATAGACTATTTCAGAAATAACGCGACGATCTGTTGATCCCATATAACGGCATTGGCGAAAATAACTTGTGACCAGACTATCCGCTGGAGCCGTGGAAGTCAGAATCTTATCCAATAAAGTTACAGCGGCTTGAAAGCGAGCTCCTTGTCTCATAAAGGTACAGTTCTCATAAGGAAACAGCCTCGCGGTTGGGTAAGGGGTCTTGGTGAATAATAATCTCAGCGTGAGGAAAAGCCTTTTGAAGGGCTAGTTCTACATCATTTGCGACATCATGAGCTTCCAGAAGAGACATTTTTTCGTCCATATCTAAGTGCATTTGAATAAAGTCTTGTAAACCAGCTGAACGGGTCCTCAAGTCATGAATTCCCCACACAAGCGGATTTTGGAGAACAATTTCAGTAATGCGTAAACGCTCCTCGTCTGGCAATTCTCGATCCATCAACACGTCTAATGATTTTTGACCAATAACCCATGAGGTGTATAAAATATATCCGGCAATGCCAGCTCCCACAAGTGGGTCTAATCGTGTCCACCCAAATAAAAAAGAAACATTTAAGGAAATAAGAACACCAATGTTGGTATATAAGTCGCCTAAGTAATGGAGTGAATCTGCTGAAATAGCAAGCGATCGGGTTTGATTGATGACGTATCGTTGATAAATAACCAACAACAAGGTAAGTACGATGGCCAGAATCATTACAATACTACCTGTCAAACTTTCTTGCAGGGGATGGGGGTAAATGAGTCGATGTATAGCATCGATGATGATCCAAACAGCAGATCCCGCAATAAAGGCAGATTGCCCCAAGCCTCCTAGGGCCTCTGCCTTCCCATGGCCAAACCGATGTTCCTTATCAGCTGGTTTTAAGGCCTGCCTTAAGACCAACAAGTTAATTACTGAAGCGGTTATATCAAGCAAAGAGTCAATTAATGAGGCTTGTAAGCTTAAGGAATCTGATCGCATCCAAGCGAAAAATTTGGCCAGAATAAGAATAGCTGCGACCACGACGGAGGCATAACTCGCCAGACTAACCAACAATTTGGTGTGTTGGGAGATCGGTGTATTTTTTGGAGTTTCTTCGTGATTCATGCGTTATCATCCAATTTTTCCCTATTGTGGCGAAGGATGACGCCCATGTCAAATACCTCTTAAATAGGGGCTCCAAACTCAGGGGATATGGAAGGTATATATTTTTCGAGTCAGCAATAAGCAAATGCTTGTCACGACCCTGTGACCCCGGCTCTGAATTTGCGTCAAATCATTTGCCTTAGTTAGATAAAGCTCTTATCACTTAATTTTCGCAACAATCTTTGATTGTACGGAATTCAAGGCCGTTGATATGCTGGTTGCAGAATTTCCTATGGTAAAAGCATTTGCGCTTGAATTACAGCAAGGTGACAGAGTGCCCGTATTTCCATTTGCAAGAAGATAAATATCAACATTTTTGGCTTTAATATTTTTGCAAATGCGGAAAAATTTGGCGGAAACTTCTTTTAATATACTCTCCTTAAATGAGGTTCCAGTGACTGTCCCTTTATAGTTTGTTGCATCAGACAAATTTAACCCGAGGCTTTTGTCCATTGTTTTAAACCACTTATTTTCACACGTTATATCGTCAACTTTGCTAATGTAATCAGTTGGAACCGGAATCATCCCATAACCGGACATCCACCAGTGATTCAAGCCGTTTACAACCCTAGTTGCATCACCACATTTGTTGACATAGTAGGCGCTTACATTGGGTGTAAAATCATTCCAATATTCAGAATTGTTGAAAATAAGTATCATACTTTTCTGAACTCCATCATATGCTTTGGGATATTCTCCTGTAGCTCTTAGTGTGGTCGCTTTATCCGAATTAACTAGCCAAAAATCTTTCCATAATGGGTCAATCGTTCTCCAGCCCCATGATATGAGAGAGGGAAATAAGCCATCTGCAGAAGCTTTAAAATTCTTTAGCTTGTTTAGATAATTCACAACCATTGTTTTATTGGCTGTTAATGGCAGTATGGGATATGAGGGGTTTGATATGTAGGTATAAACTTGTGAGCAAGATATATTTGTTGTGCTCGGTGGGCACTTTGTTGGCCACATTTTTGGCGCGCATGATGTATAACCTCCTGGGCAGATAGAAGGTACAGGATTACTTGTTAGAACGCCTGGATCTGTTGGGTAAGTGGCATAAATACCATTTGCATAATAAAAAGGATTTTGAGTGGAATTATAAGCTGCATTGTTAAATATATAATTTGTACTTAAAGGGTAAAATGCTGGGTTCGCAGATTCATCATTCGTGGTTACGCTAAGATGGCCAAATAAACTATTTGACACAGTTGTAGATGATTCAAGCAAAAATTCTGTAGCAATTGGTGTAATACTCACCATCACGTTGCTAGGAAGGTTATTCACAAAAGTGATGAGGGCGTTACAGATATTTTGATGAAAATTGTTTGGTAAGAAACGGGCAGAAACTTCATAAACAATAGCAACTTCCGCAATATTTTGGTTGCCCATGGGAACGGTTGCCGTTGCATTATATGTTTTAGTGGTTGAGCCGCCAATGCTCATAAAAGTGGTGGGAACGACAATAGAAGCCGTAACGGTTACCGTATTGTTGGTTGTATTCACACTCACATTGGGACCTGTTACATTTTGCAGGCTTGTTATGTTAACAGCAAATGTTTTTTGTGCCTCCGTTGTAATAGTTGCTGCTACCCCGTTACCATTAGCGACACCGGCTCTAGCGGCTGCGTCTACAGCTGCTTGTAAGGATCTTTTTTGTTGGAGTGCGATGGAACTATCAACAGCTAAGCCCAGGATCAATATTATGGGTATAAGGCTCATTCCAACAAAGATAAGCACAGCTCCTCTATCATTTTTAATGAAAGACAAGATTTTTTTGGGGGTGCTTAACATTTTAAACTCCTTTTAATTTGCCGGTAAAGGGCTAAAGACACCAGACCCTCTTGGAACGGACTGGGCTACTTTTGATAATTTGACAGAAGGAAAGATACTCAAGAAATAAGAAAATAAGGGTTGGTAGTCATAACTCACTTCAACAACAATCACGTTTGAATTTAAGAGAAGGGTAAAGGGAGTGGACTGCACTTGCCCCGTTCCTGGGTTCGTTGTGATTTTGCTAGAAGCACCTACCGAACCTTGTTGCCAAACAAGTTTTTGATTATTCGTTAAGCCGACTTGTTGGAGGCCGGTAACCATCACGGCACCTTTTGTTGCAAAACTGTAATTTGTGCCCATTAAATTTGCGCCGATTAGACAATCTGTTATTGTTGCTGTACTCGTTTGAGCACTAACCCAATTGGCAATGCCCGAAGCAATTTCATTTAATTTTGCACTGAGAAGAATGTAGTTTGTTGTCTCATAAATTCCCAAAGAAACAGTCACTAAGAAAGGCAAAATAAGGGCAAATTCTACCATTGAGGCCCCAAGCGATTCCTTTTTAAATTTTTGAATCTTTTTGAAAAAAATCATGATGGAAATGTTCCTTCGTTTTTTGTATAAGTGGTCGCTTGCAGCACTTTTTGCGTACCAAAAATACCAGCAACTAATGGACTTGATGGAGAATAGTTATAACTCGCCTTATACATACTGACTTGACCAGGATTACCCGTTCCCGCCGTACCCACACCACCTAAATTTGCTATTGTAAATGAGGGGAATGATTGAATAGTGATGGTTAAATTAGCCATATTGAGAAGACCTGAAATTCCATTATTCATTACAGCAATTGCGGAAGCGGTTCGCGTAGTGCCTGCAGAATAGGTTCCCCCTGCTCCATAATTAGCTCCTGCCATGGTGCAACTTTGCAAATTAACTTTAATTGCAAGCATGATCCCCAATTCTAACGTACTCAAAATAATCAAAATTAGAATAGGAAATACGACAGCAAATTCAATAAGCGAAGTCCCTTTTTGATTACGCTTTAATGGTCGAAGATCAATTAAAAAAAATGGTTTATGAGACATTCATCAACCTCACTATGGCAGGGCCTAACAAAACGATAAAGAGGTTTGGCATTACAAATAAAACCAAGGGAATGACCATCAGTGAAGGTAATTTTGCGGCTTGATTTTCGGCTCGTTGCATCCGCCCATCTCGAATTTCTTTTGATAAATCTTCAAGCGCTTGGAGGGTTGGCGTTCCTTGCTGTATGGTTTGTAAGATTGTTGTCGTAAAGGTGCGAATGATAAGACTTGGGACGCGTGTATATAAGTTCTGTAAAGCTTGTCGACGATCCAAAATCATTTCCAATTCAATGTTCGTGAGAATCAATTCATGGGCGATCTCTTTACCAAATTGCACAATCTCTTTTCCAACTCGTTCAATAGCGCGATTCAGACTTAATCCAGCCTGTAAACAGATAATGATAAGATCTAAGGCATCGGGAAACTGTTTTTCAATTTGTTGAACACGTTTTTTAATAGTCCCTTTTAAATATAAGTCGGGGGCTAACCAACCGGAAAGTGCTGTAAGGATTATGATAAACCACGTAATAGCAAAAGATGATTCTGCTAAGCTAGGACGCAGGCGAATGACGACATACCCTATGCCTATCCCGAACAGAAAACACAAAAGTTTGGAACCAAGAAAAAAGGCTTGAGTATCTTTTGAAATCCATCCCGCTTGCTCAAAGGTGGTTTTCATGGATTCATCCCCAAGAAATGGGTTTTTGAGTATATAATCCATCATCCGTTTTGCAAAAGCTTCCTTTTTCTTTTCAACCTTTTTTTTGCGTTGAAAAAACGGGCTGTTTAAATTCGTTTTTTTAGAAGAAGATCGAATGTGGTTGTATTGAATACGCAAATCTTCTAAACGAGCTTCCAATGCGGGTTTTGTAAATATTAGTTTGCCCAACACAAATACCATAACAAAGACACTTATACCGGATGCAATTGCCATATTTAGGGATTGAAATGTGGCGAAATCTATTTCTGTCATCGCTATTCCTCCACTTTCATCATGCGTGTGATAACGAGAGCGCCTGTTACAGAGAGCCCAATACAAATCCAAAGCATTATTTTTCCTTTAGGATCGGTGAAGAAGAACTTTGTATATCCAGGCGTAATAAATTCCACAACAATAGACAAAAAGATGGGGAGACTTCCCACGATTAGTGCAGTGGCACGGCTTTCTGCAGATAGAGTCCACACCTTCTTGCGAAAGCGATCTCTTTCTCGAATGACTTCAGATAATTTTCCTAATATATCCGCAAGGCTACCGCCCATTTCTCGCTGAATAATTAAGGCGAGGGAAAAGAATCGAAACTCTTCAATACCAATTCTGGCTGCAGCTTCCGTTAAAGCATCATCGGGTGTGATTCCAATTTGTAATTGAGAGGCAATATAATTAAATTCGTTTCCTACCGGATCTTCAACTTCTTCAGATACCATGGCAACTCCTCGACCCAGAGTCATACCGGATTTTAACCCACGTGTGATAATGTCGAGGGCCACAGGAAATACTCTCACAAAGGATTTTTTCCAGGATTTTTCTTTGAATCTGAGTAACATAAAATGGCCAAACAATGAAGCGGAAATACCAAAAAGAAAAGAACGACCTAGGGGTAAACCATAGGTAATAAATATTGCATCTGATAAAGCGAAACTGCTGAAAATTTGGCTGGCTAAATGGATTTTTATATTGGGGAAAAATCCGCTTCTATAAAGAAGATATTCAATTTGCTTAAAAGCAGGAATGGGCTGTGATAAAAAAGATTTCAGTTTGTTTTCTACTTGAAGTGACTTTAAACGCTTTTCATCAACTTTTGGCGTTACTTTTTCCCATTTTTCAATAACGCCACTCCCATACTCTGCCCATCGACCCTGCAAATGTCTATTGGCTCGAATTATTGGAAACAAACGAGAAAGAAATACATAATAAAGTAGGACAGTAATACTTATAGAAAAGGCCCAGGCAGTATAATAATCTTGGGTCATGATATCCCCATGATCTGCGCAAGTTTTTTATCTAAACCAAAATATCGTGCTTTTTCCATAAAGGTTGGAATTGTTCCTGCGCGAGGTTGAAATTCACCAATTATACGACCCTCTTTATCTTCTTCATGATAGGTGAATTCAAATAATGTTTGGGTTTTAATGCCCCCATCTTCAAGACCAACAATTTCAATAATTTCTTGAATACGTCTCACACCATCTCTCATCCGTTCAACTTGGACAATCAGATCAACGCCACCTGCAATTTGCGCTTGAATTACTTTACCTGATACTCCTGAATCTGACATGGTGATCATATTTTCAAGTCGTAAAAGAGCGTCTATGGCCCTATTTGCGTGGATTGTTGACATAGAACCATCATGTCCGGTGTTCATTGCTTGCAACATATCAACAGTTTCTTGCCCCCGAACTTCTCCCACAATAATGCGATCAGGACGCATACGCAGAGCATTTTTGAGCAAGTCACGAATTGTGATAGCACCCTCACCTTCAATGTTGGGTGGGCGCATTTCTAATCGAACGACATGAGGTTGCTTGAGACGCAGCTCAGCTGCATCTTCAATCGTAACAATACGTTCATTAGGATTAATAAGTTGGGAAAGGGCGTTTAAAAGTGTTGTTTTCCCAGAACCTGTTCCTCCCGAAACAAGAGTGTTTAAACGACAGGTTGTAGCAATTTGGAGAAATTCTGCCATTTTTTCAGAGAGGTTTTTTTGTCGAACCATTAGGTCAAAATCTATGGAACGGCGGGAGAATTTACGAATGGATAGGGCAGGACCATTTAAAGAAACAGGTGGGGTAATGATATTGATACGACTTCCATCTGGCAGCCGTGCATCTACCATGGGGCTGGCTTCGTCAATTCGACGGCCAATTCTGCCGGCTATACGCTGAGCAATTTGCAATATATGAGCATGATCTCGGAATGTTACCCACGTTTTTTCAATTTTCCCGTGGCGCTCGACATAGACCATGTCAGGCCCATTCACCATAATATCCGTTACGCTGTCATCGCTTAAGAGTTGTTCGAGGGGGCCAAAGCCGATCATGTCATTGACAATATCAGTTGCGACCTGCTTTTGCTCACGTCGATTAAGCTGCACTCCTTGAGAATTAACAAACTGAACAACGAAGTCTTCAGTTTCGTGTTGAAGTTCCCCTGGGGTCATGTGCACAGCTGTGCTAGGATCTATCCGAATCATCAGTGCATTATAAATCATTGATCGCAAAGGCATTAAGCGATTATTGATGCTTTCCTGCGTTGATACTTGCGTCACTGGTTTTTTATTAATCACTGTGGTAGTCATTAGGATCCCCTTAACCTTGCTGTACAAGGCTTAACCAAGCCACAAAAAAGCTTTGGCTCCCTCTCTCTTATATAAACAAAGAATTCAATGAATCTATGTTTAGAGCTTGTTAGCTATGCTGGTAAAGTCAGCGTTAACTTTCGTACCAACAGTTGTAATCGCTGTAATAGCTGCAAGCGCAATCAAGGCAACAATCAACGTATACTCAACCAAGCCACCGCCTTGTTCACATTTGCTAAATAAAGATAACATTTTCATTTCTTTGTCTCCTCTAAGTATTAAAAATTTTAATCAGATTGACTGTTTAAAATAAGCCAAAGTCATTAAACCGATGTATCACTTACTTGATCATTTTGAGGGAAGAATTATTAAGACGAAGTTAATGCCAAAAAAGTATTTTTATTCTGAATAGCTACGCTAGAATTAAGACCCTTTTTAAGGACTGTTAAGGTCGAATAAAAAGGGTCTTCCTGCAACGCACTACAATTTGTTGGAGATGCTGGTCATACTTGTATTGACTTTGGTTCCAACGGTTGTCATAGCAGCAATGGCTGCAAGAGCAATCAGGGCAACAATCAAAGTATACTCAACCAAACCACCACCTTTTTCATCGAATAAAAAATTAAACTTTTTCATGTATAAACTCCTTTTTAATGTTTAATGTCAAATTCAAGATAATTTTTATCTTGTTCATTTTTATACTGAAAGCGATAGGTTAAAAAATCGTTAAGAAATAAGAAGTATAAAACGGGGAATTTTATGTGAAAAAATAATTGATCAAGACAAATAGACTAAAGACAATAAGGAAACCCAGAAGGGAAAATTCGAGGGATAGGCTCCCCCACTCATCTTTAAAAAAATAGGATATCATAGGGGCTATCTCTCCAAACTTTTTGCCATCTTGGCAGTTAATTTGGGTCGATAGATGAAAATTTCAATAGTTAAATATAAAAATTATACTAAATAATTTATAATCTAAGAAATTTTCTCTAGCTCATCAATAAATCCTGAGATGACATTTAAGCCTTGCTGCCAAAATAAGGGATTTTTTGCATCTAGGCCAAACGGTTTTAATAGTTCGGGATATCTCTTAGAACCACCTGCTTTTAATAAGTCAACGTAAAGCTCTGTAAAATTGGGATGTCCAGATTCATAAACAGAATATAATGAATTAACTAAACAATCTCCAAACGCGTAGGCATAAACGTAAAAGGGGGCATGGATAAAGTGAGAGATATAGCCCCAAAAGGGTCGCACAATAGGATCAATACGAACAGATTCACCCAATGCTTCTTGCTGAGTTTTCATCCATATATCCGCAATATCTTCAGCAGTCAGTTCTCCACTTCGGCGGCGCGTGTGAAGCGTGCGTTCAAATTCAAAAAAAGCAATTTGGCGTACAACAGTATTCATCATGTCGTCAACTTTAGAGGCAAGTAGACTGCGACGCTGAGCTGTAGTTGTCGTTTTTGCGAGGAGTGCTTTAAAGGTCAGCATTTCACCGAATACGGAAGCCGTTTCAGCAATTGTTAGGGGTGTTCCTGATAAAAAGAGCCCCTGATCAGCGGCTAAAACTTGATGAATACCATGACCCAACTCATGCGCCAAAGTCATGACATCGCGCAATTTTCCATGATAATTCAATAAGATGTAAGGGTGTACGCTGGGGACTGTGGGGTGGGAGAAAGCTCCTGATTCTTTACCGGGTTGGGAAGGAGCATCAATCCAGGGTTGATCAAAAAATCGTCGTCCAATCTTTGCCAATACCGGATTAAAATCATTGTAAGCATTCAAAACAATATTTTGAGCTTCAGGCCAAGAAATAAGGGTGTCTGTCGCATCAGGTAAGGGGGCATTGCGATCCCAATATTCCAATTTTTCTAAACCTAACCATTTGGCTTTTAAGAAATAGTACCGATGAGAAAGACGACCATAGCTTTCTTTAACAGCCGTAGTGAGAGCCTCAACAACTTCATCCTCAACTTGGTTTGATAAGTTTCTTGAAGCAACAGGATGAGGATAAAGGCGCCACGTATCTTCAATTTCTTTGTCTTTAGCAAGGGTATTCGTTACTAACGTGAGAATTGATGTATGACGGGTTAATCCTTCAGATAAAGCTTGAGCAGCATCATGACGCACTTTGGCATCCTTGTTACCAAAGCGATTCAGCACTTCTGCCAGGGCCATATCTTCGCCATTCAGCGAGAATTTTATACCTGCCAAAGTTTCTTCGAATAATCGTACCCAAGCACTACGGCCGGTCACAGACTTTTCATGTAATAGTTTTTCTAAATCAGCTGATAATTGATGGGAACGAAAAAGACGAATCCCCTCAATCCAGGCTTTATAATGACTTAATTGAGAACTATTTTGATAAGCTTTCTGAAGAACGTCATCTTCAATTTGATTGAGTTCAAGTGAAAAGAAGATGAGATGGGAGGAAATGATAGTTGACCGCTCTTGAACCATTTGAAAGAACTGTAATACGGGAGGGTTGTTGACATTTGTTGCAAACAATAAGTACCCGTAACTGATAAGTTTCCCCAAAAGTTCATCAATTTTTTCATAATCAACAATACCCTGGTATAGAGTATCACCTGTCCAAGAATTTGTGGCGGCAAATTTTCCTTTATAAGTTGCCGCAAAGGCTTTGGCCATTTTTTCGGCCTCATTCAAGTCTTCTTCAATCTTTGGATCATTTTGAGAAGCGTAAAAGTCTGTTAAATCCCATCGAGGAAGAAGGTTTTCAGTTTGCTGAGCAGAATTCTGTACAGATGAAGTGGTCATTGTTAGCTTTCCTCTGAAAAAGTTTCAATGGTTGCAATGCGCAAAATATTCGTCCCCCCAGAAACTGCGAAGGGCACCCCGGCAATCATAATAATCATATCACCTTGTTGGGCAAATTTTTGTTCAAAAGCGATTTGACATCCCTTATTCACCATTTCCGAAAATCTATAAATATCAGGTGTTAAAACGGCATGAACACCCCAAACTAAAGCCAATCTTCGTGCGGTGATTAGATTTGGTGTCGCTGCAATTATGGGAACATCTGGTCGTTCTCGGGCTGCTCGTAAAGTTGTGGCGCCAGAATCTGTAAATGTTACGATGGCAGCAATATCGATTGTATTCGCCACATGTCTTGCTGCCGTTGTAATGGCATCTGATACCCGGGCAAGGGGCAGGGGACGTGCTGCCTCAAGCATTTGTTCATAAATTCCATCTTGTTCGACCCTAATAATGATGCGGTCCATCATAGAAACGGCTTCTATGGGATATTTTCCGGAAGCAGACTCAGCTGATAACATGACGGCATCGACACCATCATAAATGGCCGTTGCGACGTCGGAGGCCTCTGCGCGGGTTGGGGAGGGGCTGGAAATCATAGAATCCAGCATTTGGGTGGCGACAATGACAGGTTTCCCAGCTTCCCGACATTTCCGAATAATACGCTTTTGTATACTCGGTACATCTTCAGGAGCCATCTCAACCCCTAAATCTCCCCGGGCAACCATAATGCCGTCAGCTAAATCAATGATTTCCCACAGATGCTGAATCGCCATAGGTTTTTCTAATTTGGCAATAATCTTGGCTTGTCCTTTAATTAAGGCTTGGGCATCTGTTATATCTTCTGGACGTTGCACGAAAGACAAAGCGACCCAGTCAACACCTTGTGACAATCCAAATTCCAAATCAATTCTGTCTTTTGCTGTCATGGCCGATATAGGCAAAATCACACCGGGTACGTTGAGTCCCTTTCGATCTGACAGAATGCCCCCAATAACCACTTCTGTGTTAATATAGTCTTTCCCCCAATCAAGAACTCTTAAACGTAATCTTCCATCGTCGAGTAAAAGCTCTGTCCCTTTTTCTAAACAGGTATACAATTCTGGGTGAGGCAAATTTACACGTTTCTCATCACCAGGTGTTGCCTCTAAATCGAGTCGGAATAAGTCTTTTGAATTAAGAGTAATCTGACGATTGGCAAATTTGCCAACTCTAAGCTTAGGGCCTTGCAAATCCATAAGAATTCCAATGGGACGATCAACTTTTTTTTCTAAAGTTCGAATAATTTTGACAGATTGTTGGTGGTCTTCATGCGACCCATGAGAAAAGTTGAGTCGAAATACGTCAACACCTGCAGAAAATAAATCAGCAACCATTTGGGGGGAGGAGCTTGAAGGTCCAAGAGTGGCAACTATTTTTGCTTTTCTAAAACGGCGCATAACCCATAACTTATAAGAATAGATTTTTATTTTTCTATTATCTCAGTTTCAGCGCCCCAGGGATAGAGGGAATCGATATCAAAAAGTCATAATAAAATGAGGGGAGAGAGCTGAAGGGGGTAAGATATAAAATGGGCTTAAAGGATTTTTTAAAAATTTAGGAATTTCAGAGTTTATTTTACCCCTCCGGAGGTAAGGTATCGGGGTTAATGTTCTTGACGTAAGTTTTGGACTTGAGATTTTCAAGCGTTATGCCCCACTGACCTAATAATTTACTTTGAGCTGTAACAGGCAAAGCCGCAAAATTTTCAAATGATCTTAAAAGGGGAGCAGAAGTAGCGGGTTGTTTCGGGGGAGGATTTCTTGTGAAAGGTACAGGGCTTATAAGTTCTGGGCTTTTGCAAACTGGGTTGAGGGGGAGATAACGCCTATCTTCGCTACGATCGCCATTGTCGCTTGCCAAAATATTGATGATCAAACTAATATGACAGCAAAAAATGGGGAAAGAAACTTTATAAAAAAATCCCCCTATTCTTTTAACAGTTAAATATGCTTGGCTTATGTCTCCCATAATTAAGCCGCTTCTTTCTCATGTTGCCTATTCCAAAATTTTGCGTAATAGCCGTTTTGTAGCAGTAAAGATTTATGTGTACCTTCTTCGACAATCTTGCCCTGCCTCAGCACAATAATACGATCCATTTGTAATAATGTCGACAAACGATGGGCGACGACCAAAACGGTCTTGTTTTTCATCAAGCCTTTTAGACTTTCTTGAATATAATGTTCCGTTTCTGAATCGAGGGCTGACGTGGCTTCATCGAGAATGAGGATTTTAGAATTTTTAAGAAGAGAACGGGCAATAGCGATACGCTGCCTTTGTCCACCCGACAATGTCGACCCTCTTTCTCCAATGAGTGTCTGATATCCTTTTGGGAATGATTTAATAAAACCCTCAGCGTAGGATTTTATTGCGGCATCTCGAATGTCTTCTTCCGTGGCATGGAGATTCCCATATTTAATATTTTCATAGATTGTACGATGAAAAAGTAAAGGTTCTTGAGGAATAAAGGTTATATTTTGATGGAGACTGTCTTGAGTTACCGATCGAATATCTTGCTTATCTATTAAAATTGCTCCTGTCTCAACATCCATTAGGCGAACAAGTAAATTTAAAAGCGTTGTTTTTCCACTGCCTGATTCTCCCACGATGCCAACTTTTTCATTTCCCCGGATTTTAAAAGAAAGGTCTTGAAAAACGGGTCTGCCTTTTTCGGGTGCAAAGTAAACATTTTTAAATTCAATGCTTCCTTCTTTAGCTACTAAAGGACGGGCGGTTGGCGCATCTTTTACAGCGTGGGGCACAATAAGCGTTCTTAGTGCCTGGGTGCATTTTCCATAATTTTCAACAAATTTCATATAGTTACGTGTAATATCCCATACAATATCAACCACAGAAAATGTGAGGGTAATAATTAAAGCAAAATCGCCAATGGTTACATGCCCCTTTTGGCGGGCGAAAATAAGGTAACAAATTATAGCTACGATGAGAATATTTGATATGGCATCCAAAACGGCATTTCGTTTGAGATCATTCCATCCTAACTCTTCAGCCTTTTTTACTTTTTCTTGAGCAACTGATTCTAAAAATTTGATTTCCTACCTGCGACGGGCAAATAGGCGAACAGCTAATATATTTGAAATACTATCCATGAGTTTGCCCACAAGAGTAGTCGATTTTTCAGATAATTCCTCAGATAAAATTTGAACGCTTCGGGATAAGAAAAAGCTGATTGCAACGAATAGAATAGCCCATAGTCCAATGATTAAAGCGAAGATAGGTTGTATGCATCCCATTGTGAAAGTGATGATACATAAAGAAAAGAAAGGGAATAGAAATTCATAGACCCATTGATCTAAAATGATTTCTGTTGTGTCGGCCATCATGGATATTTTGCTTATTAAACTGCCGCCAAAATGATTTTGAAAGTAAGCATGAGAATGTTTTTGGATATATTTTGTCATGCGTATAACTATATTTTTGTTAAAGTGAGGCATGACCTTTAGCCAAATATAATCATGAAAACGACTCACAACGTTCATAAAAATTCTGATAATGATAAATGCCATTAGTGGAGTTTTTAATTGCAAAAAAAGACTGGTTTCCGTTGCAGAATTATTTTCAAGAATATCTAATATGATTTTTATGATATAAGGCTCAATGGTTCTATCCAATGCCCATAAAAGGCAAATAAACGTGATTCCCAGGACATGCCAGGTGTAGGGGCGTAAGAAATGGACAATGAATTGAATAACAGTTTGCGGGAATTCTCTTTTATGCATATAAAATTTCCTTATCCCGCCTATAATTTTAATTATCATTTTTTTTAGATCATAAAACTGTAACCTGTACTTTTTCAAATAGAAAATGGTCTTTGCATGACGAATATTATTAATGTGATTTACGCGTACATCGTTAAAGTTAGGGGAAACTCATAAAAATGAGGGTTAAAAACTCTTTGGGAAAGAATTCTGTTGATATTCCTTTTTATAGTTTTGAAATGTAGATATATCGCCCAATTCTATGTCCACCATATTCTTGGCAAAAGCATAATAATAGGTTTCATGGCTACCTTGTAAAATATGCAGAGGATAAGAATATTTAGCCCACTGAGCCCCCGCAGGAATAGAAATGCTATTTTTATCATGAAAACAAATCATTGTTTTGTGACTTTTTAACTCTTTTAAGAGTTGAGGGGGAACGCTTTCACTCTCTGGTAAGTCCTCATGCCACATATTTAATTGATCTTTATCATAAATAAACAGGCCGTAGGCAGTGCCATTTTCATCTAGAAGCAAAAAGTTTCCTGTAATTTCAAATAAATAATATTCAATGATATTTTTTTCCTGGAGAAGTTTCTCAAAAAACTCAATAAATACGGGGTCGCGTAGACACGTTTTTTTGGTGTTAAATGTTGCGACATCCAGCATAAGTTGAGAGACTTTTGAAAAGTAGGTTCGCTGAGCATCTTTCAAGCTTTGGTTTAAAATCTTAAAGACGTTGGGATCTTGCTTTTTAATATAACGATGAATGAGACCCTTATTAAAAGCTTGAACCGCTAAATTTTCATCAGCTTCCCCAGTTAACAGAATTTTTTGAAGGGAAGGGTCAGTAATTTTTTCACATATTTCCAACCCATTCATACCTGGCATCGTAAAATCAACGACCACAGTGGAGATGCTCTCAAAACGTTTGGGGTTATATATTTCATTCATGAGGTCGTAAATATTGACATCAAGCATGGCGTGTTGCCACTTGGTTTCATCTGGCTGGCTAATTAATCGCTTGGCAAACGAGTCCGGCTGGTAATTTTTTGTGAGGGCCGTCAATGCTTGTTGCGGGTTATTATAAAATTGATAGGTGAAACGGGAATCATCTAAATTGAGCTCAAGATCTTTCAGAGAAGAGAGATCGTCATCAATGAGGATGACTTTCGTGGGGAACATACAAATAGGAATAGTTCTCATAAGTGACTCCATAAAAATAGGATATAAATAATATTTTTCATAATTTGTATGAACCTCTTATCAAGATTCATCTCATTAATTCACGAAGAAGTCAAAAATTTAAATTGCCCGCAGACGAATACCTCTTTTTATTACGCATTCAAAGGGATTGGAAATTTTAGAATAAAAATTGTGTATTCCCCTTCTTTTGATTCACAAGAAATGGTGCCGCCAAAACTAGTCATTACAGCTTTGCAAAAGGCGAGTCCTATACCAGTTCCATGATGAGTTTGGCTATAAAATCTATCAAATATATGAGAAACCATGGCAGGAGACATTCCTGTGCCTGTATCCTTAAAGTATAAATAATTTCCCTTCGGGGTTGTTTCTGTCCATATCATTATTTTTCCTTTATTTGCTGCTTTAATAGCATAAAGGCCATTTTTCATTAGATTGAATAAGACATGTTTCATCAGCAGATCGTTGCCGTGGAACGTAAAATCAGGATTGTCGGTCCAATTCAGTAGGGATTTTTCATCATTTGTAAGGGGGTATTCTTGGAACATTTCCGATACGCATGATTTAATGGACTTCACCTCATAATGCTTATTTGTAAATATTTCCCCTTTTAAACTGGTAAGAAGCATATCGATTACGAGAGAGGCGCTTAAAGTAATCTTATCCAAATTATCAGGCGTTTCCATTAATTGATGTAAGTTTTTTTCTGAAATTGGAGATACGCCTAAGTTAGCTTCCTTCGCTTTTTTATATCCATCAATGAGTGAAGGGAGAAATCTTTTAATTCCACCCGCACTTGAACGTATTCCTAAAAAAGGTGTTCGCATTTCATGAGCAATTGTTCCCGCAAGAGATTTCATTGCATTAAGTCTCTCCTTTTGAATATTATCTTTTCCGCGAGAGAAGACAGTGGCAATTAATACGGCCCACACATAATTTATAGAAAGCTCTGTCATGATAGACATATCAATATGATCGGGACCATTTATCAAATAATGAGTTATCCATCCTGTTAAAACTCCCAAGGGAAGGATGACAATAACTGTCATCCAGTCCGTGACTAAAATAAGCCAAAAAAGACCGATAATCACTTTGGTAAACCACATGTTAGATCCATAATTCTCAATAAACATATATGTGGAAAAAAATGGAAAAATATAGAAAATGTAGGAGTACCAATAAAATAGTTTATATCGTTTGAGGTAAGGAGGCCAGTAGTCAATAAACAGAAGGGGAACGCTCAGGAGAAAAGCAGATAATCTTAAAAAAACAAACTCGTTTTCTCTTTCAAGAAACAGTTTATTCACAAAATAAAACAAAGGGAAATTAACAACTCCAAAGATGCCTAACGTTTTTATCAATGTGTCAGACACATCAATTCGATCCGAAAAGATAGAGCGTAACTTTTGTATCATATCAATATACCCCTATGTTTTTCTTTGCCCCTGATCTAAACAGTATGCGGCGATTTTTCTTGTACGAGTTCTGCAATGCGATTCATTAAGGCTTCAAATATTCCCCAAGAATCTTCTTGTATTCCAAGTAGTCGTTCGTATTGAGATACGGGTAGATCTTCTAATAAAGATAGACCCATATTCTCATGTTCTATATCCACAGATTCATGGGCTTTAAAATGCTCCAGTTGATGATGGGGATCTATGGCGGGTATTGCGTAGCTATAGAAAATAACGGCTGTAGCTTCAACGCATAAATTCATAACAACAACTTGTTCATGGGGGCTCAAAGAAAGCATTTTTGATAAAAACCAGTTGCAAAGTGCTTCTAATACCGGATCTTTTTTGACATTAATTTTTGGTCGTTCGCTATTGAGCATCTGGTCATGACCAAACTCTTCCGTGAAATGTTGATTGAAAATAGGCGTAAAATTTGGATCGTCACACAGTGCGGTTTTTAAGAGCATCGTTTTTTGAAAATAATTCGACCAAACTTGGAAATACTCCAAAAAAATATCTCGTTTGCGTTTTGTGTTGAAATATCCTGAGTCCATTAAATTAAACAATAAATTCTTTTTGAAATGATCTTTATATTTTTTATTCCGTCGAATTAAAATTTCTAGGGAAGGTAACTTTTCAGGGAAATATTTGATATTGGATAAAACTTTCATAATTATTGTCCTTTCTTATTTGTTAGCTCTTTTAGGTGTTTTTTCATGGCAAGTTACTCCATTTGTTTCTAGAATTTTGTCTGACAAATTGTATCAAAAAATCGATAAAACAATGGCTAAATACAATATTCGGCTTAGTAATTTTTATCATTTTTAAATCTTCACTATCCGCAGCAAAATGCCGCATATTATTATTCTTTAAAGTGTCGAATTTCGCCGGCGCCAGACTATTTCACTTATGCTTGTGATTTGTTCTAGGCGTATTAGCGGGTAATTTTTGTTATTTGCCAAAAGAAGGTACGTCTCCCCTTCTTTTAATAAACGACGAATGAGAAAATGGTGAGGTGTGGCTTCAACAAGGCAAACCACTTGGTGAAAGTGGTGTATTTTATCTGCAGGGATATTTAATCCGCCTACAAATTCACCATATTCAAAATCGGGGGCCATAGCTTCATCAGTTATTTGGATGGCAACACCCTGCCTACCCATTTTTTGGCTATGCGCACAAAAAATTGAGATTTCTTCCTGGATAAGACTTTCAATAAGGTTAGAGCTGTGTTTCTTTAGTTGTCGGGCGGTTATGGGCGGGGCATACGCGCTGCCTTCTTGCGAAGATTCTAAATAAGGCTTGGGGCCAATGCCCTCAATGAGCCAATCTTCTGTACATATAATTCCCTCAGCCGCTAAAGCCTCACAAAATTTACTGACATTAACGCCGCGTGAAAAATTTCTACGAAGTTCCCAAGACTGTACGGTGTACCAATTTAGATCATGTTTTGTACAGAAAGACTTGCGAGATAGGGGGGAGAGTTCGCGCGCTAGGCGGAACCGCTCCCCAACTGTTTGGGGGGCATCCTGATCTGATAAAGAAATATCAGATGTTTCCATCTGCAAGCCTTTCAAGAAATACATTAAGGTCTTTATAATAATTCATTTCTGCAACACAAATTTAATCGACACGCATTATTTAAGTAAAATTAACGACAAATCTGATTTTACAATACACATCTTTTGTGTTCGTCACAACATTTTTGTGTATCTTTAAAAGATAAATTTTTAAAGGACAAAAAGTTATTATTCATATATTAATCAAGCAATTAAATGCAAATATTCAGATTAAGTATGATATAAATGATAATGACTCAAAGAAATATTTATGCATAAATGTGTAGACTTATGCAATTTTTGTTGATTAATATACACATATATGATATTGTATACCTGTTGAGCTCATTTTTTAGGAGACAGTTTTATGTTTAAACTCATTGTCAACGCTATTGATCTTCATCGTGGGAGCAGTATATCTCATGATTTTGACGCAAAACCGGCGCCACTAACGTCTCCTCTCCAAAAAACATTTTTAACTGATTTTCAGTCATTTTCAGAAAATTTATATGTTTTTAGGGCTCAGGACTTTGATCTCCAACTAACTTGTGAAATGACTTTGGAGCTTAAAGAAGCCTTGACGTGCTCCCCAGAAGAAGGCGACGAGGGAGAATATCTCATGCCTATTCTATCGTGCAATTTTCCCCGCATTGACACCCGTCGGTTTAATGAAAAGGTATGTTGGGACGAATATCTGCAAGGGATGTTGATGGTGCAGTTTCAATTAAAGGTTTTGGAGCAACTCTTTTTATTCTGTGAAGAAAAAGGTGCTGTCAATCTTATGCTAACATTCAATGAGACAAATCTTGATTATCTTGAAATTTTCCAACGCTTCATCATTTCGGAAGAACAAGTGACCATAGCTGAAGACGAATTGACTATAGTGGGCATTCCGACACATGTCGAAAACTATGATGCTGTTGTTGATTTTATGGATGATTTGGATAAAAATCTCTACCAAACAATGTGGCGAGACCAAAAGGTCAACCCGGCTTTCCGCAACTATTTAATCGAACATTCATTGTTGGTGCGATAGGTTGCTCACCTCCAGTCCCTAGTGCAAAATAGAGCATCACTTCCTTAATATTATGTAGATGGAAAGGAAAGAAGATCCGCCATAGGATATGTTTTCCCTTTGTAAGTACAGCTAAATTTTAATAGGGGTTTAAAAATAACAATTTTATTATGTAAAACTTCACGAACAGATGCTTTTGTGCTCTTTTCTTCCCCTGCCATAATAACTAATTTTAAGATAAACGATTCATCTGGATTAGATAATGATTTTCGCAAAACGCTATAAGTTTGTGTTCCGTCATTAATGAAAATCATCGGAAAATTAATAGAAGAAGATGAGGGGGGTAAAATTAATAATCCGGGAAGCCCCTCACGCCTTTCCCCTTTCCAAATATTTTGAAACTCAAGCAGCTTTTCTTCAGGTGATTTGCTAACCGAGGAACATAAACTAGCGGCGGGAGCTGGTTTTTCTGCTATTGTATTTTCATCGCTTTGCGATGCCAAGCATGATGTTTGAGCACAAAAAAGTAATATAACTAAAATTTGCATTATATTTTTCAATCCAATTGTAAATTATAAAATTTCTGATGATTGTTAGTCATATCAATGGAATTATGTATAGTCAATTTTTTTATTTAAAATAAAAAATAATATTCTTAATTTAAATTTTTAGAATACATATGGAAAATTTTTGTGTATTTAGAATTCGTAATAAGAAATTTAGAGTTTGCCCTTTTTTGCCTACGTGAAAAGTCAATAAAATGGGGTTGAAGGGGAATTTTACTTCATGAAGAAGCAGCTCGCTTGCTGATTTCCAAGACCTCTTCTTTCAACTGCTTAGCCACCCCCCCGGAATTGTCAATAAATGTGCCTCACATATTTTGATGGTTTTTGAAGAAATTACATACTTACGTACGTACTTAAGTATTGTTTACGAATATTGTTCCAAGAATTTCTCAAATAAATTTAGTTTATATTTCCAAAAGGGGGATTTGTAGACAGTTTTAAAATATTTAAATTGAGAGAAAGGATAAGAAATTATGGGAACAAAAAAAATAGTTCTGTTTTTAACAATAGCAATTTTTTACATCGTAAGTGCAGGACAAGCTTTGTGCTTTTGTTGGGGGGGATATGAGGAAGAAGCTGAAGATTATAAAATGCAATTAACGCCTGTTTCGCGTGAATTAATGAAGGATAGCCGCCCGCTTCCTAGGTATTCTCCTGATGTTACTTCATACGACAATTGTAAATTAACAGGATGTAATTTAGTTGATCCTGCGAAAACGATAAGAGTTGGGGCTATCATTGGCAGAGATGATAGAATACATGTTGATGCCCCTCAATTACAAGGTTGGTCTCCTCATGGTCACCTTGATATGACTTTTGCGGATGGCAATTTTATTGGAAGTGGTCTTCTGGTAGGGCCGCGACATGTGGTGACCGCGGGACATTGTGTGTTTGAAAAGGGGTGGGCAACTTCCATTTCATTTACGCCAGGCCTTAACGAAACCGCTCGCCCTTATGGTTCAGCGCACGTGAAACGAATATATACAGTCAAAGAATGGACGAATAATAAAGATTCTAACAATGATTTTGCCATGCTCATCCTAGATCGGGATATAGGAAATCAAGTGGGTTGGTATGGATTAATGACGCCATCAGATGCATTTCTTAAGAAATTAACCATTAATGTAACGGGCTATCCCGGTGATAAGGGTGGGGATAAATTATATACAATGGAAGGTCAAGTTGGACGATTTGATAGTGAAATTCTTAAATATTCAATCGACACGTATGGAGGCCAAAGTGGTGCGGGTGTGTGGGCAGCTTTAAAGGATAAAAATCGCTATTGCTGTGCTATTCACACGTCAGGAAGGCCCAATGTCGAAAATACGGCGACAAGAATAAATGATGCTAAATTTGATTTGTTGGTAGATTGGATGCAGCGCTCATAGAATATTTTCCCCATAGCTTAAGTAAATTTTAAGCTATGGGGATTTTAAAAAATATTATGCAGAAACTCTAGTGGGGTGAAGTAACTACTGCCAAATTTTTATACAATGATTGGTCTCTTTGCATAATTCACGCATTTACTATATAGATTGTCTAAAGATTATTTAACTAGAGTGTCAAGCCCCCAGTAGCAGGTCCAGTTATTAAATAAGGATTCCTGGCTAATGGATAGATCTTACACCCTCATGAAGCGATCCAGAATCGTTGAATAAATTCTGGTCTTTTGAGGCTGAAGTGACCACTTTTGGGGAAGGCGGTTTATAGTTCAAAGAACTGTGGGGCCGAACCTCATTGTAATGATAGCGCCAGTTTTCGATTAAGGTTTTGGCTTCTATCAGGGTATAAAATATCTCTCCATTCAATAATTCATCCCGCAAAGACCCATTAAATCGTTCATTAAATCCATTCTCCCAAGGACTCCCTGGTGTGATGTAGGCTGTCTTTACACCAACTTACGCAAGCCATTTTCGAACTTCTTGGGCTGTAAACTCAGCGCCATTATCGCTTCGAATGTAATTTGGTACACCATTGATAAACAACAACTCTGCCAGGGCCTCTAAAACCTGGTTGATAATCTACCTTAATGGCTAAACAGCGACGGCTAAATTCATCAATGACCGTAAGCATACGGAATTTTTTTCCATTGTGAAGCCGCTCACTAACAAAATCATAACTCCACACATGATTATTCCAACAGGGTTGTAGACGAATGCAGGAACCATCGTGAAGATATAACCGACCTCGTTTGGGTTGCTTTGCGGGAACCTTCAATCCTTGCCTTCGCCAGATGCGTTCCACCTGTTTATGATTAATTTGCCACCCTTCAGCTTTCAGCAAAGCTGTAATGCGTCGATACCCATAACGGCCATACTGACTTGCCAAGCGAATAATGTCTTCTGTGAGGGAATTTTCATCACAGTTCTGAAGAGATTTGCGACGTTGGATGGATCGGTGTTGCCCTAAGACACAACACGCTCGGCGTTCAGAAACGCCATATTTTTGCACCACACGAATAATGGTTAGGCGCTTACGTTCGGGGCTTAGAAGTTTCCCTCAGCGGCTTCCTTTAAGATCAGCTTATCTAAGGTAAGTTCGGCAACAGCTTTCTTCAATCGCGAGTTTTCTTTCTCAAGATCTTTAAGTCGCTTGGCTTGAGAGACTTGCATGCCACCATATTCCTTGCGCCAGCGATAGTAGGTTTGCTCAGTGATCCCAACCTCGCGACAGGCTTCTGCGGCTGTCTTGCCTTTGCCAATAAATATCTCAATTACTCTCAAATGCCCAATAATTTGCCCGGCTTCAAACTTCTTTCGTGCCATATTTTTCTCCCTATTTTAAGGTCCAAATCCTAACTTATTTTTTGGACCATTTATAGGGGGTCAGAACAGCAAGGATTTACTAGTAGCAAAAGGAAAAGTGAGGATATAGTAAGTGAGCCTTTAATTAACCTTTACAATTAATTAAAATCTTCTTTTGCCTTGAAAAAAAATAAATAAAAGCTTATAAATCTATTGTAACTAATTCTATCTCCTATTTCATATCGCAAGGAGGAAAAAATGACTATGTTAAAGTTTAATCTCTCATCTATGCTTCTTATCTTATCGACATGCGCAATTTCTTATGTAAATGCTGCTGATCATAATGGTGGCGACGTTGCTGTCCAAAGAAGTCCTAGTCTACACCATTTTATTGGTGATAGTTCTCCCTCCCTTTCGTTATCACCATTAACCTTATCTCCTTCAGCCCCTCATAAGAAACAGAAAGTTCTTGTTATAGATAATCCCCTGGAAGAACATGAACTAGGACAATTTATGGATCCAAGCTGTAAGGAAATATACTTACATGGGGTGTATGTAGGATACGGAAGTGATGACAACTTTTTTAAAAAATATTCTCTAACCATTTCGCCGGACACAATTAACCCAGATGTCGAGGTCCTCTCTTTAAAGGGTTGTGGCTTAACTAATGCCCATATTGAAAGGATCGGAGAATTTAGGAAGCTAAGGCACTTGGTCCTTGATGCCAATCACATTACGGATACAAGTGTATTTTCTTCAATATCTCGTTTGGAATCCCTTCAATCACTTTCATTGGCAATAAATGATGGTATCACTAACGCATGTGTTCCTACTCTTCTTGCTATGTCTAGCCTTATTGAATTGGATCTTTCTCATAATGATAAGATAGATGATGGCGTTGCTGGAACGTTTCTGGGGGGGCCTACGAGGTCGCTAAAGCTAAACGTTAATGGAACTGGTATATCAAAACAGGTTCGTTGGAAGATCGATGATAAATATCGGGCTCAAAAATAATAGCTAGCTTTTTATTTGCGACACCTAGAATTCATTTCTGACTGTTACGGACCTTTATTTTTTAAGGAAAAGAATTAATACTTCTTCCAAATCATGCAACCGAGAGAACGTGGCCTCATACTCATTTAGGTCATACAGTGCTATATGTATTGTCTCAATGGTGGCTAACTCCTCTTTAAAGGGAAGTTTCTGCGATTGTTGCTCTTCCTTAGTATTTTCTATCCATACCTTCATTTCTTCAAACCAGTCTTCTAGATGATTCCCATCAAAATCCGGTAGCACGTCGACATCCTCAAATTTACTTCGTATCTCTTTCCACTTTTCTTTTAGGTCAGTTAAATAAATTTGCATAACAGACCCTTTAAATACGTGTCCCTTTAATTCCTCTATTGCGCGGAGCTTATCTTGTCCGTTCCCCTCTTGAAACTGTCTAATACAGTGCTCAAAGTATTTACCAATTTCAAGCTGCTGGTCATGATCTGAAGCAGCCATTTGTAAGTGAGTTTCAACGCGATCTAGTCGATCAAGATATCTCTCCATGTTTTTTTGACATTTTTGCAATATTTTACGAGCTGTTTGTAAAACTCTACTATCTTGAAAACTTTGACTTACCCTTAGCTTTCGTAACCGTTGTTCATACTTAAAGATGAATCTCCATACTTTTGGTTGTTCTCCTAGACCCGAATTTAACAAGATAGAGGCAAGATATTCGTCCGCTAATTCTGGGCTTCTAATTCCAATAATATTTTCAGAATTTCTTTGGACGGCGTTCGTAGAAATATGAAATGAGCCTGTATATACAATCGGAGAACCTTCTTTGGGATAATGAATAATGAGCTTATGGTGAAACTTTCCTCCCGAGAAAGGCTTAAAGAGAAGAACCGTATTGTCTTTACTTTCTAGTCCCTTCACCGAAGCGGCATTATGTTTATTCTTATCAAGAACAATGAGTTTAGGCGTCTTGCTTTTTAAATTTTCTCCTATCTTTTCTCCAGATAGCGCTTCATTTAAGCTAATGAAATTCTCAAATAGAAATAAAAACTCGCTTTGATCACTTCCAAGTGCGTCATTGACAATATTTAAGCACCTTTGGGTACCCCCATCATTTGGAAAGCCTGTAGATATGGCTAAAGAAACGACATCCCCTATATGAGCCCCCATAAGAGTTGGTTGATCTTTTGAATTTAAAAGCCCCCTTAATTTACTCAAATAATCGGTATTACTGGCTCCTTTTAGAACCCGATGTTCATGAAACACCATAACTTGCTGTTCGGGAAACTCTGTTGCTGATGCTTTTTTAGGTGGTTCCATTCTCAATAATTTCTCAAATTCTTGCAGATAGAAATGCGCAAGAGTATTACTTTGAACGAAAACCATGTCTTCTGAATGTTCGTTATCAGCCTCAAAAGTTGCGTTAGCAGAGCCCAAGATGACAATGGCCTGTTCGCCACTTTTTTTTGAGATATATACTTTTTGGTGATAGGATCTTCCGCCGAGTTTAACGAGGCTCGTAGGCACACTGTCTATTAATTGCCGAGCGTACTGTGGGTAGTGAGAACCCTCGGAAGAGCTTTCATAGGTTTGTCCATAATCGAGAAAAATAATAACAGGGATAGAGGCTAGGTGCTTCCTTTCAAGAGTTCTTATGAGAGTTGGGGAGTTAAACCGATACATGAAAGAAACAACAAATTCATTCGCACCATCCAGAACATCATTGATTCTTGCTATGCATGAACCTCCCAACGACACACAGGAAGATACTCTGACTTTTTCAATGCTTTCTCTATGTTCTATACCTCCATAAGAACTCATAGCTTTTTGAGGAGAAGGTAGAACGTGTGTTTTATGTTCCCGAGCATCGGCAGCAAACGTCCCATAAGAGGAGGACGCTATCATAAATAGGCTTAATAGAATGTAAGAAAGAATGATTCGATAAATTTTTAGCATTATCAAACTCTATTTGGAAAAATATGAAAGAATAAACCATGTTTATTCAAGATTCTTTTACACTATTTTTTTTCTTAAATGCTCTAGTTTTTTATAGTTATGGGCAATAAGTAAAATGATTTATAATATTAGAATTTCTTTTAACAATTGATTAGGCCAATGTGGGTATCAAAATAAGAAGGACTGCAGAAGCTTAAGGACAAGTTGTCTTGAGACAAACTAAGCTGTGATTTTCTAATAATATCGAGAAAATAAGCTATCCGTTTGGTGGAGTTGATACAATTGCCCTTCAATATCTTTGCTTATTTCGCCTGATTCAAGAAGTTTTTTAAGATTGGCTAAATGTTCCGAATAGTGTGCCTTTAACATAACGCCTAAGGGGCTGTTATCTTCCTTTACCCCTTCCAACAATTTTGTGTAATCTCCAATTTCTTTCTCAACAACTTGGGTATGATAAGTCTTTCGCATTTCCGCTTGAAGCTGATCTGCTTCGACAGAGTTTTCCGAGGCAACTCCTGAAGCAATACTTAAGCACCAAAGCATAATTTTTTCGTGAGTTTTCTTCTAATATGTCTTGCTGACATTTAAGCAATATTTCCCTATCATTATGATAGATTAAGGTTTTTTACTTGCATATTACACCCAACCCTTTTAATCTAAAAATAGGTTTAAGATGAATACGGCAGCCTGCCAAATTGTCTGAACCTAAGTAAGCGTGGAGCCCAAGTGCTACTAACACTTAGACCCCACTGACCACACTAACTAACAAGGAGTTAATATGGCTGAAATTAATATAGCCCATATCGGGCAATTTTTCCAAGAACCATGGCGATTGCACTGAAAATTAGCTTAGCCTTCTAAAAATTACCTCCCTAAGTTTTTACCCGACTTTCCTGCTGCTCTATTCATTGCTATTATCCTTTTTAATCAATAAAGAAAAAGGATACCGAG
>Ga0194123_10000582_pt1 | contig 66966 bp, 70 predicted proteins | sample TA2MahsurfametaG_5_FD_155479 | JGI IMG/M metagenome (GOLD analysis project Ga0194123, IMG submission 155479) | Freshwater microbial communities from Lake Tanganyika, Tanzania - TA2015023 Mahale A surface | ecosystem: Environmental > Aquatic > Freshwater > Lake | place: Tanzania: Lake Tanganyika... | reverse complement strand
AGTGGCCGATGGCTTTCGAAAACACAACGGGTTGAATCGGCGCAGGTGTGACGGGCGTGTGAAGTGTCTGTGGCACAAAGGGTGCGGCCGCTTTCTCCCTCTCCCCGTGTACGGGGAGAGGGTCGGGGTGAGGGGCTAAATCAGGTTGCGCATCGCGGCTGCGCGCCACTTGATGCGGCCCCTCACCCTAACCCTCTCCCCGCTTGCGGGGAGAGGGAAGCACTACTCTGCCGCCGCCTTCAGGCTCGTCGGCACCGGCTGGCCGGCGAAGAGCGCGGCGCGGGCGGCTTCGTACTCGCGCGTCAGGCGGTCGACGATCTCGGCCGCCGGCGGGATGTCGACGATCTGGCCGACGCCCTGGCCGGCGCCCCAGATGTCGCGCCAAGCCTTGGTCTTCATGTTGCCGCCCGAGCCGAAGTTCATCTTGCTCTTGTCGGCGGTCGGCAGGTTGTCGGGGTCGAGACCCGCGGCGGCGATCGAACGCTTGAGGTAGTTGCCGTGCACGCCGGTGAAGAGGTTGGTGTAGACGATCTCCTCGCCCGAGCTCTCGACGATGCACTGCTTGTTGCCCTCGGAGGCGTTGGCCTCCTTCGACGCCGTGAAGCGCGTGCCGATATAGGCGAGGTCGGCGCCCACGGCCTGCGCCGCCAGGACGGACGCGCCGTTGGCGATCGAGCCGGAGAGCAGGATGCAGCCGTCGTAGAACTGGCGCACCTCGGGGACCAGCGCGAAGGGTGACAGCGCGCCGGCATGGCCGCCGGCGCCGGCACAGACCAGGATCAGGCCGTCGACGCCGGCCTGTAGCGCGCGCTTGGCGTGCTTGGTGTTGATGACGTCGTGGAACACCAGGCAGCCATAGCGATGCGCCGACTTCACCACATCGTCGGGTGCGCGCAGCGAGGTGATCTGGATCGGCACCTGGTACTTCTCGCAGAGATCGACGTCATGCTGCAGGCGATCGTTGGAGCTGTGCACGATCTGGTTGACCGCGAAGGGCGCCACGATCTTCTCGGGATGCTTGGCCTTGTACTCGGCGAGCTCGCCGGTGATGCGCTTGAGCCACTCCTCGAGCAGCTCCTTGGGCCGCGCGTTGAGCGCCGGGAAGGAGCCAACGATGCCCGCCTTGCACTGCTCGATGACGAGGTCGGGATTGGACTGGATGAACAGCGGCGCGCCGACCACGGGGATGCGCAGCTTGCCGTGCAGCTTGGCGGGGAGAGCCATCGGTCAATCTTCTCCTGTCACTTGATCAGTTCGTAGGGCCCGCCCTTCTCGAGGGCGCGTTTGTAGGCGGGTCGCGCCTGGATGCGCTGGACGAAGGCCGAGAGCTTGGGCAGCTGCTTGAACAGCGGCGAGCGCGCGGCTGAGGCCTCAAGCGGGAAGCTCATCTGGATGTCGGCGGCGGAGAACGCCGCGCCGGCGAACCACTCGCTCTTCTGCAGCTCGCCTTCCAGGAACATGAAATGCGTACCGAGCTGCGGGTTGAGCAGCGCTTTGTCCGCGCCGGCGGAGATTGCTTTGGCAACCGGCCGCATCAGAAACGGCACGCGCGAGGGCAGGCGGCCGAACACCAGCTTCATGAACAGAAGCGGCATCAGCGAGCCTTCGGCGTAGTGCAGGAAGTAGCGGTAGCGCAGATGCTCCGGCGTGCCCGCCGCCGGCTTGAGCTTCCCGTCACCATAGGTCTCGGCGAGGTACTCGAGGATCGCGCCCGACTCGGCGAGCGTCTTGTCGCCGTCGGTGATCACCGGCGACTTTCCCAGCGGATGCACGGCGCGCAGCGAGGCCGGCGCCTGCATCGACGGCTCGCGCTCGTAGCGCTTGACCTGGTAGTCGAGCCCAAGCTCCTCCAACGCCCACAGGATACGCTGCGAACGCGAGTTGTTGAGGTGATGGACGACGATCATGGCGTGGGCCTCTTACCTTCCCCCTCCGGGGGAAGGTAATGATTCAAAGCGTCCCTGGCCGCCAGTTGCCGTGGAAGCCGGCGGGCACGCGATGGGACAGATGGGCCAGCGCGATGGGGCCCTTGTCAACGCCGGAGGCGTCGAACACCGCGAGATCGCTGCGGTTTTCCGCTCCGCGATAGATCGTCGTCACCAGCCAGCCATCGCCCTCGGCCGCCGCCTCGCCGCGCGGCACGAAAATCGGCTCGCCGCAGTAGTCGCCGTTGGGCGGTTGCCAGTGCAGGACCTTGCGCGTGGCGAGGTCGATATGCGCCAGGCCCGAGCGCTTCTCGCGCTCGCCGTCGGTCTCAGTTGGCACGCCGGCCTGGAAATAGCCGTGACGGTTGGGCAGGCAGGCGAAGCGTTCGTCGAGCCGGGGAAATTCACCGGGATGATTGTCGATCTGCTCCTCGCGGTAGGCGTTGCTGTTGCCGGCGGGATCGAAGATCCAGCGCACCAAGGTCGCTTGCGGCGAATGCTTGGTCGGCATCGAGCCGTCGGGCAGCGGGAAGAGTGGCGCGACCGGATACTTCATCATGTCGCAGACGATCTTGCCGTCGGCCGAGTCGTAGGCGTTGAGCGGGTGGAACACGTAGCAGGCATCGCCAGTGATCCACTTCACGTCGGCCACCGTGCCGTCGCGCGGGATCAGCGCGACATGCGTGCCCTTGTCCGGCTCCCAGGCGAAGGCCGGCTGGCCCTTCATGGCGCGCTCCATGGAGCCGGTGAGCGGGAAGACCGGCAGGATGATCCAGCGCTCGGTGACGACGAAGTCGTGGATCATGCTGGAATACGGCGCGTTGAAGCGCTCCTTGCGCTTGAGCGCACCGTCGGCGCCGACGATGATGATGTCGATCTCCGACGTGAAGCGGCCGGCCGCCGAGTAGGCGAAGGCCACCATGTCGCCGGTGTGCGGATCGATCTTGGGATGCGCGGTGAAGCGGCCGACCTTGCCATCCCAGTCGCGATAGCCTTTGGGCATGAGCGTCTTGGCGTCGACCTCGAACGGCGCGTGCGCTTCCTCCAGCGCCAGCAGGCGATCGCCATGCCAGACGACGTTGGTATTGGCGATGGTCGAGTCAAAGCCCCAGTGCTTCTGGTCGGTCCACATCGGGTTGCCAAAGGCGCCGATCAGCGCCTCACCGGCCTTGTTCTCGAGCTCCCATTTCGGCGTGCGCACCCAGCGATTGCGGTAGGAGACGCGGCCGTCCTCGACGTGGAAGGCGTGCAGCATGCCGTCGCCGGCGAACCAGTGATAGAAACCGCGCGGCGCGAATTGCGGGTTCGGCCCGTTGCGATAGAGGGTGCCGCATAGTTCCTTCGGCATCTCGCCGGTTATCGGCAGATGATCCGCGTCACACTCCATGTGCAGCGGCGCGTAGTAGCCGCGCAGGAAGGGATGGTCGGGGAAAGCCTTGGCCATGAGCGCGCCTCCACAGGGGAGAATTTTAAGGGTAACGCTGTGAATTTATAGAACGTAACGCCGTTGTGTCGTTTACGCAAGTGGCGACTATTCGGATGCGGGCGGCTCCTGGGGCGGCACGAACATGCGGCCGAAGTAGAAGCTGCCGGCCAGGCCGATGCCGAGGATGAACAGGCCGCTGCCCAGCACGGTCGAGGTCACGCCGAAGCTCTCGAACAACACCGTGGCGCCGAGGCTGGCGATCAGTTGGACACCGGCCATCAGCGCCAGGCGGATGCGGAAGACGCGCGCGATATCGGCGCCGCGGAACACCGTCTGCAGCCGCGTGATCATCGGGATGAAGAAGAACGGCCCGCCGATGCCGGCGATCAGGGCCGTCAGCACCATCGCCGGCAGCAGCCAGCCGGGCTGCACCGCCCAGGTCGCCAGCGCCATCAGCACGAAGCCGCCGCCCATGGCTATGTAGCCGAAGTACATCACCTGCAGCGGCCGGCGGAAACGCACCGAGCCGACATAGAGGTTGGCGAGGAGATCGCCCACGCCATAGGCGCCCATGATCACGCCATAGGCGGCGAGGTCCTCGATGCCGAGGAAGCGCGGATCGTAGGTCTTCACCAGCAGCGCCACGCCGAGCATGAGCGTGACCATCCACGGTCCGTTCACCATGGCGTTGCTCAGCATCAGGATCGTCATCACCCGGTCGCGGAACAGCACCAGGCGATAGCCGATCGCCATGCTCGAGAGCAGGCCGCGCCAGCCCGGGTCGATCTTGGGAATGTCGGCCGGATCGCGCTGGATACGGGCGCGGATCGAGAACACCGCCGCCGCCGCCGCCAGCATGCCCAGCGCCGTGACGCTGAGGAAATGGATGACGGGGATCAGCGCCGAGAGCAGTGCGGCGATCGCCGGACCGAGCAGTCGCGCGAGACGCCACGTCGTGTCGAGCAGGCCGTTGACCGCCTGCAGCCACGCCTTGTCGCGCACCAGCGTGGGCACGACCGACTGCAACGCCGGCGCGTAGAAGGTGCGCAGGATCGCCAGGCCGACCACCGTCGTGATCAACAGCCCCAAGGTCACGCTATAGAACGTGCCCAGCAGCACCGGCATCATCACGATCGCCGCCGACAGCAGGCTCACCGCCACCATGGTGCGGTCGGGCTTCCAGCGCTCGGCGATGGCGCCGGCGGTCAGCCCGACGACCAGCATCGTCGCGTTCTGCGCCGCGGTGACCAGCGGCGCCTGATTGCCGGCGATCTCGACCGCGAGCCAGACGATGGCGACGCGAAAGACATCCTCGCCGGTGGTCGAGGCCGCCATGCCGAGCCAGAGGATGGCGATGGCGCGATCCTTGAACGGCCGCAGGATGGGCAGCATCAGCGCGTTTTCCTCCCTCTCCCCGCTTGCGGGGAGAGGGTCGGGGTGAGGGGCTGCGTCAGGTAGCGCACCACTGCCCTGCGCCACCTGCGAGTCCCCCTCACCCTAATCCTCTCCCCGCGAGCGGGGAGAGGGAATCCAAGATCTAGGTGAGTCTTCATCACAGCCGCTTCTCGAGCACCACTTCGTAGTCGCCGAAGCCGGCCTTGCGGTAAGCGCGGATCGCCTGGTCGTTGTTGGCCAGCGAGCCCAGGCGCAGGCGCGTCACCCCGTGCGGGCGCACGCGCCGCTCGGCCTCGGCGACGAGCAACGCGGCGATGTCACGGCCGCGCAGCGCCGGCACGACGAAGACGTCGGAAATGTAGCCGAAGACGTTGGAGTCGGCGGTCTCCGCCGGGGCGTCGTCGGTCTCGATACGGCAGGCCATGTAGCCGACGCGTTGATCGCCGTCGAAGGCGACGACGATGCAGCCGTGATCGGTCGCGATCTTGCCGTGGATCTTGTTGAAATAGGCCTCGGCGATCTCGGCGCCGGGCAGGCGCGTGTCGTGCAGCGCGCGTTCGTGGTCGTTGAGCGCGGCGATGGCGTCGAGCAGAAACGGACGGTCCTCGAGCGTAGCGTCGCGCAGGACGATACTCAGCGCGCCCATATTCCGGCGTCCTTCGAGGCGAAGCCCAGCGCGCGATAGGTCGCGTCGACCAACGACTGGCCGCGCTCGTTCATCAGCAGGCCGGGGCCCATGCGGTTCATGCTGTAGCCGAAGCTCAGCCCGTTGGCCGGATCGGCGAAGCCCAGCGAGCCACCGGCGCCGACATGGCCGAACGCAGTGGGACCCATGATCACGCTGTCGCACGCCTCGCCCCAGATCTGGGGCGCCAGGCTGCGCTTGCGGTTGTCCATCGACTTCATGAAGCCCAGCGCGAAGCGCGTGGGGATGCGCAGGGTGGCGTCATCGTGCGTCGCCATCGACACCTCGCTCATGCGTGCGAGCGTCGCCTTGTCGACCAGCGCGCCGCCGCCATTGGCCAGCGGCGCGTACATGCCGGCGAGACCGCGTGCGTTGGTGACGCCGTTGGCGGCGCCGATCTCGGCGGCGCGGCCCTCGCGGGTGTTGGCACCACCCGAGCGCCATCTGCCGTTGTTGAAATAGAACAGCGCGGGGATCGACTGGGGTTCCTTGGCCAGGGCGATCATGAACGGCGTGCGCGCGTCCTTCGCCGCGTAGACGAAGGGGATGATCGGCGCGACGCGCGGCTCGATCGCCTCCGGCAGGCCGATCCAGAAATCGACACCCAACGGCCGGGCGATCTCGTCCTGGAAGAACGTGCCGAGCGACTTGCCGGATACGCGTCGCACCATCTCGCCGACCGTCCAGCCGAAGGTGAAGCCGTGATAGCCGTTGCGCGTGCCCGGCTCCCAGAATGGCGCCTCGGCCGCCAGCCGACTGGTCCAGTGGTGCCAGTCGTAGGACGATTCCTTGTCGACGGGATCGCGCAGCGCCGGCACCGCCGCGGAATGATCGAGCATCATGCGCGTGGTGACGCGCTCCTTGCCCCGGGCGGCGAATTCCGGCCAGCGCTCTTTCACCGGCGCGTCGATGTCGAGCTGGCCGCGGCTCGAGAGCACATGTGCGCAGATCGCGGTCGCGCCTTTGGTGCAGGAGAACACGACGCTGACCGTGTCGCGCGTCCACGGCGCGCTGGTCTTGGGATTGGCCAGCCCGCCCCATAGATCGACCTTGGTCTCGCCGCCCAGCGTGACGCAGACCGAGGCGCCGACCTCGCCGTTGACGCGGAAATTGTCGATAAAGGCCCGCGCCACGCCATCGAAGCCCGGCGCGACTTTTCCTTCGACGATCGACGTGTCGCCGACTTTCTCTTTCAGCGCGCTCATGTCGTTTTCACCCCGAAGGCGCGCAGCAGGAAGCGCGCGCATTGTTCCAGGCCATGGCCGTCGATCGAATGGCCGACGCCCTTGGCGGCGTAGCTGCCGACCCGCACGCCCACCGTCTTCAGCGCCGTCTCGGCGCGATCCATCATCTCGAACGGCACCATGGGATCGGCGTCACCGTGGATCAGCAGCACCGGCGGCTTCGACTTGATCTCGGCCGCCAAGGTGTCGATGCCAGGCAGCAGGCCGGAGAAGCCGACGATGCCGGCGAGCTCCTTCTCGCGCCGCAACCCGACATGCAGCGCCATCATCGTGCCCTGAGAGAACCCGACCAACGCGGTGTCGGCCTCGGTCAGCCCGTACTCGGCCAGCAGGGTTTCGAGGAAGGTCTCGACGAAGGGCGCCGCGCTGCGCACCCCGGCCAGCATCAAATGCGGATCCAGGCTGGAGATGCCGAACCACTGATAGCCGAAGGGATTGCCCTCGCAGGGGTAGGGCGCGTTGGGTGCGTGAAAGGCGACGTCGGGCATCAGCGGCGCCAATGGCTCGGCCAGGCCGATCAGGTCGTTGCCGTCGGCGCCGTAGCCGTGCAGCAAGACCACCAGCTTCTTGGGCTTGCCGCCGCTCAAGGGGTCGTGCACCGCGCCTTCGAGCTCGAACATCAGGACCTCCGACGCGCCGCGGTCTTTTTCTTCGCCGCTTTCTTCTTAGCAATCTTCTTCTTCGCCGCGGGCTTCTTCGGCGCGGCCGCGCGCGCGGCCTTGCGTTCTTGCTTCGCCAGACGTTCGGCCTCGCGGCGCGCGACGGCGGCCGGGCTGTCGCTGAAATCCGGCATGTTGTGGCGGTAGTGCCAGAGGAACAGCGACGCCACCGTGCGCCATGGCCGCCAGGCCTCGGCCATCTTCAGGAGCTTCTTCGGGTCGGGACGTCGGCGCAGGCCGAAGAAATGCTGCGCGGCGACGATGATGCCGAGATCGTTGGCCGGCATGACATCGGGGCGGCCGAGAGCGAACATCATGTAGATCTCGGCGGTCCAACGGCCGATGCCCTTGGCCTGCGTCAGCATGGCGATCACGGCTTCGTCGTCGAGTTCGGGCAGCGCCTCGAAGACGATGCGCTTCTCCGCCGTGTCGAGCGCCAGCGAGCGTGCGAACTTCACCTTGTTGTTGCTGAGGCCGCAGGCGCGCAGCTGCTCGTCGCTGAACCCCAGCAGGCGCTCGGGCGTCATCGGATTCACCAGGGCCGCGACGCGATCCCAGATGCTGCGCGCGGCGTAGACCGAGACCTGCTGGCCGACGATGGCGCGCAGCAGCGCGGCGTAGCCTTCATCGGCGCGGCGCAAAGGCGGCGGGCCGTAGGTCGCGAGTCCGGCGGCGAAGCGCTGATCAATCGTGCCCAGCGCGGCCATGCCTTCCAGCACATGCTGGTCGGTGAGACGAAACGGAATCGACATGGCCGGCGACATAGCACGGCGTTCCGAAGCGCGCTAACGTCGCGGGCCATGTCCTCCGTGGTCACCCGCTTCGCGCCCAGCCCGACCGGCTATCTCCATCTCGGCCACGCCTTCTCGGCGCTCACCGCGTGGCACGCCGCGCGCGACGTTGGCGGCCGCTTTCTGCTGCGTATCGAGGACATCGACATCCGCCGCTGCAAGGCGGAATTCACCGAGGCGATCCTGGTCGATCTCGCCTGGCTCGGTCTCGACTGGGATGGCGAAGTGCGCCGCCAGTCCAGGCACTTCGATGATTACGGCGCCGCGCTCGACCGGCTCGGCGGCATGGGCCTGGTCTATCCCTGCTTCTGCACCCGCGCCGACATCGCCGCCGCGCAGAGCGCGCCGCATGGTCCCGACGGCCCGCTCTATCCCGGCACGTGCCGCCATCGTACTCCAGAGGAACGCCGTCAGTTGATGCAAGCCGGCACCGAGTTCGCGCTCCGCCTCGACGTCGAGAAGGCGGCGGCCGCCGCCGGGCCCTACCGCTTCCACGATGCGCTGTGCGGCGACGTCGAGGGCGATCCGCTACTGTTCGGCGACGTGGTGATCGCGCGCAAGGACACGCCGACCAGCTACCACCTCGCCGTCACCGTCGACGACCATCTGCAGGGCGTCACCCTGGTGACGCGCGGCGAGGACCTCTATCCCGCCACGCATGTCCATGTGCTGCTGCAACGCCTGCTGGACTACGCCACGCCGCGTTACGCCCATCACCGGCTGCTGACCGACGCCGACGGCCGCCGCTTCGCCAAGCGCGACCGCTCGCTGACGCTGCGCGCGATGCGCGAGTCGGGCGTCTCGGCCGCCGAGGTCCGCCGCCAGGCAGGCTTCGTCTAGGCGGCCTTCTTCTTCGGCTTCTTCATGCCGACGGCAACCTCCGCCGCGCTACCAAACAACTGAGAGAGCACCGGCATGCCATTTTGGTAGTCCCTGGCTTTGCTCTCCACCTCGTCTTTCGTCATGAAGGGAAAGCGCGCCCAGATGTCGGAGTTCGACTTGATCAGCTTCGTCCAGGCGTAGAACAGCGGGCTCGCGGGATTGATCAGGTGGGCGTCGACGTCCGGCGCGAAGGGATAGCGCGTAACGTAGGGGTTCGTGTTGCCATGCCCCGAGCAACTATGTCCCCAGAACGTGACGGTACCGCCGAGCATCCCGGCGAGCTTCTCGCAGAAGCCGCTTCGGCCGCCGAGTTGGCAGGCGTAGAAGATCACCTGACAGCCCGGAGCGGCGGCCGTCCTGATGGCATCCGACAGTCGTTTGAGATCGCCCATGCCAATGTTGGCGGAGCCGATCCTGTTGCGATCGCCGTGGCCGAAATAGGCGATCACGTCGAGCATGGTCGACTTTTCGATGGCCTTGAGCATCTTGTTGCGGTCGTCGACGTCGTCGAGCAGGACTGGCTTGTCGAGGCCCCACAAGTTCGAGAAGTACTTCGCGCCGGGAACGAAGACGCCGGTGGCGTCCTTGTAGCCGATGCCGTTTTCGGGATTGATGCCTGCCTTGTTGACGCTCTGAGCCAGAACCAGACCGCGCATTGATCGTCTCCCCCTTCGTCTTGGGTCATCCTCTTATCGCCGCTCCAAGCCTCTTGCGCTGTTCCCTGCGGCACACTTCATTGCGCGACGTCGCGATCGTGCCTGGGCGCGTTGCGGCGAGCCCAGGCGTCAAGCAGCGGGCCATAGGCCGGCGCCAGCGGCGGGTTGACCATCTTCAGGATCGCGGCCAGGGCGTAGCCATTGGCCGGACGCGTGGACCACGAGTCGAGCATCGGTCCGTAGAGCTCGGCGACCGGCGGGTTCACGCGCTTGAGGATGCCCGCCAGCACGCGCTGGCAGCCCAGTCCCGGCGCGCAGCCGGCCAGGCGCAGCCAGTCGTCGAGCGGCGCGTCACAGACCGGCGCCTGGCCGGGGTTGATCTGGCGGATAATGCGGACCAGCTCTTCGCGGCTGGCGGCTGAAAGGAAAGCGGACATGGTGGCCTCCGGCGCGGGAGGATCACCATGTCGCCATCCGTGGCCAACGGCTGTTCCCTAGGTCACACTGCCTTGCGCGCGCGCAGATCGGCGATGGCGGCCTGGTCGTAGCCCAACTCGGCGAGGATCTCGTCTGTATGCTCTCCGGCCTCCGGCGCACCATGGTGCTCGTCGAGCGCCGTACGGCTCATGCCGATGGGCTGGTTCACCAGGTGGATCTCGCCCAGCGTCTTGTGCTGGACCGCGACTTCCATCTTGTTGTGGATCACCTGCTCGTCGGCGAAGACCTGGTCCATCGAGTAGATGTGGCCGCAAGGCACGCCGCCCTTGTTCAACGCGTCGACCCAGTGCTGGCTGGTCTTGCCCTTGGTGATCGCGTTGATCTGCGCGTTCATCTCGACGCGGTTCTTCGAGCGATCCGCGGGCGTCTTGAACAGCGGATCGGTCTTCCAGTCGTCGCGCCCCATGATGGCGCAGAAGCGCTCCCAGATCGCGCCGGGCGAGGTGGCGATGTTGATATGGCCGTCGCTGGTGACGAACACGCCCGTGGGAATGCCGGTGGGGTGATCGTTGCCGGCCTGCGGCGCCACCTTGCGATCCATAGTCCAGCGCGCCGCTTGGAAGTCGCACAGCGCCAGCAACGCCTGCAAGAGCGAGGTGTGTACCCACTGGCCCTCGCCCGAGGTCTCGCGCTCCAGCAACGCGGCGAGGATGCCGAAGGAGAGGTAGATGCCGGCGCTCGAATCGGCCACGGCGATGCCGGCGCGCACCGGCCCCTGGCCGGGAATACCGGTGACCGACATCAGGCCGCTCATGCCCTGGGCGATCTGGTCGTAGCCGGGTCGGTTCGCATACGGCCCGCTCTGGCCGAAGCCGGAGATGCTGCCCAGCACGATGCGCTTGTTGATCGAGCGCAGGGTCTCGTAGTCGAGCCCGAGCCGCTTCTTCACATCGGGCCGGTAATTCTCGACCACGACGTCCGAGACCTTCACCAGCTTGTGCAGCACGGCGCGGCCTTCCTCGGTCTTGAGGTTGAGCGTGATCGAGCGCCGGTTGCGCTGCAGGTTCTGGAAGTCGCTGCCATGGCGGCCGCCGCCCAGGATCTCGACCGTGCCCGAATCTTCGATCTTGATGACGTCGGCGCCCCAATCGGCGAGCTGGCGCGCCGCGGTGGGGCCGGCTCGGGCACGGGTGAGGTCGAGGACCTTGAAGCGGGCCAGCGGTCCGGTGCGGCGAGTACGCGTGTCGGGCATCGGTCGAATGTCTCGTTGTTTGAGCCAACTCTGCTAGCATCGCGCGGAACGAACACCGCTGTCGAGGAGCCGGCTATGGCGCTTCCGTCCGATCCGAATTGCGTCTTCTGCAAGATCGTCGCCGGTACGATCCCGTGCTTCCGCCTCTACGACGATGAGACGACCATCGCCTTCATGGATATCAACCCGGCCAACGAGGGCCACGCCCTCGCCGTCGCCAAGGGCCACTGGCCGACCGTGCACGACATCCCCGCCGACGTGCTGGGTGCCGTCGCGCGCACGGCGCAACGCGTTGCGAAGGCGGTGCACAAGACCCTGAATCCCGACGGCATCAACCTGATCCAGGCCAACGGCCCGGGCGCGGCGCAAAGCGTGCCGCACCTGCACATCCACATCCTGCCGCGCTGGAACAACGACGGCCTGGCGATCAACTGGCATCCGAAGCCGGGCGACATGGCGAAGATCAAGGCTCTCCACGAGCGTATCCTCGCCAACATGGCATGACGTGTCTTTTCCTGCCCCTTCCCGGTGAAGGGATAAGAACACGTGTCCTCGCCAACACGGGCCGAGACGTGCTTAGATCGAGTCAGGAAGATATGTCGTTGGGGAGGATCTTATGCGCGCGTTCCGCGCCGCCGGGCTGATCGCTGGCCTGACCATCACAGTACTCGCGTCGCCCGCGTTCGCGCAGGGCAAGCTCAACATGTACTGCACCGCCAACGAGGAGTGGTGCAAGGTCATGGCCAACGAGTTCAACAAGAAGACCGGCATCGACATCGCCTTCACGCGCCGCGGCACCGGCGAGACCTACGCGATGCTCAAGGCCGAGAAGGACAACCCCAAGGGCGACATCTGGTGGGGTGGCACCGGCGATCCGCATCTGCAGGCCGCCGAGGAGAAGCTCACCGTCAAGTACGAGCCGGCGATCCTCAAGGAGCTACATCCCTGGGCCAAGGCGCAGTGGGACCGCAGCGGCGGTCGCACGGTCGGCATCTACATGGGCGCCATCGGCTTCGTCTACAACAAGGAAGTCGCGGCCAAGAAGGGCGTGACGCCACCGGCCTGCTGGGCCGATCTGCTGAAGCCGGAATTCAAGGGCGAGATCCAGATGCCCAACCCGCACTCGTCGGGCACCGCCTACACGACGATCGCCACGCTCGTGCAGCTCTGGGGCGAGGACAAGGCCTTCGAGTACCTGAAGCAGCTGCACGCCAGTATCAACCAGTACACCAAGCAGGGCCCGGCGCCGGGCCAGGCGGCGGCGCGTGGTGAGACCATGATCGCGATCACGTTCCTGCACGACGGCGCCATGAGCAAGCGGCGCGGCTTCCCGGTCGAAGGCGTGGCGCCGTGCGAGGGCACGGGCTACGAGATCGGCTCGATGTCGATCATCGACGGCGCGCGCAATCTCGCCAACGCCAAGCGCTACTACGACTTCGCGCTGTCGGTCGACGGCCAGAGGCTGGCCGACGCCGGCGAGAGCTACCAGGCGCCGTCGAACCGGGGCACGCCGCCGTCGCCGTACTCGCCGGATCTCTCGAAGATCAAGCTGATCGACTACGACTTCGCCAAGTACGGCTCGAGCGCCGAGCGTCGCCGCCTGCTGGCGCGCTGGGACGCCGAGCTGAAGGTCGGCGCGCCGAAGTAGCGCCGGCCTCGCTCCTTCATGTCGCGTGCCGCACGCTGGTGGCTCGCCGTCGGCTGGGCGGCGATGCTGCTGCTGCCGTGGTACGCGCTCGAGGACGGGCTCTTCTCGTTCGTCTGGCTGCGCGATCCCTGGGGCGAGGACGCCGCGCCTCTGATCGTGCAGGTGCTGCGCCATGGCCGCATCTGGCTCGCGCCGCTGCTGCTGGCGTTCGCCGTGCCGTTGCTCTTCGCCTTCGTTCTTCCCCCGGAGGGGGAAGCACGAAGGCGGCGAGCGGCAATCATCCTGATGCTGTGCGGCGCGCTGGGGCTGGTCTGGCTGTTCGGCCAGGGCTTCGCCATCGGCGCGCGCGGCCTGAGCTGGGGCTGGGCGAAGGATCTCTACGGCGATTTCGAGGGCCGCCAGTTTGGCCTCGGCTATGGCGGCATGATCGTCGCCGTCGCACTGCTCTTCCTGCTTACCGAGGGCTGGGCGCGGCGCGGCGCCTTGCGCGGCGACGCCTTCGTACTGGGCTCGATCGGCATCGTCGTGGCCACCACGATCCTCTTCGTCTTTCTGCCCGTCGGCCTCGTGCTGGTTGGTGCGGCGCGCGTCGAGGACGGCTGGTCGCTGCTCGCGGTGGCCAAGCGTGTCACGTCGTCGGATATCTGGTCGCTGGGCTGCTTCGTTGGCGCCACCTGCGGCACGTTCTGGAAGACCCTGCTGCTCGCCGTCGTGGTCGGCGCATTATCGACGGCGCTGGGCACCGCCTTCGCGCTGCTTGCGGTGCGCATGGGTTTCCGCTGGCAGGGCGCGCTGCGGCTCTTCGCGCTGCTGCCGATCATCACGCCGCCCTTCGTCGTCGGCCTCGCCATCATCCTGCTGGTCGGCCGCACCGGCGCGTTGACGGTGCTGATGGACGACTGGTTCGGCATCCCGCCGACGCGCTGGATCTACGGCTTCCCTGGCATGGCGCTGGCGCAGACGCTGAGCTTCACGCCCATCGCCTTCCTGATCATGATCGGCGTGGTGCAGGGCATCAGCCCGACCATGGAGGAGGCGGCGCTGACCTTGCGCGCCTCGCCTGCGCGGCTGTTTCGCACCATCACCCTGCCGCTGATGCGGCCCGGCCTCGCCAACGCCTTCCTGGTCGGCGTGCTGGAGAGCATCTCCGATCTCGGCAACCCGGTGATCCTCGCCGGCAATTACGACGTGCTGTCGGTGCAGATCTATTTCGCGCTGGTCGGCGCGCAGGTCGATGGCGGCCGCGCCGCCGGCCTCGCCATCGTGCTGCTCGGCCTGGCGCTCGCGGTCTTCGTGCTGCAGGCCTTCTGGCTCGGCGACCGCTCCTACACCACAGTCGCCGGCAAGGGCGACACCGGTACGCACGCACCGCTGCCGCCGGCGGTCCGCCACGCCGTCTACTGGACCGCGCTGCCGTGGATCGGGATCACCATCGCGGTATACGCCACCATCGCGTTCGGTGGCTTCGTCACCAATGTCGGGCGCGACCACTCCTTCACCCTGAGCCACTTCGTCGATCTGTTCTCGATCGAATCCGGCGCCGGCGGCCTGGCGTGGACCGGTGGCGCCTGGAAGTCGCTGGGCACGACGCTCGAGACCGCGCTGATCGCCGCGCCGTTGACCGCGCTGCTCGGCTTGCTCATCGCCTACGTGCTGTCGCGTCAGGTCTTCGCCGGCAAGGGCGCCTTCGAGTTCATCACCATGCTGAGCTTCGCTATTCCCGGCACGGTGATCGGGCTGAGCTACATCGTCGCCTTCAACACGCCGCCGGTCGAGCTTACCGGCACCATGGCGATCCTGGTGATCTGCTTCATCTTCCGCGACATGCCTGTCGGTATCCGCGCCGGCGTCGCGGCGCTCAGTCAGATCGACCGCAGTCTCGACGAGAGCTCGCTCACCCTCAGGCATGGCGGCTTCGCCACGGTGCGCCGCGTGATCCTGCCGCTGATCCGCCCGGCCATCGTCGCCGCCTTGGTGTTCGGCCTGGTACGCGCCATGACCTCGCTGTCGGCGGTGATCTTCCTCGCGACCGCGCGGCACAATTTGTCGACGACGTACATCGTGGCGCAGATCGAGACGGCGCGCTTCGGCACCGCCATCGCCTATTCGGCAGCGCTGATCGCCATCATGGCCGCGCTGATTCTCGCCATCCAATGGCTGGTGGGCGAGCGGCGCCTGGGCCGCCGCGCGCTCCAGACATGACCTGGACGGACCCATGAGCACGCCCGCCGCCGTCGAGTTCACCAATGTTAGCCGCCGCTTCGGGCCGGTGGTCGCCGTCGACTCGATCTCCTTCCGCGTCGAGCCCGGTACCCTGGTGACCTTGCTCGGACCCTCGGGCTGCGGCAAGACCACGACCTTGCGCATGATCGCCGGACTGGAGATGCCGAGCGATGGCGCCATCCGCATCGGCGAGCGCGACGTCACGCGCGTCTCAGCCGCCGAGCGCGACGTGTCGATGGTGTTCCAGTCCTACGCGCTCTTCCCGCACATGAACGTGCTGGAGAATGTCGGCTATGGGCTGGCCGTCTCGCCCATGACCGCCGCGCAGCGCGACGAGAAGGCGCGCGCCTTTCTGCGCAAGGTCGGGCTGGAGGGCTACGAGAAGCGCCAGATCGGTGCGCTGTCGGGCGGTCAGCAACAGCGCGTGGCGCTGGCGCGCGCCTTGGTGCTCGAGCCGCAGGTGCTGCTGTTCGACGAGCCACTCAGCAACCTCGACGCCAAGCTGCGCCGGCGCATGCGCGACGAGATCCGTGACCTCCAGCGCGAGCTTGGCATCACCGCCGTCTACGTCACCCATGACCAGGAGGAGGCGATGGCCGTCTCCGACAAGATCGTGGTGATGAAGGATGGCCATATCGCGCAGATGGGCACGCCCGACGAGCTCTACGAGGCGCCGGTCGATCGATTCGTCGCCGATTTCATCGGCGGCGCGAACCTGATCGATTGCGAGATCGCCGGCGTGGAGGGCGATACGGCCCGCGTCGCCGTCGGCGGCACGACCCTCTCTCAGCCGGCGCGTGGTCTTCGCTCCGGTCCCGCGACGCTCGCCATCCGCTACGCCGCCGTGCGCTTGCAAGCGGGCGGAGCCGGCGCGCTGACCGGCACCGTGCGCAAAGCCACCTATCTCGGCTCGCACCGGGAGTTCACCATCGACTCGCCGATCGGCGAGTTGTTCGTGATCGAGCCCGACCTCTCGAACAGCCTCACCGTCGGCGCCCCCGTCGCCATCACCTTCCGCGACCGCGGCCTGGCGCTGGTGGCGCGTTGAACTCCCTTCTCCCCGCCTTTGCGGGGGGAAGGAGAATCACTGCTTTTCCGCCGCCTTCATCGCCTCGACGCGACGCGCGATCTCGTCGAAGTCGAGCAGGCCGACGGGATTGTCTCGGCGCGGGCTGAAGAAGCGGGCGTAGGCGAAGCGCTCGCGGCTGACTTCCTCCAGGCGCTTTAGCTCATCGAGCGGCTCGATGTGGTCGTCGACCCGCCAGTCGAAGTCGGCATAGTCCTCGGTCGAGACGATCTTCAGCGCCGCCGATTGCTTGCCGCGCTTGTCACCGCCCACTGCTTCGCCGGCGCGCAGCGACTCGATCAGGCGGCGCGGGAAGGAAAGCTGCGCGTTGGCCTCGTAGAAGCGCGCCGTCTCCTCGATCACCTGCGGCCCGGCCAGCATGTTGCCCGCGACCGAGAAGGTCTCGCGCACGAGATGGCCGCACCAGTCCACGCACTTGGCGCCGGTATGCGCGGCGATGCCGCCGCGGGCGTCCTGGATGTGCAGCTGGCGATGGTCGCGGCCATCGTCGGCCGAGGTCAGCAGACGCACCGCGTCGGCGGCACCTACGTCCTCGCGCAGCAGGCGGATGCCGCGCGTGCCGTACATCGCGTTGGTGTTGGCCTGCGTGGCGATCGCGCCGACGCCGCTTTCCAGGTGCGGCACGCGCGCGCCGACACAGAAAGACTTGGTGGCGACGCAGACGCCGAACGCGCCGCTCTTGGGGTCACGCGCGACGATCGACCAGGTCATGGAAATCCCCTCCGCTCAGGAAGGGGGAAACTATCAGGCCGCAGGCGGCAGGTTCACCCATTCCGGCACAAGCGGCTTCAAGATCGCCTCACCGGCCGTCAGCTTCGCGCCGGATCCGCGCGCCTTGTCGAGCGCCTCCAGCCGCAGCAGCGCCAGGCCCTGTGTGCCCAAGCCCGAGCGCATCTCGCCGGCCTCCTGGCCGTCGATCGTCACCACCGTGCCGGGCGCCGGCATCGGGCCGTCGACCGCCACCGGCAACAGGCGCTTCTTCACCAGCCCGCGATACTTGGTGCGAGCGGTGAGCTCCTGGCCCATGTAGCAGCCCTTCTTCCAGTCGACGCCGTGCAATTCGTCGAAACCGCTTTCGAGCAGCAGCGCCTTCTCGACGGGCAGGTCGCGGCTGCCATCCGGCACACCCAAGGTCAGGCGCACGTGGTCCCAAGACTCGAACGGCGCCGAGGCGAAGCCGCGAGTCGGCAGCATGGTGGCGATATGTCCGTCGGGCGCGATGATGCGAACACCCAGGCCGGACAGGCGGGGATCGACATAGGCGACGGCGTCGTCGATCGCGACCGCCGCGCCCGGCTCGTCGCGTAGGCCCAACGCCGCGGAGGCACCCGCGCCATGCGCGGCGGCGACTTCCCAGCCGGTGCCGCGATTCTCGATCGTCACCTTCGAGCGCAGCTTGTACATCGAGAGCTTCTTGGCGAGATCGGCGGCACGATCGCGCTCGACCTCCAGCAGCAACGCGCCGCCCGCTTCGACGATGAACATGTCGAACAGGAATCTGCCCTGCGGCGTAAGCAACGCGGCGTGGATCGCACGGTCAGGCGCCACGCGGCTGACGTCGTTCGACACCAGCCCCTGCAGGAAGTCGCGGCGGTCGTCGCCCAGCACTGCGATCACGCCGCGGTGACCGAGGGACGAAAAACTGAGCCCCGTCATGGTCGGTGTGCTCCTGATAGTCTTGACCCTTCAAAGTGGGCAGCGAACGCGCCGCCCGCAAGGGCCTTTCGCGCAATGGGTGCGCGGGTTATGTCCTTCTCCCCGTGTAGGCCGGGAGAAGAAAGGACGGGGTAGCATGGCGGAAACCTACGATCTGATCGTCGCCGGCGGCGAGTGCTTCACCACGGCGGGTTTGGCGCGGGCCGATGTCGGTGTCCGGGGCGGCCGCTTCGTGGCGATCGGCGATCTGTCGGCGGCGTCGGCTGGCGAACGTTTCGACGCGCGTGGGTTGACCGTGCTGCCCGGCGTGATCGACAGCCAGGTGCATTTCCGCGAGCCCGGGCTAGAGCACAAGGAAGATCTCGAGAGCGGCACGCGCGGTGCCGTGCTGGGTGGCGTCACCGCCGTCTTCGAGATGCCCAACACCAAGCCCAGTACGCTGACCGCCGAAGACCTCGCGGCCAAGCTGGCGCTGGCCAAGGGCCGGGCGTGGTGCGACTACGCCTTCTACATGGGCGGCTCGGCCGAGAACGTCGAGCAGCTGCCGATGCTGGAGCGCCTGCCGGGCTGTTGCGGCGTGAAGGTCTTCATGGGCGCCTCGACCGGCACCTTGCTGGTGCCCGACGATCCGACGCTGGATCGCATCCTCGCCAATGGCTCGCGCCGCATGGCGGTGCACTGCGAGGACGAGGAGCGCATGAACGCGCGCAAGCATCTGGGCAAGGTGCCGGGTGCCACGGCGCATTTGCATCCGGTGATGCGCGACGTGGAGTCGGCGCTGATCGCGACGCAACGCCTGATCCGCCTGGCGCGCAAGCATGGCCGGCGCGTGCACGTCCTGCACGTGACGACCGAGGAAGAGATGGCGTTTCTCGCCGATCACAAGGACGTCGCCAGCGTCGAGGCCACGCCCCAGCATCTCACCTTGTTCGCGCCCGATTGCTACGACCGGCTGGGTACCTTCGCACAGATGAACCCGCCGATCCGCGAGGCGCGCCACCGCGAGGGGCTGTGGCGCGCAGTACGCGACGGTACGGTGGATGTCATCGGCTCCGACCACGCGCCGCACACCAAGGAAGAAAAGTCGCAGCCGTTTCCCAATTCGCCCTCCGGCATGCCCGGTGTGCAAACCCTGCTGCCGCTGCTGCTCGATCACCTCGCAGCCGGCCGTTTGACTCTGGCGCGTCTCGTCGATCTGACTTCGGCCGGCGCGCAACGCATCTTTGGTTTGGCGCGCAAGGGCCGTATCGCGCTGGGCTACGACGCCGACCTCACCGTTGTCGACCTGAAGTCGAAGCGCGAAATCACCGAGAAATGGATGGCGACCAAGTCAGGCTGGACGCCGTATGCCGGCATGACGGTGACCGGCTGGCCCAAGGCGACGATCATCCGCGGCCGCGTGGTGATGCGCGAGGACGAATTGGTCGGCCCGCCGGCCGGCGAGGCGCTGCGCTTCATGGAGACGCTGCGGCCCGAGGTTTGATTTGGGAGCGCCGGCAGGACGCCGGCGCTCCCAGAATGAGGAGACGAAGCGTATGGCGACATTCAAGGCGCTGGTGTCAGAGCAGGGCGCCGACCGTAAGGTCACGAGCGCGATCCGCGAGCTCGACAAGGCGACGCTGCCGGCCGGCGACGTCACGGTGAAAGTCGAGTACTCGACCCTGAACTACAAGGACGGGCTGGTGCTGACCTCGGGTGGCGGACTGGTGAAGACCTGGCCGCATGTCGGTGGCATCGATCTCGCGGGCACCGTCGAGGAGTCGTCGAACACCGGCTTCAAGCCCGGCGATCGCGTCGTGCTCAACGGCTATCGCGTCGGCGAGCTGCACTGGGGCGGCTACGCGACCAGGGCGCGGGTGAAGGGCGACTGGCTGGTGAAACTGCCCGAGTCGATCACCACCAAGCGCGCCATGGCGATCGGCACCGCCGGCTACACCTCGATGCTCTGCGTCGCGGCGCTCGAGCGGCACGGGCTCAAGCCGTCGCAGGGCGAGGTGCTGGTGACCGGCGCGGCCGGCGGCGTCGGCAGCGTCGCGGTCGCGATTCTCGCCAGGCTTGGCTACCAGGTGGTCGCCGCCACCGGCAGGCCGAGCGAGGCCGACTATCTCAAGAGCCTCGGTGCCGCGACGATCATGGAGCGCAAGGAGCTGACCGAGGCACCCGACCGGCCGCTGCTGTCGGAGCGCTTCGCCGGCGTCGTCGACACGGTCTCCGGCGTGATGCTGGCGCGCGCGCTATCGATGACGAAGTACGGCGGCGCGGCGGCGGTCTGCGGCCTGGCGGGCGGTGCGGCCTTCCCCGGCAACATCCTGCCCTTCATCCTGCGCGGCGTGTCGATGCTGGGCATCGAATCGGTGATGCTGCCGATGGCGCCGCGTCTGGAGGCATGGCGGAGGCTCGCCACCGACCTGCCGCTCGACAAGCTCGACGCCATGGTGGTGGGCGCGACGCTCGCCGACCTGCCCGGCCTGGCGCCAAGGATCCTCAAGGGCGAGGTGCGCGGCCGCGTCGTGGTCGACGTCAACGCGTAGGTCATGCCCGCGCGCCTGCCGCCGCTGGGCGCCATCGAGGCCTTCGCGGCGGCGGCGCGGACACTTTCCTTCACTGACGCCGCCGGCGAGCTGAACCTCACCGCCTCGGCGATCAGCCGGCGCGTGGCGCTGCTCGAGCACACGCTGGGCGTCGCGCTGTTCCATCGCGTCACGCGCGGCTTGCGGCTGACGGCGGCGGGTGAAACCTATCTCGCGGCGATCACGCCGGCGCTCGACCAACTGCGCGCGGCAGGCGCGGCGATGACGTCGTCCGCGCGCAGCGGGACGGTAAGGCTGGCGGTGCTGCCATCCTTCGCCGCGCTTTGGCTGTTCCCGCGCCTCGCCGCCCTGGAGACGGCGCATCCCGGCATCGATCTGCGCGTCTCCACCGTCGCGCGCGCGCCTGACTTGACGCAGAGCGATGTCGATCTCGCGGTGGCGATCGGGACTGGCGATTGGCGCGGCTGGAGCAGCACGCGACTGATGGCGATGCGCTGCCGGCCCGTCTGTGCGCCGTCCCTGCGCAAGAGCTTGCGTATACCGGCCGATCTAGAGCGCCACACGCTGCTGGGGGTCAGCCAGCCGCGTGGTTTCTGGCGCCGCTGGTGCCGCGAGGTCGGCCTGCCGCCGTTCCCGCCACGCCGCACCTTGCGCTTCGAGGGCCTGCATCTGCTGTACGAGGCGGCGGCGAGCGGGCTCGGTGTGGCGCTGGCGTTCGACGACCTCGTCGCGCCCTATCTCGCCGATGGCCGGCTGGTCGAGCCTTTCGACCATGGCTTCGTGCCCGATCAGGCGTATCACCTGCTGTCGCGGCCAGGCGAGCGGCGCCGTGGCGTGCGTGTCGTCCGCGACTGGCTGCTGAGCGCCTGACGATTGCGCACGACGCATGTACGCGTGCGCTGTGTGCGTTTGTCCGGAGGGGCGGCGGGCCTGTAGCCGTGGGCCATGTCGGATTTGCCTCAGGGATACACGCCTTTCGCGCGCTCCAGTCCGTTCCTCGACGCCGTGGGGCCGCTGTTCCAGAAGATAGACGGCGACACGCTGCTGCTCGGCCTGCGTATCGAGGAACGTCATTGCAATCGGCGCGGTTACGCGCATGGCGGCCTGCTGGTGACGCTCGCCGATCTGACGCTCGGCTACAATCTCGTACGCGCCAGCGGCAGCACGGGCGGCACCACTGTGAACCTCACGACTGATTTCGCCGGCGCGGCGCGGCTGGGCGACTGGGTCGAGGCGCGCGCCGACGTGCAGAAGGCCAAGGGCAGCGTCGCCTTCGCCAACTGCTACATCAGCGTCGGTGATCGCCGCATCGTGCGTGCCAGCGGCATCTTCCACATCGCTGAGCCGAAGGGCTGAGCGCTACGCTCCGCGCGATCATCGTTCCTCCTTGCGCAGGCGTTCGATCACCGCCGGCGGCGCGCCGCGGTCGACGACCTCGCGCAGCGCGAAGCTCGACTGGATTCGCGCGACGCGCGGCAGCATCGAGAGCTGTGTCTTGTGGATGCGCTCGAAATCCTCGATGTCGCGCGCCAGCACGGTGAGCAGGTAATCGTCGCTGCCCGACATCAGCAGGCAATGCACGACCGAGGTGCAGCGCTTCACCGCCTTCTCGAAAGCGTCGAGCGCCGCCTCGCTCTGGCTGTCGAGCGTGATGCGCACCGATACCGTGGTTGTGAAGCCGAGTTTGCGCAGACCCAGCGCCGTCTGGTAGCCGGTGATGATGCCCTGTTCCTCGAGCTGTTTCTGCCGACGTGCCACCGCCGTGCTCGACAGGCCGACGCGCTCGGCGAGCTCGACATGGCTGGCGCGGGCGTTCGAGCAGAGGGCGGCGAGCAGGGCGATATCGATACGATCGAGTGTCATGGCACCGGATTCGAGCATGAATACGTCATTCTAGGATGGAATCCAGCGTTTCGCGAGAGCGATGCGAGCATCTTCGCCGGGAACGCAACGGCGCCGCGGAGGTAGCCTTTATCATCGAGAGGTGAACCATGCGTGTTGGCGTCCCCCGTGAGATCAAGACCCATGAGTACCGGGTGGGGCTGACGCCCTCCTCCGTGAAGGAGTACGTCGTGGCCGGCCATAGCGTGCTGGTCGAGACCGGCGCGGGTGGCGGCATTGGCGCCGACGATGCCGAATACGTCGCGGCGGGCGCCAAGATCGCGCCGAACGCCGCCGAGGTCTTCGCCGCCTCGGACATGATCGTGAAGGTCAAAGAGCCGCAGCCGGACGAATGGCGCCGACTGCGCCGGGACCAGCTGCTCTTCACCTATCTGCATCTCGCATCCGATCCGGCGCAGACGCAGGGCCTCATCGAATCGGGCTGTACCGCGATCGCCTACGAGACCGTCACCGATGCGCATGGCGGCCTGCCGCTGTTGGTGCCGATGAGCGAGGTCGCGGGCCGGCTGTCGATCGAGGCGGCGGCTTTCGCGCTGCGCCGTCACGCCGGCGGTCGCGGCCTGCTGCTGGGCGGCGTACCCGGTGTGCCGGCGGCCAAGGTCGCGGTCATCGGCGGCGGCGTGGTCGGCGCCAACGCCGCGCGCATGGCGGTGGGCCTGGGAGCCGAGGTCACGATCCTCGACCGTTCGCTGCCGCGCCTGCGCGAACTCGACCTGCTTTTCGCCGGCCGTGTGCGCACGCGCTATTCGACCGGCGACGCCGTGGCGCAAGAGATCGCCGGCGCCGATGTCGTGATCGGCGCGGTGCTGGTGCCTGGCGCGCTGGCGCCCAAGCTGGTGCGGCGGGCGCAGCTCTCGACGATGAAGAAAGGCGCGGTGATCGTCGACGTCGCCATCGACCAGGGTGGCTGTTTCGAAACCTCGAAGCCGACCACGCATGCCGATCCGACCTACGTCGTCGATGGCGTCATCCACTACTGCGTCGCCAACATGCCGGGCGCCGTGCCGCTAACCTCGAGCCACGCCCTCAACAACGCCACGCTGCCGTTCGGTCTGATGCTGGCGGCGCGCGGCCTGCCCGCGATCGTCGAGAACCCGCATCTGCGTGCCGGCCTCAACGTCCATCGTGGCCGTATCACCCATCCCGGCGTCGCCACCAGCCTCGGCTTGCCGCTGGTCGAGGCCGTCGCCGCGCTCGCGGCGTAGCCCGATCGCGTCTAGTATCCACGACCTCTCATCTCGGGGAAGTCCATCCATGTCCGCCGCACCGACCAAGCCGGTCACCAATAACCTCGACGCCTTCCTGATGCCGTTCACGGCCAACAAGCAGTTCAAGAAGAACCCGCGCCTGCTCGCGAAGGCCAAGGGCGTGCACTACTGGACGCCCGAGGGACGCCGCGTGATCGACGGCACCGCCGGCTTGTGGTGCGTCAACGCCGGCCACGGCCGCGAGGAGATCAAGGCGGCGATCGCCGCGCAGCTCGAGGAGATGGACTACGCGCCCAGCTTCCAGATGGGCCACCCCAAGGCCTTCGAGCTGGCCGCGCGCCACGCCGCGATGCTGCCGGGCGACCTCAACCACGCCTTTTACTGCAACTCCGGCTCCGAAGCGGTCGACAGCGCGCTGAAGATCGCGCTGGCTTATCACCGGGCCACCGGCCAGGGCACCCGCACGCGCTTCATCGGCCGTGAGCGCGGATATCACGGCGTCGGCTTCGGCGGCATCTCGGTCGGCGGCATGGTCAACAATCGCAAGGCCTTCAGCGCCGCGACGTTGCAGGGTGTCGATCACCTGCCGCACACGCATCTGCCGGCGAAGAACGCCTTCTCGCGCGGCGAGCCGGAGAACGGCGCCGAGCTAGCCGACGAGCTGGAGCGCATCGTGGCGTTGCACGACGCCTCGAACATCGCCGCCGTGATCGTCGAGCCCTGCGCCGGCTCGACGGGCTTCCTGCCGCCGCCCAAGGGCTACCTCAAGCGGCTGCGCGAGATCTGCACCAAGCACGGCATCCTGCTGATCTTCGACGAGGTGATCACCGGCTTCGGCCGTCTCGGCACCGCCTTCGCCGCCGATTATTTCGGCGTCATCCCCGACCTGATGACCGTGGCCAAGGGCATCAGCAACGCCACCGTGCCGATGGGCGGCGTCTTCGTTCGCAAGCCGGTCTATGACGGTCTGCTGAGCGGGGCGGAGAACGCCATCGACCTGTTCCACGGCTACACCTACTCGGCGCATCCGCTAGCCTGCGCAGCGGCCTCGGCCGTGCTCGACATCTACAAGACCGACGGCCTGTTCCAGCGTTCGGCCGAGCTGTCGAAATACTGGGAGGACGGCGTGCACTCGCTCAAGGGCACGTCGGGCGTGATCGATATCCGCAACCTCGGCCTCGCCGCCGGCATCGATCTCGAGGCGCGCGCGGGCGCCGTCGGCGCGCGCGGCTACGACACTTTCGTGAAGTGCTTCGAGATGGGCCTGCTGGTGCGCCAGGGCGGCGACACGCTCGCCATGTCGCCGCCGCTGATCATCGAGAAGACGCAGATCGACGAGGTCATCGACATTGTCGGCAAGGCGATCAAGCAGGCGGCTTGATCCACCCGTCGAGCCGTCGTCATTCCGAGCGCAGCGAGGACTCTCCCGCCAGGGGGGCTCCATTTTGTCGGCATCCCTCGCCACGCTCGGAATAAAGGGGTTCGGCTATCCACCGAGCAGGTGGCGGCGCACGTAGCCCTTGAAGTCCTCCATCGCCTGGGCGCGGGCCCGTTCGTCGGGTCCGCCGCTGACGCCCAGGGTGCGGCAGGCGGCGATCACCTTCATCGCCTGGCGACCGAGCACCAGCCAGCCATCCGGCCCCGACGTGCCGACCACCGCACCGGTGGTCCGCTCGACATAGGTGCCGTCGGCGCGTTGCACGGCGACGCAGCGCGAATAGTTTTCGCCTGACGGCGTGTTGTAGGCGACGCCGCCATCGAAGCCATGCGGCGCGTCGGGATAGACCTTGACCTCGATGCGCGCGCCGGACTGGCGCAGCGTCTCGCCGTAGGTCGTGCAGGGCTCGACGCCAGCGTAGGTGTCGGCGCCGCCCAATAGCAGGTAGATCGGCGCGCCTGATGTGCGCGGCTGGTGGTAGTGCACATAGCAGGTGGGATAGATCGGAATGTGCAGCGCGTAGCGCAGTCCGTCGGGCAGGCCCTTGTCCGAGAGCAGCCGCTCGTGCGAGACCATCAGCGCCGACACCGCGCCCTTTGAGAAGCCCATGATGCCGATGCGCGTGCGGTCGATGCGCGGATGGACGGCGAGCGCCTTGAGCGCGGCGATCGCGTCGCGATTGAACTCGGCGTCGTCGACCGCCATCTGATCGGTCACGGTCTGGCGCACGCCGCGCGGCCCGAACGAATCGATTCGCACCGCGGCGACGCCCATCGCCACCAGCTCCCGCGCGTACCGCCCCTCGCGCCATTCATTGACGCCGCCACTGCCGTGATGGATCACCATCGCCGGCACGACGCCCGAACCCGCCGGCCAGCGTATGGCCGCGGTGATCTCGACCGGCTGACCTCGGTGCCGACCGCCGAAAGTGATGGTTTCCTCGCGAGCGGCGGCGCTCGCGGCGAGCGACGTCAGGATGGCGGCGAGAAGCCCGAGCCGGGCGAGCGGGATCTGCATGGCGGCATAGTTCGGCCCTAGACTGTGGCGGAATTTGCGCAGGCCGGACCCAGCCGGTAGACTCGACTGAACGAACAGGGAGGCGCGCGATGCGCAGGCGGATGGTCATGCTCGGCGGGCTCTCGCTGCCAATCGCCCTGGCCGCGTGCGACTCCGCGCCGACCAAGGCCGAGATCCTCAAAAAAGCCACCGGCCTGAAGACCAAGGAGGAGCTCGAGAAGGCGCTGGGCCCGCCGGCCAAGCTCGACAAGCTGGGACCGCTCGAGCGCTGGACCTACAATGCCAGCGACGGCGTCGTCGTTTTCACCATCGTGGCCGGCCGCGTCGCGCTCGACGAGACCGGGGATCGCAAGAAATAGCCATGCGCCGCGCCCTGGCGGCCGGGCTGCTGGCGATCGTCTCGCTCGCCGCGCCGGTTCGTGGCCAGGACGTGCGCGGGCAGGAACGCGCAATCACCCGCGCCGAGCTCGACGAGCAGGCGGAGCCTGGCCGCACGACCGAGGAAGTGCGCGCCGCGCTCGGCCGGCCGCTCTTCACGCAATGCGGCGGGCGCATCCAGCTCTGGGGCTATCGCACCGAGACCGGCCGTATCGACCTGATGTTCGTCGATGGCGTGCTGAAGATGGCCATCCTCGGCGGCGTCGGCGTGTCGGCCGACAGGAATCCGTGCTGAGCGTCACTGGCGGCCAGCGAACTCCGCTTGTTCTCGGCGAAACGCCGTTCTAGGGTTCCGGCAATCGCGGTCCACGGAAGGTGGCCGCTCTGGGAGGAAATCGATGACCACGAAAAGACGGACTTTCTTGCGCGTCTCCGGCGCGGCCACGGTCGCGGCGAGCACGGGCATGGCCAGCATCCTGGCCAGCGGACGGGCGCCGGTCTATGCGCAGGCCAAGACGGTGCATTGGCTGAAGTGGGTCGACTTCGTGCCGGCGACCGACCAGATGTTCCGCCGCGAGCTGATGCCGGAGGCCGAGAAGGCGCTGGGCATCAAGATGAACCTCGAGACCGTGAACGGAAACGACCTGCAGCCGCGCATCACCGCGGGCATCCAGTCGGGCGCAGGCGCCGACCTCATCATGTCGTTCAACAGCTTCACGCATCTCTACGCCAACTCCGTGGTCGACCTCAGCGATATCGCCGAGGAAGTCGGCAAGCGCGAGGGCGGCCACTACGCCTACGCCAAGGCGATCTGCTCCGACGGCAAGGCCTACATGGGCATGCCGTGGGCGGTGATCGGCGGCATGATCGCCTATCGCAAGTCCTGGTTCGCCGAGGTCGGCGTCACCAAGTTCCCGGAGACCTGGGAGGAGTATCGCGAGGCCGGCAAGAAGCTGAAGGCCAAGGGCCGGCCGCTCGGCCAGACACTGGGTCACACCTTCGGCGACGCGCCGGGCTTCACTTATCCCTACCTGTGGTCGTGGGGCGGCAAGGAGGTCGAGGCCGACGGCAAGACGGTCGTGATCAACTCCAAGGCGACGGTCGATTCGGTGAAGTTCATGCAGGGCTTCTGGAAGGACGCCCATGACGAGGGCGGCCTGGCCTGGGACGACACCAACAACAACCGCGCCTTCCTGTCGCAGACCATTTCGGCGACGCTCAACGGCGCCTCGATCTACATCGAGTCGCTGCGCCGCGCCGACCAGTACAAGACCGAGAAGGGCGAGCACCTCAACAAGGACATCCTGCACGCGCCGCTGCCCAAGGGCCCGGCGGGCCAGTTCGGCTTCCATCTTCTGCAGTCGAACATGCTGATGAAGTACTCGAAGAACCAGGACGCGGCGAAGGCGTTCCTGAAGTGGCTGCACACGGAGGCGAACTACGAGAAATTCTTCCTGTCGCAGAAGGGCTTCGCCACGCCGACCACGGCCAAGTGGGAAGCCCACAAGCTGTGGAACGAGGATCCCGTCATGACGCCGTACAAGGTCGCGGCGCGTCTCGGCCAGGCCATCGGCCACTCCGGCCCGCCCAACGCCAAGGCGCAGGAAGTGCTGTCGAAGTACATCATCACCGACATGTACGCCAAGGCGGTGCAAGGCATGGCGGCCGAGGAGGCCGTCAAGTGGGCCGAAGCCGAGCTCAAGAAGGTCTACGTCTGAGCGCCGCGTAACGGTACGGAGTACGCGTCGTGGTGGCCCTCGCAACGTCGTCCGCGGGCGGGAAGCGTCCCGCCCCGCGGGCGCGCCTTCTGGAGGACGAGCGCTGGCTGGCGTTCGCCCTCCTGGTCCCGACGGCCATCCTGCTTGGCCTGTTCATCGCCTATCCCTTCGTCAAGGGCGTGATCCTGTCGCTGACCAGCGCGCGGGTCGGCGTCGAGGGCGAGTTCGTCGGCCTCAAGAACTTCGTCAAGATCTGGAATGACGGCATCTTCCACGTAACTGTGTGGAACACGTTCTGGTACACGGGGGTCACCACGGTCTTCAAATTGGCCCTGGGCCTGTGGTTGGCGCTGCTGCTCAACCGGCACTTCAGGGGCAAGGCGTTCATCCGCGCCTTCATCCTGCTGCCCTTCATCATCCCGACGGTGCTCAGCACCTTCGCCTGGAAGTGGATGTTCGATCCGACCTTCAGCGTCATCAACTGGACGCTGTACCAGCTTGGTTTCATCACCCAGCGCATCAACTGGCTGGGCGATCCCGACCTGGCGATGACCTCGATCATCATCATCAATGTCTGGCGCGGCGTGCCGTTCTTCGCCATCAGCCTGCTCGCCGGCCTGCAGACGATCAGCCCCGAGCTCAACGAGGCAGCCGCGATCGACGGCGCGCGGCCCTGGCAGCGCTTCTGGCACGTCACCTGGCCGCTGCTGCTGCCGGTGACCATGGTCGTGGTGCTGTTCTCGGTGATCCAGACCTTCGCCGACTTCCAGCTGGTCTACGTCATGACCGGCGGCGGACCGGCCAACGCCACGCATCTCTTCGCCACCTACGCCTACCAGCTCGGCATCGGCACCGGCCTGCTGGCGGAGGGCGCGGCGATTTCGCTGGCGATGTTCCCGTTCCTCTTCCTGATCGTCGTCGTGCAGCTGCTCTACATCCGACGGGTCGAGGTGCGCTGATGGTCGAGGGTGGCCTCTGGCGGCGCTGGGTGTTCTTCTACATCCCGCTGACCTTGTTCGTGTTCGTGCTGCTCTTCCCGTTCTACTGGATGATCATCACGACCTTCCGGCCCGACGGCGAGCTGTACAAGCCATGGAACGCGGTGGCCTATCAGCCGTTCTGGACCAACAATCCGACATTCGAGCACATCCTGTACCTCTTCGAGGAGACGATGTTCTCGAAGTGGATGTTCAACACGCTGCTGATCGCGGCGGTGTCGACGGTGATCTCGCTGATTTGCGGCGTGTTCGCCGGCTACGCGCTGGCGCGGCTCAACTTCCCGTGGGCCGGCGGCCTGGGCACCACCATCTTCGTCACCTATCTGGTGCCGCAGACGCTGCTCTTCATCCCGCTCGCCGACATCATCAGGAATTTCGGTCTTGGCGACACGCCGTGGGCGCTGATCCTGACCTACCCGACCTTCCTGATCCCGTTCTGCACCTGGCTGATGATGGGCTACTTCAAGTCGATCCCGAAGGAGCTTGAGGAATGCGCGCGCATCGACGGCGCCTCGCGCTTCCAGGCGATGTACCACATCATCCTGCCGGTGGCGGTGCCCGGCATCATGTCGGCGGGGATCTTCGCCTTCACCTTGTCGTGGAACGAGTTCATCTACGCCCTGGTCTTCCTGTCGTCGCCCGAGCAGAAGACCGTGCCGGTGGGCGTGACCTCCGAGTTGATCCGCGGCGATGTCTTCTTCTGGGGGCCGTTGATGGCCGGCGCGTTGCTGGGCTCGATCCCGGTGGCGATCGTCTATTCATTCTTCGTCGAACACTATGTCGCGGGCCTGACCGGCTCTGTGAAGGGTTGAGCTATGGCGCAGGTCACTATCCGGCAGCTCAATAAGGTCTACGAGGGCGCCGTCCACGCGGTGAAGGATGTCAATCTTGAGATCCCCGATCGGGAGTTCGTTGTGCTGGTCGGCCCCTCCGGCTGCGGCAAGACCACGACGCTTCGTATGGTGGCCGGTCTGGAGAGCATCACCTCCGGTGACATCCTGATCGGCGACACCGTGGTCAACGATCTCGCGCCGATGGACCGCGACATCGCCATGGTGTTCCAGAACTACGCGCTCTATCCGCACAAGAGCGTCTACGACAACATGGCCTTCGGCCTGAAGATGCGGAAGTTCGACAAGGCCGAGATCGACAAGCGCGTCCAGCACGCCGCCGACATTCTCGGCATCCAGCAGTTGCTGTCGCGCCGGCCGCGCCAGCTCTCCGGCGGCCAGCGCCAGCGCGTCGCGCTTGGCCGCGCCATCGTGCGCAACCCGCAGGTCTTCCTGTTCGACGAGCCGCTCAGCAACCTCGACGCCAAGCTGCGCGTGCACATGCGCGTCGAGCTGCGCAAGCTGCACGAGAGGCTGGGCACGACGGCGATCTACGTCACGCACGACCAGGTCGAGGCGATGACGCTGGGCGATCGCGTCGTGGTGATGAAGGATGGCCTGGTGCAGCAGGTCGGTGATCCGATGACGCTCTACAACACGCCGGCCAACCTCTTCGTCGCCGGCTTCATCGGCTCGCCGGCGATGAACTTCGCCAACGTCACCGTGGTCGGTGGCGAGGGCGGGCTTTGGGTCGAGACCAAAGGGCTCAAGCTGCGCCTGCCCGGTGCGCTGGCGTCGCGCGCCGCGCCGCTCACCGGCAAAAGCGCCGTTTTTGGCATCAGGCCGGAGGATCTACGCGTCGCCAACAGCGCCGATCCGGCCGAGTACTCGATGGACTGTGAGGTCGAGGTCGTCGAGCGGCTGGGCTCGGAGACGCTGCTCGATACGCGCGTGGGCAGCGAGACGATTGTCGCCGCGGTCGAACCCATGGTCGCGGTGCGCGCGCGCGAGAAGGTGCGGCTGGCCGTGACGCCCGACCGCATGCACCTGTTCGACGCGGAAACCGAAAAGGCGGTTTGAGTTTCTTTTCGCTCGCGGAACGCCCCGAGGCAGGGATTGGCGCCGTCGCCGTCCAAGGCTCGGTCGGCGCGGTATGACCTGGCGTCCAGATGATGGCGGTACGAGAGAGGCTGCGCGGCGGCGGCTGCTCGGGCAAGCTGTGGTTCTGGAAGGCCGCGTAGGCGGGGAAGGGTCGCGATGAAGGTCGTCATCACCGGCGGGGCGGGGTTCCTCGGCAAGAAGCTGGCGCGCAAGATCCTCGAGGGCTCGACGCTGGGCGGCGAGCGCGTGTCGGAGCTGCTGCTGTTCGACGTGGCCAAGGCCAGCGGCCCAGGCCTCGACGATCCGCGCGTCACGGCGATGGATGGCGATATCGCCAACTTCGCCACCGTGCATTCGATCGTGCAGGGCGCCTCCAGCGTGTTCCACTTCGCCGCCGTGGTCAGCGCCGGCGCCGAGGCTGATTTCGACCTCGGCTACCGCGTCAATCTCGACGGCGCGCGCAACGTGCTGGAGGCCTGCCGCGCGCTGGGCACCAACCCGCGCGTGATCTTCACCTCGTCGCTGGCGGCCTATGGCGGCGACCTGCCCAAGGCGGTGACCGATGACACGCCGCTGACGCCGCAGACCTCGTACGGCGCGCAGAAGGCGATGGGCGAGTTTCTGGTGCGCGACTACACGCGCAAGGGATTCGTGCGCGGAACAGCAATTCGTCTGCCGACGATCTGCGTGCGCACCGGCCGGCCCAACAAGGCGGCCTCGACCTGGGCCAGCTCGATCGTGCGCGAGCCGCTCACCGGCATAGACGTGGTGTGCCCGGTGACATCAGACACGCCGATGGTGGTGCTGAGCCCGCGGCGTACCGTGGAGTCGTTCCTGCGCGCGCACGACCTCGATCCCGACGCGTTCGGGCCGGGGCGCACCCTGCTGCTCAATGGCATCCGGGTGACCGCCGCCGAACTCGAAGCGGCGATGAAGCGCAACGCCGGCAACCGCAAGCTGGGCATAGTGAGCTGGCAGCACGACCCGGCTATCCAGAAGATCGTCAACGGATGGCCGGGCGCCATCGACGCGGCGCGCGCGCGTCGCCTGGGTTTCGAGACCGATCGCGATCTCGACGAGGTCGTCCGCCACTTCATCGCCGACGATCTCGACGAGCAGATACGCTCAATGGCGGCCTGAGCTCTCAGCCCGCCGGCGCGGCGGAGGCGCCCAGCGGCTTCTGGAGCGCCTTGTAGATCAGCCACATGCCAAGGCCCCAGATGCCGTAGACCACCGGCGCGACGATCACGCCGGGCATGCGGAAGCCGCCGCCGATCGGCCCGCCCTTGATCGGCTGAACGATGAACCAATTGGCGGCAATCACGACGACGGCGCCGAACAGCGTCCAGCCCAGCCAGGCCGGAAGCTTCGTCTTCGGCACGACGACGGCGGCCAAAGCGCCCCACAGGCCTGTCCAGAAGAGATAGGACACCAGCTGCGGCAGATCCAGTGGCTTGGTGGCGGCCATCGACCAGGTGCTGGCCTTCAAGATGCCGGCCTGTGTCGCGGCCCAGAAGCCACCCTGATGGAAGATCACGAAGGACACCGCGCCGGCGATGAAGCCGCAGGCCAGTGTGCGGAGAAGCGTGCTGTTCATGGGTCGCTCCCTGGGTTTGTGTCCTGGGTACGCCACGCCATGCGGTATAGATGCTTCGTCGACTATCCTATCAGGGCCGCATCCAGAACTGCGCCTTGCCCTCGCGCACCGGGGCGGCGAGGTTGGCGAACTCGCAGAGCAGACGGCGGCTGTCGCGCGGGTCGACGATCTCCTCGATCCAGAATGTCTCGGCGCTGCGGAAGGGCGAGCGCAGCTTGTTCAGGCGATCCTCGATCTCGGCCAGCTTGGCCTTGGGATCGGATGAGGCGTCGATATCGGCGCGATAGGCCGCCTCGATGCCGCCTTCCAACGGCAGCGAGCCCCAGCGGCCCGACGGCCAGGCGTAGCGTATGGCGACGCGGCCGGTGTTCTTGTGCGCCGCGCCGGCGACGCCGAAATTGTTGCGCACGATGAAGGTGCACCACGGCACTGTGCACTGGTGCATCGCCGCCATGGCGCGCACGCCGGCCTTGATTACGCCGCTCTTCTCCGCCTCCAGCCCGATCAGGAAGCCGGGGCAATCCTCCAGGTAGACCACGGGAATGCGGAAGGTCTCGGCGATGTCCATGAAACGCGTGACCTTCTGGCAGGTATCGGCCGTCCACGCGCCGCCGTAGTGCATCGGATCGCTGGCCATGAAGGCGATCGGCCAGCCGTCGATGCGGCAGAGCCCGGTGATCACCGAGCGGCCGAAGAGCTTGTTCATCTCGAAGAAGCTGCCCTTATCGACCAGCGTGTTGATGATCGAGCGCATGTTGTAGACCTTGCGCGTGTCGCGCGGGATCACCGACAGGAGCTTTTCGTCGCGACGCTGCGGATCGTCGGTGATCGGCCCGCGCGGCGCGAGGTCGTAGGCCGATTGCGGCATGTACGACAGGAAGCGCTTGGCCGCGGCGAAGGCCTCGTCCTCGGTGTCGACCGCCTCGTCGACGGCGCCGGCGCGCAGCTGGATCTCCCAGCCGCCGAGTTCCTCCTTGCTGAGCGGCTGACCCAGCCGCGCCACCACCGGCGGGCCGGCGACGAACATCGCCGACAGGCCCTTGACCATCACCGAGTAGTGCGAGGCGGCGAGCCGCGCGGCGCCCAGTCCGGCCACCGAGCCCAGGCCCAGAGCGACCACGGGCACCGTGCCCATATTGGCGGTGACGATGTCGAAGCCGATCACCCCGGGCACGTTGGCGCGCCCCTGGGTCTCGATGGTCTTCACCGAGCCACCGCCGCCTGAGCCCTCGATGATGCGCACGATGGGCAGGCGGTACTGGTGGGCCATCTTCTCGGCCAGCAGGTTCTTCTCCTTGATGGTGGCGTCGGCCGAGCCGCCGCGCACCGTGAAGTCGTCGCCCGACACGACGACTGGCCGGCCATCGATCGTGCCGCGTCCGGTGACCGAGTTCGACGCGACCAGATCCTCGAGGTCGTTCTTGCGGTCATAGGTCGCCATGCCGGCGACGCTGCCCCATTCGCGGAAGCTGCCGGGGTCGAGCAACCGGTCGATGCGTTCCCGCACCGTCAGCCGTCCGCCGTCGTGCTGGCGCTTGACCTTGTCCGGACCGCCCATGCGCCGGACCAGCTCCTGGCGGCGCTTCAGTTCGTCGAGTTCGGGCTGCCAGCTCATCGCGCGTGTTCCTCGGGCGTCGTTCCGCGCCGACCTTACCCCCCAATGCCCTCGCACGCGAAGTCACGACAGCCGCGATGCGGGCTGGTCGTTCAACGGGTCGCCCCGATCGGAGGCCGGCGGTACCCGGCCCGGTGTGCGCGTCTCGCGCGCTTGTGCGCTACTCCACCGCTATCACGCCGGCGGCCACGGTCATGGCGAACAGGCCGGCGGCTGCGGCGGCCAGCGGCTTGGCGCGGCGGCGCAGCTTGCCCTCGATCCGCATAAAGGCGGTGATCGGCCCGGACACAGCCTCGCGGCAGAAGGCGATCTTGCGGACGTACTGTGGCACGTGCCAGTGCGCCGCGGTGCCGATCTGGAAGGTGACGACGTCACCGGGGCGCAGATCCCAATGCGTGCCATTGGCGTCGACGACATGGGCGCCGCCTTCGAGGATGTGTACGGTCTCGTCGATCGTGTAGTGCCACGTGAAGCGGCCGGCGGTGCAGTCCCAGATGTCGGTCCAGCTCAAGCCGTCGGAGCCGCGCGATACCGGGCCGACGCGCGCCATTGGGTTGCCTTCGACAATCCAGGATGGATCGATCGGCGCGGGACTCATGTCGACGGCATCGGGGGACGTGCGCAGCAATGGTGCCTGAGGCATCGGTGTAGTCACTCGACTATGAACGGCTCAATATTCGTCGAGTTGATACATGCGCCGACTCCTCACGTCAACGTGATCAATTTGCGTGATATCTCACATGAACACAGAGAACGACGCCATCTATCAGATTTTCCTCGTAAAGTGCCTTCATGTCGATTCCCCCTTCCGGCCGGGCCGGCTTCAGCCCGGCGATCGCGGCGGCGAGCCGGCGCTCCTGCTCGCGCCGCAGAGACTCCGCTTCGGCGACGGTGATGGCGGTGAAACGCACCCGCATGCCCGGCAGCAGCCGGCAGGTGCGCGGCAGGTCGGCCGAGGCGATGGTGGCGATCTTGGAATAGCCGCCCGCGGTCTGGCGGTCGGCCAGCAGCGCGATCGGCAGGCCGGCCGCCGGCACCTGGATGGCGCCCGGCGCGATGCCGTCGGAGACGATGTCGGGCCCCAGCGCCGAGTGCTCGATCTTGGGGCCCTCGAAGCGGATACCCATGCGGTCGGCTTCCTTCGACACGACATACTCGCTGCCGGTGAAGGTGGCGTGGCCGGCCTCGGTGAAGTGATCGGCCTGCGGGCCGGGGACGACCCGGATCGGGCCGCTGCCGTAGTCGAAGGGCGCGGCCAGCGCGAGTTCGGCGCGTGCGCTCGCCGTCTCGCGCGGCAGGGGCAAAGCGTCGCCTTCCTTGAGCTTGCGACCTTCGAGCCCGCCCAGGGCAGCGCGGGTATAGGTGCTGCGGCTGCCCATGAAGACTGGCACGTCGATCCCGCCTTCGACGGCCAGGTAGGCGGTGCTCACGCCGCCGATACCGCCCAACTTCAGGCGCTGGCCGCGCGTGAGGGTGTGCGAGCGGTCGGACGGCAGCGGCTTGGGTGCCGCACCCTCGCTGGCGATCAGCGACGCCTCGATCGGGCCGACCAGACCGACGCGCACGGAGTCGGCCTCGACCAGCAGGGTGGGACCGAGCACGCTCATCTCCAGCGCCGCCGCGTTGGCGTCGGGCGTGTTACCGGCCACGGCGTTGGCCAGCGCCAGCGCGATGCGGTCCATCGCGCCGGCGGTTGGCATGCCGAGCTCCTGGAAGCCGACGCGGCCACGATCTTGCACCGTGTCGAACAGGCCAGGCCGCTCGACGACCAACCGCGCGCTCATGGGCTCGCCTCGACGAAACGCTCGACATCGAACGGCGCGCGCTCGGCTTCGGCGGACAGCGCGTCGTACTCGGCGCGGCTGATGCGGCGGAAGCGTACCGTGTCGCCCGGCGCCAGTGTGGTGGCCCCGGCGCCACGCCGCGTGTCGAACATCGAGACCGGCGTGCGCCCGAGCAGATGCCAGCCGCCGGGGCTTTCAAAGGGATATACCACCGACATCTCGGTGGCGATGGCGACGCTGCGGGCCGGCACGCGTACACGTGGCGAAGCGCGCCTGGGCAGGTGCAATGGCTTGGCCAGGCCGGCGAGGTACGGCAGCCCGGGCATGAAACCCACCATGTAGACGCGGAATTCGGAGGCGAGGTGCAGCTCGATCACCCTCTCCTGCGAGATCCCGGTGCGCTGGGCGACGTCGGCCAGGTCGAGCGCGAACTCGGCATCGTCGTAGCAGCAGGGCAGGGTAAGCCGCCGCGACCGGGCCGTGATCGCCTGTCCGCCCACCAACAGGGCCTCGATCGCCGGCTGCAGGGCGGCGCGCGTCGTGCTCAGCGGATCGTAGAACACCAGCAGGGCGCGCATGCTGGGCACGGTCTCGACCACGCCGGTCAGCCGGCCGGCTTCGCGCTCGGCCGCGATGGCGCCGTGCAGGGCCATGACCCTGGCGTTGATATCGGGGGCGATGGTGCTGCCGAACTCGACACTGAACGCGGTGTCGCCGCAATCGAGGAACCTTGTGCTCACGCCGTTTCCGTCATGTCGAGGTGGCGCTAGGATAGCGGACCGGCAGGAGGCTAGCCATGGCGAGCGAAGTGAACATCAATTCCGATCTGGGCGAGAGCTTCGGTCCGTGGAAGATGGGCAACGACGCGGAAGTGCTCAAGATCGTGCGCTCGGCCAACGTCGCCTGCGGCTTCCATGCTGGCGATCCCTCGGTCATGGCCTCGACCGTGAGGCTTTGCGTCGACAACGGCGTGTCGATCGGCGCGCATCCCGGCTTCCAGGATCTGCAGGGCTTCGGCCGCCGCGTCATCCGCATGACCAATGCGGAGATCGAGCACTCCATGGCCTATCAGATCGGCGCCCTGATGGGCGTCGCCGCCCTGCACGGTGCCAAGGTCACCCACGTGAAGCCGCACGGCATGATGGCCAACATGTCGGCAGAGGATCAGGACCTCAGCGACGCCATTGCGCGCGCCATCCGCGCCATCGACCGCGAGCTGATCTTCCTCGCCCAGGCGGTCACGGCGCAGGTGCCGGCCGCCCGCAAGGCGGGCCTACGCGTCGCCGAGGAGGTCTTCGCCGACCGCACCTACACCGATGCGGGCCTGCTCACGCCGCGCAAGGAGAAGAACGCGATGATCCACGACGCCCAGGCCTCGGTGGCGCACGTCAAGCGTATGATCGAGGAACAGGCGATCTTCTCGACCACCGGCAAGAAGGTGCCGTGCCGGGTCGACTCGGTCTGCGTGCATGGCGACGAACCCACGGCCGTCGCCACCGCCCGCGCCGTGCGCGCGGGGCTGGAGGCAAGCCAGATCCGCATCGTGCCGCTGACCGAGCTCAGGTCGATGACCTGAGGCGGCAACCACCATTGATCCTTGATCTCAAGCCGCGGCGAAGCGGTCGGCCTCGCTACGGGCGACGGTCCGCAGCTTCGGCTTGGCCCGTCGCCGCGCGCGCGACAGCGCCGCGAGATAGGACCCGGCCCACCAGCTAACGTCGCGCGCCTCGAGGCCGGCGACGAGTCGGGCGTGACGTTCGCGGCGCTCTTCCAGCGGCAGGCAGAGCGCGGTCTGGATGGCCTCGGCGACCTCGCTTTTGTCGAACGGGTTGACGATTAGCGCGTCGGGCATCTGGCGCGCGGCGCCGGCGAAGCGCGACAGCACCAGCACGCCGGGATCGGCCGGGTCCTGCGCGGCGACATACTCTTTGGCGACGAGGTTCATGCCGTCGCGCATTGGCGTCACCAGGCCGACGGCGGCGTGACGATAGAGGCCGGCCAGCACCGGGCGCGAGAAAGCGCGCTTGACGAAGCGCACCGGCGTCCAGTCGAGGCCGCCATGCGCGCCATTGATGCGGCCGACCGCCTGGTCGATGCGTTGACCCAACTCGGCGTATTCCGGCACCTCCGCGCGCGACTCCGGTGTGATCTGCAGCAGGATCGATCTGCCGCGCTGCTGCGGATTGGCGACCAGGAAGCGCTCGAACGCCTCGATGCGCTCGACGATGCCCTTGGAGTAGTCCAGCCGGTCGACGCCGATCACCAGGCGACGATCGCCCAGGCTCTGCGCCATCTGGCGCACCAGCCGTAGGCCGCTGGCGCGGTCGGCGAACCGTCGGAAGTCGTCGACATCGATGCCGATGGGAAACGCGTCGACGCGCACCGTGCGCCCCGCCATGCGCAACCGGCCACGACGATCCATCGCGGCGCCAGTCGTCTCGATCAGTCCGCGCACGAGATTGCCCGCGTCGGTCGCGGTCTGCAGCCCGACGAGATCGTAAGCGCCCATCGCCTCGAGCAGATGCCGGCCCGCTGGAATGGCGCCGAAGACCTCGATCGGAGGCCATGGGATGTGATGGAAGTAGCCGATGCGATTCTTCACGCCCAGCTCTCGCAGCACCGACGCGAAGGGCAACAGGTGATAGTCGTGGATCCAGATGATGTCGTCGGACCGCAGTCGCTGCGCGAGGGATTCGGCGAGCATGCGGTTGACCCGCAGGTAGCCGGCGAAATCGTCGCGCGAGAACTCGGTAAGGCCCAGCCGGTAATGCATGCTGGGCCACAGCACGCGGTTGGCGAATCCGAGATAGTATTCCTGGCGGTCGATGGCCGTGAGATCGACCTGCTCGTAGGCGATCTGACCATGCACGATGGTGCGCGGTGTGCGCTCGGGCGTCTCGGAGACACCGCCGCTCCATCCGAACCAGAGGCCGCCGCGCTCGCGCAGCGCGTCACGTAGCGCCACAGCCAAGCCGCCCGCCGCTGCCTTCTCGCCGGCGCGGGGTGAGGGAACCCGGTTGGATACGACGACCAGCCGCATCGAGCGCTCCGTGGTGGTGAAACGGGGCCGAGCGCGACGTTGCCCGGCTCGCGCCCCCTTGCGGCGGCGCGGCGTCTGCATGCGTTTACGTGGTCATGCCGAAACAGGGCTTCAAGGTGGCATCCATAATCGCGATGGCCTAGATAATGATCCTCGTGACCGCTCACCGTGCGCAGGCGGCATGCACAAATCGACGGAACAACCCAGTATGCGGGGCGACGACTCGGGCGGCTCGTGGTCGCCGAGGGGCGGTCGACGGCGAACGTCGTGAGCTCGCTCGATCTGGCGGCCATCGGCAATTGCGCGGTGGCGGCGCTGATCGATCGCCGCGCGCGGGTCGTGTGGGGCTGCTTTCCGCGCTTCGATGGCGACCCGGTCTTCTGCTCGCTGATCGACGGCGGCGATGCGCAGAGCCAGGCGCCGCCTGAACGTGGCGTCTTCGCGCTCGATCTCGTCGGCATGGCACGCTGTGAGCAGGCCTATGTGGATAACACCGCGATCGTCGTTTCGGTGGTGTCCGACGACCGCGGCAATACTTTGGAGATCACCGACTTCGCGCCGCGTTTCACGCGTTTCGAGCGCACCTTCCGCCCGCCGCAGCTGGTGCGCCGCGTGCGCCCCCTGGCGGGCAGGCCGCGTATCCTCGCCGCGGTACGGCCGATGTTCGAGCTGGGCGCGCGTCCGCCCGACATCACGCGCGGCAGCAGCCATATTCGCTATGTCGGCGCGGCGCAGGCCTTGCGGCTGACCACCGACGCGCCGATTTCCTACGTGCTCGACGAGATACCGTTCGCGGTCGACCGGCCGATGTCGTTCTTCATCGGCGCCGACGAGCCGCTGCAGTCGGAGGTCGACGCCACCGCGCGCGAGTATCTCGACAAGACCACGGGATGGTGGCGCGACTGGGTACGCGCCCTGTCGATCCCCTTCGACTGGCAGGATGCGGTGATCCGCGCGGCGATCACGCTGAAGCTGTGCAATTTCGAGGAGACCGGCGCGATCGTCGCGGCGCTCACCACATCGATCCCGGAGGCGCCCCGCACCGCGCGCAACTGGGACTACCGCTTCTGCTGGTTGCGCGACGCGTACTTCGTCGTGCAGGCGCTCAACCGCCTGGGCACGACGCGCACCATGGAGGAGTATGTCGGCTTCATGGCCAACGTGGTCGACGCCTTCGGCGTCGAGAACGAGTTCCACCTGCCGCCGCTGCTGTCGATCACGCGCAATGGCTCGACCGATGAGTTCATCGCGACGTCGCTCAGGGGTTATCGCGGCGACGGTCCGGTACGCGTCGGCAACGCGGCGGTGAGCCAGATGCAATACGACGGCTTCGGCGCCGTCGTGCTGGCGGCGACGCACGCCTTCTTCGACCGCCGCCTGATGCGCGGTGGCCACGCCGCGCATTTCGCGCATCTCGAGCGCCTGGGCATGCGCGCCTTGGCGACCTTCGATCAGCCCGACGCCGGCCCGTGGGAGCTGCGCAACTCGCAGAGCGTGCATACGTTCTCCGCCGTGATGTGCTGGGCGGCGGCGGACCGGCTCGCGCGCATCGCCGACATCCTGGGCAAGGATGGCCGCGCCGCCTTCTGGCGGGACAGCGCCGATCGCGTACGCGCGGCGATCGAGCCGCGCATCTGGTCGGCGGCGCGCGGCACCTTCGTCTCGACCTTCGACGGCGGCGATCTCGACGCCACCCTGCTGCTGTTGTCGGAACTTGACTTCGTGCGCGCCGACGATCCGCGCTTCGTCGCCACGGTCGACGCGATCGGCCACGAGCTGCGGCGCGGCGACCTGCTACTGCGCTACGCCACACGCGACGACTTCGGCCACATGACCAGCGGCTTCCTGATCTGCGCCTTCTGGTATGTCGACGCCCTGGCCTCGATCGGTCGCAAGGAGGAAGCCCGCGCCCTCTTCGAACGCATTCTGACCCGGCGCAACTCCTTCGGCCTGTTGTCGGAAGACGCGGATGTCGAGACCGGCGAGCTGTGGGGCAACTTCCCGCAGACCTACTCGATGGTCGGCCTGATCAACTCGGCGATGCGGCTGAGCCGCAGCTGGGAGGAGGCGATCTGACCGTCGCCGTCTACCACTTCGCGCCGTGCCGGCCGAGAATGCCGCGCCACAGCGCGTCGCGCTCGGCGCCAAAGCCGTCGCTCGCGCTGACCGCGTCTTTCTGGGCGGCGGTGATGACGAGCGCCAGCCGCGTGCCGGGATCGACGAAGATCGACTGGCCGTAGACGCCCAGCAAGGAGAAGCGACGCGGCGCAGACGGATAGATCCAGAACTTGTAGCCATAGCCGAAGTAGCGCGTCGCCTGGCGCGGTCGAAAGGCCGTAGGATGACGGTCGGCGTCGGTCGCCTCGATCAGGAAGTCGCGCGGGATGATCTGCTTGCCGTCGAGCATGCCGTCGTTGGTCAGCAGCATCGCCAGTCGTCCCCAGTCGCGGAGTGTAGCATTGAAGTAGCCAAGCGCCAGCTCGACGCCGTCGCGATTGATTATCCAGCTCGCATCGGACTCCGCGCCCATCGGTCGCCACAGCCGCTCGGTGACGTAGGATGACAATGACTGCCGGGTGGCCCCTTTCAGCACGTAGGACAGCACCATTGTCTCGGACGAGGCGTACTGGAATTTGGTGTTGGGCGGGTTGTCGCGCTGATTGAAAGCGCGCATCGCGGCGATCGAGCCGTCGCGCATCGACAGCGTCATGAACTTGCGGATGTCGTCCTTGCCATCGTAGCGCTCGGAAAATGCGACACCCGAGGCCATGCGCAACAACGCGCGGATCGGCGTCTCGCCATAGGCGGAGCCGGCAAGCTCGGGGACGTAGGTCGCCGCCGTGTCATCAAGAGACTTGATCTTGCCCTCGGCCAGCGCGAAGCCGACGGCGATCGCGGTGATCGACTTGGCCATCGAGTTCGACAGCAGGCGATGCCGCGGCGTTCGGTCATACTGGTAGCGCTCGACCTGCACCACGCCGTCTTGCACCACCATCAGGCCGGTGATCCGCCGGCGCGCCATGAAATCGTCGATGCCGCGCGTCGCGTAATCGAACGAGTAGCTGTAGTCCGGCTCCTTCGCCGCGCGCGACAGCGGCCGCGGCGCGTCGGATTTCGGCAGGACGCGATGCGGCAGGAAGCTGTCCATGTGGCTGAACGAGCCGACGCGCACCGTCTCGTCGTTGAACCAGGTCGACGGCGTGCCGACCGGATAGCCCCTGGACTTGCCGAGCAATTCCTCGTCTGGTGCGGCGGCGAGCGGTGAGATCAGGCATACAAGCAGCAGCGCCGCGCCAAGCGTTACGCGGTACGCCATAGCCCTGACCATGGTCGGTCTCCCGTCGTGATTGGTCACGCTAGCATGGGATGGCTCACCGCAAGATGACGGTGGCGCCAATGGCGTCGATTGGGGTGACCGCGTCGAGCCGCGCGACGTCGGCCCGGGACGTCCTTCTGAATGCCGCGCGGTCAGCGGCTGCGGGACTTCTGCCGCGCGCGCCACTCCCAGGGTAGCTCGAAGGTGCTGCCCCATATGCCGCGCTTGGCCTCGCGTGCCTCGGCTTCTTCCTTGGCGTAGGCGTCGGTCTGGCGCGTGTTCATGATCGCGTGGCCGTTGACGATCATCCAGCGCGACAGGCTCTCGCCACCCAGCGTGCAGTCGCCGACCACCAGCCGCCGGACCTTGTCGCGCAGGATCACCAGGCAGCGCACCTGCTTGCCGCCGACCAGCCGATCGAGAGCGCGCGCCGAGTCGCGGCCGCAGGCCCAGGGCTTGTTGGCGCGCATGCAGGTCTGGCCGAGATCGGGCGCGTCGATGCCCCACAGCCGCACCCGCTCGGCGCCCACGGCGATCGAATCCTCGTCGAGGCCGTTGGCCGGCCCGGCGAGGATCTCGGCGCGCGCCGGCGCGAGCGCGAGCGGCACGCACACCGCCATGACGATCAGCCCGAATGAACGACTCATCAACTGTCTGAACCGCGAAGAGGCCCCGACTATAGCCGGCTTCAGGGTCGGGGGGCGACCAGTTGCTGCGAGCGACGCCGGGAAAAGCGGGACCGAGCCGCCGAGTGAGGCTATCCTGCCCGGGTCGCCTGGGCCTGCCCTCTCCGAGGAAGCGAGTTTGCCATGAGCGTCCGCCGTCCCGCGATCCTCCTCGCCGGCGCGTTGCTGGCGCTGCCGCCCGCGCCGTCGCCCGCCCAGCCATCGGGTCGACACGGCGACGGCCATACCCGGCATCACGACTGGTACAAGGACCTGCGCCAGCCGGATACCGGGGTGCGCTGCTGCAACGGCTCGGTCGATGGCTCGCAAGGCGATCGCCAGCCGGCGGCCTTCCTACATGGGCGAGGACGGGTTCTACCGCGTCTGGGATGGCCGGGAGTGGCTGGTGGTGCCCAAGAGAAGAGCAAGATCCTCCAGATGCAGACGCCCGATCGCGGGACGCATCTGTGCGAGCTCTACGGCAAGGTCTTCTGCTTCATCACGGAGGGGCCATCGAGCTGAGAACTGGTGCTGCGAGAGAGGATTGAACTCTCGACCTCACCCTTACCAAGGGTGTGCTCTACCACTGAGCTACCGCAGCAGCTCTCAGTTCGTATAGGCGGCCGGGGTATGCCATACACCCCCCGACGGTTCAACCCTGTCCCGGCCGGGAGGACAAAGTGGCCTATACGACCTTCGATTTCGACGTCGCCGACCATGTCGCGCATATCCGCCTGAACCGGCCGGACAAGCGCAATTCCATGACCCGGGCGTTCTGGGAGGAGATCCGGCACGTCTTCGCCGTCGCCATCGGCGAGGAGCGCGCCGACGCGCGGGTGGCGGTGATCTCCTCGACCGGCCCGCACTTCACGGCGGGCATGGACCTCTCGGTCTTCGGCTCGATCGTCGCCGAGGAGGCCGACCCGGCCCGCCGGCGCGAGCGTTTCCGCCGGGGCCTGCTGGCCTATCAGGACTCCTTCAGCGTCATGGAGAAGGTGCGCGTGCCGGTGCTGGCGGCGGTGCAGGGCGGTTGCATCGGCGGCGGCGTCGACATGATCTCGGCCTGCGACATGCGCTACTGCACGGCCGACGCCTTCTTCACCATCAAGGAGATCGACCTCGGCATGACCGCCGATGTCGGCACCCTGCAACGCCTGCCGTATCTGATACCGCAGGGCCTGGTGCGCGAGCTGGCTTATACCGGCCGCGCGCTCTCCGCCCAGGAGGCGCTGCGCGCCGGGCTGGTCAACACGGTCTACCCCACGCAAGCCGAGATGCTCGAGGGCGTGATGGCGATCGCGCGCACTATCGCCGCGAAATCGCCGCTGGCGGTCTACGGCAGCAAGGAGATGATCAACTACGCGCGCGATCATTCGGTCGACGAGGCGCTGAACTACATGAGCGTGTGGAACGCTGCCTTCATCCACGGCGCCGATATGCCCGAAGCCTTCACCGCGACACGCGACAAGCGCGCGCCGCGGTTTGCCGATCTCGATCTGCGCAAGACGGTCTAACCCTTCCCCCGGCCTTCGCAGAGAGAAGGGAAATTCGCTATTTGAACAGATAACTGCGACGCACCGGCGCCTCGGCCGGGGCCTTGGCTTTGCGGCTCTCGAAGACCACCGCTTTTGGTGAATCGCGGGTCGTCAGCGCCATATCGGCGGGCAGGCGGCGTTCTCTGGCCTGCCCTGCTTCGGCTTCGATCAGGAAAGCCCGCACCGCGTCGACGGTTGGCGCCGCCTGGCCGTTGGCGCCCTTGCCTTCAGACAGCGCCTCGACCGCGCTGGCGTGGATGAGCTTGGGCCACATCTTGCGGAACAGCGCGCCCGAACCGTAGACCTCGGCGCTGTTGATCTTGCCGTTGATGGCGAAGACGTAACCGATGACGTCCGGCTCCCTGTCGATCGCGGGCGTCAGCGCCGCGATCGTCTCTTTGATCGTCGCCTGGAGCTTCTGGTTCTCCAGCGACAGCTGCAGGCTGCTGGCCGAGGCCGGCGCGGCGACCGGCGCCCGCACCGAGTCGCTGAGCTTGCGCTGCATCTCGGCGACACCGGCCCAGACGCGACCCTGGCTGTCGGTCGGCGCGTTGCGCGCGGTCTGGCGCCGGCCGTTCAGTTCGCGCGGCTCGGACGCGGGATCGGATCGCGTGTCGGGCTTGGCCGGCACGCCGCGCGCGGCGAGCTTCAGGTCCTTGGAGGGCAGCGAGGTCGTGGCGCTGGAGAATTGCTTGACGTCCTCGGTGCCGCGTGGCGCCCAGCGGCCCGCCTCGACGCAGAACGCCGCCAGCGGGACGCGGCCCGAGCGCGGCGCCAGCACCAGATCGAGCTGCACGACGCGGTCCTGCTTGCCACCTTTCACGATGTCGCCGGCCTGTACGAAGATGTCCTGATCGCCGACGTTCTCGATCTCGAGCTGATCGACGTTGCCGGTCTCGCGCACGCGCACGAAGCCACGCTGCAACGCCTCTTGCAGCGTGAGCGGCGGCTTGCCGGTGTCACCCGGCTTGCCATGGATCATGTAGAGGGTGAGGTTGCTGTGGGTATAGGGCCCCGAGAGCCTGTAATCGGCGGCCTTGAGATCGGCGGCCTTGGCCGCTGGAAGGGCGATGCCGGCCGCCAATGCCGCCAATGCCGTGATCCTGATACGCGCGCTGAACTGCCTCATCCGCGATGTCTCCCGTTCACGTCCAACGAGCGGGAGCATCGAAGGCGTTTGCGGCGCGCCCGCGGTCCGTCCGTGACGGGATCAAGGAGAATAGGGCAGCGACGTTGTCAGTCTCGACGGTGCGCCGCGAGCAGCCGCTTGCAACCCACTGCCATCGCGCTGGCCTGTGTCGGTCGCACGCGGCGCGTGATGAGGGGGCCGCTCAGCGCCTCAGGATCTTCCAGATGCCCTTGAGGTCGACCAGGGTGCGGTCGCCGACATAGATGCGGCCGGTGACGAAGACGATATCGCGCGTCGTGCGTGTCACGGTGCCGGTGCATTCGATCCAGTCGCCGGCGCGGCCTGGGGTCACGAAGGACGAGGCGAGGTCGATGGTCGAGCTCGGCGCCTTGCCACCGGCGAAGAAAGCCAGCGCGCCCAGGCAGGTGTCGGCGAAGCTCACCAGCATGCCGCCATGGACGATGCCGACGGGATTGAGGTGCTTCTCGGTGGCACGGAAGCCCCAGGCGTAGGTGCGCCCTTCCTTGGGCTTGCGCAGATAGAGCGGCCCGATCAACGCGCCGAAGCCGACATTGCCGCGCAAGAGTTCGAAGTGCTCGGGTATATCGGCGGTGGCGGTCGGCTCGGCGCTCATGCCGGCTTCTTCCACTCGCGCAGGGCGACCACAGCGCTGTAGTTCAGGAGCGGCGTGCCGTTCTGCAGCACCGTGCCGGTGGGGAAGGCGAAGCGCTCGCTGGCGCGGGCGAGGTCGACGGTGGTCTCGAGTGGCGCGCCGACCGTGCCGGCCGAGAGGAACTCCGCCGTGAACATCACCGTCGAGGGGGCCTTGTCGAGGCGCGAGGTAATCGCGGTGCAGAAGGCGTTGTCGGCGAAGGTCATCAGCATGCCGCCATGCACCGAGGCGCCGGAATTCAGCATGTGCTGGAAGGTCGGTTGCACGACCCGCACGCCATCCGGCGTGTCGCGGAAAAAGGTCGGGCCGGTGTGCAGCAGATATGGGCTGGGGCGCAGCTCTCGGCGATAGCCCTCGGGCGCCGGCACGTCATCGGGCGGGCCCGGCGGGTGCGTGCCGCCGGCGACGCGCGTCAAGCGCTCGTCGTCGCGCCGTCCCATCGCCTTGTCGCGCGCGATGTGGCGGGTTACGCCGCTATAGGTCGCCAGCCGCTTGCCGTTCTGCGTCACCGAACCGCGCGCGAAGGCCATGCGGCCGGTCACGCGCGTCGCCTCGCCCATCGACTCGATGGTCGGGCCGATCGAGCCGGCCTCGAGGAACGACACGGTCAGACTCACCGTCATGGCGAAGCTGCCGGGCATCTTGCCGCCCGAGGCGGCGTGGCCGCAGGTGGCGCAGAGCGCGAAGTCGGCGAAAGTCAGGATCGCGCCGCCGTGCAGGATGCCGCCGGCGTTGGTGTGCACGGCCGTGGTCGGCAACGCACAATGCACGCCCGTCTCGCGCCGCTGGTAGTAGATCGGACCGATATGGTCCTCGAAGGGATCGGAGGGATCGAAGATGCTGTAGCCCGACAGTCCAGGGGCGGTCAGCGAATCGGGCACGGTCATTCCTCTTGTCGACGCGGGCTGGTGCTGTATTACGGGAAAAGGCGGGATCCCGGAAGCGCCCGCGAACCGCTTTCGTCAGGCGAACCGGAGGTAGTGTGTCGACGTCCTTGCCAAAGATCGATGTGACGCAGATGCGCCGCGAAGGCGGTGTCGTCGCGCATGTGGTTTACGACAACTCGAAGAGACTGAACGTCGTTGGTCCGGCGGCGCTCGATGCGCTTGCCGAGGCTTTCCGCAAGTTGGCGCAGGAACCCGACCTGCGCGTCGTGGTGTTTTCGGGCGCCGGCGGCAAGGCTTTCATCGGCGGCGCCGATATCAACCACATGGCGGGCATGAAGACGGCCGAGGAGGCGCGGGCCTTCATTACGAAGATCCATCTGCTTTGCCAGGCGATCCGCGACTGTCCGGTGCCGGTAATCTGCCGGCTGGAGGGCTACACCCTGGGCGGCGGGCTCGAGGTGGCGGCGGCCTGCGACTTCCGCATCGCCGCCGACAGCGCGGCCTTCGGCATGCCCGAGGTCAATGTCGGCGTACCCTCGGTGGTCGAGGCGGCGCTGCTGCCGCGCCTGCTGGGCTGGGGCCGCACCTCGTGGCTGCTGATGACCGGCCAGACCATCGGCGCGCCGAAGGCGCTGGAGTGGGGGCTGGTCGAGACCGTGGTGAAGCCGCGCGACCTCGACGCGGCGATCGAGCGCGACGTCGCGGCCATCGTCGCCGCCGCGCCCAAGGCGGTGCGGGCGCAGAAATCGCTGATGCGCCGCTGGGAGGCGCTGCCGCTCGACGAGGCGATCCGTGCCGGTATCGACTCTTTCGCGCAGTCCGCGACGACCGGCGAACACACCGAACGGATGACCGCGTTCGTCAACAGAAAGCGATAACAGCCCGCGGTCCTGAACGCGGCGAAGGACGACGGGGTTACTGCGGCTTCAGCCCTGCCGCGTCGGCGACCTTCTTCCACTTCAAGGTTTCGCTGGCGATGTGCTTGGTCAACGCCTCGCTGCCGCCGATGATCGGCGCGCAGCCGGCGTCCTTGATGCGCTTCTCGACCTCGGGCGAGCTCACGCCCTTGACGATCTCGTCGCTGAGCTTCTTCGTGATCTCCGCCGGCAGGCCGGCCGGGCCGGAGACGTACCACCATGGCGCGGCGTCGTAGCCCGGCACGCCCTGCTCGGCGATGGTCGGCACGTCGGGCATGGCGAACCAGCGCTTGGCCGAGGAGACGCCCAACGCGCGCAGCTTGCCGGAATTGATGTGCGGGATGTAGGCCGGCAGGTTGTCCATCGTCGAAGGAATGCTGCCGGCCAACAGATCCTGCAGCACCAGGGAGCTGCCGCGATAGACGATGTGCTCGAGCTTCATGCCGGTGATCGCCTGCAGATACTCCATCGCCAGATGCCCGGTGCCGCCGATCGCCGGCGAGCCGTAGTTCATCTGGCCGGGCTTGGCCTTGGCGAGCGCGACATACTCCTGGAGGTTCCTGGCCTCGACGCTGGGGTGCACGACCAGCGCGTTGGCGACCTCGCCGACCAGCGCGATATTGGTGAAGGCGGTCGCCGTGTCGAACGGCATGTTCTTGTAGAGGAACTGATTGGTGACCGCCGAGCCCACCGTGCCCAGCAGCAAGGTGTAGCCGTCGGGCGGCGCCTTGGCGACGAGGTCGGAGCCGACATTGCCGCCGGCGCCGGTCTTGTTCTCGACGATGACCTGCGTGCTCCAGGCCTTCGACAGATGATCGGCGACGATGCGGGCGAGGATGTCGGTGGCGCCACCCGGCGCGAAGGCGACGACGATGCGGATCTGCTTGTTGGGATAGCCGCCCTGGGCCAGCGATCCGCGGATCAGCGCGGGCGTGGCCAGGAAGCCGGCGCCGGCCGCGATCAGCGTGCGGCGACGGAAAGCGGTTTTGCTCGACGGAATATCGCTCATGATGCCCCTCGGTTCGTTGCCGGCAGCGTAGCGCGCGGCCCACGCCTGCGCCATAACGCGGCCGATAGGTTGGGAGGGATACCGGCATGATCCATCATCGCGGCCCGTCGCGCCGGCAGGCGCTCCTCGGCATGGGCGCGGCGGCGCTCGCGCCGTCGACCGTCTCGGCGCAGGCCTATCCGTCGAAACAGATCACCTTCGTGGTGCCCTTCGTCGCCGGCAGCGGCACCGACACCATGGCGCGGCTGGTGGGCGAGCGACTGTCGGCGATAGTTGGCCAGCCGGTGATCGTCGACAACAAGGCCGGCGCCAGCGGCTCGATCGCCGCCACGACGGTGGCGCGCGCCCAGCCCGACGGCCACACGCTGATGTTCACCACCAACACCAGCCATGCGGCCAATCCGAGCCTGCTCAAGACCATGGCCTACGACCCGGTGAAGGACTTCGAGCCGGTGGCGCTGCTGGGCCTGGCGCCGTTCGTGCTGGTGGTGAAGCCCGACCTTCCGGTGAAGAGCTTCGCCGAGCTGGTCGCCAAGGCGAAGGCCGAGCCGGGCAAGCTGAGCTACGGCGCTGGCACCAGCACCTCCATCGTCTGCGGCGAGTCGATGAAACGGCTCGCCGGCATCGACATCCTGCGCGTGCCGTACAGGAGCGCGCCGCCGGCGCTCAACGATGTGATGGCCGGGCAGATCGACATGACGTTCATCGACATCGGCACCGGCCTGCCGCACATCCGCGCCGGCAAGCTGCGCACCCTGGTCGCCACCGACGCGCAGCGCTCGCCGCATCTGCCCGATGTGCCGACCTTCCGCGAGCTCGGCATCGAGTTCGATCTCGTCGCCTGGTACGCGATCTACGCGCCGGCGAAGACCCCGGCCGAAATCGTCGGCAAGCTCAACGCCACGGCCAACGAGATCATGGCGTCGGCCGACATGAAGCAGCGCATGGACCAGTTCAGCGTGATCATCCGCACCGGCACGCCGGCCCATCTCGGCGAGTGGACGAAGTCCGAGATCGACAAGTGGGCCCGGCTGAGCAAGGCGGCGGGCATCGAGCCCGAAGGCTGACGAGTGCGACAGAGGAGGTGGTCATGAGCGCCACGAAGAAGACGGTGCGCATCGGCGGCAGCTCGGGATTCTGGGGTGACACCGAGACGGCGCCGGGCCAGCTCGTGCGCCAGGGCGGGATCGACTATCTGGTCAACGACTATCTGGCCGAGGTCACCATGTCGATCATGGCGGCGCAGAAGATGAAGAACCCGCAGGCCGGCTACGCTACCGACTTCGTCACGGCCGTCATGGCGCCGCTGGCCAAAGAGATTGCCGATCGCAAGATCAAGGTGGTCACCAACGCTGGCGGCGTGAATCCGCAGGCTTGCGGCGACGCCGTGCGCAAGGCCTGCGAAGCGGCCGGCGTGAACCTCAAGGTCGCCGTCGTGACGGGCGACGATCTGATGGGCAAGATCCCGGAACTACGCGCCGCGGGCATCACCGAGATGGCGGGCGACGCGCCCTTGCCGGCCAAGATCGTCAGCATGAACGCCTATCTCGGCGGTTTCCCGATCGCCCGCGCGCTGGCGGAGGGCGCCGACGTGGTGATCACCGGCCGTTGCGTCGATTCGGCGGTGACCCTGGGTCCGCTGATCCACGAGTTTGGCTGGACGATGGACGACTATGATCGCCTGTCGGCCGGCACTTTGGCGGGCCATATCCTGGAATGCGGCGCGCAGTGCAACGGCGGCAATTTCACCGATTGGCGTCTGGTGCCCGACTACGACGACATGGGCTTTCCGATCGCCGAAGTCAGCGCGGACGGCTCCTTCGTGCTCTCCAAGCCCGACAACACCGGCGGGCTGATCACCACGGCCACGGTGGCCGAGCAGATGCTCTACGAGATCGGCGATCCGCGCGCCTATCTCGTGCCCGATGTCGCCTGCGACTTCACCGAGGTGCGCTACGAGCAGCTCGGCAAGGATCGCGTGCGCGTCTCCGGCGCCAAGGGCCGGCCGCCGACCGATCACTACAAGGTTTCGACCACCTGGCCGGACGGCTTCAAGTTCGCCTCGATCTTCATGCTCTCGGGCCGCGAGGCGGTGGCCAAGGGACGCCACAGCGCCGAGTCGATCATCAAGAAGACGCGGCGCATGTTCCGCGAGAAGAATCTCGGCGATTACCGCGACGTCAGCATCGAGGTGATCGGCGCCGAGGATACCTATGGTCCGCACAGCCACGCGCTGGAGTCGCGCGAGGTGGTGGTGAAGATCGGCGCGCGGCACGACCAGCGCGAGGCGCTGTCGCTGCTGGGCCGCGAGATCGCGCCGATGTCGACCGGCGGTGTGGTCGGCATGAGCGGATCGTTCGGCGCCGGCCGCGTCTCGCCGCAGCCGGTGATCCGTATGTTCTCCTGCTTGGTCCCCAAGTCGATGGTGCCGGTCCACATCGAGATCGACGGCAAGTCGATCCCGATGCAGGAGGGTGCCAGGGCCGGCGGCTTCACCGAAGCTCAGCTACCGGTCGAAGCGCCGGCCGCGCCGTCGAGCGCCAGCGGCGCGACCGAGACGGTGCCGCTGATCGCACTGGCCTATGGCCGCTCCGGCGACAAAGGCGACAACGCCAATATCGGCATCTTCGCGCGCAAGCCGGAATACGTGTCGATCCTCGAGTCCGAAGTCACCGAGCAGGCGATGGCGAAGTTCTTCGCCCATCGCATCAAGGGCAAGGTGAGCCGCTGGCGCTTGCCGGGCATCGGCGGCTTCAACTTCCTGCTGCGCGAGGCGCTGGGTGGCGGCGGCATGGCCTCGATCAAGGCCGACCCGCTGGCCAAGGCCTTCGCCCAGATGGCGCTCGACATGCCGGTCAAGGTGCCGGCGGGCCTGGCCAAGGAGCTTCGCGAGGCCTCGACGCGCGCCGCATGAGGGCGGGGCCAAGGCGACGCGTAAGCTGGATCAGCGAACGACGATCGTCTTCTTCGCTAGCACCCGCTTGAGCGACGGCACGACATAACGCAGCTCGTAGGTACCGGGTTGGTCCGGCGCCCTCATACGCATGTCCTCCTCACCGTCGGCGTTGAGGATCACCTCGCCAGCGTCGACATCGGCGTCGGGCTTGGCCAGCGCGAACACGTTGTCGGCGATCTTGGGGCCGGTCCATTTGAACTCGAACTCCCTGCCGGCCGAAACGCTCTGCGGCGCGTCGATGGTGACGGCGAAGGCTTCTGCCCTGACCTTTGCGCGCGCCAGCACGCGAGCCTCGCCGCCCGTGACGTAGCGTATCTCGTAGTCTCCCGGCCGCGCCGGCAGGGTGACCTTGCCATCTTCCGGATCGGTGTCCTTGGGCCCGAAGTAGTTGGTGTAGGCGCCGCGATCCTCGTCAGGCTTCACCACGGTGATGAAATCGCCCTCGTTGTTGGGTCCAGTCCACCCCACCCGGATACGCGCGCCGGCCGGCGCGGCGGCTGCCGCGTCGAGCGTGGCCTGGACGGCGGTGACGGTGATGGCGCGTCGGGCGAGCGTCTCATCCGAGCCGCCGACGACGTAGCGGATCTCGTAGGTGCCAGGCCGGGTCGGTAGCGGCAGGTTCGCGTCGTCGGGGTTCAGTCCCCTGGTGTTGAAGTACTGCGTGTACTGACCCTTGGGCGCGTCCGGCGGGACCACGGTGATGTAGTCGCCGTCATTGTCCGGCCCCGTCCATGTCACCTTGATGCGCGAGCCGGCGGGCGCGCTGGCGGGCGCGTCGAGCGTGGCGCTGGTCGCCGCGGCGATCACCGGCCGCCGCGCCAGGATTTCGTTGGTCTGCGCCGTAACGTAGCGGATCTCGTAGAGGCCAGGCTGCGGCGGTACCCGCAACTTCGCGTTCTCGGGATCGACATCGCGCGGTCCGAAGAACTCCGTATACGCGCTCCTGTCGGCGTCGGGCCGCACGATGGTGATGAAGTCGCCGGGGTTGTTGGGCGCGCCGCTCCATTTCACCGCGATATGCGCGCCGGCCGGCGCCTGGTCCTGGGCGAAGAGTTCGACGCGGGCGGCCAAGGCCACGACAGTGCGTCGCGCCAGGATCTCGTTCTGCTGGCCGGTGACGTAGCGGATCTCGTAGGTGCCGGCGCGGTCGGGCACGCGCACCTTGGCCGGCGAGCCGTCGGCCGTGCCGGCGAAATCGCGATAGTCGGCCCTTGCCGCGGCGGGTGGCACGATGGTGATGAAGTCACCGGGGTTGTTCGGGCCAGTCCACGCCACCTCGACGGTGCCGCCGATGGTGATGGTCTCGACCGCTTCGAGCGTCGCCCTGGCCGGCGTCACCTCGATCGGCGCGCGCGCCACGATCCGGCCCGTGCCGGCATCCTGGTAGACGATCTCGTAGGCGCCGGGCTTGTCGGGCGCGCGCAGGCTCGCGGGGTTCTGCGCCGTGTCGGCGGAGTTGCCCGATACGGCCTCGTTGCGCGGCACGGTGAAGCCGATCGTGTCGGTCCGCGCGGTTGCGCCGGTCCAGGCGATCTGCAGCGTATCGCCGGCGACCACCGTCTTCGGGGCGCTCAACGTGACCTTCGGTGGCGTGGGCTTGGCGGCGGCTGGTGGCGCGGCCGGCTTGGGCGGCGCCGCCGCGTCCTGCCCCGCGGCGCGCAAGGCGTCGCGCAACTGCGCCGCGTCGCCGGCGCTGAAATACCTGCCGCCGGTGGCGCTGGCCAGGCAGCGCAGGCCGCCTTCGTCCTGGCGCTGCACGGCGAAGCCGATGACGTGGGCGCGGAAGTCGACGCCGAGCTTCTTCAACTCGGCGCCCAGCGCGCAGGGATCGGCCTTGCAGGTCTCGATGCCGTCGCTGATCAGGATCACGGTGGCGCGCCGCTCGGTGTATTTCAGCGATTCCGCCGCTTGCTTCACCGCCGCCGACAAGGGCGTCATGCCCTGCGGCGTGATGCGCGCAGCGATGCCGGTGAGCCTGGCGGCGTCGATCGGCCCGGCCGGCGACAGCACCTCGATATCTTGGCAATCGTTCTTGCGGCGGTGGCCGTAGGCCATCAGGCCGACCTCGACCTTGGGATCCCAGCCCTTCAGCAGCTCGCCCAGCGCCTCGCGCGCCACCTCGATGCGCGCCCGACCGCCGACCACATGCTGCCCGAGGCGTCGAGCACGATCATCGCGCGGCCTGCGCCGCCGGTCGTCGTCGCCGCCGTCGGCGACGTCTGAGCCCAGGCCGTGGGCCAAGAGATGGCCAGAGCCGCGGCGGCAATCATCATCCGACGCATCGACTTACTCCCGATCCGGTGCGGTGGTCTCATCTTGCCGTGGTCACGATCCATGGCAAGTGCCGGCAAGCCTCGAATCGCGGTAGAGTGGGTTGATGACCCGCTCGATCACTGTCATTGGCGCCGGCTTGGTCGGCGTCTGTTGCGCGCTGCACCTGCAACGCGAGGGCTTCAAGGTCCGGCTCGTCGACAAGGGTGAGCCAGGCCGTGGCGCGTCTTTCGGCAATGCGGGCAGCTTCGGCACAGCCTCGTGTGTGCCGTTTTCCATGCCGGGCATCCTGAAGAAGGTGCCCAGGATGCTGCTCGACGGCGAGTCGCCGCTGAAGCTGCGCTGGAGTCACGTGCCCAGGGCGCTGCCCTGGTTCCTGAACTCCATCGCCAACTCGCGCCGTTCCCGGGTCGAGGAGATCGCGGCCGCGCGCAACTCGCTGCTGGTGCGCGTCCACGACGGCTATGCGCCGCTGATCGAGGCGGCGGGCGCCGAGCGGTGGGTGAAGGGCGACGGCCTTCTGATGACCTTCGAGAGCGAAGCGGCCTTCGACGGCGCCGCTTACGCGCTCGAGCTGCGGCGCCGTCATGGCGTTCACATGGATATCCTCGACGGCAACGAGGCGCGTCAGATCGAGCCGGCCTTGGCGAAGACCGTGGTCAAGGCGGTGTCGTTGCCCGACGTCCAACGCACGATCGACCCCTTCCGGCTGTGCAGCGCGCTGGCCGCGGACTTTGTGCGCCGCGGCGGTGAGATCGAGAACGCCGAGGTCCGCGGCTTCGAGATCGGCGTCGAGGGTCCGACAAGGATTCTGACCACCAAGGGCTCGATCGAAATCGAGAGCGTGGTGATCGCCGCCGGCGTCTGGTCGCGGCCGCTGGCGGCCCAGCTGGGCACCCGCGTGCCGCTGGAGGCCGAACGCGGTTATCACGTCATGTTCGCCAGTCCGGGCTTCGGATTGCGGCGCGCCATCACGTCGGTCGACCGCGGCATTTCTCTCGCCGATATGCACGACGGCATTCGCGCCAGCGGCGTGGCCGAGTTCGCCACGCCCGACGCGGCCCCCGACATGCGCAACGCCGATATGGTGATGCGGCACGCTAAACGACTGCTGCCCGGCCTTGACGGCGAGCCGGCGTCGAAGTGGATGGGGCCGCGCCCGTCGCACCCCGATTCGAAGCCGGTGATCGGCCGTTCGCCGCGCTATAGGAACGTGTTCTTCGCCTTCGGTCACGACCATCTGGGCCTGACCATGGCCGGCATCACCGGCAAGCTCGTCGCGGAACTGGCGACCGGCAAGCCGACCACCGTTGATCTTGCGCCGTTCCGGCCCGACCGTTTCTGAGAGCGCACCGATGAGCACCATCGCTAAAGGCGGCAAGGCAGTCTACGGGGCGCCCCTGGGCGTCCTGATGCTGCAGGCGCGCTTTCCGCGCATTCCCGGCGACATGGGCAACGCAACGACTTGGCCATTCCCCGTTCTCTACAAGGTGGTGAAGGGCGCCAGCCCGGAGAAGGTGGTGCTGAAGGGCGCCGAAGGGCTGCTGCAGGATTTCCTCGACGCCGCGGCCGAGCTGGTGTCGCTGGGCGCCGAGGCGATCACCACCAATTGTGGTTTCCTCTCGCTGTTCCAGCGCGAGCTCGCGGCGCATGTGCGCGTGCCGGTCGCCACCAGCTCGTTGATCCAGGTGCCATGGGTGCAGGCGACCCTGCCGCCGGGCAAGCGGGTCGGCGTGATCACCGTCAGCGGCTCGTCGCTGACGCCCCGGCACATGGAGGCGGCGGGCGTGCCGCTCGACACGCCGTTCGTCGGTACCGAGCGCGGGCGCGAGTTCTTCCGCACGCTGATCCTGGGCGAGAAGGAGGACATGGACGTCGCCCGGGCCGAGCAGGACATCCTCGAGGCGGGACGCGCGTTAATGCAGTCGCATCCCGACGTTGGCGCCATCGTCCTGGAATGCACCAACATGCCGCCCTACGCGGCGGCGCTGCGCGAGGCGCTCGACGTGCCGATCTACGACATCTACTCGATGATCACCTGGTTCCACGCCGGGATCCGTCCGCGGCGCTTCAACGCCTGATGTTGTCCTCTCCTCCCGACGGCGAAGATGGGTCGCGCCGCACCGGCGCGGCGCTTGCGCCGGCTCCCGGGCAATCGTTCGTTTCGAGGGTGGCGGGCCACCATGGATATCGCCGTGTTGATCCCGATCGGCGACGACGGGTGGCTGATCGCGACGACGTCGCCGTGATATATGGCGACGTTCGCATCCGCCGGAGCCGAGCATGGAACTGTCGAACAAGTCGGCGCGCGAGCTGTTCGCCGAGGTGCAGGCCGATCCCAAGCGGCGGCGCTTCGGCTTCGGCCGCAAGCCGGCGCTGATCAACGTCGACCTGCAGAACGCCTATACGCGGCCGGCGGAGTTCGTCACCGCCTACGAGACCGATCCCCGTCAGATCGAGCACGTCAACGCGCTGGCGCGGCTGTGCCGGCGGCACGGCCTGCCGGTGGTCTGGACGTATGTCGCCTATCTCGACTCGGGCGAGGATTGCGGCGTGTGGGGCACGCGCAGCGACACACCGGACTCGCTGCAGAACATCAAGGCGGATTCGCGCCGCGCCAAGCTCGACGATCGCTGCGAGGTCGACCGCGCGCGCGACATCGTGATGCACAAGCGCATGGCCTCGGCCTTCTTCGAGACCAATCTCGCCTCGCTGCTGACCTATCACCGCGTCGACACGGTGATCGTCACCGGCGGCTCGACCTCGGGCTGCGTGCGCGCCACCGCCGTCGATGCCCTGTCGCGTAGCTTCCGCACGATCGTTCCGCAGGAATGCGTCGCCGACAGGCACGAGAGCCCGCACTTCGCGAACCTCTACGATCTCAGCGTAAAGTACGCAGACGTGCTGCCGGTCGCCGAAGTTCTGGCCTGGCTGGAGCAGTACCAGCCGGCGAATTGACGCGTCCGCGTCAATTGAAGATCGACGGATCAATCAGCGGCTTGCCGCGTGGTCGCGCCGGTTCGGGGCGGTCGCAGCGCTGGAAGAGGCCGCGGCCGGCCGAGCCGCTCATGCGGCCTTCCTCCATCACCACCTCGCCGCGCGACAGCGTCATCACGGGATAGCCCATGAGCTCGCGGCCCTCGTAGGGCGTGCAGTCGCAATTGTGGTGGAGGATCGCGTTGGTCGAGGCCAGCGCCACGAACTGCTGGAGCGTGATGCAGCCCTTGTTGACGCCCTCCACCACATCGGCGGCGGTGGCGATCGTCGTGTTGCGCACGACGAGATCATACTCGGCCGTGACATCCTGCGACGGCATGGTGATTCCTTCTCCCCGCCTGCGCGGGGAGAAGGCAAAGATCAGGTGCCCTCGGTCTCGCGCGCGGCGGCCTTGCGCTCGACGCGCTTGATCAGCTTCTCGGGTCGGCGCTTTTCGGCCGTCTTGAACAGCGAGAAGGTGCGGCGGACGTAGTTGGTCACGGCCTCGGCGCCGTTGGCGAACTCGTTGAGTTCGGGCGTCCACTCGGCCTCGACCAGGCGCACCGGGCGCGTCGGATCGTCGGTCTCGAAGCGCAGCATGAACCACGGCTCGCCGCGCTTGAGGATCAGCGGCTTGGTCGTGTCCCACCACTCGAAGGCCCACATCATCACCCGCGGCCAGATGTGGATCGGCAGGCGCCCGCCGACGAAGACGCCGGGAATCGGTGGATCGCGGTAGGTGAGGTAGGGCGGCAGCTGGTTCATCCAGCAGACTTCGTCGGCCACGAAGTAGTAGGGCGTCGAGATCTGGATCAGTGGCCGCTGCGGATGGCGCCACTGGCCGGCGCCGTTGAGGTGCACCAGCTTGGACAGATGCTGGCCGGTGATCGCGCTCTGCGCACCGTCCATATTCTGCAGCGCCGGCTTGCCCTCCTTGTCGCGCACCAGGCGTATCGACAGGTCGATCGGGCAGGGCACGACGAAGTGGCGGCTTTCGTAGTCGACCACGGCGGGGCAGTTCTGCAGCGCCTTGGCGGTGCGCGGCTCCTGACTGTCGGTGCGGCGGAACTGGCGCGGCTCCTCCCAGATGAAGCCGGCCTGCTGCGCCTTGAGCAGCCAACCGACCTCGACGACGCGGCTCTTGCGGGGCGGCTCGGGGGTCTTGTTGATGTAGTGCAGCATGCGTGCAGTGTGCCGCAACTTCGTGTTTTACGCGAGCCTGAACGCCTTGAGCGTCGCTGTGGCGATCGATTCTCCCCACTCCTGGACGAAATGGCCGCCCTCGGCGACCTCCATCGGCGGCGGGCAGCCTCGGATCGACTGGCGCAGTGTCGCCATGACCGAGGGACCCAGCACCGGGTCCTTCATGCCCACGGCCATGAACGTCTCGCCGGTCCATTCGGTCGCCCACCAGTCGCGCGCCCGGCGCGAGAGGGCCGCGCCGTCCGCGCCCAGGCGGTCGCAGACCAGATTGGGGAAGCGCCGCACGCCGGCCTTGTAGCTGGCGTCGGGGAACGGCGCGTCGTAGGCCGCCGCCTCGGCGTCGCTGAGATGCGGGCATCCGCGCTTGAGCAAGGCGCCGATCGCCATGTCGGGCCGACTGTTGTTGAAAGCGCGCCAGTCGAGAAACGCCTGCGGCAGCGGCGCGTCGCCGGTCGCCAGCATCGTGTTCATCGCCAGCAGCCGGGTGAAGCGCCGGGGCATGTCGGGCGGCAGGGTGAGGCCCAGGAGGCCGCCCCAGTCCTGGCAGACGAGGACGAGATTTTTCAGGTCGAGCCGCTCGACGAAGGCCGCGAGCGACGCGCGGTGGAAGCTGAACGTGTAGGTCGACTCGTCGGCTGGCTTGTCGGAGCGACCGAAACCGAACAGGTCCGGTGCCACGATACGATGGCCGGCGCTGGCGAAGATCGGGATCATCCGGCGGTAGAGGTAGCTCCAGGTCGGCTGCCCGTGCAGGCACAGGAAGGTGGTGGCGGCGTCGCGCGGGCCTTCATCGAGGTAGTGCAGGCGCAGGCCGTCGATCTCGAGGTAGCGCGGCGCGAAGGCATAGCCGGGCAGGTTGGCGAAACGGTCGTCGGGCGTACGCAGGGCGGCGGGCATCTGGTTCCTGGCGGTGAAAGCGCTTACAACTCAGGCCACTATGGCCCAACCGCCAGCGAAATCCACCGAACGCGGCGAGCGCGACAAGCGCCTGGCCGACGCCCTGCGCCAGAACCTCAGGCGGCGCAAGGCGCAGGCCCGGGCGCGGGAAGAGGCCGGGACGGCCGAGCCACCAGCGGAGAAGCCCGAGAAGTGACCCCTGCTTTCCTGCGGACGGGGGAAGGTAACGGAAGACGTTGAGCCGGCGCGCTGGCGGGGCTAGAACCGGCCACCGGGCGAGCCCCTCCCGCGCGGTCAAACGGAGTGTGACATGGCGATCATGTCGGATCGGTGGATCCGCCGCATGGCGACCGAGCATGGCATGATCGAGCCGTTCGTCGACGCGCAGAAACGCGCCGGCGTGATCTCCTTCGGGCTGTCCTCCTACGGCTACGACGCGCGTGTCGGACCGGAGTTCAAGATCTTCACCAACGTCAATTCCGCGGTGGTCGACCCCAAGGAGTTCAGCGACGCGAGCTTCGTCGATCGCACGACCGATATCTGCGTCATCCCGCCCAACTCCTTCGCGCTGGCGCGCACGGTCGAATACTTCCGTATTCCCAGAGACACGCTGGTGATCTGCGTCGGCAAGTCGACCTACGCGCGCTGCGGCATCATCGTCAACGTCACGCCGCTCGAGCCCGAATGGGAAGGCCACGTGACCTTGGAGTTCTCCAACACCACGCCGCTGCCGGCGCGCATCTACGCCAACGAGGGCGCCGCCCAGTTCCTCTTCCTGCAGGGCAACGAGCCCTGCGAAACCTCCTATCGCGATCGCGCCGGCAAGTATCAGGGTCAGCGCGGCGTGACCCTGCCGCGCATCTGAGGCGGAGGCGACGATGGACCGAATCCGCATCCGTGGCGGCGCGCAGCTCAAGGGCAGCATCCGCGTCTCCGGCTCGAAGAACGCCTCGCTGCCGTTGATGGTCGCCTCGCTGCTGACCGACCAGCCGCTCACGCTCAAGAACGTGCCGCGGCTGGCCGATATCGACACGATGATCACGCTGCTGCAGCAGCACGGCACCGAGGTAAGCTGCGCGCCGGGCGAGAACGGTCACAGCCGCTCGACGACCTTGACGCTCACCACGCGCGACATCGCCTCGACCGCCGCGCCTTACGACATCGTGCGCAAGATGCGTGCCTCCGTCCTCGTGCTCGGCCCGCTGGTGGCGCGCTGCGGCGAGGCGCGGGTATCGCTGCCCGGCGGCTGCGCCATCGGCACGCGGCCGGTCGACCTGCATATCGCCGGCCTGCAGGCGATGGGCGCCACCATCGAGCTCGACGGCGGCTATATCGTCGCCCGTGCGCCCAACGGCCTGCGCGGCGCGAAGTATGTGTTCCCCAAGGTCTCGGTCGGCGCGACCGAGAACCTGCTGATGGCCGCGTGCCTGGCCAAGGGCGTCACCACGCTCGACAACGCCGCGCGCGAGCCCGAGATCACCGATCTCGCCGAATGCCTGGTGGCGATGGGCGCGAAAATCACCGGTGTCGGCACCGAAACCTTGCGCATCGAGGGCGTCGATCGACTGCGCCCCGCCGAGCATTCGGTGATTCCCGATCGCATCGAAACCGGCACCTACGCCATGGCCGTCGCCGTGACGGCGGGCGACGTCGAGCTGATCAACGGCCGCATCGACCTGCTCGACAGCGCTGTCGACAAGCTGCGCGAGGCGGGGATCGAGTTCACGCCGACGGCAAGCGGTTTCAGGGTCGCGCGCAGCAACGGGGCGCTGCACGGCGTCGACGTGATGACGGAGCCGTATCCCGGCTTTCCGACGGACCTTCAGGCTCAGTTCATGGCGCTGATGACGCGTGGCGAAGGCGCCTCGATGATCACCGAGACGATCTTTGAGAACCGCTTCATGCACGTGCCCGAGCTGACGCGCATGGGCGCCAACATCAACATCCACGGCGCCTCGGCCATGGTCCGAGGCGTGTCCAAGCTGCGCGGCGCAGAGGTCATGGCCACCGACCTTCGCGCCTCGGTCTCGCTCGCCATCGCCGCGCTGTCGGCCACCGGCGACACGGTGCTGCACCGCGTTTACCACCTCGACCGCGGCTACGAGCGGCTGGAGGAGAAGCTCGCCGCCTGCGGCGCCGATATCGAGCGCCTGAAGTGAGCCAGCGCCTGAAGCTCAAGGCGCTCGACGCCGAGGATCTCCAGGTGATCTCCGCCGCCTTGCAGGACTCGCTGGTCGCGGTGCGCGACATCGCCTGGATGGCCGCGGAGAAGCGCTTCGCCCTGGTCGCCAACCGCTTCCGCTGGGAGGCCGCGCCCGACGACAACGGCGCCTGGTCGCGTTGCCACAGCATCCTGGGCTTCGCCGATATCGGCGCCGTGCGCCACGCCGAGATGCCGCTGTCGGAACCCGACCGCATCCTCGGCCTGCTGGCGATCGAAAGCGAGGCGGCCGAAGGCGGCGGCGTCATCGTGCGCCTGCGCTTCGCCGACGGCCGCATGATCCGCCTCGAGGCGCCGCGCTTGCTGTGTCATCTGGAGGATGTCGGCGAACCGTGGCCGACGCGGTTCAGGCCGGATCATCCGCTGGCTGATACAACGTCCTAGCCGATCTTACCGTCCCCTCCGGGGGAAGGTTAAGTGGCCTCACCCTTGTCGCCGCCGTTCGCATGTGCGAAACCGCCCGGCCGTCAAGGAGTGCCGGACGTGACCACGCAGACCGGAGGCGTCGCCGCCCCCGCCAATGACAAGCTGATCCTGGCCTTGCCCAAGGGACGTATCCTGGGCGAGGCGGCGCCGTTGCTGCGGGCTGCCGGCATCCATCCCGAGCCCGCCTTCGACGATCCGGATTCGCGCCTGCTGCGCTTCACCACCAACATCGACGACCTCGATGTCATCCGGGTGCGTAGCTTCGACGTCGCGACCTTCGTCGCCTTCGGCGCGGCGCATCTGGGCATCTGTGGGTCGGACGTGATGATGGAATTCGACTTCCCGGAGATTTACGCGCCGATCGATCTCGGTATCGGCAAGTGCCGCCTCGCGGTGGCCGAGCCGGTGGAGATGGCCGGCTCGGACGATCCCAGGAGATGGAGCCATATCCGCATCGCCACCAAGTATCCTGCGGTGACCCAGCGCCATTTCGCGGCGCGCGGCGTGCAAGCGGAGTGCATCAAGCTCAGCGGCGCGATGGAGCTGGCGCCCAGCCTCGGTTTGAGCCACCGCATCGTCGACCTCGTCGCCAGCGGCAAGACCTTGCGCGACAACGGCCTGGTCGAGATCGAACATATCGCCGACGTCACCTCGCGCTTCGTCGTCAACCGCGCCGCGCTCAAGACGCGGCCGGAGCGCGTGAGCCATTGGATCGAGCGCTTCCGCGATGTCGCCGTCGCGGCCTGAGGTGGCGGGCCCGCTGCGGCTCGACGCGCGGTCGCAGGATTTCGAGGCCGCGTTCGCGGCCTTCCTCGCCAAGGACCGCGACAGCGGCACCGATGTCGATGGCGTGGTGCGCGACATCGTCGCCGACGTGCGTCGTCGCGGCGACGCCGCCGTCATCGAGTACACGGCGCGCTTCGATCGCCTCACCTTGACGCCGCGGACCTTGCGCTTTTCGGCCGAGGAGATCGCGGCGGCGGTCGCCAGCGTGCCGGCCGCGCGGCGCGAGGCCATCGCTTTCGCTGCGAGGCGCATCGAGGCCTATCACCGCAAGCTGCTGCCGCGAGACATCGACTTCACCGACGAGGCCGGCGTGCGGCTGGGCGCGCGCTTCACGCCGATCGACGCGGTCGGCCTCTACGTGCCCGGCGGCAAGGCGGCCTATCCCTCGTCAGTGCTGATGAACGCCGTGCCGGCCAGGGTCGCGGGCGTGCCGCGCATCGCCATGGTCGTACCGACGCCCGACGGCGCGATCGATCCACTGGTGCTGTGCGCGGCGCGGGAAGCGGGCATCGACGAGATCTACCGGGTCGGCGGCGCTCAGGCGGTGGCCGCTTTGGCATGGGGCACGGCGAGCATCGCGCCGGTCGACAAGATCGTTGGCCCCGGCAACGCCTATGTCGCGGCGGCCAAGCGCCAGGTCTTCGGCAAGGTCGGCATCGACCTGATCGCCGGCCCGTCGGAGATCCTGGTGATCGCCGACGGCCGCAACGATCCGGGCTGGATTGCCGCCGACCTGCTGTCGCAGGCTGAGCACGACGAGGCGGCGCAGTCGATCCTGATCACCGACGACGCCGCCTTCGCCGAGGCGGTGTGCCGCGCCGTCGAGAGCGAGCTGAAAGCGCTGGCAACGGCGTCGCGCGCGCGCGCCAGCTGGACCGGCAACGGCGCCATCATCCTCGTACCCTCGTTGCGCGACAGCGCGCCTCTGGCCGATCGCATCGCGGCCGAGCATATCGAGCTCTGCATGGAGCAGGGACCGGCCGCCGACTTGCTCCAGCGTATCCGCCACGCCGGCGCGATCTTCGTCGGTCGTCATACGCCGGAGGCGATCGGCGACTACGTCGCCGGCACCAACCATGTGCTGCCGACCTCGCGCACCGCGCGCTTCTCGTCCGGCCTGGGCGTGTCGGACTTCCTCAAGCGCACCTCGATCGTCTCGTGCGACGCGGCGTCGTTGGCGCGGCTTGCGCCGGTGGCGGTGACGCTCGCCGAGGCCGAGGGCCTGCCGGCGCACGGCCGCTCGGTGTCGATCCGCACCAATCGCTCACCATCGTCGTCCTCCTGAGCGCGGCGAGGTGTGTCGTGAGCGATTCGCGCACCGATCTGGTCGTCGACATCGAGCTCGACGAGGAGTCGATCCAGTATCGTTCGGCCGAGGCCGAGCACGAGCGCAAGGTCGCGATCTTCGACTTGCTGGAGGACAACAGCTTCCGGCTCGTCGGCGCCGACGGGCCCTATCGCCTGCGCGTGGCGATTCACGAGAACCGCCTGGTGCTCGACGTGCGCGCGGCGAAAGACGGCGACAAGCTGCGCGACATCGTCCTGTCGTTGACGCCCTTCCGCAAGGTCGTGAAGGACTACTTCATGGTCTGCGAGAGCTACTACGACGCCATCAAGCGGCTCACCCCCTCGCAGATCGAGGCGATCGACATGGGTCGCCGCGGCCTGCACGACGAGGGCTCCGGCCTGCTGCGCGAGCGCCTGGCCGGCAAGATCGAGGTCGACCACGACACGGCGCGCCGGCTGTTCACGCTGATCTGCGCGCTGCACGTCAGGGCCTGAGACCGCCGATGGCGAAGGGCGAGCTTCCCAACAGCGTGCTCTTCGCCTGTACCCACAACGCCGTGCGCTCGCCGATGGCCGAGGCGCTGGCCAAGCGGCTTTACGGCGTGCGGGCCTATTTCGACTCGGCCGGCGTGAACGCCGGCGAGGTCGATCCCTTCGTGCTCGCGGTCCTCGACGAGATGGGCGTCGACCTGCACCGCCATCGGGTCAAAGCCCTGGAGGATGTCGACCCCGGCGAGTTCGACCTGATCGTCACGCTGTCGCCCGAGGCGCACCACGCCGCGCTCGAGCTGACGCGCGACGTTGCCACGGCGGTCGAGTATTGGCCGACGCCGGACCCCAGCGCGGTCGAGGGCGATCGCGAGGCCCGCCTGCACGCCTATCGAAGCGTGCGCGACACCCTGATGCTGCGCATGCGCGCTCGTTTCGGCGCCACCGGAAGCGTCGAGGTGTGAGGCGCCGCCTTGACTTGACGGGCGGGTGGTAGCAATCCTTTCGTCATCCGAGCCTTATCCGGACTGCTGAATGGCCAAGGAAGACCTGATCGAATTTGCCGGCACGGTCAGCGAGTTACTCCCCAACGCGACGTTTCGCGTGAAGCTCGACAATGACCACGAGATCCTCGCCCATACCTCCGGTAAGATGCGCAAGAACCGCATCCGTGTGCTCACGGGCGATCGCGTCCAGGTCGAAATGACGCCTTACGATCTCACCAAGGGACGCATCGTTTTCCGTTTCAAGTGAGGCCGGCGCGCTGTAGGGATGGCGCGCATGCTGTTGTCCTGTCCCCTGGTGCTGGCGTCCGCCTCGCCGCGTCGTCTCGATCTCTTGCGGCAGATCGGCGTCGAGCCAGCGCGCGTTGCTCCCGCCGATATCGACGAGACGCCGGCCAAGCGCGAGCTGCCGGTCGCCTATGCGCGCCGCATGGCGCGGGCCAAGGCGGCGGCGGTGGCCAGCGACGGCGGGATCGTGCTCGCCGCCGACACCGTCGTCGCCTGCGGCCGGCGCATCCTGCCAAAGGCCACGACGGTCGAAGAGGCACGCGCTTGCCTCGCGCTGCTGTCGGGCCGCCGCCATCGCGTGCTGGGCGCCGTGTGCGTCGTCGGCGCCAATGGCGCGCGGCGCGAGCGGCTTGTGGTGAGCGTCGTACGGTTCAAACGGCTGGACGCGGCGGAGATCGATGCCTACCTGATGTCGGGCGAATGGAACGGCAAGGCCGGCGGCTACGCCATCCAGGGACGCGCGGCGGCGTTCGTGTCGTTCCTGTCCGGCTCCTACAGCAACGTCGTGGGCCTGCCGCTGTTCGAGGTCGCGCAGATGCTGCGATCGGGCGGGTGGCTGAGATGAGCGGTGTCGATCGCGTGGTCTGCCACGAGAGCGAGACGGCGACCATCATCGCCTCGCTGGCCGGCGCGCGCCTGCTCGATGTCAGCGTGCGGCCGCGCGATCACCAGGATCTCGAGGGTGCCATCATCCTGGGGCGCGTCGAGCGCTTCTCGCCCGAGCTCGACGCGGCGTTCGTCGACATCGGCCAGGCGCGCGGCGGCTTCCTGCGACGGCTCGACATGGTGGGGTTCGAGGACGGCCGCGCGCCGCCGGCGGGCATGCCGCTGCTGGTCCAGGTCTCGCGCGAGCCGACGCCGGACAAGGGCGCCCGGCTGACGATGAATCTCGGCCTGGTCGGCCGCTACGTCGTCTTCAAGCCGCACGAGCAGGCGGTGAGCTTCTCGCGCCGCATCGAGGATGCCCAGGCGCGCGACCGGCTCGCGGCGGCGATGACTGCGGCCGGCGCCGGCGAGGATGGCGGCTTCACGGTGCGCACCGTGGCCGCGACGGTCGCGCCCGAGGTGGTGGCGCGCGAGGCGCAGGGGCTGACGGCACGCTGGGAATCGCTGCGCGCCCGCGCGCTGGCCTCGACGCCGCCGGCGACCTTGCACGCGGAGCCGCATGCGCTGCTGCGCGTGCAGCGCGACCATGGCGGCACCCTGGCCGAGATCGTCGTCGACGATCGCACTCTCGGCCTGCGCCTGCGCCAGGCGATCGATAGCGCCGGCGACCGAACGAGCCTGCGCGTCGTCGAGGGCGCCGACGGCGCAGTGCTCGATTCCTTCGACATCGCCGGCCAGATCGAGACGGCGCTGGCGCCGCGCATCGCGCTGGCCTCGGGCGTCGAGCTGCTGTTCGAGCCTG
>Ga0194123_10000577_pt1:17500-67601 | contig 67601 bp, 57 predicted proteins | sample TA2MahsurfametaG_5_FD_155479 | JGI IMG/M metagenome (GOLD analysis project Ga0194123, IMG submission 155479) | Freshwater microbial communities from Lake Tanganyika, Tanzania - TA2015023 Mahale A surface | ecosystem: Environmental > Aquatic > Freshwater > Lake | place: Tanzania... | reverse complement strand
GCGGAGCTGCCGCGCTCAACCCCAAGCTCGCCCGCATCTTTGCCGGAGCCGGTATTAATGTTCAAGAGGGCTACGGCCTCACCGAAACGTCGCCCATCTTGGCCGTCAACCTGCCCACCGGCCAAGGCCACAAGCTGGGCACCGTCGGAACCGCCATCGACGGCGTCGAACTCAAGCTGGACGCCGACGGCGAAATCCTCGCCAAGGGACCCAACGTAATGATGGGCTACTACAACCGACCCGACCTCACCGCTGAGGTGATGACCGAAGACGGTTGGTTCCGCACCGGCGATATCGGCGAATTCGATGCCCAGGGCTACCTGCGCATTACCGACCGCAAGAAAGAAATTTTCAAGACCGCCGGAGGCAAGTACATCACGCCCCAGGCCATGGAAAACGCCTTTAAAATGTCGCCCTTCATCGAGCAGTGCATGGTCGCCGGCGAAAACAAGAAGTACCCCGTGCTCTTGGTGCAGCCGCAGTTCGACTTTTTGAAGTCGTGGTGCGCCCGCAAGAACATTGCCTGGACGACCTCGGCCGAGATGGTCGCCGACCCGCGCGTAGTTGCTCGCGTGCAGCGCGAAATCGACGCCACCAACGCCCAGTACGGCCAATGGGAAAAGATAAAGAAGTTCGCCCTCACCCCCGACGTGTGGAGCATTGCCGCCGGTCACGTAACTCCCACCCTAAAGCTGCGCCGCAAGCCCATCTTGCAGATGTACGCGGGGCTATACGAGGGGCTGTACGAGGAAGGGAGCAACTAGAAACTAGCAGCTAGCGTAGCGCCGAAACCGCTCCAGCACCGACTGCATGTCTTCGGGCAGCGGAGCTTCAAACACAAGGCGTTCACCGGGCCGCGACGGGTGTTCAAAACCGAGCAGCCGCGCGTGCAGCGCCTGGCGCGGAAGCATTTCGAGCGATTTGTGGGCGAACTGCGCAAACTTGGGCAGCTCGGGGCGGTGCGGAGCCTTATCGCCTCCGTAGACCGCGTCGCCAACTAGGGGATGACCCAAGAACTTCATGTGCACCCGGATTTGGTGGGTACGGCCCGTTTCGAGGCGGCAGGCCACAAGCGTAGCAAATCCGTAACGCTCCAGCACCTCGTAGTGGGTGACGGCATGCTTTCCGTGCTTGCCGTCGGGAAAGATGGCCAGCACCTTGCGGTCGTGCAGCGAACGGCCGATGTGGCCGGTCACGGTTCCGCGGTCCTCGCGCACATTGCCCCACACCAGGGCGTGGTATTCTCGGTCGCAGCTGTGGTCCGCAAACTGCTTCGCCAAAAAAGCGAGCGCAAAGTCGGTTCGGGCCACCACCAGCAGACCTGACGTGTCCTTGTCGATGCGGTGCACCAAGCCGGGCCGCACTTCGCCGCTCGCGCCGGGCAAATTCTGAAAGAGGTAGAGCAGGCCGTGCACCAGCGTTCCAGTGAAATGGCCAAAGGCCGGGTGCACCACCATGCCCGCGGGCTTGTTGATTACCGCGAGTTCGTCGTCGAGGTAAACCACGTTGAGGTCGATGGGCTCGGCCTCGAGCACAAACTCGCGCGGAGGCTGCGCCAGCACCAGCGTCACCTCTTCGCCAGCTTTTACCCGGTGGTTGGACTTCACGGGCTGGCCGTCGACGCGAATGGCTCCGGCTTCGGCCGCCTTTTGGATGCGGTTGCGCGATGTTTTCTCGAGAAAATTGAACAGGAACTTATCGACGCGTAGCGGCTTTTGGCCCGCGTCGGCCACAAACCGGTGGTGAACATAAAGTTCCTCTTCGGTGCCGGCGCCCTCCTCGAGCTCGTCGTCGAACTCGATCACTGCTTGATCAAACGGGTTACGTGGCCGGAATCGCTGCGGAGCAGGTAAACCCCTGCGGGGAGTCCCCCGAGGTCTAAATTCCATGGCTGGGAAGCGTCGGGGCGGGCAACCGAAACCACAGAGGCTCCCAGCGCATTGAGGACTTCAAGCTCCCGTCCCGGTCCGTGCACGATCGCCCAGTCTCCGGCGGGCTGGGGCTGAACGCGCAGTCCTGCGGTTCGGAATGGCTCGGGGCTGCTGAGGTCGTCGGGCGTTCCGCGAAAAAAGGGCCGCAAGGCCAACGCTCCGGGCAGCTGGCTCATAAACCAGGAGCCCGCTTCGCCAAAGGCCTTTATCGCATCCGTATGCACATCGAGCCCGAGGGCGGCGCGAGGCATACCCTGGTCTGAGTTCGGGCCGTCCATCACCACGCCCAAAAAGACCTCGGTGGGTATCGTGAGGCCCAGCGTGTCGAGCACGTAGTGGCGCCCGTACTGACCTGTGTAGTTCCAGCTTACTTCGTACAGCGAATCGCTCACGTAGATCGGATCGCCCGGGAAGCCCGCCGAGTCCACCGCCCAAACGCCCAAGCGAAAGCGCTCGCCCAGCCCCTGCGGGCCGGAGGGTATCCACTCGAGGTCCATTCCGCGCAATGTGTCCGACGTCAAAAACTGAAAGCGCTGCGCCCAGCGCGGCTGCACACCCTGTGCCACCCCGTAGCTCCGTTCGCAGCTGCCGTCGTCAACCACGTATCGGTCGCCGAACTCCAAGCGAATCGTGGCGCTGTCGTTGCTCCGATCGCCCACCGATTCGCCATCAAACCAGTACGTCAGGTTCCACGCAAACGGACCCGTGGGCACCAACTGGGGCCTATTCAGGGCCAGGTTGTAGGGCGTGGCCACGTTGTGGATGAGGTTGGAAATGACGGGGACCGTCAGGCGGCTTTGAACGAGCGAACCGTTCCCGTCGGTCCAGTTCAGTTTGCCGAGGTTGAGCTGCCATCCGCCCACCGGAACAACCCCATTGCGCCGGTAGGGCGTGCGCACCGAATCCCGCTCCAGTAGCACCCTATTGTAGTGAAACCAGGGCACCTCCCGGTAGGCATTCAGCACGCGCGCGGGCGGCGAAATCCAGGACGGGTCAAACAGCAGCGTGTCGGACAGCCCGAGGGAAGCGCTTAACTCGAGGTAATCGACTATAAACGCGTCAAACGCGCCCGACGGGGCCCCGCAGCGACCAATGCGCACCCGGGTGGCGGGTGAAGCGACCGCGCTCGAGGGAAGCGCAAACGAATGCGCCCGCCACGCATCGTGGGGTTGCCCGCCCACCACGCGGCCCATCGGCACCCAACTGCTGTCGGAACTCCTCCATGCATGCACCACCAAGCTATCGCTGGCTTCGCAGGGATCCCCATAGCCGCCCTGCTGCACGTGAACGCGCAGGACCGCCCCGTTGGGTGCGGCAAACCAGGGGCTGAACAGGGCGTCGCCCAGGGTGTCGGTGGCGTAGCTGCCGGGGAGGTAGGCCGCGCCCGAGGCCGAAATTCCGTCCCAAACGGCAACCCCCAAACTGAGCGGATTGCGGGCCAGGCTCTGCGACCGGGTGACACCGCGCGACGTCCACCCAAAAGGCATGCGCTGGTCAAAACCCGCGCGCAGCGGCAAACTCATGGTGTCTGAAGTCGTTTTGGCGGCGACCTGCGCCGAAGGCGGTCCGCCCCAAGGCACCAAGCGGTGCTCCACCGGCTGGGCCGTCAACGCCAAGGCCGAGAACCCCAGACCGAGCGCCCAGGCCTTTACTTGATCCATACCCGCACGTTGGCTTGGGCCGGTAGCACCGGAGCGCCGTTCGACGGCCCCGGACTCTGCGTAGACACGGCGCCCGAGAGGCTGTCGCCTTCCATCAGCTGAATGCCCAGCCCCGACATTTGGAGCAGGGCTTTGGCCTCGCCGTAGCTCAAACCGGTGAGGTCGGGAACGGCCTGCGTGAGCTCGCCGCTGCGCATACCAACGCGCAGGGTCAGTCCGGCGCCTTTGCGCACCTTGCTTCCGGCCTCGAGCAGGCGGCCGTTGTATTCTACTTCGAGCACGAGCCCGTCGGTGAGGTCGGGCACATACTGAATGTCGGCGACAAAAAGTCCGCGCGACCGCAGATCAATTTCGGCCCGAGCGAGCGTGCGCTCCTTGATCGCCGGCAGGCTCACCAGCTCGGCCTTAGAACGGTTAATGGTGAGCATCACTTGGCGGCCCTCCTTGACTACGGCTCCCGCGACAGGGTACTGCTGGTACACCTCCTGGGGTCTGAGTTCGCGGCGGTACAGCGCGGAATCCAGCAGCATCCCCTCGAGGCCCACTTCGTCGAGGGCCTGAACGGCCTCGTCAAAGCTCATCCCCGTGAGGTCGGGCACCGTCTTCACTTCGCCATAGCCGGTAATCCACTTTAGCACCGTTTGGGCCGAAAGCCCTAGCACGATAAAAAACACCAGCGCCAGCACGGCATTGACCGCAAACGTCTTGCTCTTGAGAAACAGCCACAAATTACCCATTGGCACAAAGGTAGGCTGAGGCATCTATCTTTGGCCCATGCGTCCCCTCGTTGCCGTAGCCATGGGCGGCTACTCTAGTGAATTCGGCATATCGCTGCTCAGCGGCAGCCATGTTTTTGACGTGCTTGACCCCTTGCGCTACGACCCGGTGCGCCTCGAACTGCATCCCGACGCGGGCTGGAAGGCCTACGACGCCTCGGGCCTGCCCCTGCGCTTCAGCGATCGCAGCTGGACCATCATTGACGTCGACGGAACCGAGCGCCGCCTCGACGCCATCCTCAACCTCATCCACGGCCACCCGGGCGAAGACGGAACCCTTGCCATGGCCTGGGAGCTCGCCGGAATCCCCTATTCCAGCTGCAGTCCCGCCGCCTCGGCGCTCACCTTTCACAAGCTGTGGACCAACGCGGTTGCCCAGCAGCTTGGCGTGCGCGTCATGCCTTCGGTTCCGCTTCGGCGCGGAGCCGACGAGTCGGCCGTCCACCGCTTTATGGCGGAACACGCCTTTCCCCTGTTCGTCAAACCCTGCCGGAGCGGCTCGAGCTACGGAGTCACCCGAATTACGTCGTCGGGCGAATGGGCTGAAGCCAGGGACTTCGCGTGGCACGAAGACCCCGAGCTCGTTGTCGAACAGGGCGCAGTGGGCACCGAACTGGGCTGCGGCGCCTTCGTCGCGCCCGACGGCATCCGCATCCTCGGCATCACCGAAATTGTGCCCAAAAAGGCGTTTTTTGACTTCGAAGCCAAGTACCAAGGCGCCTCTGAAGAAATCACCCCGGCCCGAATCCCCGACGCCGCCGCCGAGGCCGTGCGCCGGGCCACCCGCACCCTGGTGGAGGGCATGACCCTGCGCGGATTCGTTCGTGCCGACTTCATCCTGCCCGCCGACGGTAGCGACCCGGTGCTCATCGAAATCAACACCATCCCAGGAATGAGCGCCGAAAGCATCGTTCCCCGCCAGCTCAAGGCCGCCGGCATCGAGATGCGCCATTTTATCGCCGACCTTGCCGAAGCCACCCTCAACCGCCATGAAGACCGCGCTGTTCCCCGGATCTTTTGATCCGCTCACCCTCGGCCACGACGACATCGTGCGCCGTGCCGCCGCCCTGTTTGACCGCGTGGTAGTCGGTATCGGGGTGAACATCGACAAAAAATACATGTTTCCGCTCGAGCAGCGCATGGAATGGGTGCGCCAGGCCTTTGCCGACCTCCCGCACGTCGAAGTCGCGAGCTACGAAGGCTTGACCATCGACTACGCCCGAAGCCTCGGCGCCCAGTACCTGGTGCGCGGACTGCGCAACCCCGCCGATTTTGAGTTTGAAAAGGCGATCGCCCAAACCAACCGCGAGCTCGAGCCCCAAATCGAAACCGTGTTTTTTCAGACGCGGGCGCGTTTTGCCTACATTGCCTCGAGCCACGTGCGCGAGGTGATTCGCTACCGCGGCGACTACACGCTTTTTGTGCCTGCGGCGGTGCGCATTACCTCCTGAATGCTCGGGTAGGTATCTTTGGCGGCCTCGCGCCACTCGGCCTCGGCCATCCAGCGCACGGAATCGATGCCCTCTTCGGTTTGGGGCGTCAACTGGGGGCGTCCGTCCACCTTCATGCGAAACCAGTGCGTCGTTTTCACGAAATCGGTGCCGTTTTGCGCGTACGCATGGACCGTTTCGAGCAATTTGGGACCCAATTTGAGCCCGCTCAGCCCGCACTCCTCCTCAACTTCGCGAAGGGCGCACGACGCAATTTCCTCACCCTCTTCGAGTTTGCCCTTGGGGAGGTCCCAACGGCCCAGTCGGTGGATCCATAAAACTTCTCCATGGGAATTTTCTACCCATCCCCCCGCGGCCGTGACCGCTTGCTCGCTGTACTTTTGCGTCATGATTTTTGATGCCAAGTCGGCCGAAACCTTAGCCGGACTCTTACTGCAAATTAATGCCGTTTCGCTGCGTCCCGACGAACCGTTTACCTGGGCCTCGGGACTTAAGTCTCCCATTTACTGCGACAACCGTGTTACCCTGTCGCATCCCCGCGTGCGGACCTACCTGCGCGAACACATGTCAGCCCTGATTCAGGCGCAGTACCCTTCGGTTGACGTGATTGCCGGCGTGGCCACGGGCGCCATTGCCCTTGCCGCTTTAGTGGCTCAAGAGCTCGACCTGCCCATGGTGTACGTGCGCTCGTCGGCTAAGGAACACGGACGCCAAAACCTCATCGAGGGCGAACTGCCCAAAAACGCCCGCGTCGTGGTCATCGAAGACCTTGTGTCTACGGGCAAGTCCTCCCTGCAAGCGGTAGACGCCCTGCGCGACGCCGGCGCTCAGGTGCTCGGAATGACCGCCATCTTCACCTACGGCTTTCCGGTGGCCAGCGAGGCTTTTGCAGCGTCGAACTGCGCCCTGCACACCTTGAGCGACTACGACCACTTGCTTAAGTCGGCGGAATCGCGCGGAACCTTGAACGCCGAAGAACTGCAGGCCCTGGCCGGCTGGCGCCATGATCCGGCCGCCTGGTCCGAAGCCTTCAGCGCGCGCTAGCGCACCGCGTTCTCGGCGCCCCAGTCTGTCCAGATCACCTCTTTGTGGCCGACCCATCGAAGTGCGCCTGAGTCGAGCTGAATCCCCAACTTCCCATCGGGAGAAATCACCCGGGGCGTTGCTCGAAAGGCCGCGCCGGTGGCTGCGTCAATGAATCCGCACTCGCGCTGCCAGCCGAGCAAATTCTGGGCATAGCGATCGAGGGTATCCTCCTCCACCGGCCCGTTCAGGGCGCTGACAAGGTGCGCCGAAACGGCTTCGGCCATGCCCTCGATTTGCACCCCATCAAGGTGCGCAGCGCCCTCGGGAGCCGCAGCAACGTTAAGGCCCAAACCCAAAAACCATCGCGTGCACCGTCCTTGGTTCCAGTACGCTTCTGTTAAAAGTCCGCCCAGCTTGCGGTCGTTGAGGTACACGTCGTTGGGCCACTTGAGCCGCACCGAAACGCCCTGCGCGCGCAACCATTCAGCGATGGCCAACGAGGCCTGCGCGTGGCGCACAAAAACCCACGGGGCCGACCAAGACAAGGGGGGACTCACCAAGGTCAGCAGCAAGCTCGCCCCCGGAACGTCGTGCCATGCGGTTCCCCCACTTCCGCGACCTTGGCGCTGCGTACCTGCCGTTATGGCAGTCCATCCCTGGGGGTTCCAGGAATCTGGATTCGCGTGCGCCCACGACTGCGTCGAGTCTAACTCTTTGAATTTAAGATACTTAATCAACTGATTCTCGGCGGGCATGATGCAAAAATGCGGCGAATTACCTCGCAAATACGCCGACAGCCTAAATTGGCACCCTAATTGTGCTGAAGGGCGGGTAATTTTACCGAATGACTGCATCCTTTGCCGAACTTCCCCAAATCGTGCGCAGCGCCCTCGAAGGTGTGAGCGACATTAAGGGGGAGAACCTCGTACTCCTCGACCTGCGCGGACTCGAAAACGCCGTGTGCGATTTCTTTATCGTGGCTGAAGCCCAATCTACAACCCAAGTGAGCGCCATGTCTGAGGCGGTGCACAAGCGCGTACGCGAAGAGGCCAACGACAAGCCCTGGCACGTTGAAGGCTCGCAGCATTCCGAGTGGGTCCTGATGGACTACGTTTCGGTGGTGGTGCACCTGTTTCAGCGCGAGGCCCGAGGTTTTTATGACCTTGAAGGCCTTTGGGCTGATGCCGTTTCGGTTCCGCTCCCCCAACAATACCTCGTTGACGCTGTTTAATTTCTGATGAGCAAAAAAAATAAGGGCCCCAAGCCGGGCGAAACGCCCAAAGGTGGCCTGCCCAAGTTCAACTTTAGCTGGCTGTACATCGCCGTTTTTGTAGGCCTATTGGGTCTCCAGTTCGCCCAAAGCCAGTTCGGCAGCCAAACTGAGCCGTCGACCTTCAACGAGCTCAGTGTCCGTATTGAGCGCGGACACGTCGACCGCGTCAAGGTCGTCAACAGCAAAGAGGTGTACGTATTCATTAACGCCGACAGCTTGGCGACCCTCGACGAATACGCCGAGCTCGCCAAGACCACCTTGGGCGACGCGCCCAACCAAGGTCCGCACTACGTGTTTGAAATGCCTGCCGAGTCGTTTGACCGGGCGATGGAACGCTTCTACGGGCAGCACCCCGAAGTGGCTGAAATCAACGTGGAATACAAAGACGAGCCCAACTACTGGGGCGAAGCCTTAGCCTGGATTGTGCCCATTTTGCTTTTTGCTGCCATCTGGTTCTTCTTGCTGCGCCGCATGGGCGGCGGAGGCGCGGGCGGACCCGGCGGCCAAATTTTCAACATTGGCAAGAGCCGCGCGCAAATGTTTGACGCCGACAACGCCGTGAAGGTGACCTTCAAAGACGTTGCTGGCCTCGACGGCGCCAAAGACGAGGTCCTCGAAGTGGTCGACTTCCTCAAAAACCCCAAAAAATACACCGACCTCGGCGGAAAAATCCCCAAAGGCGTGCTCCTAAGCGGCCCTCCAGGAACCGGTAAAACGTTGCTGGCCAAGGCGGTGGCTGGCGAAGCTCAAGTTCCCTTCTTTTCGTTGAGCGGTTCTGACTTTGTGGAAATGTTTGTGGGCGTGGGCGCAAGCCGGGTCCGCGACCTGTTCAAGCAAGCCAAAGAAAAGTCGCCGAGCATCGTCTTCATCGACGAAATCGACGCCATCGGTCGTGCCCGCGGTCGCAACGCCTTCAGCGGCGGCAACGACGAGCGCGAAAACACCCTCAACCAGCTCCTTACCGAGATGGACGGTTTTGGCACCAACGAACACGTTATTGTGATGGCCGCCACCAACCGCGCCGACATTTTGGACCGCGCCTTGATGCGCGCCGGCCGCTTTGACCGCATCATCTACGTGGATCTTCCTGAGGTGACCGAGCGCATTGAAATTTTTAAGGTTCACCTGCGTCCGCTCAAGTTGGGCGACAACGTCGACGTCGAGTTTTTGGCCCGCCAAACCCCGGGATTTAGCGGCGCCGACATCGCCAATGTGTGCAACGAAGCCGCCCTGGTTGCCGCCCGCAAAAACAAGAGTGTGGTCGAAAAGCAGGACTTTCTCGACGCCGTCGACCGCATCGTGGGCGGACTCGAGAAAAAGTCCAAAATCATTACGCCCGAAGAAAAAGAAATCATCGCCTACCACGAGTCGGGCCACGCCACCGTAAGCTGGCTGCTGGAGCACGCCTCCCCTCTGGTGAAGGTCACGATTGTTCCGCGCGGACGCTCGTTGGGCGCGGCTTGGTACCTTCCCGAAGAGCGCCAATTGAACAGCACCGAACAGATGCTCGACGAAATGTGTGCTACGTTGGGCGGACGCGCCGCCGAAGAGGTGATTTTTGGCCGCGTAACCACCGGGGCCCTGAGCGACCTCGAAAAAGTCACGAAGCAGGCCCGCGCCATGGTTGCCGTTTATGGACTCAACGACCGCCTGGGCAACATCACCTACTACGATTCGTCCGGCCAAAACGAATACCAGTTCGACAAGCCCTATTCGGAGCGCACCGCCGAGGTTATCGACGAAGAGATCAGCAAGCTTATCGAAAGCCAGTACGAGCGCGCTAAAGAACTGCTCCGCGCCAACCGCGATAAGCTCGAGGCCCTCGCTCAGGAACTTCTGACCAAAGAGGTGATTTTCAGGGACAACCTCGTCGAGATTTTTGGCGAACGCCCGTGGAAGAGCCGCGAAGAGCGCCTCGCTGCCCTCGAAGAGGTGGCCGCGCCCGAGGCCACTGAAGCGACCGAGTCCGCTACCGATCCTACCGAGCTACCACTGGGTGAGGCTACGGCGCCGAGCGAACCGAGCGCGCCCGAGGTAATGGCCGAAGTGCAGCCTGATGCGCCCACCGAGACGCAGCCTGAAGCCTAATTTGGTGGACGCGCGCCGCGAAGCATTTATGTGTTATTTTCGCCTGTAAATGGCGGGTTGGATCGGCAAATTCCTCACGGTGCTCAGCGGAGCTCCCCAAGTGGGTAGCGACGAGGTTTCTGAACCCAATTTGGGCAAGTTCTCTGCGCTCGAAGACCCCGTAGACCTGGCCTTTGTACGCCGCTTTACCCAGTCGGGTGGCCTCTTTTTGTACTGCGGCAGCATCGACGAAGTGGTAGACAACCTCAAAGCGGTGGGCTCCGAGACCGGCCAATCCCAGTTTTTTGTTCCCGAAAAACACCTGCACGCTTGGTTTCAGCAAGCCGGATTGCAGGTTGTCCACGACAATCCGCTCGAAGCCGACGCCATGGCAACTACGTGCCATGCGGCCGTCGCCCAGACCGGAGGAATCATGATCACCGATGCCCAAACCCAAGGGTTGAAGTTTGCGCAGCTCCCCGCCGTGCACCTCGTGGTGGCCCGCGTGTCGCAGGTCGTCAACAGCCTTTCAGACGGAATGGCCGCCATCAACAAATTTCACCGCGAGCAGCGCCCCCTGAGCATTATTACCCTCAAAGGCAAGCGCGACGAAGCCGTTCTTCAGGCCAAAGTCGACCCCAACAAGGGACGCGAGCTGTACTTCTTCCTCGTCGAAGACCACCTTTTTGCCGACCTATGATGCTGCGCAGCATCTGGGGCCTCGTGTATGCCCTGGTCGTCGCGTTTTTGTGCCTCGGTTTTCCGTGGACACCCGCCCTGCTGTTCCTGCTTTTGGCCGGAGTCGCCTACGAATTCACCCGGCTCCCTGAGCTGAGTCCAAAACTTCGCTCGGCCGGCATCCTTTACACCTTTGCGAGCGCCATCGCAACCGGTTGGCTTTGGGGCGTTGGCGGAGGCCAGTCCATCTTAGCGGTCTTTGTGCTCATTTGGCTTTCGGACTCCATGGCCTATGTGGGCGGACGCCTTTGGGGACGCACCCCCATGGCGCCCGTGCTTTCGCCCAAAAAGACGTGGGAGGGCCTAATTATCGGCGGAATCTTCACCGTGGGCGTGGGCCATGCCCTACTCCACCTGCTTTTGCACACGTCGATGACCCTGTCCATTCTGCTTCCGGTAACCGTGGCGGTGTCCGCGCCGCTGGGCGATTTGGTTGGCTCCTACTTCAAGCGCGTGGCCGGCGTCAAAGATTCAGGAGTATTCTTGCCGGGCCATGGCGGATTTATCGACCGACTGGACAGCTACCTCCTCTCGAGCATTGTACTCGTCCTCGTCTTAATCGCCGTTCAAACGTTTTAACTGCCGCAATCATGCTCCACCGCGAAGGAACCAAAACCATTTTTGTCAGCCTCCTAATCTTGGCCTTGCCCTACGTGCTCCTGACCCAGTTGGGTGCCCCAGAATGGGCCGTGAGCGCCTACCTCGCCGTGGGCTTGGTCCTTTTGGGCCTCGTGCTTCAGTTCTTTCGCAACCCAACGCGAACTACCGTTGCCCAAGCCGGCGAGGTGATTGCGCCCGCCGACGGCACCGTGGTGGTGATTGAAGAGGCCGAAGAACCGGAGTACTTCAACGGCAAGCGCAAGCAGATTAGCATTTTCATGTCTCCGCTCAACGTGCACGTCAACCGCGCGCCGGTCAGCGGTAAAACGGTGTTTGCCAAGTACCACAAAGGCAAATACCTCATGGCCTGGCACCCCAAATCAAGTACCGAAAACGAGCGTACGACCTTGGTTTTTGACACCCTCAACCACGGAGAAGTGATGATTCGCCAAATTGCCGGAGCCGTTGCGCGCCGCATCGCCGTGTACGTAAAACCCGGCCAGCCCGTTTCAGTGGGCGAAGACGTGGGCTTCATTCGCTTCGGTTCGCGGGTCGACATCTTTTTGCCGCTCGACGCCGAAGTGCTATGCAAAATCGGCGACAAGCCCCTTGGGGGCGAAACCGTGATTGCCCGGCTCAAGGCCGTTGGCCAGTAATCCAAATCACGAATTCACGGAAGCCACGAGCTTCATCGCCGCGTCGAACAGCTCGTCGGGCGAAACCTGAGAGTTGTCAAGCACCACAGCATCGTCCGCAAGCAGCAGCGGACTATCGAGCCGCTCGCGGTCCTCTTTGTCGCGCTGAAGCAGGTTGGCCTTGACCTCGGCAAGGCTCACCGCTCCGGGTTGGGCGGCGTCCATTTCGGCAAATCTGCGCTGCGCCCGCACGTCGGCGTCGGCGGTCACAAAGAGCTTGAGTTCCGCGTCGGGAAAAACTACGGTACCAATGTCGCGGCCGTCCATGACCACGCTGTGGCTTCGGCCCATGGCTTGCTGCTGGGCAACGAGCCTCCGGCGCACGGGAACCAGGGACGACACCGCACTGACCACGCGGCTCACCTCCATGCTCCGAATCGCGTCTTCGACGTCTTCGCCGTTAAGGATGGCCCGATTGCGCCCCTGGGTGTCGCGCGCGAAGCCCAGATGGAGCTGCTCCAAGGAAGCATTGATGGCCACGGCGTTGATGCCCGTGGGCGAAGCCCATCCGTGGCGAATGGCGTGAAGGGCCACCATGCGGTACATGGCACCAGTGTCGATGTACAAAAATCCGAGGGCGGCCGCCAAGCGCTTGGCCAACGTGGACTTTCCGGTCGAGGCGTAGCCATCTACGGCGATGCGAATCGGGATCATAGCGAACGGGTGTAGGAGAACTGGGTGAATCGGCCCGCCACGTGGTAGACCGACTGCGACCACTGAAACTGGCTTTTGCCCGCCTTAAGCCCAAAACCCAGACTGAGTCCGGAGTTGGTGCGGCGCGTGGGCAGCTGCATTTCGAGCTGCCGGCGAAAATCGTAGCCAATTTGGGCGTGGAGGCGTCCGCCCAGCTCGGCCTCCACGGCCACGGCCACGTGGCGCAAGGCTAGGTTGGCCCACGACGGCGCACTGTAGGTCGATTGCCCGGTCAACGGGTCGCGCACGTCGCGCAACGGCTCGTAGCCCGCAAGGTTCCAGCGCTGAAGGTCGCGGGCCGCCAAATGCACCCGGAACGGTGCGTAGCGAAACTTGCGGCTGAGGGCGGCGTGCAGCGCCGTAGGAAGGGGTTCAGCGGTGGCCCCCAATGGGTCGAGGCTCAGGCCCGCATGCTGAAGTACAAGCGCCGCATGCACGCGTCCACTGTCCGCCACCAAGGTCGCGCCCCAGTCGGTGCTGAGGGCCTGGGCGACGAGGTTCGAGGCTGTCTGCAGGGTCCAGCGCAGCGAAGTTCCCACCAGCAGCTGTGCTCCCCGGTCGCCCACGGCCCAGGACCGGGCTACGGTCACCCTGGGACGGGATTCCTGAAAACGAAAGCTGCCAATCACGGCGCCCAGTTCGTTGGTTTCGGGCATGGCGCCGGTGTTGAGGTAATCTGCGCCAACCGCTGCATACCAGGCTTTGCGGCGAAACGCAGCGCTCATGTGGCCCAAGCGGAGTCCGCTCGGAAGTCGCCCCGTGCTCAGCACAACTTGGCTGCGGTCCAACCCTGCCGCCAACGACGGATTGAACGTGGACGCCGCCGCATCGGCCGGAAAAGCCCAAGCTGCCCCCGCCAACGCGTTCCAGCGAGCCGAGCCCGCCGTGTTCAGCGTCGACCACGAACCTGTTTGGGCGGCTCCGTTCACCGCGACCGACAACAAAATTCCAATCAGGCCCGTGCGCACCGCAGCAAGTTACGCTTTAGCCGTGGACGTTGCTGAGCCCTCAGCGGGCTGCGCGGGTTTGCGCACGCTAAGCACCTTGGCGTTTTTAACATTTTTGTCGGTGACGGCGTACTCAAGAACCTCGCGCATCGACCTCACGTAGCGCACCTCAAGACCTTTGAGGTAGTTCTCAGGAATCTCGCGCACGTCGCGCTCGTTGTCGGCGCAGAGGAGCACGGTTTTGATTCCGGCCCGCTTGGCAGCGAGGAGCTTTTCGCGGATTCCGCCCACGGGCAGCACTTTGCCACGAAGCGTGATTTCTCCGCTCAAAGCCAGGGCGTTGCGCACCCGGCGCTGGGTGTAGAGCGAGGTCAATGCCGTTAGCAGGGCGATTCCGGCTGAGGGTCCGTCTTTGGGCACCGCGCCCTCCGGCACGTGAAGGTGCACGTCGTACTGGCTAAAGTGCTCGGGTTCAAGACCAAATTCCGCGGCGTTGGACTTTAAAAAGGTCATGGCCAAGGTGGCGGACTCCTTCATCACGTCGCCCAGGTTGCCGGTGATGCTGAGGCGGCCGCTGCCCGGAGCAATGCTGGATTCCAGGTACAAAATGTCGCCGCCCACCGGGGTCCAGGCGAGACCGGTGGCCACGCCCGCCACGCCGTCGTTGGCGTAGTCGTCTTTGCGGAACCGCGCCACGCCCAAAATTTCAGTTAGGTCGGCCGCGGTGGGTTTGGTGGGGAAGTCCTTGCCTTCGGCGCGAGCCAAGGCAGCTTTGCGGGCCAGCTTGGCCAGCTGCTGGTCTAGGCGCCGCACGCCCGACTCCCGGGTGTATCCTTCGATCAATGCCGAAGCAGTGGTCGACTCGAGTTTGAGCGCCTTGGGCTCGAGTCCGTGTTCGCGCAGCTGCTTGGGCATCAAGTGGTTTTGGGCAATCTTCACCTTCTCTTCGCGGGTGTAGCCCGTGACTTCGATCAGCTCCATGCGGTCGCGCAGGGCGGGCTGGATTCCGCCCAAATTGTTGGCCGTGGCGATGAACAGCACCTTAGACAGGTCGTAGCCCATTTCGAGAAAGTGGTCGTGGAAGGCGTGGTTCTGCTCGGGATCCAGCACCTCGAGCAGCGCACTTGACGGGTCGCCTTGGGCACCCATGCCGAGCTTATCGATTTCGTCGAGCACAAGCACGGGATTGGACGCGCCTGCCTTTTTGATTTGCTGCAGGATGCGGCCGGGCATGGCACCAATGTAGGTTTTGCGGTGGCCGCGAATCTCGGCCTCGTCGCGCATTCCGCCCAGCGACATGCGCACGTAGGGGCGGCCAAGGGACTCCGCAATCGAGCGACCCAGCGAAGTTTTGCCCACCCCCGGAGGGCCGTACAGGCACAAAATCGGACTTTTCAGGTCGCCTTTGAGGGCCAGCACCGCAAGGTGCTCGAGGATGCGCTCCTTCACTTTTTCGAGGCCAAAGTGGTCGCGATCGAGGATTTTACGGGCCTTCTTCAGGTCGTGGCGGTCCTTAACAAGGTGGTCCCAGGGCAGGTCGAGCATCAGCTCGAGGTAGTTGCGCTGGATCCCAAAATCGGGTACCTGCGGATTCAGCCGCTGCAGGCGCGCCAGCTCCTTGTCAAACTGCTGGGCCGCTTCGGCGGGCCACTTTTTGGCGGCCGCTCGCTGGCGGAACGACTCAAATTCCGCCTCAAAGCTGTTGCCGCCCAGCTCCTCTTGAATGGTGCGCATTTGCTGCTGCAAAAAGTACTCGCGCTGCTGCTGGTCGAACTCCACGCGCACTTTGTTGGCGATGTCGTTCTTGACCTCGAGCAAGTGCTTCTCGTGACTCAAATGCTTGAGGACCTGCTGGGCGCGTACCTTCAGGTCGTGCTCCTCGAGCAGGAGCTGCTTGGCCTCGACCTCAAGGTTGGTATTGCTTGCGATAAAGTGCAGCAAAAACGTGTCGGACTCGATGTTTTTGACCGCAATCTGTGCCTCAGTCGGAATGTTGGGGCTCTCCTGAATGATTTCGAGCGAAAGCTCGCGGATGGTCGACATTAAGGCGGTAAACTCCGTATCGTTTTCGGCCGGAACCACGTCGTCCAGGTACTCAACCCGGGCGCGGTGGTAGGGCTCGTCGGTGATCAGTTCGACGATGCGAAACCGACGCTTGCCCTGCAAAATGGCCGTGATGTTGCCGTCGGGCATGCGAAAGGACTTGACCATCTGCACAAGCGTACCGACCGGATGCAGATCGTCGGCCGAAGGGGTCTCGGTGTCGGCGTTGCGCTGCGCCACGACGCCAAAAAGCTTTTTGCCCTTCTGGGCCTCCTGAATTAGTCGAATTGACTTGTCGCGTCCGGCCGTGATCGGGCTGACGACGCCCGGAAACTGCACCGTGTTGCGCAGCGGGAGCAGGGCCAACTCCGGAGCCAAATCAGCCTCGGGGACCGAGTTGTCTTCTTCGTTGGTGATGAGCGGAATAAGGTCGGTGTCCTCGGAGAGGAGCGAAAAGCGGGGTACGTCCATGGACCGACTAGGGGGCAATGGCCGTGCCACCGCGGAGCGGCGCCGTTTGCGCAAAAATTTCGGACAAAATGTCGGTAGTCCCCGCGTCCAACGGCAGATTTCGGCGCGCCAGCACCCGCTCGGCCGTGGCGAGGGCCTTGTCAAGACGGTATTCGGTCATGCCCTGGGGTCCGCCCCAGCTGAAGTCCGGAATAAAGTTGCGCGGAAACCCCGCGCCAAACACGTTGCATGCCACGCCCACCACGGTTCCGGTGTTGAACATGCAGTTGATGCCCGCTTTGCTGTGGTCGCCCATCACCAGCCCGCAGAACTGAAGGCCGGTGGGCTCAAATCGGCCGCTCGGGTAGCTCCACAGCTTGACCTCGCTGTAGTCGTTTTTGAGGTTCGAATTGTTGGTGTCGGCGCCCAGGTTGCACCACTCGCCCAAGACGGCATTGCCCAAAAATCCGTCGTGGCCCTTGTTGCTGTTGCCCCAAAGCACCGCGTTGTTGACCTCGCCTCCTACTTTGCTTCCCGGGCCAATGGTCGTGGCGCCGTAGATTTTGGACCCAAGCTTGAGTTGCGAACCTTCGCCCAGCGCGAGGGCGCCGCGCACGAGGCTGCCTTCCATGATTTCGCTGCCAGCCGCCAAGTAAATGGCGCCGGTTCGGCTATTGAGCACGCTGGCCTCCACGGCCGCGCCTTCTTCGACAAAAATGCGGTCCCCGATCAGGGTATTGGTGCTGCTAATCACCGCAGAACGGCGTCCTGCCGTCAGCAGGTCAAAGTCAGCCTCGATGGCCTCGGCATTGGCCGAAAACACGTCAAAGGGCCGGCGAATCAGCCGCACGGGGTCCGAAAAAACCTGCGTTTCGGTATCCCCAGATCCGCAGCTCGCCAACCATTCTCCGTGGGCATCAACCAAGGACTGGCCCGGCTTGAGTGCCTCCACGGCCGCCACGAGGGCCGAAGTTGCGACCGCTGCGCCGCGCACGTGGCGCACCAAATCGCCTTCGGGCTCTGCAAGGTCAAAGCGTCCGCCCAAGTACGGCTGCGAATGGAACGAAAACGAGGAACCCGGGCTGCGGAGCGACCATTTTTCGCGAAGGGTAGTGATACCCACGCGCAGGTCGGCCACAGGCCGGGTCCAAGTAAGGGGCTTGAGCGTCTCGCGCTCACCGCGGTCGTGGAAGATGTAGTGCATCCCCACGAAGGTAGCGGCTTACTTCGAGAATTTCGCGTAGCGGTTGCGGAACTTGTCCACACGTCCCGCCGTATCGAGAAGCTTCTGCTTGCCCGTGTAGAAGGGGTGCGAGTAGCTCGACACTTCCATCTTCACGAGGGGGTATGCTACGCCGTCAACCTCGAGGGTTTCTTTGGCGTTCGCGCAGCTGCGAATAAGGGTTACGTCGCCGGTGCCCATGTCTTTGAAGGCGCACACGCGGTAGTTGGTGGGGTGCAGATTTTCTTTCATCGCTTTGTTGTTTTAGATCGAGTTTTGGCCCGATCCCCATTTTTTGCGGACGGCAAATGTACGAAATACTTTGCACACGAGTTAGGTACGAGTGATTTATTGCACCGATCCCTGCCCAACCGCCCCAGGCATGCGCCCGGTTTGCGACCTTTGCCTCTGAAATGAAGCGCCTGATTGCCCTTTTGATCGCCCTATCGGCCCTCGTCGCCTGCCGGCCCGAGTACCGGTTTGCGCCGCAGCCCGTGGCGTTGACGCGCAGCCAAGACACCGTGTTCCTCGACACGGTCTTTGCTACGGTGGGCAGCTCGACGCGCAGCGTGCGCTTGGTCAATCCCAGCGCCTACGACGTCAACTTAAGCCGGGTACATTTGGGTCGGGGTGCCGAATCCCCGTTCCGCTTTAACGCCAACGGGCAGCCGGGGCCTGACCTCAACGACGTGGTGATTCCGGCGGGCGACAGCATCTGGGTTTTTGTGGAAACGACGGCCCCGCGGGGCGACGGCGAAATGCTTTGGGAAGACTCGCTGCTCGTGGAGCAAGGAAGCTTTCGCCAAAGCATCCACCTCGTGGCCCTCGCCTGGGACGCGCATTTTCACTACCCGAACCGGGTACTCACCATCGATCAGCCCGAGCCTTTTGCCGACCTGCTCATTCCGTATGTGGTGCTCGGCGCCCAAGAAGTATGGAGCGACGACAAGCCCCACGTGGTTTACGGTTATGCGGTGGTCGACAGCGGCGCCACCTTGACGATTTCGGCCGGGGCGCGCGTGCATTTTCACAGCGGTTCGGGGCTTTGGGTGGCCTCGGGCGGAACCTTGCTCGTCGACCCCGCCAACACCGGTTCTTTTGACGCCCCCGCCGTGCTTGAAGGCGATCGCCTGGAGCCCTTTTACCGGCACATCGCCGGCCAGTGGGGCGGACTTTTGGGCGGAATTTTTATTCAGCGCGGCGCCCGGGCGGTGATTCAAAACGCCTGGATTCGCAACGGAACCTTGGGCCTTCGCTGCGACAGCGTGGCCGACGGCGAACCCCACAACCTCATCGTGCGGCGCAGCCGAATCACCGACTTTAGCCGGGCCGCCGTGTACAGCGGATTTGGCCGCGTCCGCCTCGAAAACAGCGTCGTGAGCAATTCAGGCCTGTACAACGTCTATACGTTAGGCGGACAGCTTGAGGCCGACCACTGCACGTTTGCCAACGCGTTCCCCGGCGCCCGGTCCACCCCGTCGATTGGCCTGTTTAACCGCTACGACGACGGAACCGGAACCTACCGCTACCGCGCCCTACTGCAGGCCGACGTGCGCAACTGCATCGTCGACGGAAGCCAAGAGTCCGAGGTGGGTTTTGGCTACGGGCCCCAGGCGGCGTTCAACTACCGATTTGAAGGCTCGCTGATCAAGCTCAACCGGTTTCCGAGTCCGGCGATTTATGACGTGACCGATCCGCAGCGCTTTGGCGGCTGCGTGTTCAATGCCCCGGCCCTTTTTGAATCCGCTGGGGAGTACGATTACCGCCTCAAGTTGGGTTCGGCTGCCTTAGGTATTGGGTTGCCGGGTGCTACCAGCCAAGTCCCCGTTGACGCCTTGGGGAATGCCCGACCGCAGCCCGCAGACGCCGGCGCGGTGGAAACGTTGTAGAAGATCGGGTTTAACCGCCCCGTTCAGCGCAACTGCGCCAAAAACGCTGGTGTGTCCACGCCGTCTGCGTAGTCCCACAACGCGGGAAACTGGCTTTGGCCAAATGGAGTCCGCCCACGACCCACCACCGTTTGAAGCTGGTCCGACTGGGCGTCCAACCACGATTCCGCGGCAGCCGCATCCTTGTGCCAGGTGACATGGACCACCGAAAGAGGCGGTTTCAAGCTGTCGTGCTCGCGCAGCACCACCCAGTTGTTTTCGAGGAACGGCTCGCGGTTGAGCATAAACAGTGCGCGGTGGTAGTCGTAGTTCGATCCATAGCGGGCGTGCTCGGCAATCCGGCTCCACTTCATCCACGAGGCAAAAAGGCGCTGCACGTCAAATCCACGCTCCAACGCGAGGTGGGTGACGCTTCGGCAGCCCCGGCCGAAGTAGCGAAAGAGGTCGTCTGATAGGGCATCGAGCTCTTGGTCGGTGGCGTTGGTCGGAACCACCGCCGCCGAGGTGCGCGCCCCCCGCAAAATGCGCGGAACCGCCGAAAAGTACTGATCAAAATGGGCAACGGCTTGGTCGCCCCCGGTCGCAATTAAGGCCTCAACGCCGTTGAGCCGCTCTACCACCTCAAGGTCGGCCGAGGGATCCCGCTGCCGCAACCGCTTCAGAACCGCCGTGGTGAGCAGCGAATCCTCCGACGCAGGCTTAAAGCGCACGCGGTGCCCCGCGAGGTAGCCGCACAGCACGTCGTGCAGGGCCACCAGAGGAAGGTTTCCAGCCCCCACAATGCCCAGGGTGCGCGGGGCTCCCCACGCTTCGGGCCATCGGGTCCGCCAAGCGCGCAGCGATTCCGGTCGAAGGGCGTCAGCCCACGCGCGCAGGGCGTCTACCGAAAATTCGGGGGTAAACCAAGAATTCCGCGCCGAAACCTGCGCCAAAAGGTCCGAATCAGCCGCGAGCTGACGCAGGTCGTCGGCGAGTTCCGCGAGGACCAAAAAACGAGCGTCAAGGGGGGCTAAATCGAGCATGAACGGCAAAAAAAGGGCGTATCTTTAGGGCCACAAAAGTACGCTTCAACGATGGCCATTAAGATTACCGACGAGTGCATTAACTGCGGCGCCTGCGAGCCCGAATGCCCCAACAACGCGATCTACGAAGGCGGCATGGAATGGCGGTTTGCCGACGGAACCAAGCTCCAGGGCGACCTGGTGAGCAAGAGCGGTCTCAAAACCGAGGCCGGCAGCGCGCAAGAGCCGGTGAGTTTCGATTACTACTACATCGTCACCGACAAGTGCACCGAGTGCGTCGGTTTTCACGAGACCCCGCAGTGCGCCGAGGTTTGCCCGGTGGATTGCTGCGTTCCCGACGAGGACCACGTCGAAACGCGCGAAGAGCTGGAATCCAAGAAGTCGTTTCTGCACCTGGATTAATGAAGCGCTTTGCCCTGATTCTGTTTGCGCTGGCCGCCGGAACAGGGAGTACGTGGGCCCAAACGGCGGACTGGGCACGGCTGGTGGCGGTTACGCGCGACCGAAGCCTGAACGACGGCGCCCGCCTTGCTGCCCTCGACAGTTTGGCGGCAAGCACGCTGGACGCGCTGCGCCAGGGCGAATCCGCACTGCCCGAAAGCGCCCTTCGCGCAGAAAGCCCTGACGGAAGTTTTGCCCTTGTTTCGCTCAACGCCCCGCTTCACGACGGCAGCTACGCCTACCGCGGCCTCGTGGGGCGCCCGCTTCGGCGCGGCGAATGGTCCTGGTCCGCGCTCACCGAAGGACAGTGGCCCGAGGCCATCGTGTACCGGGTGGTGCACACGCGCTACCGCCGACGCAGTACCTACCTGGCCCTTTGGTACAAGCCGCACCTGAACGGCGTGCAAGAAAAGGGCATAGAGCCCGTCATCGCGACCCGGAGTCGGCTGGTGTTTGGTGCCCGCATATTTGCGGTAAAAAAATTCAACGACGAAGTCTTTCGCAAGCCGCCCGAACGGCTGGTGCTGCGCTTCGGCCCCAACGCCACGGCCGGAATCAGGCCCGAGAAGGCCGGAGTTATCCTCATCGACGAGGTGGCTCCGGTGCGCGATGCCCCCAAGGGCGCCTACCGCTACTACGGCCCGACGGCCGTGCAAAATCGACTCGTTTTTCGCGACGGAAAATGGTATTTCGAAACCTTGCCCTAACCTAAGCCCCCTACCTTTGCTCTTATGAAAAAGCACAACTTTACCGCCGGACCGTGCATCTTAGCACCCGAGGTTTTTGAAGGCGCTGCCGCCGCCGTTCGCGAATTCGAAGGAATGGGCCTGTCGCTCCTCGAAATCAGCCACCGCGACAAAAAGGTCGTGGCGGTGATGGAAGAGGCCCAGCAGCGGGTTTTGTCGACCCTAGGACTGGGCAACGACTACTCGGTGCTTTTTTTGCAGGGCGGAGCCAGCAGCCAGTTTGCCATGGTTCCGTTCAACCTTTTGACGCGGAGCGGCCGCGCCGGATACCTCAACACGGGAACCTGGGCGAGCAAAGCCCTCGAAGAGGCCGAGAAACTTGCGCCAGGCCAAGCAATGGAACTCGCTTCGAGCAAGGACCGCAACTTCAGCTACATCCCTAAAGGCTTCGCGATTCCGAGCGGACTCGACTACGTGCACTACACCTCAAACAACACCATTTTTGGCACGCAAATGAAGGCCTTCCCCAAGGCCGACAGCCTGATGGTCTGCGACATGTCGTCAGATATCTTCAGCCGCCAACTGGACTATTCGGCGTTTGACCTAATTTATGCCGGCGCCCAGAAAAACCTCGGCCCTGCGGGCGCAACCTTGGTCGTCGTGCGGAACGAAATCCTCGGCAAGTCGGGCCGCGTGATTCCCACGATGTTTGACTACCCGGTGCACATCAAGGGCGAATCGATGTACAACACGCCGCCCGTGTTTTCGCTCTACGTCAGCCTGCTTACGCTTCGCTGGATGGACGCCCAAGGTGGCCTCGCCGAGATGGAGCGCCGCGCCAACGACCGCGCCGCCGCACTGTATGGCGAAATCGACCGCAATCCGCTCTTTACCGGAACCGCCGCTGCCGAAGACCGCTCGCCCATGAACGCCTGCTTTTTACTGAACGACGAGTCCGCCCACAAAGACGTGTTTGACGCGTTAGCCAAAGAGGCCGGCCTTGTCGGGCTGGCGGGCCACCGGAGCGTTGGAGGCTACCGCGCCTCGATGTACAACGCGCTGGAGCTGTCGAGCGTCGAGGTCCTTGTCGAAGTAATGCGCGAAGTCGAGCGCCGCGCCTAACCGTTTAATTCGTTTACCATGATTGTACTCGCCAACGACGGCATCGCCCCTTCGGGCCAAGCCAAACTCGAGGCCGCCGGCCACACCGTACTCACCACCAAAGTGGCTCAGGAGCAGCTTGCCGACTTCATCAACGCCGAACAGGTTGACGTGCTGCTGGTGCGCTCGGCCACCACAGCCCGCGCGGCCTTAATCGACGCCTGCCCCGGCCTTAAAATGATTGGGCGCGGTGGAGTCGGCATGGACAACATCGACGTCGACTACGCCAAGAGCAAAGGCTTGGCGGTATTCAACACTCCGGCCGCCAGCTCCGAAAGCGTGGCTGAGCTCGTGTTTGCGCATTTGAGCGGACTTCTTCGCTTTCTGCCCGACAGCAACCGCCGGATGCCCCTCGAAGGCGAATCAGCGTTTGACGGCCTGAAAAAAGCCTACGGCAAAGGCCTAGAACTGCGCGGCAAAACCCTCGGAATCATTGGATTTGGCCGCATCGGCCGCGCCGTGGCCCGCCAAGGCTACGGCCTCGGCATGAAGGTGGTCGCCCACGATCCTTTTGTGACCGACGGCAGCTTTGAGGTCGCGTTTGCCGACGGGCAAACGCTCCGCACGTCAGCTACTATGCTCAGCATGAGCGAATTGCTCGCCTCAGCTGACGCCGTGAGCGTCCACATCGCCGGCAAGGCCGAAGTCCTCGGGGCAGCCGAGATCGCCCAAATGAAAAAGGGCGCCTTCTTGGTCAATGCCGCCCGCGGCGGAGTGGTCAACGAAGAAGCCCTGCTCAACGCACTCGACCACGGACATTTGGCAGGCGCCGCCCTCGACGTGTTCACCAACGAACCGACGCCGCACGTGAACCTGCTGATGCACGACAAGCTCTCGCTGACCCCCCACATTGGTGCGGCCACCGAAGAAGCGCAGGACCGCATCAGTGCCGAACTGGCCGACACGATCATCGCAAACGCCTAAACGGGTGGCGCGCTTCGAGGCTTTTGCGGCAGTGCGTCCGCCCCGAGCGCTCGCCGGATTGGTGAGCACGCGTTCCTATGTGACCTACAGCGAAGAAGAGTTGGTGCACAAGCTGGGCACCAACCCCTATTCGTTTCTGCACGTGCTTCAGCGACGCTCGCCTGAGGCCGACGCCCGATTTAGCGGCGTGCGCAAAGGCTACGAGGATTTTCTGGCCAACGGCTACCTTGTGGCGGACGCCGAGCCGCACATCTACCTGTACCGCCAGCAGTGGGCGGGCCAAACCTTTGTGGGCTACCTCGGACTCGTTTCGCTCGACGACTACCGCGCCGGTCGCATTATCAAGCACGAACACACCCTCGAAGCGCGCGAAGCGCTTTTTGCCCGATACCTCGAGACCGTTGGCTTTCACGCCGAGCCGGTGCTGCTCACGCATCCCCCCGTGCCCGAACTCCGCGCGACGGCCGCGCAGGTTCAGCGCTCAGAACCCCTCCTCGACTTTGCGACCACCGACGGAGCGGTGCACAGCCTGTGGACCGTGCCTGATCCCCAACCCGTGCAAGCGGCACTGGCGCAGCTCGGCCGGCTGTACATCGCTGACGGCCACCACCGCATGGCCTCTTCGGAACGCTTGGGCGAAAACGCGTTCGTCATGGCCTACCTCGTCGACAGCAGCCAGATTTCGCTCTCTTCGTTCCACCGCCACATTGCGGGGCCGGCGATCGGTGACTGGGTTTCAGCCTTGGGTGCGGAGCCCGTGGCCCAACGACCCGACGGCTTACCCGAAAAGGGCTTTTTTGCCCTTGACCACCGCGGTTGGTGGAAGTTTGAGCCCGACAACCTCGCCTTCCCCGAAAGTTCTTGGTTGTTTGAGCAGGTTTTGGCGCCGTTCTGGAACGTTACCGACGAACGGCACGACGCCCGGGTACGCTACGAACCCGGCGTGGTTGACCTGGCAAGAGTGGAGGCCGGACGCCGAGACCAAGAGACCATTTTTGTGCTTCCGCATCCGCACTGGGACGACGTGGAGCGCTGGGCCGACCAGGGCAAATCGGTGCCCCCTAAGTCAACCTACATTGAACCCAAGCTCCGCTCTGGGGTAACCATGTACGCCTGGAAATGAGCGCCAACCTGTTTGCCTACCGCGGCCTCCGCGACGCCCTGCCCGCCGACTGCACCTTAGTAGCGGTCAGCAAGTTCCAACCCGTTGAGGCCATCGAGGCCCTTTATGCCGCGGGCCACCGGGACTTTGGCGAAAACCGGGTGCAAGAACTCGCCGCGAAGGCCGCGGCGCTCCCGAAGGACATTCGTTGGCACATGATCGGCCGCATCCAAACGAACAAGATTCGGGAATTTGCGCCCTTTGTGCACCTCGTGCACAGTGTCGACCGCCTCGAAGTGCTTCGGGTGCTGCAAAATGAAGCCCTACGCGCGGGTCGCCGCATCGACGTCTTGCTCCAAGTTCACATTGCTCGCGAAGAAACCAAGGCGGGTTTTAGCCCCGACGAAGTACTCGGACTTTGCGCGGTAAACGTGCTCAACGAATACCCCAACCTTCGGGTCGTAGGACTCATGGGCATGGCGAGCTTCACCGAAGACCGCGACCTCGTTCGCGCGGAATTCGCCCTTCTTTCGAGCCTCTTTCGCGCTGCCCGGGAACAGCTGGGCGTCGGCCAAGTCACGGTGCTGAGCATGGGAATGAGCGGCGACTACGAACTGGCGTTGACCGAAGGCGCCAACCACATTCGCGTGGGCTCTCTACTGTTCGGGGCGCGAAGCGGCCAGTAACTAGCAACCACAAACTAGTTATGTACGCCGTAATTGATCTCGAAGCCACCGGAGGCAAACCCGGTTCGGAACGCATCATTGAGGTGGCCATCTTTATGTTTGACGGACGCCGCATTGTTGACCAGTTCATTACGTTGGTGCGTCCAGAGGTTCCGATTCCGCCCTTTGTCCAAAAACTGACGGGCATTCGGGAGCACGACGTGCGCACGGCTCCGCGATTCCACGAAATCGCCAAGCGCATCGTGCAAATGACCGAAGGGGCGGTCTTTGTCGCCCACAACGCGCCGTTTGACTACCGCATTTTGCGCGAAGAATTTGCCCGCCTCGGGTACGATTACGAGCGCGTGGTACTTGACACGATTCCGCTTGCCGAGCGGTTTTTGCCCGGAATGCCCGCCTACGGACTCAGCACCTTGTGCACCGAGCTGAACATCGCCCATACCCGCAAGCACCGCGCCGACGGCGACGCCCGCGCCACCGTGCAGCTGCTGCAGCTCCTACTCGAAAAGGACCGCGACAAGTACATCGAAGGCGTGTACCTCAAGCAACCGGCCGCCACGGGAAAGCACAAATTCAGCGACCAAATTGCGCGATACGTCAAGACGGTAGGGATTTACTACTTGTTTAATTCCGACGGGCGCGTGCTCTACGTGGGCAAGTCGGACCAACTGCGGGTGCGCATTGATCGGCACTTTTTGTCGACCAGCGAAAAAGCCTTGGCGCTCCAGGCCGAGGTGGCGAGCATTCGCGTAGAAGAAACCGGCAGCCTGCTGCTGGCCGATATTTTGGAGCACGTGGAACTTAAGAAGCTCAAGCCTCCCTACAATCAGGCCAAGGACAAGTTTCGGTTGCGCTTCGGACTTTTTCCGATCGAAACCGAAGAGGGGGTGCTTTGGGACGTGCGCGGAATTCGCCGCGAGCCCCCCGTGCTTCAGGTCGACTCGGTGGCCGACGGAGTAGCGCTGCTGAGCGGAATGGCCGAGGCACGCCAGTGGTCGCTCCGCGACGTGTTGCTGCCGCGGCTTGTACCCGACCGCGCAGACGAAGCGTCGCAAACAGCTGACCTGCCGCGCACCCTGAGCGAAGCGGCAGAAGCCCTTGAAGCGTTTTTGTGGCCCGAGGGCGTGGTCGTGTACCTCGACCGCGGACGCGAGCCCGGCGAAAAAACCGCCTTCTGGGTGGACGGCGGACGCTTCGTGGGCTACGCCTACGTGCGGCTGGAGCAAGAAGTCCACGACGAAGCCCGACTCAAAAACCGACTCACGCTGCTCCCGCAGCAGCCCTACCTGCGCAGCCTTCTTGCGGAATACGTGCATTCTGGGCGCCTGCAGCAGGTACGACCGGGAATTTTTCCTACCTTAGAAGAAGATTAAACCATTCGAATCATGAAAAAGATTGCTGCCCTCGCACTTGCTGCGCTGTTTACGGTCGGAACTTTTGCTGCGGCCCACGCCGGCACGGACCCGAAAAAACCCGAGACGACGGTAACGTCGACCAAGAAGAAAAAGAACAGCGGCAAGGATGCGGCCCATTGCGCTCCGGCAACCGCCGGCAAGATGCAGGGTTGTGCCTCTGCCCCGACCGGCGGATCGTGCTGCTCAAAGCCCGCCGCGGCGACAACCGGCGGAAGCGGCAAGTAACGCACCGAACCCCCTGAACGAAGAAAGCCGGCGCTAAGCAGCGCCGGCTTTTTTTATGAATCCGCTCGACACCGCCTCAGAGTTTGAGGGCGGCCGACGCGATGAATTGGTTGATTCGGTTGTCGGTTTCAAAGTCGACACCGCCGAGGCTCAACGTCTGCCCAAATGCCGAGAGCGAACCTTCGTACCGAGCGCTCACCTGAAGTCCGCCCAGCTTGACACCCACACCCACCTGACCTCCCCAACTTCCCGCGCCGGGGGTGGCGAGGTTGAGTCCGCCCGTTTCAGCCAAAGCAAGCGAATACACGGGGGCCACAAAGGCCAACAGCGGTCCGAGCTTGACGCCCACTTCAACCGGAACGTCCACGCGGATCAGGGACCAGTCGATGACTTCGGGGCTGAAGCTTCCGTCTTCAATAACAAAGCGTTGGTTGAGGCCCGTGAGCCAAATTTGGGGCTGCACGTACACCAATCCAGCGGAAGCTCGGTAAAAACCGCCAGCGTGGTAGCCCGCACGACCCGTCGCCACGGGGGTGAATGTAGGGTCGATTAGCGGATTAAACGAGATGCGCACGTCGGCGAGGTGGTAGCCCGCCGTGAGGCCGCGCGTGATTTGGGCTTGGGCACCCAAAGCCATAAGCCCAAGGCAAGCAGCTAAAAAAAGTCGATTCATGCGGGATTTGCTGCCAAAAAACGTTCCACGTTGGCGTGGATGCGTGCTTCGGGGTCGCCGGCAGCCGCCGGTTCAAAGGCTTTACCGGTGACTAATTCGTAGAGCTGAATGTAGCGCTTCGACACGTCGGCCGCCCATTCGTCGGTGAGTTCGGGTATGGCTTGTCCTTCTTTGCCCTGAAATCCGTTGGCAATCAGAAACTGGCGAACAAACTCTTTGGACAGCTGGATTTGGGGTTCCCCCGAGGCTTGGCGCGCCTCGTACCCCTCTGCGATGAAGTAGCGCGATGAATCGGGCGTGTGAATTTCGTCGATCAGCACGATGCGGCCGTCGGGAAGCAGTCCGAATTCGTACTTGGTGTCCACCAAAATGAGTCCGCGCTCGCGGGCCATCTGCTGGCCGCGGGCAAAGAGCGCCCGGGTGTAGTCCTCGAGCTGGGTGTAGTGGGCTTCGCTGACGATGCCGCGCGCCAAAATCTCTTCGCGGCTGATGTCTTCGTCGTGGGTACCTATGGCCTCCTTGGTGGTCGGCGTGATGATGGGTTCCGGCAACGGGTCGGACTCGCGAAGGCCCTCTGCCATGGCCACGCCACAAAGCGTGCGACCGCCGGCGGCGTAGGTGCGCCACGCGTGCCCGCTCAGGTATCCGCGAATGACCATTTCCACTTTAAACGCTTCAGCCGTGTAGCCCACGCTTACCACCGGATCAGGGCTGGCCACGCGCCAGTTGGGGACCACGTCGGCCGTTGATTCGAGAAAATGCGCTGCCATTTGGTTCAATACCTGGCCTTTGTGCGGAATTCCCTTCGGAAGCACCACGTCAAACGCCGAAATCCGGTCAGAGGCCACCATGACCATGCGGCCGCCCCGAAGGCGGTACACGTCGCGCACTTTGCCGTGGTAAACCGACTCCTGGCCGGTGAAATGGAATTCAGAATGGGTCAGCGCCATGATTTAGTTTTTGGGGGGTTCGTGATCGGCTTCGCGGGCAGTTCGGGCCGCCATGTTTTTTTGGCCTTCGGCGTCGTAGGCCGCAATGATCTTGCGCACCAGCGGGTGGCGCACCACGTCGCGTCCGTCGAGCTCGATGTGACCGATGCCCTTCATTCCGCCCAGCAAGCGAAGGGCGTGCGGAAGCCCCGAAGCGGTGCGCGGCGGCAAATCGGTCTGCGACGGGTCGCCGGTGACGATGAATTTCGACGACGGCCCCATGCGGGTCAAAAACATCTTCATCTGCGACACCGTGGTGTTTTGGGCCTCGTCGAGAATGACAAACGCTCGGTCCAGCGTGCGTCCGCGCATGAAGGCCAGCGGCGCGATTTCGATGGTGCCGTTTTCGAGGTACTGCACCAAGCGCTCAGCTGGAATCATGTCGCGCAATGCGTCGTACAACGGTTGCATGTAGGGGTCCAGCTTCTCCTTCATGTCGCCCGGCAAAAAACCAAGGGATTCGCCCGCTTCCACGGCAGGTCGGGTAAGGACCAAGCGGCGAACCTCTTTGTTTTTAAGTGAGCGCACCGCTAGGGCCACCGCGGTGTAGGTCTTTCCGGTGCCGGCGGGGCCCATGGCAAAGGTCAGGTCGTTGGTTCCGACCGCGTTGACCATGCGTTGCTGGTTAGCGGTACGCGCCTTGATCTCGTGGCCGTTGACGCCGTGCACGATGACTTCGTCGCCCTCGCTCAAGCTCTTGAGGATCGACGGGCTGTCGTCGAGCATAATCCGCTCCATTTGGGCCGCCGTGAGCACGTTGAACTTGCGAATGTGGCGAAGGAGCAGGTCGAGCTTCTCCTCAAATGCGGCGACGTCTTCGGGGGCGCCCGTGAACTTGATCACCTCGCCGCGGGCCACAAATTTGAGTTTGGGAAAATACGATTCCAGCTGGCGCATTAGGGAATTATGCTCCCCGTACAAAACTCGGGGGTCGACGTCTTCGAGGTGGACGATGCGCTCCATTACTTTTACAGCTTCAAAGGTACACCTGTGGCCGTCATCACCCTCACCACCGACTATGGTTGGCGCGACCCCGATTCGGCAGGCCTGCGCGGGCGGGTCTATGCCGAGATGCTCCGCACCGGTAGCGTGGCACCGGTCGTCGACCTCACCCACAGCGTGCAGTCGCGCAACCTCAACGAGGCCGCCTACATACTGCGCGGAGCGTACCGCGACTTTCCAGAAGGTAGCATTCACGTGGTGCTGGTCGACAGCATCTACTGGCCCGACACCCCCCTACTGGCCTGTTCCCTGGACGGTCACTTTTTTCTCGGTCTGGACAACGGTCTCTTGGCGATGATCCGGCCAGATCTGCAGCCTGCGCAGCGCATCCAGCTCGACCTTAAAAACCGCCTGGACTGCACCACCGCCGAGGCCCTACTCGCCGCCGCCGCCGCGCACGTGCTCGACGGGGGGAGCCTGAGCGTGCTGGGGCCGGTGCGCGAAGACTGGCAGCAGCGCGCTGTCCTCAAGCCCGAGGTACGCGGCGAGCAGTCCGCCCTTGTGCACATTCAGTTCGTCGACCAGTACGGCCAGCTCGTGACCGATGCCGACCAAGCGTGGTTGCAGCGTTGGGCGCAAGGACGTCCGTTTGAAACGAGTGTTCGCGGTCAAAAAGTCCGCAAGTGGTGGAGCGCCCATGGCCTCACGCCTGGCGACCTTTACTTTAGGACCAACCGCTTCGGCTACCTCGAAATCGGGCTCCACGACGGCGGGGGAGATAGCGCCAACCGAGCCTCGCGGCTGCTGGGCGTGCGTCCGGGCGACTCCCTAGAACTTCGCATCGCGTGAGCACTCCGCTGATCCGCATCGTTCACCTGCAGGTCGCCCCCGCCCATCGTGCGGCGTTTGAAGCATACGTCGCCACCAAAATCAAGGTGGTCGCCAACCAGCCCGGATGCCTCCGTGCGACCTGGCTTCGAGCTCACGACGGCAGCTACTTCACCTACAGCGAGTGGCGCAGCGAAGAGTTTCTTCAGCAGTACCGTGAGTCCGCCACTTTTGCCGAAATTTGGCCCACGTTAAAGGCCTGGTTCGACACCCCCGCGCGAGCTTGGTCCTGCGACCTCCTTACGTAACCTCCATGCTCAGTCTAGCCCGCCGCGAATTCGCATCCTTCTTTCAGTCCGCCACGGGCGTACTCGTTTTAAGCGTTTACCTCGGACTGAATGCCGTGTTTCTCTGGCTCATGCCCGGCAGCTTTCACCTGCTCGACAGCGGGTACGCGCAGCTCGACGGGTTGTTTATGCTGTCCCCGTGGGTCTTTTTGTTCCTGGTTCCCGCCCTCGCCATGCGCATGCTCGCCGAGGAACGCCGCGCCGGCACCCTCGATTGGCTTCGCGCCAAGCCCTTGACTACTTGGAACATTGTCACCGGAAAATGGCTGGCCGGCATGGCCCTTTTGGGGCTCGCCCTACTCCCGACGCTCCTTTATGCGGCCTCGCTTTACGTGCTGGGCAACCCGGTGGGCAACCTCGACCTGGGCAGTACCGCGGGCTCCTACCTGGGTTTGTTTGTCTTGGGCGGGTCCTACCTCGCCATTTCGTTGCTTTTCAGCGCCGGCACCGACAACTCCATCGTGGCTTTTGTTGGCGGAGCGGCGGGCAGCTTAGCCATGTACGCGGGCTTTGATGCGTTTGTCGACCTTCCGAGCGTGGCCACCCGCGGACTCTACCTCGTTCAGTGGGGCATCGGCGAGCACTACACGTCGATGAGCCGGGGCGTTATTGACGCCAACGACGTGCTTTATTTTGGCGGACTCACCTTTGCCTTTTTGGCCGGCGCCCGGCTGCTGCTGGAGCCCCGAAAGGACCTGCGCCGCATGGCTCCGCTCGCGGCAGCCCTGGCTGTGGTCGCGCTGTCGACCCTTCGCCCCGTGTTTCTGCGCTTGGACCTCACCGCCGACCAGCGCTTCAGCCTGAGCGACGCCACCGAGGCGCTCCTTGAGCAGGTCGAGGAGCCCATGCTCGTCACCATTTACCTGGAGGGCGAATTCCCCGCCGGATTCCAGCGCCTACAGGCCGAAACCGTTCGGCTGCTCGACGAATTCCGCGCCCGCAACCGCAACATCCGGTACGAGCTCGTCAACCCATCAGAAAACGCCGACCCGCAGGTGCGCCGCGACACCTACACCCAGCTTCAAAACCTCGGCCTCGGCGCCATTCAGCTCGAAATCCAGGAGGCCGACGGCGTGAAAACCCAGCAAGTTTTCCCCGGGGCCGTCGTGAGCTACAACGAGCGCCAATGGCCCGTTTCGCTGCTCCTCGAGCAGTTTGCCCAAGCCCCGGAGGCCCAGATCAACGCCAGCATCCAAAACCTGGAGTACGCCCTAGCGGCCTCCCTTCGCGGACTGCTGCAGACGGAGCGCAAGCGCGTCGCCTTCATCGACGGCCACGGTGAACTTGCGCCGATTCAAACCGCGGCCCTGGAACTGAATTTGCGCAAGAGCTACGACGTGTTCCGCTTCAACCTCCGGGAGTTTCCCGTCGACAGCACCACCGGCGAACCTTCGCTCACCGAGCAGGTGCGCCGACTCAACAGCTTTGACGGCATCATCTTGGCGAAATCCCGCGAGTCGTTCACCGAACTTGACCGCTGGCTGCTCGACCAGTACCTCATGAACAACGGCCGCGCCATTTGGATGGTCGAAGCGGTGCACGCCGAGATGGATTCGCTGAGCTATGCCTCAGAATTTTTGGCGTACCCGCAGCTCGACTTCATCGGGCTCGACGGGCTGCTGTTCACCTACGGAGCCCGCGTGAACACCTCGCTGGCCACCGACCTCGTCTGCGCCGGGGTGAACGACCAGCGCTCCGTGCGGCCGTGGATCTACTTTCCGCTGATGCTCCCGCAGTCCGAACACCCGATCGTGAAAAACCTCAATGCCGTGCGCTACGAGTTCGGAACCACCCTCGACACGATTCGCGTACCGGGCGTCACCAAAACGGTACTGCTGCAGACCTCGCCCTACGCGCGCCGCCGTCCGGCCCCGACCCAAGTGAGCTTGGCCGAGCTCTACAACGAGCCCGTGCGCGGCCACTACACCGAAGGTCCGCTCGCTACCGCGGTGCTCCTGGAAGGCGAGCTCCCCTCCTACTACGCCAACCGCATGGTGCCCAAAACCGAGCTGCCCGCGCCACCCGCCGCGGCAAAAGACGCCAAGCTGCTCGTCGTGGGCGACGGAGACTTGGGCAAAAACCAGCGCAACATCGTGCGAAGCGACATTCCGCGGGGCGCGCCCCTGCCGCTCGGCTACGACCAGTATACGGGCCAGCAGTTCGGCAATTCTGACTTTCTGCTGAACGCGATGGACTACCTGCTCGAGGGCAGTGGACTCATTTCGGTGCGCGGACGCGACGTCAGCTTGCGCTTGCTGGACCGCCCTAAAGTGGACGCCCGCGCCGTCTTCTTTCAAACCCTGAATACGGTCGCACCGATTGCGCTCGTCCTCGTACTGCACGCCCTTTACCGCCGTCTGCGCAAGCGCCGGTTCGGCCGTCCCCAATTTGAATTATGAAGCAATCCAAACTTCCCGCCCTGCGCTGGTCTGTGATTTTGGGCCTCGCCTTGGTAAGCCTGGTCGTCTTTTTAGTCCTTCGCGAGTCGCAAAGCCACGACGACTTGAGTCCCGAAGCCTACGACTTTGCCGTCGCCGACACCGCGGCCATTGACCGCATTGTCCTGTGGAACCGCAGTCCCGACACCGCCTTACTCACCCGCGAGTCTGGCGTATGGCTCATTAACGGCGCCCATCCCGTGCGCCCCGACGCCATTGAGGTGCTGCTCGAAACCCTCTACCGCGTGCGCCTTCGCGGATTTGCGCCCGACGCCGCAACGGCCAACATCCTATCGGCCATGTCGACCTACGGCACCCACGTCGACGTCTTTGCGGGCGACCAAAACCTTAAATCGTTTACCGTCGGAACCGAAACGCCCGACATGCTTGGCACCTACTTTTTGCGCGACGGATTCGGCCGTCCTGTGGCCGTGCACATTCCGGGATTCAACGGCTTCTTGAGCAGCCGATTCTTTTTGCGCGAGGACCTTTGGCGCCACCGCATCCTCTGGTCGAGCAACGAGCCCGTAACCTCCATCCAGCTGCGTTTTGCCGACTCGACTGCAGCGAGTTTTTCGCTTCGCGAGCAGGGCGGAAGCTGGACGCTCGAACAAAACGGTAAAAAATCGCCGGCCGACGGAATGGCCGTTCAAGCCCTGCTGAAGGCCGTGGCCTCAAGCCAGTACGAGGGCGTGGTAATCCCAAGCGACCTTGCCTATGCCAAGCAAGACAGCCTTAAAGCCTTGGAGCCGCGCATTCGCGTCGACGTCCTTCGCGCCGACGGGAGCCGCAACCACCTAGAACTGTACCATGTTCCGCCCGACCCCGAGGCGATGACTGAAGACGGCACTCCGTTGGAATTCGACCCCAACCGTTTTTATGGGCTTTTAGATGACGGACGCATGGTGCTCGTTCAGCGGTTCGGTCTTCAACACCTGTTGAAAAGTTCTCGCGCATTGAGTGCCTCGAGGTAATTACTTTGCAGCATGAAGTTCATCGTTTCCAGCGGACACTTGCTCCGCGCCCTGCAGACCGTTTCTGGCGTTATTCAATCCAACCATACGCTCCCAATTTTGGACCATTTTCTGGTGGTCCTCGAGCCCAATAAGCTCACCCTCACCGCTTCAGATCTGGAGACCACGATGACCACGACGCTCGACGTGTCGTCTGAAAGCAGCGCCACCGCGGCCATTCCCGCGCGAATGCTGTTGGACACGGTCAAGAGCTTTCCCGAGCAACCGCTAACGTTTACGTTCAACCCGAGCGCCCACAGCCTCGAAGTGAGCAGCGACTTTGGTAAGTACGCCATTTCGTATGTCGACGCGGCCGAATACCCCAAGGCGCCTGAGGTAGCGGCCACCGTGACGGTAGAGCTCCCCGCGCACGTGCTGGGTACGGCAATCGGAAAAACACTTTTTGCCGCCGGCAACGACGACCTTCGCCCGGTAATGAGCGGCGTATTTTTTCAGCTGACTCCCGAAAGCCTGACGTTTGTGGCCACCGACGCCCACAAGCTCGTGCGCTACCGACGCAGCAACTTCGCGGCCCCCCAAACCGCCGAATTCATCATGCCCAAAAAGCCATTGAATTTGCTGAAGGCCACCCTGGGGAGCAACGACGACCTCGTCGAAATTCGCTACACCGAGCAAAATGCGCAGTTTACCTACGACGGCGTCACGCTTGTTTGCCGACTTATTGACGGCAAATACCCCAACTTCGAGGGCGTAATCCCCAAGAACAACCCGAACCGCATGACGGTCGACCGCGGCGCCTTCACCGGAAGCGTGAAGCGCGTGAGCCTGTTCGCAAATAAGACCACCCACCAGATTCGCCTTAAAATGGCGGGCAACGAACTTTTCATCAGTGCTGAAGACCCCGATTTTGCCAACAAGGCCCACGAGCGCCTCGCGTGCAGCTACGAAGGCGGCGATCTTGAAATCGGATTCAACAGCCGGTTTATCGTCGAGATGCTCGGCAACGTCGACAGCTCGTCGGTGGTTTGGGAGTTTTCGGCGCCCAACCGCGCCGGCCTCTTGTTCCCCGATCGACCGGGCGAAGACGGCGAAGACCTGCTCATGCTGGTCATGCCGGTGATGCTGAATTCCTAAAACGTTTGCCGTGAACCTTTTGGTCGTTGCCGACGTGCACGGGTGTTCCAAAACCCTGAAGACGTTGGTGCGCGAGCGGTGGAATCCCCACGACGAGTTCCTCATTTTTGTTGGCGACCTCGTCAACAAGGGGCCCAAATCGGCTAAGGTGATTGAGTACGTGCGCGGACTTCAAACGGAGTACCCCTACAGCGTGTTTGTCGTGCGCGGAAACCACGAACAGCTCCTGGTCGATGCCTTCGACGAAGCCGCACCCAAGCTCGGGTTTTACGACAAGTTCAAGAAGGACCTGCTAAAGCGCGGAATTCCGCTCAAAAAAACCATTGAATGGATGCGGCGCCTGCCGCTGAAGTGGGAAAACCGGTACGTGCTGGTCACCCACGCCGGGGTGGCCCTGCACGCCCGCGACCCGTTTGTCGCCGGCAATCTTCGGTCCGTGCTCCACAACCGATCTGCCCTCAAAAACGTCGGAAAGCTGCAGCTCTTTGGCCACGTGATTCAAGAATCGGGAATTCCGCGCTTTTACCCTTCGGCCAACGCTTGGGGTCTGGACACCGGATGCTGGCGCGGCGGCGGACTTCACGCGGTGCGCCTCACTCGGACCGGAGAAATTTTAGAATTCCTTCGCGAACCGACCCACAGTTCCGACCTTTGACCTGAATTAACGCCGTCCGCGGCTGCACAACCCAATTTTAGCCATGCCCAACGCCTTGTTTTCTGTTCCCCAAGCGGTAAATGAACCCGTTTACAGCTACGCCCCAGGTACCCCGGAGCGCGAGCGCCTTCTGAGCACCTACGAGCGCATGCTGGGCGAGCGCATCGATATTCCCATGTTCATTGGCGGCCGCGAAGTGCGCACCGGCGAACTCCGCGACTGCCGTCCGCCGCACGATCACCAACGCGTGATCGGCCAGTACCACTGGGGCAGCGCCATTCATGTGCAGCAAGCCGTCGATGCCGCCTTAGCCGCCCACGCCACCTGGTCATCGATGCCCTGGTTTGAGCGCGCCGGAATCTTTTTGCGCGCCGCCGACCTCGTAAGCGGCCCCTACCGCGCCACGATCAATGCGGCGACGATGCTGGCCCAGTCCAAGACGGTGCACCAAGCTGAAATCGATGCCGCCTGCGAATTCGCTGACTTCTTGCGCTTTAACGTGCAGTTCATGACCGAGATCTACGCCCAGCAGCCGCAGAGCTCACCTGGGGTGTGGAACCGCATGGAGTACCGCGCCCTCGAAGGATTCATTTTGGCAATCACCCCATTTAACTTCACGGCCATCGCCGGAAACTTGCCGTCGGCCCCGGCCTTAATGGGCAACGTCGCGGTGTGGAAGCCCGCCGACACCCAGATTTACTCGGCGTGGGTGATCATGGAAATCTTTCGCAAAGCGGGGCTCCCTGACGGCGTAATCAACTTGGTGTACGCCGACGGTCCTGCCGTGGGCGACGTGGTCTTTAAGCACCCCGACTTTGCCGGACTGCACTTCACCGGGTCGACGGGCGTATTCAAGCACCTCTGGAACGAGATCGGAACCAACATCGACCGCTACAAAGCCTACCCCCGCATTGTGGGCGAGACCGGAGGTAAGGACTTTGTCCTCGCCCACCCCTCGGCCGACGCACTTGAAGTGGCCACGTCACTCAGCCGCGGTGCCTTTGAATTCCAAGGTCAAAAGTGCTCAGCTGCTTCGCGCGCCTACGTTCCGGCTAGCCTGTGGCCCGCCGTTAAGGCCAAGCTCGTCGAAGACGTCAAGAGCTTCAAGATGGGCAGCCCCGGCGACCCCGCTAATTTTATTACCGCAGTCATTGACGAGCGTTCGTTCGACAAAACCGTCTCCTTCATCGACTACGCCAAGGGCCGCGAGGACGTTGAACTGCTCGTCGGCGGCGGCCACAACAAGTCCAAAGGCTACTTCATAGAACCCACGGTAGTGGTGACCACCAATCCGCACTTCCGCACCATGTGCGAAGAAATCTTCGGGCCGTTCTTGACCATCTTCGTATACGAGGACGCGGCGTGGAGCGACACCCTCGACCTAGTCAACCGCACGTCGGAATACGCGCTGACCGGGGCTGTTTTTGCACGCGACCGATACGCTGTTGACGAAGCCACCCGCCGCCTTGCCTTTGCCGCCGGCAACTTCTACATTAACGACAAGCCAACCGGAGCAGTAGTGGGCCAGCAGCCCTTTGGCGGAGCGCGCGGATCGGGAACCAACGACAAGGCGGGTTCGGTCCTGAACCTGCTTCGCTGGGTTTCGCCGCGCACGATCAAGGAAACCTTGGTTCCCCCGACCGACTACCGCTACCCGTTTTTGGGGTAACTGGCTGCTGGTTACTGGCTGCTGGTTACTGGCAACTAGTTACTAACAACAAGAAACAAGAAACTTGATTAGGCCGGTAGCTCCACGATGACCTTGGTCTCGTAGAATTCCCCAGGAAGCCACTGCGGCAAGGGGTGAATTCGGTGGCGGATACCGCGTAATTCTTCGCTGAGGTCTCCACCTTTGAGGGCGTAGAGCGCCGTGTTGGGCTTAGACGACCAGTGGCCTTTCATCCAGTGCTTGAGGTCGGCTGCAGGTGCCACGGCGCGGGTCACGGCGAGGTCAAACGGACCCTTAACGGACTCCATTCGGCCCCATACTGCGCGCACATTGGTCAATTCCAACGCGTCGGCCACCGCCTGCACCACCTTGATTTTTTTGGCAATCGAATCCACGAGCACCCATTCCACCTCGGGAAAGGCGATGGCCAATGGAATGCCCGGAAAACCTCCGCCGGTACCGATGTCGGCTACGCGAAGCCCGGGAGCCAACGGGAGCACGTACCCCAGTACGAGGGAATGCGCGATGTGGCGCTCCCATAAGTTGTCAAGATCTTTGCGAGACACCACATTGATCTGGGCGTTCCATTCGCGGTACAGCTCAGGCAGGGCAGCGAGCTTGCGCGGTGCTTCCTCACGTAAAAACGGAAAAAGGTCTAAGTCCATCAGCCCTTCCAGAAGGGTTTGCTCATGGGATCGCGCTGCGGAATTCGGCGGCGAATCGCGTCCCAACGCACCCAGAAGGGCATGCGAAGCGCGTCGGTCCAGTGCCCAAATCGCGCGGCATGAACCACCAGCAGACTGCCCACCACCGCGTGGAGGAGCAGCCAACTTCCGGCCGCAAAAAACGCTTGGTCGCGGTAAAAATCTCGAAGCGGATTAAGGCCTTCGGCCTGAACCAACCACAGGTGCCCCCCGAGGCCCAGCGCCGCAACAAGCCCAGCGAGGTCGCTGATCCAAAGTCCCGCAAACCCCAGCATCAACGCCGTCTGTTCGCCCGATGGACGAACCTCGCGCAGCTTGGGGTCGCGCTGAATTCCGCCACGGCGCGTGACCACTGCATGGTCCACCAGTTCAATTCGACCCTTTTGCTTAAGAACGGCAAGGAGCAATTCGCCTTCGCCGCCGTCTACGTGCATACTGTCTTGAAATCCCTTGAGCTCCATGAAATCGGTGGTGCGAAACGCCAAATTCACGGGAATTACCGAAGTAGGAAGTCCGCCCATATTCTGGCGCATCCAGGCCCACAGTTGACCCGCGTGCATCGGAACGCGCGTCACCGGCTTGCCGTCCAGCACCTGCACCGGCCCCCAAACGCCAGCTACTGCGCGGTCCTCGAGCGGACGGCACAGCGCACCCATCCAGCCGGCGAGATCCGAGGGAGGAATTGTTGCCGCGTCGACCCAAATCGCATTTGTACGCTTAGTAGCCTTAATACCCAGGGTCATGGCCAACTTGCGCGTGCGCCAAAACCTATCGCTATGAGGAACCGTTACCACAACCAGCCACTGGTACTTAAGGCGAAGCTGCTCCACGCGATGAGCCGTATCGTCCTCACTTTGATTATCAACAACGACTAATTCCACCACTTGGGTGAGTCCGCTCGCGGCAAAAGCCTCAATCCATTCTTCAAAGCGGCCCGCGGCGTTGCGGCCTACCACCATCAATGCTGTATCGCGAAGTGCTTTCACTGGCGCTCCCTCAATATGGGGTTTGAGCGACCAAATTCCGCGCGAGGCAAATGCCACCAACCCTAACGCACTTAACGAAGCAAGTGCCGAGCCAACCCATAAGGCCGAAGCTATTGGACTGGTTAACCAGGGAATTACTGTTTCAAACCACGCATTCATAATGGAGGCAAAAGTAGTCCAAGAACCCAAGCCGTACCTTTGCCGCGTGCAATTCGAAATCCAAGCCAAAGACCCCCATTCTGCCGCACGGGCAGGCGCCCTTCATACGGCACACGGCGTGGTTCCGACGCCCATTTTTATGCCCGTGGGCACCCAGGGGACCGTCAAGGCCGTGGGGCCCGATTTGCTGGAGCATGACGTTCGCGCGCATTTGGTGCTGGGCAACACCTACCACCTTTACCTGAGGCCGGGCACTGAGGTGCTGGAGCAGGCGGGCGGGCTGCACGGCTTCACCACCTGGAGCGGGCCGATGCTGACCGACAGCGGAGGATTCCAGGTATACAGCCTAGAGGATCGACGCAAAATCCGCGAAGAAGGCGTGAAATTTCAATCGCACATCGACGGCAGCACCCACCTCTTCTCCCCCGAATCGGTCATGGACGTGCAGCGGAGCATTGGCGCCGACATCGCCATGGCTTTTGACGAATGCACCTCGTACCCCATCGAAAAAAAGTACGCCCGCGAGGCCATGGAGCGCACGCACCGATGGCTGGACCGATGCCTCGTTCGGTGGAACGCCACCGAGCCCAAATACGGCTTTGAGCAGGCGCTTTTTCCAATCGTGCAGGGTTCGACGTTTTCAGACCTTCGCGCGGAATCTGCCGAATTCGTGGCGGCCAAAAACGCCTGGGGCAACGCCATTGGCGGCTTGAGCGTGGGCGAACCCCACGACGAGATGTACGCCATGACCGCCGAGGTTTGCGCCATTCTTCCGGCCGACCGTCCGCGCTACCTCATGGGCGTCGGCACCCCCGCCAACATTCTGGAGTCCATTGCGTTGGGCGTAGACATGTTTGACTGCGTTATGCCCACCCGAAACGGGCGGAACGGCCAAATCTTCACCCGCCAAGGCACGGTAAACCTGCGCAACGCCAAATGGGCGCGCGATTTTAGTCCGCTGGACCCCGACGGCGACTCCGCCGTAGACGCGCGCTACACCAAGGCCTACGTGCACCATTTGTTCCGCGCCGACGAAGCCCTCGGTCGCCAAATTGCCTCGCAGCACAATTTGCGCTTTTACCTGGCGTTGGTCGAAGAGGCCCGCGCGCGGATTGCCAACGGGAGCTTTCGCAGCTGGAAGGACGCCCTGGTCCCCAAGCTCACGCAGCGCCTGTAGCCCTTAGCCCGATTTCATGACCCGCATGTTCCTTCGCATCGATCGCTACCTGCTCGGGCAATTTTTGGGAACCTTTGCCCTGTTCATGTCCCTGATCATGGCGATTGCGGTGGTCTTCGACATTTCCCAAAAAATTGACAACTTTCTAAACCAGGGCATCACCGTAGGTTTTGCGCTGCAGCACTACTACGGTCACTTTTTGCTGTACTACGGCTCGACCTTCAGCGCCTTGATTTTGTTTCTATCGACCGTGTTTACCACGGCCCGGCTGGCCAACCGCTCGGAACTCATGGCCGTTCTCGCCGGAGGCATGCCGTTTCGCCGGTTGATGCGCCCGGCCCTTGCAAGTGCGGGCGTCGTCTTTCTCATCATGATGCTGCTCGCGCACTTTGTGGTTCCGCACAGCAACATCGCGCGCCTTGAATTCGAAGACCGCTACGTGCAAGACGTCGCGCCGAAGCGCCCCATTAACATTCACCGCCAAATATTGCCGGGTCACTACATCTACCTCGAAACCTGGAGCCCTGAACGCCAAGCCGGCTACCACTTTAGCTACGAAGTCTTTGACGGCAGCCGACTGGTGAGCAAGCTGCGCGGCGACTACCTGCGCTACGACAGCATTGCCCAGACGTGGAAGCTCGACAACTGGAACCGCCGTCAGTTCAACGCCCGCGGCATCAGCCGAGTAGCGCAAGGGCGCACGCTCGATTCCAACTTTGCCTTCAAGCCCGCATTGCTCAACCCCGACCAGCGGCGCACCGAAACCATGACGTCGCCGCAGCTGCGTCGTTTTTTGGCCCAAGAACGTCTCAGCGGTTCTGAAGCCGTGGTTTGGCACGAAGCCGAATGGTACCGCCGCACTGCCTACCCCTTCTCGATGTTCATCTTGGTTGTCATGGGATTTGCCCTTTCGTCGGCCAAACGCCGCGGGGGCCTTGGCGCGCCCATTGCCCTCGGCCTGCTGTTTGTCGTCATCTACATCTTTTTCATGCAGCTCGGCAGCATCAGCATGATGGCCCTCAACGTGCCCCCATTTTGGGCGGTCTGGCTCCCCAACCTACTTTTTGGCGGAATCACCACCTACCTCTACCTCAAAGCACCGAAATAACGGCACACCAAGCATGTCCCTGCTTCGACCCAACGACCACGACCCCGTCGGAATTCACCACGCCTGGATGCACTTTATCGTGCTCATCTGGGGGTTCACCGGGGTGCTTGGGCGCTTGATCAGCGTCAATGCCCTCGACCTGGTTTGGCACCGCATTGTGCTCGCCGTAGTTTTTTTGTGGGCCTACCAACGCCTCCTTGGCGGGCGGCTGCAGCGCCTCCCCAACCGCCGCCTTTCCACCACGCTGGTCCTCAACGGCCTAGTCCTCATGTTGCACTGGGTTACCTTTTATGCCGCCATTAAGCTTTCCAACATTTCGTTGACCCTGGCTTGCTTGTCGACCGGCCCGCTCTTTACCGCCTTCCTTGAGCCCCTGTTCTTTCAGCGCAAGTTGGCCTGGAGCGAAGTCGCCGTGAGCTTTGGCGTCGTCGTCGGACTCCTCATGGTCGTCGGCTCAGTGCAGGGCCAGGGCCTCGCCATCGCCGTGGGTCTGGTCAGCTCGGCGCTGTCCGCCCTTTTTTCAGTACTCAATGGGCGGATCGTGCGCGACATGGACGCCGCCTCCATTTCGTTTTGGGAACTTCTTGCCGGACTCGCGGGCCTCAGCATATACCTCGCGATCGCGGGCGACCTCAGCACGACGCTGCGCGCTCCCAGCGCTTCCGACTCGGCCTACCTAGCCCTACTCGCCAGCTTTTGTACCGCATTTGCCTTTGTGCAGTCCGTGCGAATTATGCGCTACCTCAGCCCCTTTACCGTGGTTCTCACGATTTCCATGGAACCCATTTATGGCATCCTGCTCGCCCTCCTCGTTTTCGGGGCGGACGAAGCCATGCCGCCGCTCTTCTACGCTGGTTTTGCCGTCGTCCTCTTTATGCTCCTAGCCAACGCCTGGGTGCAGCGCCGCAGCCGAGCGAAGTTATCCACATAAGCCCGCCAAGGCAGCAAAAAGTTGTAGGTTTGAGGCCCTGAGATCATCTGCATGGAATACCTAGATTTTGAAGCCCCGATTCGCGAACTGGACGAGCAAATCGCCAAAGCCGAAGCCCTTGAACAGGAGACCGGCGTTTCGATGAAGCAGTCCATCGACGAGCTCACTGAAAAACGCGACGCGACCTTTCACGAGCTCGCGAGTTCGCTCACGGCATGGCAGCGCGTTCAGCTCAGCCGCCATCCAGACCGCCCCTACACCTTAGCCTACATCAACGCGATGACCAACGGGCAGTTCAGCGAGCTTCACGGCGACCGCTACGTCAAAGACGACAAGGCCATGGTCGGCGGTTGGGGCTGGCTCGACGGCGAATCCTTTATGTTTGTCGGCCAGCAAAAAGGCATTAATACCAAAATGCGCCAGCTGCGCAACTTTGGAATGGCCAATCCCGACGGATACCGCAAGGCCCTGCGCCTCTTCAAGCAGGCCGAGAAGTTTGGTCGCCCCATCGTAACACTCATCGATACTCCAGGCGCCTTTCCCGGCCTCGAGGCCGAAGAACGCGGACAAGGCGAAGCGATTGCCCGCAACATCATGGAAATGACGCGCCTCAAGGTGCCCGTAATCTGCGTGATTATTGGCGAAGGTGCTTCGGGTGGAGCTTTGGGCATCGGCGTAGGCGACCGGGTACTCATGCTCGAAAATACTTGGTACTCGGTCATCAGCCCGGAATCCTGCTCGTCCATCTTGTGGCGCAGCTGGGACTACAAAACCACTGCCGCTGAGGCGCTCAAGCTCACCGCCAAAGACATGCTGGCCAACGGCCTGATCGACGGCATCGTTCCCGAACCCCTCGGAGGCGTGCACCGCAACCCCGAGGCGATGTTTGCCACGCTGAAGTCCGAAATTTTATCGCACTACCGCGAACTCGCGAAGCTCGACCCGCTAGAACGCGTGGCGCTCCGCATGGACAAGTTCAGCAACATGGGCGTCTACGAAAACGCCTAATTTCCCGTGGAAGCCAATCAGCCCCTGCCCCGCACCAGTCCCCGCCGCCCCGCGTCGGGGAGCATTTCGTTGCCTTCCGCAGCCGGCAAGCTTCCGCCCCAAGCCATTGAACTTGAAGAAGCCGTACTCGGTTCGCTGCTGATTGACCGCAATGCCCTCTCCAAGGTCATCGACATCCTGACGCCTGAAACGTTTTATGCCGAGTCGCATCAAGCCATTTTTTCAGCCGTCAAAGACCTTTTTTCAGACTCCCAACCGGTCGACATTTTGACTGTGGCGCAGCTGCTGCGCAAGAACGGCAACCTCGAGCGAGTGGGCGGAGAAGCCAAGCTCATCAACTTGAGCACTCGGGTTTCGTCTTCAGCACACATTGAGTACCACGCCCGAATCGTGGTGCAAAAGCACATCCAGCGCGAACTCATTCGCATCTCCAACGAGCTAATTGAAAAGGCCTACGACGAGACCAGCGACGTGCTTGACCTGCTCGACAGCGCCGAGCAATCGTTGTTTAGCGTTTCGCAAGGCAACCTCAAGCGCAACTACGAAACCTCGCTCAACCTCGTCAAGCAGGCGTTGGACCGCATCTCTGCCATTTCGCAGCGCGAAGGCCTTTCGGGCGTTCCCAGCGGATTCCGCGAAGTGGACCGCGTGACGTCAGGGTGGCAGCGCTCGGACCTGGTCATTTTGGCAGCCCGACCTGGTATGGGTAAAACCGCCTTCGTGCTCAGCATGGCGCGCAACATGGCGGTGGGACACAAAGTGCCGGTCGCCGTGTTCAGCCTAGAAATGTCGTCGGTTCAGCTCATCACCCGCATGATTTCGTCAGAAACGGGCATTGGTGCTGAAAAACTTCGCCGCGGAAACCTCGATCCTACCGAGTGGGCGCAGCTCACGTCCAAGGTCAAGGCCCTTCAGGAGGCGCCGATTTTCATCGATGACACTCCGGGATTGAGCATCTTTGACCTTCGGGCCAAGTGCCGCCGTCTGGCTTCTCAGCACCAAATTGGCGTTATCGTGATCGACTACCTTCAGCTGATGACCGCCGGAAACTCCAAGGCCGGTGGCAACCGCGAACAAGAAATTTCATCCATCTCGCGGGCACTAAAATCGATCGCCAAGGAACTTGACATTCCCGTAATCGCTCTTTCGCAGCTTTCCCGTGCCGTTGAAACGCGCGGAGGCTCCAAACGCCCGCTGCTTTCTGACTTGCGCGAATCGGGAGCCATTGAGCAAGACGCCGACATCGTGTCGTTCATCTACCGTCCCGAATACTATGGAATTCATGAATGGGACGACGACCAAACCCCTTCTGACGGACAAGCAGAACTCATCATTGCCAAGCACCGTAACGGATCACTTGAAAATGTTCGCTTGAGGTTTGAAGGTGCAATGGCCCGCTTCTCTGACCTTAAAACCGGCTACAGCGCCCGAGGTTCGGTTACCGACGACCGTTCTGATTCAGTGTTTGAATCTAAAATGAACCGGGTTGAGCCGGGCGACGGCGACGACTACCCGTCGTTCTAAGGCAGGCCCCGTCTCTACGCCATTCGCTGAGCCTATTCGAACATGCGCCAGCGCAAAAACCAGCGCACACTCGCGGGAGTCACCGGATAGTGCTGGGCCATGAATACCGTGTTGGGCACCCAACCCTGGTTGGCGTTTTGGCACAGCACCCCCAGTTGCGCCTCGCCCAGATACACCGTCAGGGCCGCATGGATCAAGCCGCCGGCAGGCATTGGGTCTGACTCGTCTGAATAGCCAAAAAGTCCGCGCTCGGCGACCCATACCGGCCGCTGCCAGCCGCCCGACCAGCCTTGGCCCTGCAGCTCGAGCTTAACGCTCATCCCCGGGTACAGTCCCGCAACGGACCGCGCATAAACCAGCTTAAGCGTTCCGTTGGCCGGCGCAAGTCCAAGCTCCGGAGAAGACGCCCAGCGCCCTTGCGCGCTCAGGTCAAAGGTCCAGAACCGGCTCAGGCGGACCGCTGAGTTCCAATCCACTCCCGCAACCGTCCACGCTGGACGTGCCTCCCATCGGGCCACCGAAGCATACCAGCGCTCCAAGCGAAGAACCGGATCCGAAGAACTGACCGTCGCGTGCAGCGTCAACGACCGCCAAGGCTGCACCCATAGGGTAGCGCGGCGCACCTGGTCTACGACCTGTCCCTCCCAGGGCATCGTCCATCGCTGCACTACCTTCACCTGCGCCATGGGCTCGTTCTCGATCAGCCGAGCGTACGAAGCCTCCGCCGCTGCGCGCAGCACATCCCATTCCGCGTTCAGTACATTGCGTCGACCTGGGTAGGCCCAGCGAAGCACCGGAGACCATTGGGGCCCCACGTTCCTCTCGGTCCACACTCCTGAATTCCATGACTGGACTTGAACTCCTCGCACCCCCATGCTCCATTCCGCCCGGATGCGCGGCAGGAGAAGGATGCTGGAAATTCCACGCATGGCCGGCTCCGACCAGTACGCTTGGCTGAATCGCCCCACACGGAGTTCCAACGAAGAATACTCGAGCGAGTCTGCCGTGGTCGGTGCCCCTCCAAATCCGTGCGTGCTGCGGCTCCAATCGACCTGAAAGCCGAGCTTGCTGCTGGCATGGACCATAGCGGCCTGCGCGGTCACCGTCCCTCCGCTGCGCTGCGCCGTCGTCCAGCGGGTGGGCACTAAATTTCGGTTGGGCTGCCACGACGACGCTTGGGTTAACGGATCTAAATTCGGAACGCCACCCGACTCGCCGTCGACGTTTCGGTGCAGGCCCAACTGCACTCGGTACCGCCATGTGTGCGCGGAATCTCGGCCCCAAAATGCCGTTTTGAGCCGGTCCGCAAAATGGTCCTCCGGGAGCAAGCCTCCGGCCATCTGCAGGCGACGGTAGTCCACCCAAAAATGCTGGTAGTATTGGGGCGACGCACTGGCCACGATCCCAAATTCCTGTCCGCGCCCTTGCGCCGACTGCCCCACCCAATCCACGACGGGTAGGGGCCCTTTGCGAAGTGCCCAATGCTCTGGAAGCTCTTGTACGGAATTAGTCCAAAAGCCCAAGCGGATCGCGTCGACTGAGCCCGCGTACTGCAGTCCTCGCCCAAAAATCCAATCCGGACCGCCCAAAGCGCTCACGGGCACTCTGTCTGGTTCTAAAGGAACTCGGGCGGACTGGTCTTCCTTGGAACTGCGTTGAAATTGCCAACCCCTCCACACCTGCGTATTCCAGGGAACCGGACGCAGGGTGTCCTCCATACGCAGCGCAGGGGAGGACACAGTCGTATCCGCGGAGCCCCCAGCGGCCACGAGCGACGCGGTGCCCGGACCAGGCTGGACTTGGGCCCAAGCAACGGGGCATAAAAAAACCGCCCAAGCGATTAACGTGCAGAGGCGGTGTAAACCTGCGTTCATCACTACAAATATGATGCGAATAAAAACAAAAAACCCCCGCCTAAGCGAGGGTTTCTGTATAAGTATGGCGGCGACCTACTCTCCCAGCGTACTAGTACCATCGGCGCAAACGGGCTTAACGACTCTGTTCGGAATGGGAAGAGGTGATCCCCGTTGCAATAACCACCATGTTTTTACAAAGCTTTTTCATTGACACATTGGAAGCAACATAAAACATATCCTGGTCCGAATCCACGGGTAATTAGTACTACTCGGCTATGACATTGCTGCCTTTACACCTGTAGCCTATCAACGTCCTAGTCTTGAACGACCCTTAAGAGAAATCTCATCTTGGGGTGGGCTTCGCGCTTATATGCTTTCAGCGCTTATCCCATCCGCACATAGCTACCCTGCGATGCAGCTGGCGCCACAACAGGTACACTAGAGGTGCGTCCGACTCGGTCCTCTCGTACTAAAGTCAGCTCCCCTCAAATTTCTAACGCCCATAGTAGATAGAGACCGAACTGTCTCGCGACGTTCTGAACCCAGCTCGCGTGCCACTTTAATGGGCGAACAGCCCAACCCTTGGGACCTTCTCCAGCCCCAGGATGTGACGAGCCGACATCGAGGTGCCAAACCCTCCCGTCGATGTGAGCTCTTGGGAAGGATCAGCCTGTTATCCCCGGAGTACCTTTTATCCTTTGAGCGATGGCCCACCCATGCGGAACCACCGGATCACTATGCCCCACTTTCGTGCCTGCTCGACTTGTAGGTCTCACAGTCAAGCACCCTTGTGCCATTGCACTCTACGCACGGTTACCAAACGTGCTGAGGGTACCTTTGGAAGCCTCCGTTACTCTTTTGGAGGCGACCACCCCAGTCAAACTACCCACCAAGCAATGTCCCCCTTGCGGGGTTAGGCTCCAAATAACAGAAGGGTGGTATTTCAAGGATGATTCCACGCAGCCTGGCGACCACGCTTCATTATCTCCCACCTATCCTACACATCCATTATCCGAAGTCAATACTAAGCTGTAGTGAAGGTTCACGGGGTCTTTTCGTCCCACTACGGGTAATCGGCATCTTCACCGATACTACAATTTCACCGAGCTCATGGCCGAGACAGTGCCCAGATCGTTACACCATTCGTGCAGGTCGGAACTTACCCGACAAGGAATTTCGCTACCTTAGGACCGTTATAGTTACGGCCGCCGTTTACTGGGGCTTCAATTCAGCGCTTCTCTTGCGATGACGCCTCCTCTTAACCTTCCAGCACCGGGCAGGTGTCAGACCCTATACATCATCTTTCGATTTAGCAGAGTCCTGTGTTTTTGCTAAACAGTCGCCTGGGCCTTTTCACTGCGGCCCCCTCGCGGGGGCGCCCCTTCTCCCGAAGTTACGGGGCGATTTTGCCTAGTTCCTTAGCCATGAATCACTCGAGCACCTGAGGATACTCTCCTCACCCACCTGTGTCGGTTTACGGTACGAGCTGATATAACCTGAAGCTTAGAGGTTTTTCTCGGAAGTCTGATTACACTCACTATCTCCGCAGCCGAAGCCTTGGAGTACTATCACCTTTCAGCAGGTCGAACGGATTTGCCTATCCAACCTATACCTACGGGCTTCAACGAACTATTCCGTCAGTTCGCGGAGCTGTCACACCTTCGTCACCCCATCGCAGTTACATCAGGTACTGGAATATTAACCAGTTCTCCATCGACTACCCCGTTCGGGTTCGCCTTAGGTCCCGACTAACCCTCAGCTGATTAGCATTGCTGAGGAAACCTTGGGTTTGCGGTGTGCGGGTTTCTCACCCGCATTATCGTTACTCATTCCTACATTTTCTTTTCTAGCCGCTCCAGCCAGCCTCACAGCCAACCTTCAGCGCAACCAGAATGCTCCCCTACCGCTCTTAACGAGCCCATTGCTTCGGTAATGTGCTTATGCCCGATTATTGTCCATGCCAGACCGCTCGACTAGTGAGCTGTTACGCACTCTTTAAATGAATGGCTGCTTCCAAGCCAACATCCTAGCTGTCAATGCAGTCTGACCTCGTTTGATCAACTTAGCACATATTTGGGGACCTTAGCAGATGGTCTGGGTTCTTTCCCTCTCGGACCGTGACCTTAGCACCCCGGCCCTCACTCCCAAGAAACATGTCATAGCATTCGGAGTTTGACAGGATTTGGTAGGCGATGAAACCCCCGCATCCAACCAGTAGCTCTACCTCTATGACACTATACTTGAGGCTGCACCTAAATGCATTTCGGGGAGTACGAGCTATTTCCCAGTTTGATTGGCCTTTCACCCCTACCCACAACTCATCCGAAGACTTTTCAACGTCAACCGGTTCGGACCTCCACTTTGTGTTACCAAAGCTTCATCCTGGTCATGGGTAGATCACAAGGTTTCGCGTCTGCCTCCACTAACTATACGCCCTATTCAGACTCGCTTTCGCTTCGGCTCCGGGCCTTAGACCCTTAACCTCGCTAGTGAAGAGCAACTCGTAGGATCATTATGCAAAAGGCACGCCGTCACCCCACTAAAGGGCTCCGACCGCTTGTAAGCACACGGTTTCAGGTACTATTTCACTCCCTTATTCAGGGTACTTTTCACCTTTCCCTCACGGTACTGGTACGCTATCGGTGATCTAGGAGTATTTAGCCTTACCAGATGGTCCTGGTAGATTCAGACAGGATTCCACGTGTCCCGCCCTACTCAGGGTACCGCTACAAATAGAATATTCATACGTCAAAGGGGCTATCACCCTCTATGGCCCAACTTTCCAGTTGTGTTAGACTTCGAATAAACATCCGATATCGCGGCCCTACAACCCCAACCGAGCCGGAACCCGATTGGTTTGGGCTATTCCCCGTTC